>BNJS01001743.1_pt1 | contig 353681 bp, 410 predicted proteins | sample 8540461 | NCBI WGS metagenome assembly BNJS01 (sample SAMD00202454, study PRJDB9452) | human saliva metagenome | isolation source: human saliva | place: Japan
GAAAGATTACATCATCCAACTAGGGAAAAGAGTTATCTGAGGGAGGAATAGAAGAATATTCTATAAAAAAATAAGAACTAGGATAGTTAATTATCCCAGTTCTTATTTTTTTATATTTCTATTCTTTAGAACATCCATAATCTAAAAAAAAATCTGATTTCTTACTTACTCTACTTATATTTTTATGAAAGTACAACGATATTATTTGTTTTTTTAACAAAAAAATGCGGGCACAATAAGTTTGTATAATAAAATAAAAAAAGCACCGAATCGGTGCGCACTTTTTTTCAAGTTGTGTACGGACAAAGCCTTATTTTTAACTTGCTGTGTTGTTTTCGAATAGTTCCAACACTTTTTATTGTATACTTTTCTATTAAAAAAATTGCAAGAATAAATTGTTATAAAATAGAATAACACTTCATTTTATAAGATTAAAAACTTACATATTAAAAGCGTTTTACAATTTCTTGATTTTAATAGTCAAAAGATATATAATTTAGCTAAAGTTAATATATTAGAATTTACTAATAAGAACTTAAAGAGTATAACCCAAAGGAGAAACCTAAATGAGCAACAACCCTTACTCTATCGGACTTGATATAGGAACAAACAGCGTCGGATGGGCCGTCATTACGGATGACTATAAGGTGCCATCGAAAAAGATGAAAGTTCTGGGCAATACTGATAAACACTTTATCAAGAAAAATCTAATTGGAGCTTTATTATTTGATGAAGGAACTACTGCTGAAGATAGACGTCTCAAACGAACAGCACGCCGTCGCTATACCCGTCGAAAAAATCGTCTTCGCTATCTTCAAGAAATCTTTTCTCAGGAAATAAGCAAGGTGGATAGTAGTTTCTTTCATCGATTAGATGACTCCTTTTTAGTTCCTGAGGATAAAAGAGGAAGTAAATACCCTATTTTTGCTACCTTGGAAGAAGAAAAAGAATATCATAAGAATTTCCCGACTATCTATCATTTGAGAAAATACCTTGCGGACTCAAAAGAAAAAGCTGACTTGCGCTTGATCTATCTAGCATTAGCGCATATGATTAAATACCGCGGACATTTTTTGTATGAAGAATCTTTCGATATTAAAAACAATGATATCCAAAAAATCTTTAACGAGTTTATAAGCATTTACGACAACACCTTTGAAGGAAGTTCACTTAGTGGACAAAATGCACAAGTAGAAGCAATTTTTACTGATAAAATTAGTAAATCTACCAAGAGAGAACGCGTTCTAAAACTATTTCCTGATGAAAAATCCACTGGTCTCTTTTCAGAATTTCTCAAGTTAATTGTAGGAAATCAGGCTGATTTTAAAAAACATTTTGACTTGGAAGAAAAAGCTCCACTACAATTCTCTAAAGATACCTATGATGAGGATTTGGAAAACTTACTCGGACAAATTGGAGATGACTTTGCAGACCTTTCCTAGTTGCTAAAAAACTCTATGACGCCATTCTTCTATCAGGTATCTTAACTGTCACAGATCTTTCAACCAAGGCTCCACTATCAGCATCTATGATTGAGCGCTATGAAAACCACCAAAAAGACTTGGCAGGTGTAAAACAATTCATCAAAAACAATCTTCCAGCAAAATATGATGAAGTTTTTTCTGACCAATCTAAAGATGGGTATGCTGGATATATTGATGGTAAGACTACTCAAGAAGCATTTTACAAATACATCAAAAATCTTCTCTCTAAATTCGAAGGAGCAGATTATTTCCTTGATAAAATTGAACGTGAAGATTTTTTGAGAAAACAACGCACCTTTGATAATGGTTCTATTCCTCACCAAATTCATCTTCAAGAGATGAATGCCATTCTCCGTCGTCAAGGAGAACATTATCCATTTTTGAATGAAAACAGAGAAAAGATTGAGAAAATCTTGACCTTCCGCATTCCATACTACGTTGGCCCATTGGCTCGTGGCAATCGTGATTTTGCTTGGCTTACTCGAAATTCTGACCAAGCAATCAGACCTTGGAATTTTGAAGAAATTGTTGACCAAGCAAACTCTGCAGAAGACTTCATCAATAAGATGACTAACTATGACTTGTATCTGCCAGAGGAAAAAGTTTTGCCTAAGCATAGTCTCTTGTATGAAACATTTGCTGTCTATAATGAATTGACAAAAGTAAAATTTATTGCAGAAGGTTTAACAAGGTATCAGTTTTTAGACAAAAAGCAAAGAAAGATATTTTTGATACATTTTTTAAAGCCGAGAATAAAAGAAAAGTTACTGAAAAAGACATCATCCATTATCTACACAATGTTGATGGCTACGATGGAATCGAACTAAAAGGAATTGAAAAACAATTTAACGCTAGTCTTTCTACTTATCATGATTTACTCAAAATAATCAAAGATAAAGCGTTTATGGATGATTCTAAAAATGAAGAGATTCTTGAAAATATCATCCACACGCTCACTATCTTTGAAGATCGTGAGATGATTAAGCAACGTCTTGCTCAATATGACTCTCTCTTTGATGAAAAAGTCATCAAAGCACTAACTCGTTGACACTATACTGGTTGGGGAAAACTCTCTGCCAAGCTGATTAACGGTATCCGTGATAAAAAAAGCGGCAAAACGATTCTTGACTACTTGATTGATGACGGTGAGATTAATCGTAACTTTATGCAGTTAATCCATGATGACGGGCTTTCTTTCAAAGAAATTATCCAAAAAGCACAAGTGTTTGGGAAGACAAATGATGTGAAGCAAGTCGTCCAAGAACTCCCAGGAAGCCCTGCCATTAAAAAGGGAATTTTGCAAAGTATCAAGATCGTTGATGAACTTGTCAAGGTTATGGGCCATGCTCCCGAGTCCATTGTGATTGAAATGGCACGAGAAAATCAGACTACTGCTAAAGGAAAAAAGAATTCCCAACAGAGATATAAGCGCATTGAAGATTCATTAAAAAATTTAGCACCTGGACTTGATTCAAACATACTAAAAGAAAATCCAACAGATAATATTCAACTCCAAAACGACCGTCTCTTTCTCTACTATCTCCAAAATGGGAGGGATATGTATACTGGGAAACCTCTTGAAATCAACCAACTAAGTAACTATGACATCGACCACATCATCCCACAGGCCTTTATCAAGGATGATTCTCTCGATAACCGTGTCTTGACTAGTTCAAAGGATAATCGTGGGAAATCCGATAATGTTCCTAGTCTTGAAGTAGTTGAAAAGATGAAAACTTTTTGGCAACAGTTATTGGATTCTAAATTGATTTCAGAACGTAAATTTAATAATCTAACCAAAGCAGAGCGAGAGCGAGGCGGGCTAAATGAGCTTGATAAAGTTGGCTTTATCAAACGTCAGTTAGTTGAAACACGACAGATCACAAAACATGTTGCTCAGTTCTTGGATGCTCGGTTCAATAAAGAAGTGACTGAGAAGGATAAGAATAACCGTAACGTCAAAATTATCACTTTGAAATCCAACCTAGTTTCCAACTTCCGTAAAGAATTTGGGTTATACAAGGTGCGGGAAATCAATGACTACCACCACGCGCATGATGCCTACTTAAATGCAGTGTTGGCTAAGGCTATTCTTAAGAAATATCCTAAACTAGAGCCCGAATTCGTCTATGGTGACTATCAAAAGTACGATCTTAAGAGATACATCTCCAGATCCAGAGATCCTAAAGAAGTCGAAAAAGCAACTGAAAAGTATTTCTTCTACTCAAACCTGTTGAACTTCTTTAAAGAAGAGGTACATTACGCAGACGGAACCATTGTAAAACGAGAGAATATCGAATACTCTAAGGATACTGGAGAAATCGCTTGGAATAAGGAAAAAGATTTCGCAACAGTTAAAAAAGTTCTTTCACTTCCGCAGGTGAATATTGTGAAGAAGACAGAGGTGCAAACAGGCGGCTTCTCTAAAGAGTCCATTCTTCCTAAAGGAAATTCTGATAAGCTAATCCCTCGAAAAACAAAGGAGATTCTTTGGGACACTACTAAATATGGAGGATTTGATAGCCCTGTTATCGCCTACTCAATCTTGCTTATTGCCGATATCGAAAAAGGGAAAGCGAAAAAACTGAAGACCGTTAAGACTCTAGTTGGTATTACAATCATGGAAAAAGCCACCTTTGAGAAGAATCCAATTACTTTCCTTGAAAATAAAGGCTATCATAATGTCCGTAAAGAAAACATCCTCTGCCTACCTAAGTATAGTTTGTTTGAACTGGAAAGCGGTCGCAGACGGATGCTAGCAAGTGCGAAAGAACTTCAAAAAGGCAATGAAATAGTGCTTCCAGTATATTTAACAACCTTGCTCTACCATTCTAAAAACGTCCATAAACTAGACGAGCCAGAACATTTGGAATACATCCAGAAACACCGATATGAATTTAAAGATTTATTAAATCTTGTATCTGAGTTCTCTCAAATATGTCCTCGCAGATGCAAATCTAGAGAAAATCAAGAACTTATATGCAGACAATGAGCAAGCAGATATAGAAATTCTAGCAAATTCGTTTATCAATTTGTTGACTTTTACTGCTTTGGGTGCTCCTGCTGCCTTTAAATTTTTGGGCAAAGATGTTGATCGAAAACGATACACAACTGTATCCGAAATCCTTAACGCCACCCTCATCCACCAATCCATCACTGGTCTCTACGAGACTCGGATTGACTTAAGCAAACTGGGAGAAGACTGATGGGATGGAGAACCGTTATAGTCAATACACACTCTAAACTCTCCTACAAGAACAAGCACTTGATTTTTAAAGATGCCTCTCGGACAGAGTTGATTCACCTGTCCGAGGTGGACATCCTACTTTTGGAGACGACAGATATTGTTCTCTCTACCATGTTGATTAAACGCTTGGTAGATGAAAATATTCTAGTCATCTTTTGTGATGATAAACGCTTGCCAACGGCATACTTAATGCCCTATTATGGTCGACACGATTCCAGTTTACAACTCTCTCGTCAAATTGCTTGGAATGAAGATGTAAAGGCGGAAATCTGGACAACCATCATTGCACAAAAGATTCTCAATCAGGCTTTTTATCTGGGGAGTTGTGGTTTTCTGGAAAAGAGCCAGTCCGTCATCGATCTCTATCATGGGTTGGATTTCTTTGATCCTAGTAACCGTGAGGGACACGCAGCTCGTATTTATTTCAACACCTTGTTTGGAAATGATTTTAGTCGTGAGCAAGATAGTGATGTTAATGCTGCCTTGGACTATGGCTATACCTTGATTTTGAGTATGTTTGCGCGTGAGATTGTGTTGTCTGGCTGTATGACTCAGTTTGGCTTGAAACATGCCAACCAGTTCAATCAATTCAACCTAGCTAGCGATATTATGGAGCCTTTTCGTCCGATTATTGACCGAATTGTCTATGAAAATCGAAACAGTTCTTTTGTCAAAATCAAACGAGAACTTTTTACTATTTTCTCAAATACCTTTCACTACAATGGTAAAGATATGTACCTGTCCAATATCATCAGTGACTATACTAAGAAAGTCATCCAAGCTCTCAATCAACCTGAGAAAGGAGTTCCTGAGTTTAGGATATGAGTTATCGATATATGCGTATGATTTTAATGTTTGATATGCCAGTTGATACCGTAGAGGAACGCAAGGCCTATCGGAGATTTCGGAAGTTCCTCATAGATGAGGGATTTATCATGCACCAATTCTCCATCTATAGCAAGCTCTTGCTCAATAACTCTGCTAATAACGCCATGATTGAGCGACTCAAGACTCATAACCCTAAAAAAGGGAATATTACTCTCTTAACCGTTACAGAAAAGCAGTTTTCTCGCATGATTTACTTAAATGGCGAGCGAAATACCAGCGTAGCAAACTCCGACGCACGCTTGGTCTTTCTGGGAGAGGAGCCTAGAGATGAAGATTAATTTCCCACTATTGGATGAACCATTAACTATTGAAAATGCAACTTTTTTAGTGTTGGAAGACCAGTTTACCTTTTCAACTATAGTCAAGCAATTCTACCAGTACACTGATGATGGAGAGTTGAAGTTGTTTGATAGAAATCTAAAAGCTCTGAAAGAATCCGAGTTACTAGTGATAACGGATGTCTTAGGATACAATCTCAACTCACCTGCCATGCTCAAGCTGATACATGCTGATTTAGAAAATCAACTCAATGACAAGCCCGAAGTCAAGTCCATGATTGAAAAGTTGGTTGCTACGATTACAGAATTGCTGGCATTTGAGTGTTTGGAAAACGAGTTAGACCTAGAGTATGATGAAATTACCATTCTAGAGTTAATAGATGCACTTGGTGTCAAAGTCGAAACCCTTAGTGATACACCTTTTGAAAAGATGCTAGAAATTGTCCAGATTTTTAAATATCTTTCTAAAAAGAAACTCCTTGTTTTCATCAATGCATCCGCCTATCTATCAAAGGATGAGTTAGTAAATTTGATAGAGTATGTCCAACTCAATCAACTGTCCGTCTTGTTTGTTGAGCCTCGGAAAATCTATGATTTTCCGCAGTATGTATTGGATCAAGACTATTTCTTGAACCCCGAAAATATGGTATAATAAAAGTAACAATTGGGACCTAGCGAACTGAAGTCTAGCTGGGACGAATGGCGCGATTACGAAATTTCGTGAGTAAAATTTTTCTACGAGGTTTTAGAGCTGTGTTGTTTCGAATGGTTCCAAAACTGTCCACAACTTCTTGCTCTTTTTAGAATTTGTTTTTAGAGCTGTGTTGTTTTCGAATGGTTCCAAAACGTCGCAAAGTTCAAAAAGCTCTTCGGCTCTGTTTTTAGAGCTGTGTTGTTTCGAATGGTTCCAAAACTAGCGGAACATATAATAAAAAGCTATTCAACGTTTTAGAGCTGTGTTGTTTCGAATGGTTCCAAAACTTATGCCGATAGGTTGTATCTTTTCTATAAGTTTTTAGAGCTGTGTTGTTTTCGAATGGTTCCAAAACAAACTTTTGGGACATTCGTCCGACATTTGGTTTTAGAGCTGTGTTGTTTCGAATGGTTCCAAAACCGGATGAAGTACGTGGAACTGTAGGAAGGTTTTAGAGCTGTGTTGTTTCGAATGGTTCCAAAACGCGATCTCTTTATGCTTAGTGATACGTGCTGTTTTTAGAGCTGTGTTGTTTCGAATGGTTCCAAAACTGTTAATTAATCTGCAAATCAGTGAGTATACAGGTTTTAGAGCTGTGTTGTTTCGAATGGTTCCAAAACTCAATACCTGCTCTATCCCGATTACCAGTGTAGTTTTTAGAGCTGTGTTGTTTCGAATGGTTCCAAAAACAGATTGGTTGAGTCAAGGTGTTCCAAGTATGTTTTTAGAGCTGTGTTGTTTCGAATGGTTCCAAAACTGAGTGATGAAGAAAGATAACGTTTGATCATGTTTTTAGAGCTGTGTTGTTTCGAATGGTTCCAAAACACTGGATTTCAAATCAACTAACGCGATGTGTTTTTAGAGCTGTGTTGTTTCGAATGGTTCCAAAAACAAGATGCAAACTGCTACGCAAATTGTGTTTTAGAGCTGTGTTGTTTCGAATGGTTCCAAAACAGAAAATGTCATAGTCAATGAGCACTTTATGTTTTAGAGCTGTGTTGTTTCGAATGGTTCCAAAACTCAATGTCAAACAGCAGTATAGCGTCCATACTTGTTTTTAGAGCTGTGTTGTTTCGAATGGTTCCAAAACCTATTTGACTAGCAGCACTACGATTCAAGATTGTTTTAGAGCTGTGTTGTTTCGAATGGTTCCAAAACCATACAGTTGAAAGCAAATATCTGTTCAATGTTTTTAGAGCTGTGTTGTTTCGAATGGTTCCAAAACTAGTAGCTGATAACTAATGTCTGATGTTTTTAGAGCTGTGTTGTTTCGAATGGTTCCAAAACAGTGGATCATTTGCATCCTCATTATCGAGGGTTTTTAGAGCTGTGTTGTTTCGAATGGTTCCAAAATCACATTAAAAAGCTACTCATTTTTTTAAGTAGCTTTTTTTCTTATTCAAGTTTATATATTAGTCGTCACAATCCCATTCCCTTGTAGAGAAGCAAGACTGCAAGTCCTACGAACAACACTGCCGCTACCAGTCTCTGACTAGCACTATACATCCGTCTTTCTCCTCGAACTGGAAAGATAATTGCTAGCAAATGCTCCACCAACTGCACCACCGATATGGCCTGCTAGGCTGATGCCAGGAATCAGAACACTTCCAATAATGTTAACCACAAAAAGTGTCAAATAGGATTGCCCCAACTGCTGGATATAAGGATTACGCGTAGCATAGCGAAGAACAATAATCGCAGCAAATACCCCATAGAGAGAAGTCGAGGCTCCTGCTGCTAAGGATTTGGGACTAAATACAAAAACAAAGAGATTGCCCATCATTCCAGATAATAGATAGAGAAAGAAAAACTTCTTGGATCCGAAAATCTCCTCTACTTGCCTACCAAGATAATAGAGGGAAAGCATATTGACAATGAAATGTTCCCACCCAATATGAACAAAAATGGCAGAGAAGAGACGCCAAGTCTGCTCAGGAAAGAGCCGAATAGCAGGGCCATACATGGCTCCAAATCGAAATAGGGTGTCTGCCCTATCAAAGTTTCCGCCTGTAGTGACCAGCATTAGTAGAAACACCAAGGCCGTCACTAAGAGGAAAAAACTCGTCACAGGGTAACGTCTATCAAAGATTTCCTTCATCAATCAGAACCTCCTGAACAGAAATATCATGATTTTCAGGGATAAAGTCCTGAACTTGACTAGAATAAACCGCACTCAAATGTATGACCAGTAAAATGTTCCAGATAGCGGTCATAGTAACCTCCACCGTAGCCAATACGATATCCTTCCGTCGTAAAAACCAGCCCAGGAACATGAATCAAATCAATCTGAGAGGCATCTACTACTTCCAAATCTCCTTGTGGCTCCAGTAAACCAAAGGAAGTTTTCACCAATTGCTGCGGATCATAGACCACAAAGTCCATACGCCCCTTGGGATAGGTTTTGGGTATCAGAACCTTCTTGCCGTCCTTCAGCGCCTGCTCAATCAATCCCTGCGTTTGAAACTCATGAGGGAAAGAGAGATAGGTTGTGATGACCTTAGCTTCTTGGTAAAAAGGGGTGTTGTAACAATCGCTCGGTTAAAGCTTGGTCTATAGCCTGTTTTTGTTCTTGAGATAAAGCCTTCATTTCTTGCAAGACTTGCTTGCGTAATTCCGATTTCATAGACAAACCCTCTACTCTGCTGCCTTCTTTTTCAGGAAACTAGAGACCGCATCCACCCCAATAGCTAATGCTTCTTCCTTAGGACTCATCTGAGGGTGATGAAGAGCGTAGGGACTATCTATCCCTAGCCAAAACATAACGCCATCAACCTTTTGAAAGGAGATAACCAAAGTCCTCGCCTGTCATAGCAGGTTCGATATCAATCAACTCAATTCCCTCTTTTTCTTCAAAGAAGTCCATCAGTTCACGCGCCAAGGCTGGATTATTCTCAACAGGTAGGTAGCCACCTTGTTTGAGTTCGACTTCAACTTCCATATCAAAGGCAGCTGCAACTCCTTCTGCAACTGTCTTGACCCTCTTTTGTACCAAGAGGCTCATGTCTTGAGTCAAGGCGCGAATAGTTCCATGTAAAAAGGCTGTGTCTGTGATGACATTGTTGGTTGTTCCAGCTTGAAAAACGCCAAAGGTCACCACTGCTCCCTCGATTGGGTTAACATTGCGGCTGACAACTGACTGCACCTGGGTCACAAAGTAACTAGCGGCCACCAAGGCGTCATTGGCTTCATGCGGAAAGGCTGCGTGTCCCCCTTTACCTTTGAAACGGACCTTCACCTCGCAAGTCCCTGCAAAGAGTGTATGGGTATTGGTCGCAATCTGACCGACTTTCAAATCTGGTCGAACATGGAGACCATAAAACTGGTCTGGTAACCAGTCTCCCAAAAGCACCATCTTCATACATGAGCATGCCCACCAGCTTCATTTCTCTTCAGCGGGCTGAAATAGGAAGAGCAGATTATTCTTGGGTTGCTCCTCAAGGGCGCGCTCGAGACAGCCCAAAGCAATAGTCATATGAAAATCATGGCCACAAGCATGCATACGACCTTGGTGCTGAGAAGCGAAAGAAAGAGCCTGTTTGTTCGACGATAGGCAGACCATCAATATCTGTTCGCCAACCAATGGTTCGCTCCGGCTGACTTCCCTGCAGGTAGACCAAAATCCCTGTCCGCCAAGTACGAACTTGAACAAAGTCCTTGCCCGCAGTCAATTTCTCAATCACATCCAGCAAATAAGCCTGAGTCTTGAACTCCTCCAAGCCAATCTCTGGAATCTGGTGTAAATCTCGTCTAGTCTGAATCAAATCTAACATCTATCTGTCCTCCTATATAGCAGAAAGAGGCTGGAAAAAGGGTTCCGCCTCTTTTTTACTTTTAGAATTACAAGGTACGAAGCGCATCCTCTAGCGCTGTTTTTTGTTGGGTTTGGGCATCAATCTCTTTGATAATACGAGCTGGAACACCTGCTACCACCACGTTTTCTGGGACATCTTGGGTAACAATAGCTCCTGCTGCAACAACTGAACCACTACCGATTTGGACTCCTTCGATAACCACTGCATTGGCACCGATGAGAACATTGTCTCCAACACGGACTGGTTCTGCGCTAGCTGGCTCAATCACACCTGCAAGAACTGCACCTGCACCAACGTGACTGTTTTTCCCAACGATGGCACGCCACCAAGGATAGCACCCATATCAATCATAGTTCCTGCACCAATTTCAGCACCGATATTGATAACAGCTCCCATCATGATAACAGCATTGTCACCAATTTCAACCTGGTCACGGATAATCGCACCTGGCTCAATACGAGCGTTGATAGCACGTTTATCTAGCAAAGGAACTGCAGAATTACGAGCATCTTGCTCAACAACATAGTCTTGATTTTCTACCAAACCATCTAGAAGCGGAGCCACGTCCTTCCAGTCTCCAAATAGGACATTCCCTAGTTTGACAACAGAGCTAGGTACAGCAGTTGCGAGTTGTCCCTCAAAGGTTACTTTTACACTGGTTTTCTTCTCAGCATTGGCGATAAATTGGATAATTTCTTGTGCGTTCATTTTTGTAGCAGTCATAGGCGCCTCCTAGTTCATTTTTAATGATACCTATTCTACCAAAAAAAAGGCCTCAAATTTGAAGCCTTTTTTTGTTTGTTTTTAGGTATGATTTTTTTAGGGATGTGAGATAAAAGGTGCTGTCGGTAAAAAGCAAGTCCCCTACCGATACAACCTAAAAACACTCTTCACAACTATCTCCCCGTGTTTTTATTGACTATTCTAGTATAGCACACTTTTTAGAATTAAGAAAAAGACTTTTTTATTTACTTTCTTTCGCTTCTTCTATCGATAGGAAAATCATAGGCAAAATAATCAAGGGCCATAGCTAGAAGAAGGGACCAATCCACTACCAATCCTAAAAATAAAACACTCAAGAGAGCAGAAGAGAGAGGTTCACTGGCACTGATAACGGAAACCACCAAAGGAGAAACCAAGGACACAGCCTTCATGGAAATAAAAAAAAGCAAAAAGCCGTCCCAAAGAAAGCAATAGTGAGACAAATCAAGATACTCCAAAATATCAAGAGTAAAGGAAAGCTGATGAAACTGGCGAGAGAACATTGCTAAATAAACCTGCCAAAATCATCCCCCACCCAACTGTGGGAACAAAACCATAGCGCTTAGCAAAAAGGCTGAGGTAGATAACATTAAACATAACCCCCATGGCACTCAGCAGACCTGTTATAAGGGCTAGTGGCGTCATGGATAACTGAGAGAGATCTCCCTTTGTCGCCATCAAGCAAAACACCCAACATGGCAATCAAAAACATAGAAAAATAGCGCTTTTTTTGACGCTCGTTTTTTTGATAAACCAAAGCGATTGTAAAAGAGGATAAAGACTGGACTGATAAACTGTAAAATAGTTGCTGTCGCTGCATTTGAGTATTCTACGCAGAGATAGAAAAAAATACTGAACTGAGAAAAATCCCCAAAAATAGCATAGGCTAAAAAAAGGGCAGGTAATTTTTTTCTTATCTCGCCAAATATCTAGCACTTGTGATTTTAATTGCATTGCAGACCAAATGAGCACAAGACTCCCTGCCAGTGTCAAACGCATAGAGGTAATCCAACCCGAAGACACCTGGTAATGGGTAAAAAAATATTCTCCTAAAATTCCACAGATGCCCCAGATTAAGCCGGATAGGAGCGAATAAATGGTTCCTTTAACAATCTTTTTTTCTGATACTGATTCATACCTTTATTGTAACACGAAAGGAAAAAAGAAAAAAGTGGCAATCAATACCACTTTCCTATCTTCTACTATTTGATTGTGTTGATGATGAACTTGATGTACTGCTAGAACTACTACTTGAGCTACTACTTGAACTTGGTAGCTGGAAGGAGTTGGTAGTGTGCTAACGATACTTGACCAAGCATTTCTGATAATCTGACTCACTTCCTCCAATAGCAAAGTGATAGCTTGTCGTAGGAGCTCCCGCCTTGTTAGCCCAATAGCTCGTTACAGTAGAACCTGAAAGATCCACTGTTTTTCCATTAACGGATACTTTGCCTGGCTTCTGTCCTGTAGATCTGAGGACCTGAGATTGGGTCACACTAGAATCAAGATTAAAGCGTTCATTGCCCCAAACACCAGGCTCAGCCTGTTGGATAGCATTGACCAAGTAAGCCATATATTTGGCATTTCGATAATGCCCAGCTCCCCTTAGCCATTGGGCGATTGTCATCATGACCCTAGCCAACCACCCTAGAGTCAATCTTGGTGTTGACAGCATGAGCCACATATTTTCATCTTCATTGGTTGTACCCAGTCTTACCAATCCAGTCTGCACGAGCTAAGCTTGAATTGATAGAAGCCAAATCCGTTTGGAAACTTGAAGTGATCCGAGATGAAATCACCTCACGAAGCAAACTCTGCATAATTGTTGCCGTTGCCTTCGAGTACACTTGAACTGGTTTGTCTTGGAATTCATAGATTACTCTACCATCAGGTGATTCAATCTTAGAAATCACATGTTTCTGATGGTAAACACCGTTATTAGCAATTGTTTGATAACCATTGGTATGCTGGGCAACTGTGACTTCAATCCCACCACCCATAGGCAGACTTTCGATACCATACTCTGGAATCTCGTAACCCATTTTCTCCATGTAACCCTTGACATCCACACCCTTCTCACGAAGCATGCGATAGGTCCAATAAGCTGGGATATTCCACGAATAGTTCAAGGCTTCTCCCAAAGTCATCATGCCTGTACCTGGACTGTTTACATACATGATAGGATTTCCATTAGAGAATTTTGTCGGATAATTGGACAAGATACTAGCGCTTCCCATCAAACCTTGGTCAATGGCAATACCGTAGGCCAGCAAAGGCTTGGTTGTAGAGGCTGGCGAGCGCTTGGTGTCAAAGGCGTGATTGTTTTGGTTTGTCTGGTAATTACGACCACCAACAAAGCCTAGAACAGCCCCCGTTTGATTGTCCATCAAAACATTTCCTACTTCAGGCTGACCAGTCGAATCATCTACCAAATGACCGTAATTAGCAACTGCATTTTGCATGGCTGTATGGATTTTTTTATTGATTGTTGTCGTGATTTTGTAGCCGCCATTACTTAGTTCCTGCTCAGCTCGCTCATGATAGGTCTTTTGAATCGACTCGTTTTTCAACTCTTGGCTAGAGACATTGTCCTGTTGAACTAAATAATCATACATACGGTCTGTCGCTTCAGCCATAGCCGTAAAGTAAAGGTAATCCCTCGATACAGCATTAATAGATCCTGATGGCAAGAAATCTTGTTTGAGATTATAATCCTTGTACTGGTCGTATTCTTCCTGAGTCAGAGCACCCGTACGGTACATGTTGTAGAGAACATCCTTGGCCCGCTTCAAACCAAGCTCTAAGTCTTCATCACTCTTTAACTCTCCAGTATTTTCATAAGGGGAATAAGTAATCGGACTCTGTGGCAAACCTGCTAGGAAAGCGGCTTGGGGAATACTTAACTTGTTGGCATCGATACCGAAAATCCCTTCAGCAGCTTGCTGGGCACCTGCAATATTCTGCCCTTTATGATTTCGACCAAAGGGAGCAACATTGAGATAGGTGGTCAAGATTTCATCCTTGCTCATGCTACGTTCCAAGGCAAGGGCATCGACAATTTCTGTAGCCTTACGAGCCAAAGTCGGAGCATCTCCGACCACTTGTTGCTTGATTAACTGTTGGGTCAAGGTCGAGCCCCCGCTAGATGAGCCCAAACCTGCAAAGGTTCCCAAAGTAGCCCGAATCACAGCTTTGGCACAACACCTTTATGTTCAAGAAAATGTTCGTCCTCAGTTGCAACGATAGCCTTTTTGAGATTATCCGATATTTCCTCAGATGAGACAGAAGTTCTCAGTAGGTCACTCTCAATAGAAGCAATGACACTCCCATCTGCATAAACAATTTCTGAGATGGAAGAAATATTTTTAACCTGCTTGACCAAGTCCTCCGCTTGCGGAACCTTAGCTTTATCAAACTAAAGCAACCCCATAACCAAGAGCTACACCAGCACCAAAAAGCCCACCGATAAAACCTAGAATAAAGAGAGTATTCAAAACTCCCTTGATAGCAGCTAAAACGCTCCCTAAGATAGGCAGAATTTTCCCACCTGTTCCATCCGACTTCTTCTCTTCTGAGACTTTCTCTGATTTTTTATGATTTATGTTTGATTTTACTCGCTGGAAAAATTCCAGCATTTTTCGTTTTATTTCATTTAATTGATTTTGCATGGATTTCCTCACTCTATCTATTATACCACAAAAGGTAAACTTTCAATAAAATAGCCACTTTCTTCCCTATTCTACTAGGCTATTGCCCAAGTTTGTGATACAATAGTTAGAAACAATAATTTTAAAAAGGAGAAAAGACACATGCACATTTTTGATGAGCTAAAAGAGCGTGGTTTGATTTTTCAAACGACTGATGAAGAAGCTTTGCGTAAAGCCCTAGAAGAAGGTCAAGTTTCTTATTATACTGGCTACGATCCAACTGCTGACAGCCTTCACCTAGGCCACCTTGTCGCAATCTTGACAAGTCGTCGCTTGCAACTAGCAGGTCACAAACCTTATGCGCTCGTTGGCGGTGCTACAGGTCTCATCGGAGATCCGTCCTTCAAAGATGCTGAACGTAGTCTCCAAACAAAAGACACAGTAGATGGCTGGGTCAAGTCTATCCAAGGACAACTTTCTCGTTTTCTTGACTTTGAAAATGGCGAAAACAAGGCTGTCATGGTCAACAACTACGACTGGTTTGGCAGCATCAGCTTCATTGACTTCCTCCGTGATATCGGAAAATACTTCACTGTCAACTACATGATGAGTAAGGAATCTGTGAAAAAACGGATCGAAACAGGGATTTCTTACACTGAGTTCGCTTACCAAATCATGCAAGGGTACGACTTCTTCGTCCTTAACCAAGACCACAACGTAACGCTTCAAATCGGTGGTTCTGACCAGTGGGGAAATATGACAGCTGGTACTGAATTGCTTCGTCGTAAGGCTGACAAGACTGGTCACGTTATCACTGTTCCACTGATCACAGATGCAACTGGTAAGAAATTTGGTAAATCAGAAGGAAACGCCGTCTGGCTCAATCCTGAAAAGACTTCTCCATACGAAATGTACCAATTCTGGATGAACGTTATGGACGCTGACGCTGTTCGCTTCTTGAAAATCTTTACTTTCTTGTCACTTGATGAGATTGAAGACATCCGTAAACAATTTGAAGCAGCACCACACGAACGCTTGGCTCAAAAAGTCTTGGCTCGTGAAGTTGTGACTCTTGTCCACGGAGAAGAAGCCTACAAAGAAGCCCTTAACATCACTGAACAACTCTTTGCAGGAAACATCAAAAACCTTTCTGTTAAAGAGCTCAAACAAGGACTTCGTGGAGTGCCAAACTACCAAGTTCAAGCAGATGAAAACCACAATATCGTGGAACTGCTCGTCTCATCTGGTGTCGTTAACTCAAAACGCCAAGCCCGTGAAGACGTCCAAAACGGAGCTATCTACGTAAACGGTGACCGCATCCAAGACCTTGACTATGTCTTGAGTGACGCAGATAAGCTTGAGAACGAACTGACTGTTATCCGTCGTGGAAAGAAAAAATATTTTGTATTGACTTACTAAACTGTTCAACATTTACCTATAAACAAAGGAGTTACCCTCGAGAAAGGTAACTCCTTTTTGCTGTGAATAGTCCCCCACCTATCCCTTAATAGACAGGCTACGCAGTACAATACGTAAGGTTGTTAGATTATGTAAGATAGAGAGATTTGAAGGACTGAGCCAATTAAACAAGCCAAAGCCAATCAAACTACTATTTACGACAACGGTATCTTGAATATTCTTCTTGATGAGTGTTTGCAAAGATGATGATAGCGAATCCAACTCTTGGAAGAAATCCAAGCGATTATCTAACAATAAGATATCACTCATCTGCTTAGAAATATCTGCACTCTCATTCATCACCACACCGATATCTGATAGGGTTAGAGCAGCTGAGTCATTCAACCCATCCCCAACCATCAAAATAGTGTGACCTGCTTTCTGCAGTTCCTCTACTAACTCAAATTTCCCATCAGGTTTCAAGTCTGTATAGACCTGATCAAAGGGCAAATCTTTGACTAATTCCTCTGTTCTAACCAAGGTGTCCCCTGTTGCCAGAATCAATTTTTTCCCTTGTGCCTTAAGTTTCTCCAAGGCTGCTTTTGCTTCTTTTCTCAAAGGAGTATGAATGCAGAACATTCCAATCAATTCATTCTGATAAGCCAAGAATAAGAGATTGTAGTGACTCTTGTACTCTTCAATTAAAGCATTTTGTTCTGAACTGATATGAATTTGCTCATCCTGCATCAAGACATAATTCCCAATAACAACTGGTTGGCCATCTATATGGGATTTGATTCCCCTTGCTTGCGATATATTGGAGTTTCCCATGCATTTCCTCATGTTCAATTCCCTCTATCTCAGCTTGCTTGACGATAGCATTAGCAATAGGATGATAAATGTGTTCCTCAAGACAGGCACTGATTCTGAGAATATCTTCCTCACTATAGTCCCCAAAGGTAACACCTTTTCAACTATAGGATAACTAGTTGTGATTGTTCCCGTCTTATCAAACAAGAAAGTATCAACTTCCAGATATTTCTCCAGAACATCCCCATCCTTAATCACCATTTCACGATTCAACCCTTCCTTGATAGCTGTCAAATAAGCTACAGGAGTAGAGATTTTCAAAGCGCAGGAGAAATCGACCAATAGGAAAGAAATAGCCTTAGAAAAAGAACCTGTTAATAGGTAAGTCAGACCAGCCCCCAAGAAATTATATTTGACGACCTTATCCGCCATCTTGATGAAATAGCGTTGTTTCGTTTTCTTGTTTTCTTCAGATTTCTTCATCAACTCAATCAGTTGTAAAATCCGGCTGTTCATCTGATTATCGGTTACACGAATGCGTAATTCTCCAGTTTCTAATACTGTATTTGCACAAACCAAATCAGACTCTCTTTTTTCAACTGGAAAACTCTCTCCTGTCAAGGAACTTTCGTTGACCATACCTAAACCTGAAACTACTTGTCCATCAAACAGAATTTCATTTCCTTGAGATAGGACCAAGACATCTCCTATTTGAACATCGGAACTCTTGATACTAACAACCGTATCGCCCTGTACTAAGAATACATCGCTCTCTTTTGCAAGAAGGCTTTGTTCTAAATCTGTTGCCGTTTTTTTCAAGGACCACTGATCTAAATGATTCCCCAAATCAAGCATAAACATGATATTGCTAGCTGTCTTGGATTGGTTCATAAACAAGGACAAGAAAATCGCCGAACAGTCCAAGACCTCCATCGTTAGTTCCTTACGCGCTAGTGTTTGATAGGCTTCTCTAATATAGCCAAAAGCCTGATAACAAGTCCATATATAGCGAATAGGATACGGCACAAAACTACGAAAAAGTATACGCTTAATCGCTGCACCTGAAACAATAGAATAAGCACTCTCTTCTCTACGAATGGGAAGAGTCATCAACTCAGAAACTTTCCCTTTATCAATTCTTTTTAAAAAGGCTTCTGCATTGTCTAATACAGAGAAGCCTTCTTTTATACGTAGAGTAAAGTGCTGTTGATCCATGTAAAACTGGATGGACTCAATCCCCTTTTCATCTCTCGCCAAGGAACGAAGATAGTCTTGAATATCCAAGGTGAGTGAAAAAGAAGATGATAGTCGGATATGTTGGTATCCTCTATGTAGCACTTTAAAAGACATATTATTCCCCTATAAGGCTATCTAATTGCTCTTCTTTTTTCTCTTGCTCGTACAAATATTTGGCATCTTGCAAGACATCGTCTCCATGTTGTTTCACAACAGAAACAGATGCATCTAGCCCGTCTTTCAACTTGTAAGCCTTAGCCAAAGCTTTAGAATAACCTTTTTTAGCTTCCTTACTTGCTAAGATTTTAAAGCCAAGGGTACCAAATGCGACACCACCCAAAAAGAGTGATGATTTTTTCGCAACTTTTGCGACGGTTAGTACTTCTTTTAACATACTTATTTCCTCCTTATCATTATTATATAGCAATTTAGATATAAAAGCAATGTCATTTCATAAATTGGAGAATTATACTCAATGAAAATCAAAGAGCAAACTAGGAAACTAGCCGCAGGCTGTACTTGAGTACGGCAAGGCGACGTTGACGTGGTTTGAATTTGATTTTCGAAGAGTATTAGTTTTATTTCTACTGAATCTCCCATCTACTTATTCCTAAAGTTGCTTTCATTTGCCTCTTTTGATACACTTAAACTATGAATACAAACCTCAAACCTAAACTTCAGCGTTTTGCTTCTGCAACTGCCTTTGCCTGCCCCATCTGTCAAGAAAATCTGGCTCTTCTAGAGACTAGTCTCAAGTGCTGCAATCGTCATTCTTTTGACTTGGCGAAATTTGGCTATGTCAATCTGGCACCTCAAATCAAGCAATCTGCTAACTACGACAAGGAAAACTTTCAAAACCGACAACAAATTCTAGAAGCTGGATTTTACCAAGCTATCTTAGAGGCCATCTCTGATTTACTTTCAAATTCAAAAAATGCCAAAACAATCTTGGATATCGGTTGTGGTGAAGGTTTTTACTCTCGCAAACTTCAAGAGGTTCATCCTGACAAGACCTTTTACGCCTTTGATATTTCCAAAGATTCGGTCCAAATCGCTGCCAAGAGCGAACCCAACTGGGCAGTCAATTGGTTCGTTGGTGACTTGGCTCGCCTTCCTATAAAAGATGCTAGCATGGATATCCTGCTTGATATCTTCTCACCTGCCAACTATGGAGAATTTCGTCGCGTTTTATCCAAAGACGGTATCTTGATAAAGGTTATCCCAACTGAAAATCACCTCAAGGAAATTCGTCAGAGGATACAAGACCAGCTAACAAACAAGGATTATTCTAATCAAGATATCAAAAATCATTTCCAAGAACATTTTACCATCCTATCTAGCCAAACAGCCTCACTGACTAAGACCATCACAACAGAGCAGCTCCAATCCCTACTCAGCATGACACCCCTTCTCTTTCACGTTGACCAGAGCAAGATTGACTGGAGCGATTTGACAGAGATTACCATCGAGGCTGAGATTTGGTTGGGAGAGCACTGTAATTGACATATACAAAAACCGCATTTCAAGAAGATCTGCGGTTTTAAATTTCAATTTTTAAACTATCTATCCGAAAATTTAAGAAATTTAACATTTCTAAGCTCTAATCTTTATTTTCGATTCGAGATGAAAAATTTATCAATGAACAGTAAGTGATATAAGGCCAGTACCAAACCCCATAAACTACCACGAAAAGAGATTTCTTGATGATTGAGAGGAAACAAATCGTGGTTACCTATATAGAGGCAGGTCAAAATTATAAATGAAATCCAAAATAAATCAGTCCATTTGTATTTTGAAAAATATTTTTTCCACATAAGAACACCTTCTTCCCTATAATCATATTATAATACTTTATATAAGCGGATGCAAGGAATATGAGGTGATCACCTACAACGAAACATAAGGATGAAAGACAGCAAAAACCAGCATTTTTAGTGCTGGTTTATTTTTTAAAACTAGGTTCCTTACAAAACTTACTAACACTAAGCTTTAAAAAAAGTTAGTTTATGAAGTTTAGCGATTGTTAATTTCCCAAACTGTACTCTATTTTTATTTTTTAAACCCCAATAACTAAGGGCAAGTAATGCTACAACCCAAGCAAAAGTGATCCCTAAACTGTCAAAATTCAACTTGAAATCTGGTTTATTAAAGAAATCTACATAAACTCCTAAGAAGGTTGTATCCATAAATTTCTTGACCTCTGAGCTAACTTGAGAAAACATCGGCAAGAATGAAAGACCAAGCATTGGAATCAAACCATAAACCTGAGCCTGAGTTTGTGTCTCTGAAATAGCTCCAATCACTAGATTTAAGAGGATTGTACATAATGCTACCAGAGAAGCTACTACAAGGTATACAGGATAATCTTTTGCGAAATCCACTTCAACCATAATAGGGAAGGAAATAACTGAAGCTAAGGCAAAGATTACAGGATAAAACAACACGGAAACAAGATATTCTCCACGGCGAACTCCGCTTAAATGAGTGTTTTAAAAATTCTTTTTTCTTTTTCCTCTGCAATAGAGTTTGAAATCATTGACCCAGAAGAAAATGAGAATGCCATTGTTAAAGAACTAAACAATAGTGTTTTCCCTTGAGTGCCATCTGTATTCATAAAATTTTGGAAGAGTAGAACCATAAAGAATGGGAATACTACCTGTACCAAAGTGTTTTTGTTTGTTAATAATACTTGTGTCCTCAACCAGATAAGGGCTAAAATTCTCTTAAACATCTAATTTTTCTCCTGTCAATTTAATAAAAATATCTTCTAAAGTTGGTTCACATGAGTGAATCGTCATTATTTTTTTATAATCTTCTTGCTGTAAGTCTTCGAATCGCACTACTTTTTTAGTCGAATCACTATAGGTTACTGCAACATTCTTTTCCGTGTTGTATTTTTGGATAATTTCGATTGGGCTTCCTTGTTCAATAAGATCACCTTTATTCAAAAGAGCTAGGTTATCACATAATAAAGTCGCCTCATTCATATCATGAGTAGTTAAGAAAATGGTTGTTCCTCTTTCCTTTAACTCCTGTAGTAATTTGTGAATCTTCTTTGAGGTGGTGGGATCTAACCCACTTGTAGGTTCATCTAAAAATAGAACTTTAGGGTAATTGATTAAAGCACGAGCTAAAAGCATTCGTTGACGCATTCCTGTAGAAAGTTTCTCAGCTGGAGTGTCTTTACTATCATACAGACCAACTTGTTTTAGAATTTCTTCAATTCGAGATTTTTGAAACTCCGTATAGTCTTGCAAATAGCAACAAGTTATTGTACAAACTTAATTTTTTCGTAATAACCACTTGTGTCACCTACTAAACCTAACTCTTCAAAATCTGACGGAAGTAATTTTTGAGAATCTTTCCCTAATAATTCTGTCTTTCCGCTGTTAGCCTGTAGCTGTCCTGTCAGAATATTGATCATTGTTGTCTTCCCTGAACCAGATGGACCTAGAAATCCAAAAATTTCTCCTTCGTTTATTGAAAAACTAATTTGATTTAAAGCAATATTATTTCCAAATCGCTTTATAACTCTTTCTACCTTAATCATTTTATTACCTCTTTCTAATTTTAATTTCTATTTTAGAAACTTCACTCACTCCCATCGGTTATGTCATCAACTCTAATTCTCGGATTTAAGTTGGAGTCCATTTTGATTTCTTTCACTTCATTTGGAAGCAAGAGAACTAACTTTAGTAGCTTCTCATCAAGTGTTACTTTACATAGTCGTCTGCTATCTAGACTATTTTTGATAATCAGATAATCCTTTTTGACAAACTTTTCATCCATATAATAGTCAATTGTTTTTACCATATTTTTCTCCCGCCTGCTAATCTACATCCCGTTAAATAGAAATGTTTCTAGCATTGCGCTCTTCTTAACTTATTTACAATAACAGTATATACCTTACGAGAGTAAAAAAACAGGACATTTATGTCCACTGACATTTATGTCCTGTTTTTAAATTGAAATTATGGAAAGTCCTTATTTTTTTCTTCTATCACTCGATTTTTAAAATTCATGTCATTCAAAAATTCTGCCCCATTGATAGCTTTTTTTCATAGTATTGCAGGGCTTTTTCTTTATCTTTTTCTCCGTATAAGTAATATTTTGCTTCAATGAAGTCTACAGTTGGTTTTAAACTAGTATCTCCGATGTCAATCATAATTTCTCTTAAAACGCTCAATATTTCAGGTATAAATTCATGATAATCGATGTCAAGCTGATAAAGTACTAAACCTATTAGCACCCTTTGAAGCAAGTGAATATAGTTTGTATCATCATAGTTTGTTTGAGATACAATATTTAGACAAACTTTTTTTAAAGTTATTTCATCTCGTTCTGCATTAACCGCTAAAGATAAAAAATACAAGTACAATAGTAGTAGATCATTTGTCGAATATTCTGTTCGCAGCATTGTTTGCTCAAAATACTCCTCAATTAAACCTTCCCCAAATTCAGCGTTTTCAGAAACATATACATCATCAATGGCTTGTAGGACTTCAACTGCTACTTGCTCATCTTCAGGCAGTTGGTCATAAAAGCGTTCCTGAATTTCCTCAAAGATTTCCTCACGTTGACGAATTTTTTCTTCATCTCCATGAATAGATTGACGAATCAATTTCGTTTTTAGTTTTAAATACTCTTTAGGAACAATTAACAAGCCCTCGTCAATTAGCTGAGATATTGAAACTCCCAATACTTTGGATATATAGTCTAGTTTCACTAAACTGGGCAAGTTATTTCCCGTTTCAATTCGGCCCAACTGACGAACAGTAAGTTCTTTTTCATCTCCACAAAAGGTTTCCCTACTCAATCCTTTTTCAGTCCGTAAAGTACGAATCCGTTTCCCTATTTCCAAATTTTTCATCTTATTCCTCTGTAAATAGTCTTTTGCACATAAAAATAAAAGTACTTATGCTATTTGTTAATATCCATTATTTCAAATATATTAAATTCTTACTAACAAAGCTCCCCATATTGCTTATCAGCCCTCTCTTCATAATGAATAAAGAGTTTGTTACATATCAGGAAACTCTTCTTTCATCTCCTCTATCACTCGATTTTTAAAATTCATGTCATTCAAAAATTCTGCTCCACTGATAGCTTTTTCATAGTATTGTAGGGCTTTTTCTTTATTTTTCTTCCCCGTATAGGTAATATTTGGCTTCCAAGTAGTCTACCGTTGGTTTTAAGTTTGAATCTTGAATTTCCATCATAATTTCTCTTAAAAAAACTAAAAAAATGATAGATATTTTTCGTAGTATTCGTTCCTCATTTGATATAACAGTATTGCAATTAATACTCTTTGTAGTAGATGCATGTAAGTGTTATCTGAACAGTCAATTATGGTCACGATATTATTTCTTACTTTTTTTAAAACGTCATCATTTCGTTTGAAACTAATAGCATTTGATAAAAAATATAAATATAAAATCAATAAATCATTTACAGAATACTCCGTTTGTAGCAAAGTTTGATTGAAATATTCCTCAATCAAACCTTCTCCAAATTTAGCGTTTTCAGAAACATATACATCATCAATGGCTTGTAGAACCTCAATTGATACTTGCTCATCCTCAGGAAGCTGGTCATAAAAACGTTCCTGAATTTCTTCAAAGATAGCTTCACGTTGGTGGATTTTTTCTTCATCTCCATGAATAGATTGACGTATCAATTTTGTTTTTAGTTTTAGATACTCTTTGGGAACGATTAGCAATCGTTCATCAATTAACTGAGACATCGGAACCCCTAACACTTCTGCTATATAGTCTAGTTTAGCTAAGCTGGGCAAGTTATTTCCCGTTTCAATTCGCCCCAACTGACGAATAGTAAGTTCTTTTTCATCTCCACAAATGCTTCTCTACTCAATCCTTTTTCAGTCCGTAAGGTGCGAATCCGTTTCCCTATTTCCAAATTACTCATAATGACCTCTTTAAATTCTAATTTGATATTCAAACAACAACTTGTATACGTTTCCATTTTAACACACTTTCCTACAATTTTCAGAAAAAATAATTATATTACTCAATGAAAATCAAAGAGCAAACTAGGAAACTAGCCGCAGGTTGCTCAAAGCACTGCTTTGAGGTTGTAGATAAGACTGACGAAGTCAGCTCAAAACACCGTTTTGAGGTTGCAGATAGAACTGACGAAGTCAGTAACATCTATACTGCAAGGCGACGTTGACGTGGTTTGAAGAGATTTTCGAAGAGTATAACTAATAGTTTTAAGCCACTATCTTATATAAGTGACCCATTTCAATATAGTATCTGAGGTCTATTTCCACTCAAGCATTCAAAAAAGCGAATTTCAATCGAAACTCGCTTTAAAGGAAAGTGTATTAGTATAAATTTGTATCTTAGTTCAAGTGCCAGATATCTTCGTTGTACTGAGCAATTGTACGGTCAGATGAGAAGAAGCCTGCTTTAGCAATGTTAACAATGACTTTATCCAACCATGCATCATGGTCTTCGTAGTCAGCCAACATTTGTTCTTTAACCTTGATGTAGTCTTCTAAGTCAAGAAGAGTCATGAACCAGTCTTTGTTGATCAATTCATTGTAAAGACGTTCCAAGCGCTCTTTGTTTCCAGCTGCAAGAACTGCATCGCTAACGATGAAGTCAACCAATGGTTTGATAGCTTCACGTGCGTAGAATTCGCTTGATTTGTATGCTGCTTTTGCGTAAAGATCGATAACAGTTTCTGAATCTTCACCAAAGATGTAGATGTTTTCGTCGCCAACCAACTCAGCGATTTCCACGTTAGCACCGTCCATAGTACCAAGAGTCAAAGCTCCGTTCAACATGAATTTCATGTTACCAGTACCTGAAGCTTCTTTAGAAGCCAATGAGATTTGTTCTGAGATATCACATGCTGGGATAAGGAAGCTTGCTGCAGTAACGTTGTAGTTTTCAACCATAACAACTTGCAAGTGTGGAGCTACTGCTGGATCGTTCGCAATAACTTCTGACATGCAAAGAATCAAGTGGATGATATCTTGAGCGATTGTGTAGGCTGGAGCTGCTTACCACCAAAGAAGATTGTGATTGGGCGAGCAGGGATGTTACCAGCTTTGATGTCAAGGTATTTGTGGATCACGTACAAGGCGTTCATTTGTTGGCGTTTGTACTCGTGAAGACGTTTGATTTGGATATCAAAGATAGAGTTTGGATTGATTTCCACACCTTGGTGCTCTTTCAAGTGACGAGCCAATTTACGTTTGTTGTGAGCCTTGATACTTTCCAATTTTTCTTTGACAGCCGCTTTGTCTTCATAAGACAAGAGTTTTTCAAGCTCATCTGCTTCATGGTGCCAACCGTCTCCAAGAATCTCATCTAAGTAGTGAGACAAGCTTGGGTTAGCATGCATGAGCCAACGACGGAAAGTGATACCGTTTGTTTTGTTGTTGAATTTTTCTGGGTAAAGGTCGTAGAAGGCTTTCAACTCAGAGTTCTTCAAGATTTCAGTGTGGAGTGCTGCTACCCCATTAACACTGTATCCGTAGTGGATATCCATGTGAGCCATGTGAACACGTCCGCTCTCATCGATGATTTGAACAGCTGGGTCTTTGTATTCTGCTTTAACACGGCGGTCCAATTCTTTGATGATTGGTACCAAGTGTGGAACCACTTCCTGCAAGAATTCAAGAGGCCATTTTTCAAGGGCTTCCGCAAGGATTGTGTGGTTAGTGTAGGCAGTCATGCTACGAACGATTGAGATTGCTTCGTCAAGCTCGATACCACGTGCAGTCAAAAGACGAATCAATTCAGGGATAACCATTGATGGGTGAGTATCGTTGATTTGGACAACTGCGTAGTCAGCAAGGTCATGCAAGTTGCTTCCTTTTTCGATTGCTTCTTCAATAATCAATTGCGCACCGTTTGAAACCATGAAGTATTGTTGGAAGATACGGAGCAATTCACCTTGACGGTCACTATCATCTGGGTAAAGGAAAAGAGTCAAGTTGCGAGCGATATCTGTCTTGTCAAAGTTGATACCATCTTTAATGATTGAAGAATCAACTGAATCCAAGTCAAACAAACGCAAGCGGTTCTTAGTTTCTGTCTTGTAACCAGGTACATCGATATCGTAAAGAGTTGATGTCAATGTGAAGTGAGCAAATGGCACTTGGTAGCTACGGCTTGAGCGAACCAACCAGTTTTGCTCTGTCAACCATGCGTTTGGAATTGTTTCTTGTTGGTTATTTTTAAGAACTTGTTGGAAAAGACCGTAGTGGTAGTTAAGACCAACACCGTCACCGTTCAAACCAAGAGTAGCAATTGAGTCGATAAAGCATGCAGCCAAACGTCCCAAACCACCATTACCAAGAGATGGTTCTAATTCAACTTCTTCAACTTCGATCAAGTCTTTACCTGCAGCTGCAAGTTCTTTTTTAACATCGTCGTAAAGACCAAGGTTGATCAAGTTGTTTGACAAAAGTTTACCAATCAAGAACTCAGCTGAGATGTAGTAAACTTTTTTCTTACCAGTGTTAACTGGTTTTTGACTACTTGCAAGCTTGCTGTAGTTAAGAAGAGCCAGGTAAAGCTCTTCATTGCTACATTCTGCAATGGTTTTATTGTAACGATTTTGTACAAATTCTTGTAGTGATAACATGTTTAAGGTGTCTCCTGATATTGTATTATTTCTTTAATTCTACCAAATTTTCATTGATTCGGCGATAGATTGTTGTCAAGTCAAGCAAGCTTTCCTCGACAGCTGGTGTCAATTGATCTTCAGTCATACGCCAAGACCAGTTTCCACCAAGGGTAGATGGGAAGTTCATACGAGCTGCCTCATCTAATTCTAGCAAATCTTGCATAGTTGCAATTGCCATGAAGCTAACTGATGAAAAGACCGTACGAAGCATAGCATGTGGCACTGTTTCGTATTCTTTACGGTTAGTGTAACGAGCCATGTATTCACGAGTCGCATCATCGATCTCGTTACGGTACCAACCAAGGACCGTATTGTTATCGTGTGTTCCTGTGTACATAACTGAGTTAGCAGGTGCCAAGTGTGGGCTATCGATGCTTTCGTCCTCTGGGTTGAAAGCAAATTGAAGAATCTTCATTCCTGGGAAGCCAGTGCGTTCACGCAATTCAATAACTTCATCTGTCATGAAACCAAGATCTTCTGCGATGATGTTTAGCTCACCAAGCTCTTCCTTAACGGCTGCAAAAAGCTTGTAGCCAGGACCTTTCACCCACTCACCAGGTGCTGCTGTATCGGAACCAGCAGGGATTTCCCAATAAGACTCAAATCCACGGAAGTGGTCGATACGAACGATGTCGTAGATCTTAAAGCTTTCACGCAAGCGTTCAATCCACCATTTGTAGCCGTCTTTGTCCATTGCTTCCCAGTCATAGATTGGGTTACCCCAAAGCTGACCAGTTGCAGAAAATTCATCTGGTGGGCATCCTGCGATGCAAGTCGCCTTACCGTTGACATCTGTCTTGAAGAGATGTGGATTTGCCCACATATCGCTTGAATCTTCCGCTACATAGATTGGCATGTCCCCAACGATTTCGATGTGGTTGTCGTTAGCGTAAGCTTTTAATTTCAACCATTGTTGGAAGAAGAAGTATTGAGTCACACGGTGGTAAACCAACTTGTCTGCCAATTGCTCACGGTAGCTTTCAAGTGCTGAAGCTTTACGAGCACGAGCATCTGCATCTGGCCATTCAGTCCAAGCAAGATTGTCAAAATTCTCTTTGATAGCCATATACTCCGCAAAGAGTTCAAGCCATGATTGGTTGTCTTGAGCAAATTTCTCAAAATCTTTAACATCTCCTACTTCCAAGAAACGTTTTACCGCTTTTTCTAAAAGAGGACGACGTGCATAATAGATTTTCGCATAATCAACTTCAGACGCATCGCTACCAAAGTCAACCCCTTCAAGGTCACTTGCTTGCAACAAACCTTGCTCTACCAAGATATCCAAATCGATAAAATGAGTGTTTCCTGCGAAGGCTGAGAAAGATTGGTAAGGAGAATCCCCGTAACTAGTTGTTCCTAGTGGAAGGATTTGCCAGTAACGTTGTTTTGTGCGAACCAAGAAATCAACGAAGTCGTATGCACTTTTACCAAATGAACCGATTCCGTATGCTCCTGGAAGAGAAGAAATGTGCATCAACACACCACTTTGACGTTTTTTCATAATAAGCACCTCATGTGTTTATAGTTAGATATTACATTTTTACGAACGCAAACGTTTGCGTTAAGATAAGTATAGCGTATTTTTTTCGATAAATGCAAGCGGTTTTTAAAAAAACTTTTTTTGATTATTTTTTTAAAAATTTTTTTCTTCCTACTCGCATATATATTCTTTCAGAAAACAAACAAAAATAGGAATCAGGGTTTCACTTATCTTATTAAGTGAAAAATAAGGAGACAAACTCCTCTCGTTTCCATTTGTAAATTAGGCAATCGTTTTTCTCAACTTTTTTTAAATTTAAAATAAAATCGATTTTTGGGGTTTTCTACTATTATATAACGTTAAAACGTTTGCTTTTTTTACAATTTTTTTAAAAATTTTTTTACAAAAAAATTACTTGCAACCGCTTTCTGATTGTGCTATACTAGTCCCATAAAGGAAAACGTTTGCGTTTCCTCATTATAAAATTTGTTATTCTTTAGGAGGAATACACTATGTCATCTAAATTCATGAAGAGCGCTGCTGTGCTTGGAACTGCTACACTTGCTAGCTTGCTTTTGGTAGCTTGCGGAAGCAAACCTGCTGAAAAAGCTGCTGATGCTGGTTCATCTGAAGGTAAAGAAATCACTCTTTACGTTGAAGACCAATACAAAGCTTATGCTGAAACAGTTGCTAAAGCTTATAAAGAACAATCAGGAACAACAGTTAACATCAAATCTGGTGACCAAATGGGTGGTCTTGACAAACTTTCTCTTGACAACCAATCAGGTCAAGCTCCTGACGTTATGATGGCTCCATACGACCGTGTAGGTAGCCTTGGTACTGACGGACAACTTTCAGAAGTGAAATTGAGCGACGGCGCTAAAACAGATGATAAAACTAAATCTCTTGTAACAGCTGCTGACGGTAAAGTCTATGGTGCTCCAGCTGTTATCGAATCACTCGTTTTGTACTATAACAAAGACTTGGTGAAAAGAAGCTCCTAAAACATTTGCTGATTTGGAAAACCTTGCTAAAGACAGCAAATACGCTTTCGCTGGTGAAGATGGCAAAACTACTGCCTTCCTAGCTGACTGGACAAACTTCTACTACGCATACGGACTCCTTGCTGGTAACGGTGGTTACGTATTCGGACAAAACGGTAAAGATCCTAAAGACATCGGTCTTGCAAACGACGGTGCTATTGCAGGTATCAACTACGCTAAATCTTGGTACGAAAAATGGCCTAAAGGTATGCAAGATACTGAAGGTGCTGGAAACTTGATCCAAACTCAATTCCAAGAAGGTAAAACAGCTGCTATTATCGATGGACCTTGGAAAGCTCAAGCATTCAAAGATGCTAAAGTAAACTACGGTGTTGCTACTATCCCAACTCTTCCAAACGGAAAAGATTACGCTGCATTCGGTGGTGGTAAAGCTTGGATCATCCCATCAAGCACTAAGAACCTTGAAGGCGCACAAAAATTTGTAGACTTCCTAGTTTCAACTGAACAACAAAAAGCATTCTACGATAAAACTAACGAAATCCCAGCTAACACTGAAGCTCGTTCATACGCTGAAGGTAAAAATGATGAGTTGACAACAGCTGTTATCAAACAGTTCAAGAACGCTCAACCAATGCCAAACATCTCTCAAATGTCTGCAGTTTGGGATCCAGCGAAAACTATGCTCTTTGATGCTGTAAGTGGTAAGAAAGATGCGAAAACAGCTGCTAACGACGCTGTTACATTGATCAAAGAAACAATCAAACAAAAATTTGGTGAATAAAAAATTTGTTCAAGGGGGGTGGAATTCAAATCCCCCTTTGAATTTATCAATAAGAAACATATATAGTTTAGGTTTTGATTAAAAACCAGTATCCTATGAAAGGAGTTATTATGGAAAAGCAACAACCTAGTAAAGCAGCCCTGCTGTCTATCATTCCTGGGTTAGGACAGATTTACAACAAACAAAAAGCCAAAGGTTTTATCTTCCTTGGTGTAACCATTGTATTTGTCCTTTATTTCCTAGCACTTGCAGCCCCTGAATTAAGCAATCTCATCACTCTTGGTGACAAACCAGGTCGTGATAATTCCCTCTTCATGCTGATTCGTGGTGCCTTCCATTTAATCTTTGTAGTCGTTTATGTACTCTTCTATTTCTCAAATATTAAAGATGCACATACAATCGCAAAACGTATTAACAATGGAATTCCAGTTCCACGTACCCTCAAAGACATGATCAAAGGGATTTATGAAAATGGCTTCCCTTACCTCTTGATTATTCCATCTTATGTCGCCATGACCTTCGCGATTATCTTCCCAGTTATCGTAACCTTGATGATCGCCTTTACCAACTACGACTTCCAGCACTTGCCACCAAACAAATTGTTGGACTGGGTTGGTTTGACCAACTTTACAAACATCTGGAGCTTGAGTACCTTCCGTTCTGCCTTTGGTGCCGTTCTTTCTTGGACTATCATCTGGGCTTTGGCTGCCTCAACTTTACAAATCGTCATCGGTATCTTCACAGCTATCATTGCTAACCAACCATTTATCAAAGGAAAACGTATCTTTGGTGTTATTTTCCTTCTTCCTTGGGCTGTCCCAGCCTTCATCACTATCTTGACATTCTCAAACATGTTTAACGATAGTGTTGGTGCTATCAACACTCAAGTATTGCCAATCTTGGCTAAATTCCTTCCTTTCCTTGATGGTGCTCTTATCCCTTGGAAAACAGACCCAACTTGGACTAAGATTGCCTTGATTATGATGCAAGGTTGGCTTGGATTCCCATACATCTACGTTTTGACTTTGGGTATCTTGCAATCTATTCCTAATGACCTTTACGAAGCAGCTTATATTGACGGTGCCAATGCTTGGCAAAAATTCCGCAACATCACTTTCCCAATGATCTTGGCTGTTGCGGCACCTACTTTGATTAGCCAATACACCTTTAACTTTAACAACTTCTCTATCATGTACCTCTTCAATGGTGGAGGACCTGGTAGTGTCGGAGGTGGAGCTGGTTCAACTGATATCTTGATTTCATGGATCTACCGTTTGACAACAGGTACATCTCCTCAATACTCAATGGCGGCAGCTGTTACCTTGATCATCTCTATCATTGTCATCTCAATTTCTATGATCGCATTCAAGAAACTACACGCATTTGATATGGAGGACGTCTAAGATGAATAACTCAATTAAACTCAAACGTAGACTGACTCAAACCCTCACTTACCTCTACTTGATTGGCCTCTCAGTCGTGATTATCTATCCATTGTTAATTACTATTATGTCAGCCTTCAAGGCAGGTAACGTCGCAGCCTTTAAACTAGATACTAACATCGACTTCAATTTTGATAACTTTAAAGGACTCTTCACTGAAACCTTATACGGTACTTGGTATCTCAATACCTTGATTATCGCCTTGATTACCATGGTTGTTCAAACAAGTATCATCGTACTTGCTGGTTATGCTTACAGCCGTTATAATTTCTTGGCTCGTAAACAAAGTTTGGTCTTCTTCTTGATTATCCAAATGGTGCCAACCATGGCCGCTTTGACAGCCTTCTTCGTTATGGCACTTATGTTGAACGCCCTCAACCACAGCTGGTTCCTCATCTTCCTTTATGTTGGTGGAGGTATCCCGATGAATGCTTGGTTGATGAAAGGTTACTTCGATACAGTGCCAATGTCTCTAGACGAATCTGCAAAACTAGACGGTGCAGGACACTTCCGCCGCTTCTGGCAAATTGTTCTTCCACTTGTTCGCCCAATGGTTGCCGTACAAGCTCTCTGGGCCTTCATGGGACCTTTCGGAGACTACATCCTCTCTAGTTTCTTGCTTCGTGAGAAAGAATACTTTACTGTTGCCGTAGGTCTCCAAACCTTCGTTAACAATGCGAAACTTGAAGATTGCCTACTTCTCAGCAGGTGCTATCCTCATCGCCCTTCCAATCTGTATTCTCTTCTTCTTCCTACAAAAGAACTTTGTTTCAGGACTTACAAGTGGTGGCGACAAGGGGTAATATACCCCCGCCACCCTTTTTCATTTTATACTCAATGAAAATCAAAGAGCAAAACTAGGAAGCTAGCCGCAGGCTGTACTTGAGTACGGTAAGGCGACGCTGACGTAGTTTGAATTTGATTTTCGAAGAGTATTAGAGCTTGTGACTATAAAAACATCCTTGTAGCAAGCAATTTGCCTCCTAGACTTGAAATAAAGCACATTTCTCTATATAATAATACTCATATAGAAAACACCTTTTAGAAAGATACAAATGCTTCCATATCCATTTTCATATTTTTCAAGTATTTGGGGATTTCGTAAGCCCCTGTCCAAACGTTTCGGACTCAACTGGTTTCAGCTTCTCTTTACCAGTATCTTCCTTATCAGCTTGTCTATGGTACCCATTGCCATCCAAAACAGCTCCCAGGAGACTTATCCGCTAGAAACCTTTATCGATAATGTCTATGAACCATTGACAGATGAGGTTGTCCAGGATCTCTCTGAACATGCTGCAATTGTTGATGGCAAATTAACTTATACAGGAACAGCTAGTCAAGCGACTTCTATTGTGATTGGTCCAAATCAAAGCAAGGAATTACCTAAGGACTTGCAACTGCATTTCGATACGAATGAGCTGGTCATCAGCAAGGAAAGTAAAGAACTGACCCGCATCTCTTATCGAGCGATTGAGACTGAGAGTTTCAAAGGCAAGGACAGCTTGACCCAAGCAATTTCTAAAGACTGGTACCAGCAGAATCGTGTCTATATCAGTCTCTTCCTAGTTCTCGGTGCAAGCTTCCTCTTTGGTTTGAATTTCTTTATCGTCTCTCTAGGGGCTAGTCTTCTCCTTTATATCACTAAGAAATCACGCCTCTTTTCATTTAGAACCTTTAAAGAGTGCTACCATTTTATCTTGAACTGTTTAGGATTACCAACTCTGATTACGCTTATTTTGGGATTATTTGGCCAAAATATGACAACCCTCATTACTGTACAAAATATTCTTTTTGTTCTATATCTGGTCACTATCTTTTATAAAACACATTTCCGTGATCCAGATTACCATAAATAGGAGATTTTTATGCCCGTTACGATTAAAGATGTGGCCAAGGCTGCTGGTGTTTCACCTTCAACCGTAACCCGTGTTATTCAAAATAAATCAACCATTAGCGACGAAACAAAAAAACGTGTTCGCAAGGCTATGAAGGAGCTCAATTATCACCCCAACCTCAACGCTCGTAGTTTGGTAAGCAGTTATACCCAAGTTATCGGCTTGGTCCTTCCTGACGACTCAGACGCCTTCTATCAAAATCCATTCTTCCCATCTGTCCTCCGTGGTATCGCTCAAGTCGCTTCTGAAAACCACTATGCTATTCAGATTGCAACAGGTAAAGATGAAAAAGAGCGCCTGAATGCTATTTCTCAGATGGTCTATGGTAAGCGTGTAGATGGTTTGATTTTCCTCTATGCCCAAGAAGAGGACCCTTTGGTTAAGTTAGTAGCAGACGAGCAATTTCCTTTCCTTATCTTAGGTAAATCTCTATCTCCCTTCATTCCACTTGTCGATAATGACAATGTCCAAGCTGGTTTTGATGCGACAGAGTATTTCATCAAAAAAGGATGCAAGCGAATTGCCTTTATCGGAGGTACTAAGCGACTCTTCGTAACACAAGACCGTCTGACAGGTTACGAGCTAGCTCTAAAACAATACCAACTTCCTCTCGATACTAATCTGACTTACTTTGCTACTGAATTTCTTGAAGATAATGGTTATCGCTTTAGTAGACTTCTCTTCAAACACGATCCAAATATTGACGCTATTATTACCATTGATAGTCTCCTTGCTGCAGGGGTCTGTGATTACATCGCAAAACACCAACTGGATGTCCCTGTCCTCAGCTTCGACTCAGTCAATCCCAAGCTCAACTTGGCAGCCTATGTCGATATCAATAGTTTGGAGCTTGGTCGTGTTTCCTTTGAAACTATTCTCCAGATCATCAATGATGCTAAAAGCAATAAACAAATTTGTTATCGCCAGTTGATTGCCCACAAAATTATCGAAAAATAAAAACCAGCTCGAGCTGGTTTTTTTGATCACTAATTATCTGTTTCAACGAACCGTCCCAAAATATGAACATTCTCCGAGACAGAGACAAAGGCGCTTGGATCCACCTGTTTCATAATCTGTTTAAATTCATTAAACTCTGCACGTGTAATGACAGTGATTAAAACTGCCTTCTTTCGTGATTATAGGTTCCTTCTGCATCGTGGATCATGGTTGCACCGCGGTGCAATTTTTTATGGATTTTTTCAATTACCTTCTCTGGATGATTGGTCACAATCATGGCCTGCATCCGTTTTTGCTTGGTAAAGACAGCGTCTGTGACACGGCTAGAGACAAAGATGGTAATCATAGAGTAGAGAGCGTATTCCCAACCAAAGGTCAAGCCTGCTATCAGCATGATGGTCCCATTTACCAAGAAAGAAATACTACCAACATTCTTACCCGTTTTCTTGCGAATAGTCAGGCTGACGATATCCGTCCCACCACTGGAGATATTGTTTCGAAGAGCAAAACCAATCCCCAAGCCCATGACAACACCCCCAAAAAGGGCATTGATAATGGGATCCTCCGTCAAGGTCGCCACAGGGACAAACTGGATAAAGAAGGAACTCATGGATACCGTTATAAAGGTAAAGACGGTGAACTTATGCCCAATTTGATACCAAGCCAAGACCATCAAAGGGAAATTAATGGCATAGAAGGTCAACGAAATCGGGATATGAAAACCAAACCAGTGATTACTCAAGGCAGAGATAATCTGTGCCAGACCTGTCGCACCACTCGAATACACATGACCTGGTTGGAAAAAGAAATTGACCGCTACTGCTGATAAAAATCCATAGACCAGAGAGGCCGAAATCTTCTCATCATATTTTTCGCGAGAGATGCTTTGTAAGACACGTAAAATTTTTATCTGATGAGCAAAGCGGCGCAGATAATAGCGCCACCGCTTAATTCGTTTTGCTTGTTTCATCTTCTTCTACTTGTAAGCTGAGTTCCTCTAGTTGTTTGAGAGCTACTGTTGAAGGAGCTTGTGTCATTGGGTCACTTGCCTTATTGTTCTTAGGGAAGGCAATAACTTCACGAATATTTTCTTCTCCTGCTAAGAGCATGACAAATCGGTCAAGCCCGATAGCCAAGCCACCGTGTGGTGGGAAACCATAGTCCATGGCTTCAAGAAGGAAACCAAACTGGTCATTTGCTTCTTCGGCTGAGAAACCAAGAGCCTTGAACATACGTTCTTGAAGGTCTTTTTGGTTGATACGAAGGCTACCACCACCAAGTTCATAACCGTTCAAGACAATATCGTAAGCAATGGCACGAACCTTCGCCAAATCACCTTCTAATTCGTGAGCAGTCTCTTCCTGTGGTAGAGTAAATGGATGGTGGGCGCTCATGTAACGACCTTCTTCTTCAGACCATTCAAACATTGGCCAGTCAACAACCCAAAGGAAGTTGAATTTATCATTATCAATCAAACCAAGCTCTTTGGCAATACGTCCACGAAGGGCACCAAGCGTTGCATTAGCCACTTCAAGCGTATCCGCCACAAAGAGAACCAAGTCCTTATCTTCAAGAGCAAGCGCTGTTGTCAATTCTGCTTGGATGCTAGTCAAGAACTTGGCAACTGGTCCGTTTAATTCTCCATCAACCACCTTGACCCAAGCAAGACCTTTGGCACCATACTGTTTGGCTACTTCGGTCATCTTGTCGATGTCTTTACGTGAATAGTTGTCCGCAGCTCCTTTGACCACAATTGCTTTTACAGCAGGTGCTTCTGAAAAGACTTTAAAGTCTACACCTTTGACTACTGCTGTCAGGTCCTGAAGCAACATGTCAAAACGGGTATCTGGTTTGTCAGAACCGTAAAGAGCCATAGCGTCATCGTATTTCATACGAGGGAATGGTAACGTTACTTCGATACCTTTGGTTTCCTTCATCACGCGCGCAATCAAGCCTTCTGTAATATCTTGGATTTCTTGGTCAGTAAGGAAAGACGTTTCCAAGTCGACCTGGGTAAATTCAGGCTGGCGGTCTCCACGCAAGTCCTCGTCACGGAAACATTTAACGATTTGGTAATAGCGGTCAAAGCCAGCATTCATCAAGAGCTGTTTCGTGATTTGTGGACTTTGAGGAAGCGCGTAAAAATGTCCTTTATTAACACGAGACGGTACCAAATAGTCACGCGCTCCTTCTGGCGTTGACTTAGAAAGGAATGGTGTCTCCACGTCGATAAACTCGAGCTCATCCAAGTAATTGCGGATAGAGTGAGTCACCTTAGCACGAAGTTTAAGATTTTCCAACATTTCTGGACGACGAAGGTCAAGGTAACGGTAACGCAAACGCGTATCGTCATTAGCTCAATGCCATCCTTAATCTCAAATGGTGTTGTTTTAGCTGTATTAAGCACTGTCAAAGCTGTCACGTTTAACTCAACTGCACCAGTTGGCAACTTATCATTGGCTTGCTCACGCGCAGCGACCTGACCAGTCACCTCGATAACAAATTCGCTACGAAGGCTTTCAGCTGTTGCCATAACCTCTGCAGAGACTTTTTCAGGGTTGATAACCAACTGCATGATTCCTTCACGGTCACGAAGGTCGATAAAGATCAAACCACCAAGGTCACGACGACGGCCAACCCATCCTTTCAAGGTTATTTCTTGTCCGATGTGTTCCTCACGAACACGACCAGCATACATACTACGTTTCATTGTTTCTCTCCTCTTTTATTCTGTTACTATTTTACCATAAAAGCGCAGGCTCTTCATGAAAATCAGCAGAAAAGTTTGCCAGTCTTTAAAAATCAAGTGAAGGCTCTAAAAATTATACTCAATGAAAATCAAAGAGCAAACTAGGAAGCTAGCCGCAGGTTGCTCAAAGCACCGCTTTGAGGTTGTATATAAGACTGACGAAGTCAGCTCAAAGCACTGCTTTGAGGTTGCAGATAGAACTGACGAAGTCAGCTCAAAACACTGTTTTGAGGTTGCAGATAGAACTGACGAAGTCAATAACATCTATACAGCAAGGCGACATTGACGTGGTTTGAAGAGATTTTCGAAGAGTACTAGCGCCAATACAAAAATCCGATGAAAATTTCACCGGACTCTTTTATTTTGAATTTTTGCCTGCTTTACGCTTTTCAGCGATTTCAGCTGCCTTCCGAGGCAAGACAATTTCCGTTGTATAAGCTGTCCCAAAACGCCAGATACCTGCAATAGGGGCAAAGACTACTGCGAGATGGCTGTAGAAGAAATCACCTTTAAAGGCATAAGCTAGCGCCCCAATGATGAAAAATAGAACGACTGCTTGAATCACTGCTAATAAAATTACTCGTTTCATGTGACCTCCTGACTCTATTATAGCATGAGTATCATCAAAAAGCCGATTAAATTATTCAAAGCGTGGAGAGAAATACTGTAGATGAGACCTTTTCTGCTAATATAGGCCAATCCCAAACTAAAACCGAGGCTAAAATAGACAAAAAATTGTTGCACATCACCTGGAAAATGAATCAAGGCAAACAAAACACTAGATAGCAGAAGAAAAATCAGAGTTTGTTTACTATTGTCCTGCTTAGGAAAGAGATAGCGTGCCAGCATCCCTCTAAAGATAAGTTCTTCCGTCAAAGGAGCAAAAATAACGATCGCAAAGAATGAGAAAAGTGGTTGAGACAAGGTCAAGTCTGTCGCTATTTGTTGATTTACCGAAGGATCATTTGGTAGGAAGAATTGAACAACAAGAGATAAGAACCAAACCAAGATAGGGAGCCAAATAAATCGGTTGAAGCCACTCTTCTCAATATGGACAGGAACTTTCTGATACCACTTGTAAATGCCGTACACATAAACTCCAGCCAAGGCCACATAAAGTAAGGTAACAGCATAAGGTGAAGCGCCTAAGGCAAGCGACGTAGTCGCGAGCCCCTGAATAAAGCCATAGATAAAGAAAAAGGATAGAAAAGCTAGAGAAAACCAGCCAAGGTTTTTAAGTAGTTTCATAAAAATCTCCTATCTTGCTTTATAGCTATTTTTCAATACAAAGAGACATGCTAGGCCTAGAACAAGGACCCATGACAATAAAAGACCAAGATTTCCCAGAGACAATTCTCCTCCACCTTCTTTTAATAGACCTACAAAAGGACCGATAAAAGAATAGTCCAACAGTTTTTGAACCGTATCATTTTGAGAAGCAATCGTGGGTAAAAAAGAGACAATTAACATAGGAAAGATACTATAGACTTGCGCTTTAGATTGAGTATCTGATACTGCACCGATTAGAAGGTTGAGAAAAATAATACATATAGTTGCTAGAAGCAAATAGATAGCATAGGCAAATAAATAACCAGATACGTTTACTTTAAGATAGATGGGAAGCACAATCATAGCAAGCAACATTATCAAAATCGGGAGAACGAGCATACTGAAAGTATATTCTGTTGCTGTCACACCACTTAGAATGAGTGATTTGAGATTTCGTTTTTCCTTATCTTCTGCCATCATAATTGATACCATATAACCACTTCCCATGCTCAAAACCATCGTCAAGCTAGCAGATAGTAAAAATAGGCTCAGTTGTCCATTCTTATTTGAAAATTCATTTAATAAAACAGCAATACCAAAAGGCATCAATAAAGTTGCTAACAAACTTGAATTGCTAATAAGGACTTGTAATCTTAACCATAGTAGGGCATTTAATTTCTAAACATCTAACTTTTCTCCTGTCAATCTGATAAAGATCTCTTCTAAAGTTGGCTCACAAGAGTGAACGACCATCAAATCTGTCGTGTCTAAATGCGGCAATTCTTCAAACAGAACTATTTGTTCTCTTCCATCTTTATAAGCTACACGTACTTTCTTATCCACATGGTATTTTTGAATAATCTCTTGTGGACTTCCATACTCTATTAAATTTCCCTTATTTAAAAGAGATAAGCGATCACAAAGCAAAGTTGCTTCATTCATATCATGCGTGGTCAGAAAGATAGTTGTCCCAGCTTGCTTTAACTCTTGAAGTAGGGTATGAATCATCTTAGATGTTGTAGGGTCTAGCCCACTGGTTGGCTCATCTAGAAAGAGGATCTTAGGAGCATTGAGAAGGGCACGAGCCAAGAACATTCGTTGTTTCATTCCTGTAGATAGTTTTTCTGCGATAATATCTTTAGCATCTGCCAATCCAACCTGTTGGAGCACCTGATTTACTCTATCTGACTTGAGACCATATAACTTAGCATAGATGAGAAGATTTTTGTACAGACTCATCTTTTCATAAAAGCCACTGCCATCACTCACAATACCAATTTGTTCCAAATCATTTGAGGTTAAATCTTGAGAATTCTTGCCTAACAAAACTGTTTTACCTTGATCTGCAGCCAACTGTCCTGTTAAGACATTGATCATGGTTGTTTTACCTGAGCCAGAAGGGCCAAGAAAACCAAAGATTTCACCCTCCTTAATCTCAAAAGAAATCTGATGAAGAGCTTTTTTGCTCCCAAAACTTTTGCTTACATTTTCAACACGAATCATAGAAACTCCTTTATTTGAAATAGCGTTTTACCATAGGTAACTGCATCACATTGATATAAACATGGATAGCTCCGACAAGCAAGAAGGCTAGTAACTGAATCTCTCCTGTCAATAAAGAAACGATAAAAAGAAAAATATACAAGGTTGGTAAGACATATTGGTTTAATTGGAATAAAATTCGAAAACTCTGTTCCAAATTAGCCTGACGCTCCCCTTCGTCATTTGAATTTACGTACTCTATGACATCCTTTGGTGTTGAGAAAAATGCCAAATCAAACTGACGAACGATTGCAATTGTTTTAGAAAGATATTTTTGAGCACTTAAAATCATTACTAATCCCAAAAAAGAAAGAGATAAGGTTATATGACTTACATCGAGTATAATTACTTCACTTGCTGAAATGGAGAGAGCCAATAAAATCGCTACGACTGCACTATTAAAAGCAATGGTTCCAAACTCAAGATTCCGATACATTTGCACATAATAGGTTTCATTCAGATCATCATCCATTTCCTCTTGGTACAAGGAATGAAATGTTCTGCTTTTCTTTAAGAAATTGAAAGTCAAAAGAATGCTAATGAAACCTAACAGTAAACAAATAGCTGATATCCATGGTATCAAGACTCTTACATCTAAAACAATTCCGTGGGATTCGGCACCAGCCTTAACCATCCCTACAAACATGTACAAGAAAACTCCCAAGATAACAGGCACTAAAAATAACAATCCACGTTTCTTTTTCATATTCAACTTCTTTCTAAATCAATCCAACTAACCACTGACCAAAGGCTTTACCTGATTCATAAATTGCTGTAAAACCCTCTGTCCCAAGTGATACTAAAATCAAACAAACAGCAAACAAGAGAATAGCTTGATTTCTTGCTTTTTTCGCCCCTTCTCCTAAAGGATCTCTCCCAAGCCAGCCTGCTAGATAAGCATATAGGACGACCGTTAAAATCCCAAACTCTGTTGACCAAAGAAACAGCAAAATTGCTACTAAACGGATGACGTTAGTCTTGATATTAAAATAATTTCCTAAACCTGCACAGACACCTGCAAGTTCTTTGTTCTCAGTATCTACTTGAAAACCTACTAAAAACTCTTTCATATTCATTCTCCTTTTTCACTTGCTAGATTGTTTGCTTTCTTTTCAATCCAGTCAACGACTGGGATAAGAGCAAAGTAGGCCCAGATAAATTGGTCACTCTGATAGTGACTAAACCAACCTAAGTCTATCCCAATCAATAGAAATACGCTGACTAATAAGGCTATGGCTACTACATAATAGATCACTTTATACTTGTTCATCACTCGTCCTCCTCCAAGCGAAATACCGATTCGACTGTTTCCTTGAAAATCTGAGATATTTTCAGGGCAATGATAATGGACGGGGTGTACTCATCCCGTTCTAGTAGGCTAACGGTCTGTCTGGAAACCCCTGCCAGTTTGGCTAGGTCGGTTTGATTGAGACCATCGCGAGCCCGAAGCTCTTTTAGACGATTTTTGAGTTGCATGTTACACACCTACTCTCCGTCAAATTCAACGGTTTGGATATCCTCAATACGTTGCAACTTGAATTTTTCTTTCCCCTTTTTATCAACGCTACGTAGTTTGACCCATTCCTCGTCAACATCCACAACTTCCCAGTTATCTGGCCCAATATACACTCCCGTTATAATTGGTTTCTTTCCAATCATTTCTTGCAATAATCTTGACATTTCTATATTTCCTTTCTCTTTTCGCTCAAGCTTTTTGATTTTATTCTCTAGTTTCTTGATTTTTTTAGAATTATTAGAATAAAAGAAAATCATAAATAGTATAAATACTACTACCCACATCATAGCTCCTTTCTGCTTTCTATTTCTTAACTTGAATTTATTGTAACACATCTTTTTCTTTTTGACAATCATATTTGTCAAAAAGTTTATGATTTTTGTCATTTTGCAAAAGAAAAAGGTCAGGAATGGGTTCCTGACCATGTTCTTAGCTAAGTTTGAAGAAACTCGTTCTTCCTCATTTTTTTAATCTTGAGTGGTAAGCTTAGCTTTTTTATGATAATATTTTCTATCTATGTATAAGATTGTTACACTTACCAAGCTTAAGATGAATCCAAGCAAAGTACCTTTTTGTGAGAATACAAATTCAACTTTATGTTGTCCAGAAGTGATTGGGAAGGATAAAAAACTATTCCAAGCTTTCGACGTCGGTACATCTTTACCATCTACTTTCACTTTCCAACCCTCACTGAATGGAATCGAGGTCATCATAAACTTGCTATCATCAGTAATATCAATAGAACCTACGATATGGGTATTTGAAAACTTCTCGACTTGCATCCCTTGGGCTTTACGGTTTTCCAATACTTTTTGAATTTGACTAGTTTCTGCTCGATAGACACCAACATTTGACATATCTACCTTATCCGTTTTAAATCGAAACTCTAAGACAATTTCTTGACCACTTGCATTGTCTGCAATCTGCCAAAGTTGTCGCTGGGTATTTCTCTTGGAATGAGTCAACCATTTACCATTTAATAGGACAGAGTATTCTTTATCTGAATTGAGTGAAGCCGGTACAAAGAAGTAATAGGTCAAATCAGTCTGAGGAGTAATTCGATAACGAATGATAGCTTCTTTACTCGAATCCTCGCGGTTATAAATAGCTGTTCCAGTTTCTATATTCACTTCTTCTTCCACTAGATTTTCTGTCTCGACTTCTCCAAAGGCAAGTGGTTTAAAGTACTCTAAATAATTCTCTTGATTCTTTTGGACACCTTCCATAGAGTTAAGTATGATATCTTGATTCCTCACAGCATTATTGGTACCAAAGTTGATATTTCTCGTTAAATCATTTATTGCAAATGCTAGTGGGAATGAATTAGGATTTTTATAGACAATATAGCGTTCGTCTTCATAGACTTTCTCTGTGAAGTAACGATTCATGTCATATCGACTTGCAAAGCGATTGAAGTAGATCTTTTCAGGATGAGCATCTTTTTCTTTTTGGTCAATATCCTTAATATCCATGTAGTAGCGGATACCATACAGAGCATCGGTTAGAGGAGTCCCATTTTCGTATTCAGTCGCAGCATTGATCCCCAAATCACCCATATAAGCGAATTGGTCCATCGTCGTACGCTCCAAGCTCGAACTGAAGGTACTTAAGCCTGGATAACCCACAAGTGATGGGAAGGTCCGTGAATATGCAAAAGTGGTTGCTATTCGATAGAAAGGTCTATCAGCATTTTCTTGAATGTTATCAGTCACACGTTTTACAGATACCGTTGCATCTACAAATTTATCTACATCTGCGTAACCCAAGGTCACCTGTGATAAGTAGGCATTGTATCCTAGTTCAAATATCGTCAGCGTTGATAGTAAGACAACTGCTAATCGAGTCATTCTCGGACGTAATAAAGCAAGAATGACTAGATAGACAATTAGGGTTAGGACTACCTGAGAGAAAAGATAGCCTATTTGCAATAATACAACTAAAGTACAAATGACTACTGTTGCAATCAGCAAGCGTATTTTTTTCTCTTTTAGAGTTTTGGAGGATCTATCCCAATAAAGGTAGAAACCTGCACCTGTTCCAATCACAAGAAGAAGTAAAAAGATGACATAGTTGCTGGAAATAAACTGGGTCAAATTTTCCGGTTGTTTTTTTGGAAGGTAGGTGAATTCCTTGGTATAAAGATAGATTGCTGAAAGTACTAGAAGGGCAATTGAAATCAGTTTCCCCTGTCGGGAAGTCTCAATCTTCTCTTTCAGAACCTGATAAGCTAAAATTAGCATAAAGAAAGAGAAAAGCCATGAAAAGCGGAAGAAGAAACCTGCAGGATTTTGCCCCATGTGCCAAATCTTACTAACAAATTCGTTAACAAAAGAAATTAGGAAGACGAGGGTAACGATTCCAGCTGACCATCTTCTTTCCTTCAAGATTTTAGTTGATGAAAAGAATAAGATAAAACCGATAAAGCCGAGTGCTCCGATATAAATGTTCGGTAAATTAGGACCAGCTGACCAGCCTGATGTTGTGTCAAATCCTCCGATAGATAATTTCGACAATATATCTAAAGGATTAATCTGAAAGGCAAAAGAAAATCGCATTCCATCTCCTACTTGCCCCTTGCTTTCAAGCAAGTTGAAAAATACAGGAACTAGCAAGATTGAAGCTGTTGCTACTCCGAGCACAGAGTAGATGAAGGTCTTAAACAATGGGTGAATAAAGGTCTTTAATTTTTGTTTCAAATCACCTTCAATTGAGAGACGAGGAGACACATAATAACAGGCATACAACACGACAAAAATTGAAATCATGTAGCCCATATAGAATTGGAGGAGAACTGTTAAACCTAATACAAAGGCATATGGATAAGGTGCTTCTCCATCTAACATTTTTTCAAGATAGACAATAACCAGAGGAAGCATAATCATAGCGTCATAAAAAATGACGTTCATCTGATAGGAAACGAGCATCCCCGAAAGAGCATAGGCTGTTGAAAATAAGGGCACTAACCACAAACGTGAATCTGCTCCCTTATAACGCTTAATAAGGAAGTAAGAGAAAGAAAGGCCGATTGCTCCATATCTGAGCCAAATGGTCAGAAATACTGCTAAACCATAGTGTTTGAAGGGGATAAGAATATAAAAAATATTAAAAGGGCTCATCAAGTAATAGCCTAAAACCCCTATCATGTCTCCGCCGAGCGATTTGGTAAAGGAATAAGTCAGGCTACTCAAATCACCTGTAAGCACTGCATTCTTAAGCAAGCCAAAAAAGCTGATATACTGCTGACCAAAGTCAACTGCCATCAGACTTTTGTTCCCAAATGGATAGCTACCCATGAAAAACCAAACAATTAACATGGTCATCATCGGTAACAAAGCACTCATCATATATAGTAGTGCTTTAGAATGTTTTTTTCTAAATTCTTGCCAGTACATTAACCAATTGTGCATTATTGATTTCTCCCATGTAATTTTAACCAATCTTATCTTCTTTAGCTCTAGCAATATTGGTTTTATCAATAATAAAATGAGGACGCTGCTTCACTTCATAGTATATTTTCCCAATATATTCTCCAAGTACACCTATAAAGATAAGTTGAACACTACTAAACAAAATGATTGCTGCTATTGTAGTGAAATAACCACTCGTATAATCTGAAGAAACGATGAATTTACAAAACTCATAAACAATGTAGAGTAAGGACAGAGCCATACTAATAAAACCAAACTGGATACAAATCCTAAGTGGACGATCATTAAAAGAAATGAGACCATGCACTGCATAGTTCAAAGACTTTTTAAAACCAAATTTGCTTTTTCCTGCCTTACGAACTTCATTCTTATAAGGAATGACCTTCTCTTTAAAACCAATCCATTCATATAGCCCCTTATTAAATCGATTGTACTCTGGCAGAGAAATAAATACATCGACAGCTCTTTTACTTAATAAACGTAACTCGGATTTCCCGTCGGTAAGCTTAACATCCATTGAATGATTTGAAAATGCGTAAAAACAACGAGCAAAGAAACTACCTACTGCAGATTCACCTTCTCTACTCCTTTGGCCGCTAACAATATCGTACCCCTCCTTATATGCTTCTACAAAGAGAGGGATTAGGTACGGCGGATGTTGCAAATCTCCATCCATTACCATAACAGCATCCCCAGTTGCATATTTAAAGCCAGCAAGAATACCACTCTCACGTCCAAAATTTCTACTAAAGCTGATATACTTTACGTTTGGATTTTTGCTTGCAATGCTATCAATTAGCTCCAGAGTCTTATCGCTACTCCCGTCATCGATATAAAGAATTTCATACTCAGATAGTTGTTCTGAAGAGAGCATACTATTGAGTTGTTCCGAAATAGCTTTATGTGTTTGGGCTAGAACTAATTCTTCATTTAAAAGTGTGATAAGAATTGAAAGTTTCATCTAAATGCTCCATTATATTTACTTTTTCAAAAAGGAGAGAGCCACGCTCTCTCCTCTCTAAAAATACTTATCTATTATTTATTAGAATGTTTACGTTTCAATACAACTGTACCAGATAGGATTACGATACCCGCAATGACTAAACCTGCTCCAACTGTTTCACCAGTTTGAGGGAGAAGTTTACGTCCCTTTTCTGTATTTTTTAATCCTTTCTGAGTTGTAGGTTGATTAGTATTTTCTGTTGTTGAATTGCTTGTTCCCTTTGTAGAAGTCTCTTCTGACGGAATTATTACTTGTGATCCGTCTTGATTCGTAGGATGTTTAGTATCTGTTCCTGACTCCTTCGTTGTGGTTGTCGAAGTTGTCGTTGGCTCCTTCGTTGTAGTTGTTGAAGTTGTCGTTGACTCCTTCGTCGTAGTGGTCGAAGTTGTCGTTGGCTCCTTCGTTGTAGTGGTCGAAGTTGTCGTTGGCTCCTTTGTTGTAGTGGTCGAAGTTGTCGTTGGTTCCTTCGTTGTAGTTGTTGAAGTTGTCGTTGGCTCCTTCGTTGTAGTTGTTGAAGTTGTCGTTGGCTCCTTCGTTGTAGTGGTCGAAGTTGTCGTTGGTTCCTTCGTTGTAGTTGTCGAAGTTGTCGTTGGTTCCTTCGTTGTAGTTGTCGAAGTTGTCGTTGGCTCCTTCGTTGTAGTGGTCGAAGTTGTCGTTGGCTCCTTCGTTGTGGTTGTTGTAGTTGACGTAGTCGTAGTTGTGGTTGTTGTAGTCTTACCACCACTACCAGTACCTGAACCACTTTCCAATCTTGTCAAAGCAGTGATTGAGCGAGGGTTAGTGAAGTTTGTTGCTGACCAGTCTAATAAATTGCTAACATTAGTTCCCGCAGGAAGTTCTGAAGCTAATTCCGTTGTATACTCAATATACATAGCCCAATTCCAGTTATCACCGAAGTTAATTGTAAAGCCTGTGATTTTACCATCAGAATTTCGTGTAAATTCAGCTTTTTTAGTAAAGTTATCAATTGGTTCCAATTTAAGAAGCGCAGCTTCATTAGGAATTTTCTGTGGTTGAGTTGCATAACGAACAGCACGAAGAGAACCTTCTACAAGAACTTGTCCGTTATCGCTAAAGTCATCTTTGATAACCATGTTATCTAGCTTATCTTGAACAGCATTTAATAGAATACGCCATTTGATTCGTTTAGGATTTTCAGAATCTTGGTAACCATATTTCATTTCATAGTCACCTATCTCACCCGTATCAGTTTGGTAATTGAGAGTATATTGTTCAGTTCCAAACGTAAATGTATATTTCCCTGGCTTTGTCAAAGTAACTGTATTAGGACGTACAGAGTACTTTAAAGCCATAACCTTGTCTTGATAGTTCTTAGAAAAGTAGTCCGTAAATGTAATGGTTACTTTTTGTGTACTTGGATCAGTAACGGCATTAGCAACTACCTGACCGTCACTATGCAGAATTGGAAATTCTAACTTAGTTACTAAACCTAATTCCTTAGGAAGGTCAAGAACAAGGGTATCCCCTTCATTAATTTTCTGAGAATCTGGGAAAGAAATTGTATTTGTAGCTTCCATGGTCTTTCCAGTAACAACCTCAGTGTCAGCTGTCAATGGTTTCCCATCCACTGTAATAGCCGTCTTGTTAGTATAATTTGTAATATCAGACGAAAATACTGTTGTAAGTATTGTCAAAGATAATACAAGCATACCAACAAATGCAAACATACGCATAGAATTCTTTGTTAGATTATGCATTACCATCTCCTTTAATTTTATCAAGCATATAATAGCATTTTTTTACAAGAAATTCAAGAAATTAATATGTATTGAAAATATCATTAACAAAATAACAATTTAGCATTATTTATAATCAAATTATTTCTAATACACTGAAATTACATATCTTTCTTTTTATTACTTATTCCCAACATTGTTAAGAATAGGATTAAGAAACCATATAGTGATCATAGCAAACTTGACTGTTCCCCTATCTCTGACAAGAGCTGTCCTTGAACTACTGGAACTTCAACTTTTTGAGATTCTTGATTTGAAACTCCCAATGAGTTCATCTGCCTATCCTGTTTAGGAGATGAAGCCATTGGGATGCTAGCAAACCTGTACTGATGGTTCTTGAATCTGTTCTTCTACCAATATTCCGATTTCAATGATATCGGTTTGGACTTGCTCAGGCTCTTCTGAGCGAATCAATTCTTTCTTGAACTCCACTCCATCCTTAAGGAACCAGCGACACGCATCTTGTCGTCTACCTTATTTACTTTTTTGCAGAAACTTGTGTACCTTTAGCAAGTTCAGGCTTTTTAATCGTTTGCTTTTCACAATCGAGTTCTTCTACTTGGATGTTTTCTTCTATTTTTAAATATTATTTAAATCATTTTAACTGCTAAGTTCTTCCAACTAGTAATTGCTTCAAAAAAGCCAGGACTGATATCCTGACTCATTATTCTACTATTAAAATACTAGTTTTTCAAAGATTTCTGAGAAATTTTTGCTAATAGTTTCAAGTGAAACTTCTAGTTCTTCTCGAGTTTGATTGTTCTTGACCGTTACTTGTCCGCTTTCGACTTCACTCTCTCCTAGGGTAATGAGGGTCTTAGCCGCAAAGACATCGGCTGACTTGAACTGAGCTTTGAGTTTACGGTTGAGGTAATCACGCTCTGCTTTGAAACCTTGTTGGCGAAGGGCTTGTACTAGTTCTAGGGCTTTGACATTTGCTCCTTCGCCCAAGACTGCGATATAGACATCTAGGGCGTTTTCGATAGGAAGGGCCACACCTTGCTTTTCAAGAATGAGAAGCAGGCGCTCTACACCAAGTCCAAAACCAAAACCAGCAGTTTCAGGGCCACCAAAGTAGGCAACTAAACCATCATAGCGACCACCCGCACAGACTGTCAGGTCATTGCCTTCGATTTCAGTGATGAACTCGAAAATGGTGTGGTTGTAGTAGTCCAGACCACGCACCATATTGGTATCGATGATGTAGTCTACACCCAGATTTTCCAACATCTGACGCACAGCATCAAAGTGAGCTTGGCTTTCTTCATCAAGGAAGTCCAAGATAGAAGGTGCATTCTCCACTGCCACCTTGTCTTCTTTTTCCTTAGAGTCCAAGACACGGAGAGGATTTTCCTCCAAGCGACGTTGGCTGTCCTTAGACAAGGTCTCCTTGAGCGGTGTCAAATAGTCAATCAAGGCTTGGCGATAGGCCGCGCGGCTCTCAGGATTTCCAAGAGTGTTGAGGTGCAATTTTACACCTTGGATGCCGATTTCTTTCAAGAAATGGGCTGCCATAGCGATGGTTTCCACATCGGTGGCTGGATTGCTAGAGCCAAAGCACTCAACCCCAATCTGGTGGAACTGACGCAAACGCCCTGCCTGTGGACGCTCATAACGGAACATAGGCCCCATATAGTAGAATTTACTTGGCTTTTGCACTTCGGGGGCGAAGAGTTTATTTTCCACATAAGAACGAACGACTGGAGCAGTTCCTTCTGGACGGAGGGTAATATGGCGGTCACCTTTGTCATAGAAATCGTACATTTCCTTGGTTACGATATCCGTTGTATCTCCGACAGAGCGGCTGATGACCTCGTAATGCTCAAAAATAGGCGTGCGCACTTCTGCATAGTTATAGCGCTTGAAAATCTCACGGGCAAAGCCCTCAACGTACTGCCATTTAGCAGACTCAGCAGGTAAAATATCCTGCGTTCCTTTTGGTTTTTGTAATTTCATAGGGAATCCTCTTTAAACTTAATAGTCTTATTTTACCATAAATAGAGGGATTAAAACAGTGAGAAAAAAATTAGGATTTATACTCAATGAAAATCAAAGAGCAAACTAGGAAACTAGCCGCAGGCTGTACTTGAGTACGGCAAGGCGACGTTGACGTGGTTTGAAGAGATTTTCGAAGAGTATTAGATATCATTTTTGAGATTAAGACCTGTCAAAAAAATAGCTAGCAAGGAAAAACCAACAAATAGCATCCAAGTCAACTGTATATTCCATACAGCTACAAGTGAAAAACAGGCTGTTCCCACAGGTATGGATAAGGTAAACAATAAACCTAAAAAATTACTGGTACGAGCTAGAACCTCTGGAGCTAGATTTTTCATGAGCATGGCACTAATCTTTGGTGAAACTTTACCAGACACATACAGAGTTAAAAAGAGAAATAGCAAACCAAGCACGACTTGATTGAATACGTTAGCCAGACCAATTAGACTGAGTCCTACGGTCGCCCACATCATCAATCTAGGCAAGGACTGTTTCCCAACATAATCATTGCCTGTAAGGCTACTGATGATGATTGTTAACAAAGCACAGAATTGACTGATAAATAACGCCTCTGTGTAAGAAAAATCCAAAAGTGAATGGCTCAAAAAGAATATATTATAAATTCCACCCAAAGCGCCACCCAAGGCATTGATAAGCAAAACAGCAAAGAGCATAAAACCAAAGTTTTTCTGTCCACTTTTAAGAAAAACAAGACGTAAATTTCGATAAATCGTTAGGAACTGGTCTTTGATAGGAAGATTCTCATTTTTTAGTGATTCGCCATCAGCAGATGAAATTGACAGGCTCAATTTGCTTTTTCCTAAAAAGAGAACAGAGGCTGATACGAGGAAAAAACAGGCATTGATTCCCGCAACGAGGGAAAAATTGTTGACCGATAGGCCTAAGAGCCAGACTCCAAAAGCTTGACCACCAATAGCTGAAATATAGGTGATGAACTGGGAAAAAGAGTAAGCCTCCATCAGATCATCTTCAGCTACTTTTTCCTTAATAAGAGGCATGCGCAGGCCACCTGCAAAATCACTGACGATATCACTAATGACATTGATTAAACACAGACTAGAAAAGGCAAAGAGACTAGCTTGCTGAACAACTAGGGCTGCTAAAAAAAATAAAACTGCCTGAAACAAACCGCTATAGACCATCCATTTGACCTTGTCCCTCGTGTAATCTGCCCGAATCCCTACAAAAACTGTAAAGAGAGTCGGGAGAATCATGACAATATTCGCCATAGCAACAGCAAAAGATGCTTGTGGCAAGGTCGATGCATAGACGATAAATACCAGGTTGAAAATCGAAGCACCAAAAGCATTGAAGAAGCGTGAAAAAGTCAAGAGTCGATAAGCTTGATTTCTAAACAATAGTTTCATAGGTAATTTCCCTTCTTGTTCTAATTCCTATATTAAGTATGACTATAGTATAGCACTAAGAAATTTTAGAGGAAAAAAACTTTTGAATATATGCAACAAACAAAATAATACTCAATGAAAATCAAAGAGCAAACTAGGAAGCTAGCCGCAGGTTGCTCAAAACAGTGTTTTGAGGTTGTGGATAGAACTGACGAAGTCAGCTCAAAGCACTGCTTTGAGGTTGCAGATAGAAGCTGACGTAGTTTGAAGAGATTTTCGAAGAGTATAAGCAAAAAAACGATAGAACTTCTTTGATGGCCTGAGAGAGCTCAACAGTTCTATCGCTTCAAATTTTAAATTATTTTCTTGGTTTGCAGATATTCAAGAATCGGAAGTTTTTCTATAGTATTCGGCAGATTTGTTACAGCCAAGCATCTCAAAAATTCGGACAGCATCTTCCATCTTTTTCTGGCCTTCCTTGACTCTACCTTGCTTGCTTTCAAGGAGACCTTTCGCCCACAAATAGACAATTCGGAAATAGGTTTCATTTTCCTTGTAGAAATGCTCTTCTATGACACGTTTAAAATAATAGGCATTGGTAAATTCTTCACACTCAATGCTAGCTAAAAAGCCATTCAATAGTATAGTGTGAAAAAGGTTTCGATTACCAGACATTTCCATTAGAAAATCAGATTTTACCATTTCTCGTACATATCTAATAAAAAGAGAAACAGATAAAAAGGGAGAACTGACTGAAAATAAATTGAGTTCATATCTTCCCCAAATCTCGGTAGAAAACAAATAATCATGAAGAACTTTCGCTTCCTCCGCTGTTAACTCTACCCTTTCATCCATGCTCTTCATATAAGACTTGATAATAATGGCATTTAGAATATGTTTCTGTTTGTTTTGAGAATGGGCATGCTTTTGATACTCCTTGCGATACAAGTCCTCAAGCGGAGCTATATTCTTTGGATCCAAGATATCTAGAATTTCTTTTCTCAACTCAGAATCTGTATCATACTGAAAACCTCTCGCCAGAAAGAGGATTTCCTCCACACTGGCAGATATATTTTCTAGGGCAAATAGAAACTTTTCTACCGAAAGCTCACTCTGACCTGTTTCAAAGCGGGACAACATAGACGGCGAAAATTGTCCTCCAGTTGCTTGTCTCAGCGAGATATTTCTTGACTCTCGTAATTGTCTAAAGACTTTTCCAATCTGCTCCATAGGCTTCCCCTTGATTCAGTATTTTCTTCATTTTATCATATTTTTCAGAAAATTCATCAAAAACTTGCCAAATTGTCAGAATTATGAGAAAATAGAGGATATTTATCACGTGGAGGGACTGCTATGAGAGACGATATCAAAATCAATGACCGTGCTTTGGCCTTGCAAGACCAAATTATCGAAAAACTAGAGAAGGTTTTTGATACAGATGTAGAATTGGATGTTTACAATCTAGGGCTGATTTATGAAATTAATCTGGATAAAACGGGTCTCTGTAAGATTGTCATGACCTTCACTGATACTGCCTGCGATTGTGCAGAAAGCTTACCTATCGAAATTGTGGCAGGTCTGAAACAAATCGAGGGTATCGAAGATGTCAAGGTTGAAGTTACCTGGTCGCCTGCTTGGAAGATTACACGCATCAGTCGCTACGGCCGTATCGCTCTCGGACTGCCACCTCGTTAAGCAGGCAAATCACTTTTGAAGATGAAAAGAAGCAAGCCGAAGTTGGCTTGCTTTTTGATACTCAATGAAAATCAAAGAGCAAACTAGGAAACTAGCCGCAGGTTGCTCAAAGCACTGCTTTGAGGTTGCAGATGGAAGTTGACGTGGTTTGAAGAGATTTTCGAAGAGTATGAGTTTATTTTTACCTGACTTGTCCATATTCCAGAAATCTGTAACGGCACCACGAGAAGCAGAAGATACGGTATGGGCATATTTACCGAGGACACCACGGCTATAGAGTGGTGGCAAGGTTGTTTCTGCCTTGCGTTTTTCAAGTTCTTCGTCGGATACGGCCATGGAAATTTCTTTGGTATCTTGGTCAACCGTAACGATATCGCCAGTACGAAGGTAGGCAATTGGTCCACCATCCTGAGCTTCAGGAGCGATATGTCCAACAACCAGACCATAGGTACCACCAGAGAAACGTCCGTCTGTCAAGAGGGCAACCTTATCTCCTTGGCCTTTACCGACAATCATTGATGAAAGTGACAGCATCTCAGGCATACCAGGACCACCCTTAGGTCCAACGAAACGAACAACGACTACATCGCCATCAACGATTTCATCTGTCAGAACGGCCTGAATAGCATCTTCTTCTGAGTCAAAGACCTTAGCTGGACCAACGTGACGACGCACTTTAACACCTGATACTTTAGCAACCGCACCGTCAGGAGCAAGATTCCCGTTCAAGATGATAAGCGGACCGTCTGCACGTTTTGGATTTTCAAGTGGCATGATGACTTTTTGACCTGGAGTCAGATCTGCAAAGTCAGCCAAGTTCTCAGCAACAGTCTTACCAGTACATGTGATGCGATCTCCGTGAAGGAATCCATTTGCCAGCAAGTACTTCATAACCGCAGGGACACCACCGACTTCGTAGAGGTCTTGGAAGACATACTGACCAGAAGGTTTCAAGTCGGCCAAGTGAGGCACACGTTCTTGGATCGTATTGAAGTCCTCAAGTGACAAGTCAACATTGGCAGCATGGGCAATGGCAAGCAAGTGAAGGGTGGCATTTGTAGAACCACCCAGAGCCATCGTTACAGTAATGGCATCTTCAAAGGCTTCACGAGTCAAGATATCTGATGGTTTGAGACCAAGTTCCAGCATCTTAACAACAGCACGTCCTGCTGCTTCGATATCTTCTTTCTTGTCGGCAGATTCAGCTGGGTGAGAGGATGATCCTGGCAAACTCATCCCTAGAACTTCGATAGCCGTCGCCATGGTATTAGCTGTATACATACCACCACAGCCACCAGGTCCAGGGCAGGCATTACATTCGAGACGCTTCACGTCTTCAGCGGTCATATCACCGTGGTTCCACCTACCGATTCCTTCAAATACAGAAACCAAGTCGATGTCTTTGCCATCCAGTTTTCCAGGAGCGATAGTTCCACCATAGGCGAAAATAGCTGGGATATCCATGTTAGCAATGGCAATCATAGAACCAGGCATGTTCTTGTCACAACCACCTATAGCGACGAAGGCATCCACGTTGTGGCCTCCCATAGCCGCCTCGATAGAGTCCGCGATGATATCACGAGATGTCAAAGAGAAACGCATACCAGGCGTTCCCATGGCAATCCCGTCCGCTACGGTAATGGTTCCAAACTGAACAGGCCAAGCACCTGCAGATTTGACACCCTCTTTAGCCAATTTCCCAAAATCATGCAAGTGGATGTTACATGGTGTATTTTCCGCCCAAGTCGAAATAACCCCTACAATCGGTGTTTCAAAGTCCTTATCTGTCATACCAGTCGCACGAAGCATGGCACGGTTTGGTGATTTTACCATACTGTCATAAATGCTACTGCGGTGACGTTTATCTAATTCAGTCATTTGTTCCCTCCCATTTCAGTTTTTACTATTATAGCACATTTTAAGAGCAATGAACAGAAGAAAATTCTTGAATTTTCAGAAAATTCTATACAGCGATATTTTTCTTTAAAAATGTTGCATTTATTTCTTGACTTTATAAATTAAAGTGATATCATTTAGATATCAAAAATAGGAGGTCATTCTGATGACTGAAAAAACTTTACACTCAAAACCAAATGGTGTAGTGGCATTAATACTCATTGAGTTGGCACTCGTACTTGGTGTCTTTATATTTATAATGGGTGCTGGTTCGGAAAATATTTTTGGAATTATTATTGGTCTTCTCACTATTGTATTTGCAGTTTTAGCACATGCTGGCTTGAAGGTTGTGAAACCTCAGGAGGCTCTGGTTTTAACCCTCTTTGGTAACTATACTGGGACTATCAAAGAACCTGGTTTTTACTTTGTCAATCCCTTTAGCATAGCGGTCAATCCTGCAATCCACACTCGACTTGGACAAAGTGGTGATGTTAGTACAAAATCTCCTTTTTTAGGAACTAAATCATCAAATGGTAATGATGTAAATCTTGAAATTGGCAAGAAACAGATTTCCCTCAAAGTCATGACCTTGAGCAATTCTCGTCAAAAAATCAATGATTGCTTAGGAAATCCTGTAGAAATCGGTATCGCAGTAACTTGGAGAGTTGTCGATACCGCTAAGGCAGTCTTCAATGTTGATAACTACAAAGAATATCTTTCATTGCAATGTGATAGCGCCCTCCGTAATATTGTCCGCATCTATCCTTACGATGTATCTCCTAATGTGGATACCACGGGTGACGGGCAAGCAGATGAAGGTAGTCTCCGTGGATCTAGCGAAATTGTAGCCAACCGTATTCGTGAAGAAATCCAAAGTCGTGTTGAGGATGCTGGCTTAGAAATCCTTGAGGCACGTATTACTTACCTAGCTTACGCTCCAGAAATTGCAGCTGTCATGCTTCAACGTCAACAAGCATCTGCCATTATTGATGCACGTAAGATGATTGTTGATGGTGCTGTAGGAATGGTTGAAATGGCACTAGAACGGCTCAATGAAGGGGAATTGGTAGAGCTTGACGAAGAACGAAAAGCTGCCATGGTTTCAAATCTCCTTGTCGTTCTCTGTGGCAATCATGATGCACAACCAATTGTCAACACAGGAAGTCTTTACTAAAGATGGCTGAAGCTAAAAAAAAGCAGATTCCCCTTCGACTCTCAACAAAGTTATACGCTGCACTCGCATCATGGGCAGAAGACGACTTTCGTTCAGTCAATGGGCAAATCGAATATCTCCTCACAGAATGTGTCAAGCAACGGAAGAAAGACGGAAAATACGTATCAGAAACTATTGACGAACCATTTGAGATTGATATTTAACACCTTCTCCTGTCTGCCGTGTCGGATAGGAGAATTTTTTCATCTTTTTTTGTCAAGTAACTTTACTTTACAAAAAAAATGTGTTATCCTAGTATGGTTGATGAAAATCAGTAGATTGAATCGAATATAAATACCTAAAGGAGAAATCAAAATGGCAGTACCTGCACGTCGCACTTCAAAAGCGAAGAAAAACAAACGTCGTACACACTACAAAGTAACAGCTCCATCTGTAAACTTTGACGAAACTACTGGAGATTACTCACGTTCTCACCGTGTATCACTTAAAGGATACTACAAAGGACGTAAAATCGCTAAAGCTGCATCAGCTGAATAATAGAAGGGAGATACCATGCGCGTAAATATTACACTTGAACACAAAGAATCTGGTGAACGCTTGTACCTTACTTCTAAAAACAAACGTAACACTCCAGACCGTCTTCAATTGAAGAAATACTCACCAAAACTTCGCAAACACGTTGTGTTTACAGAGGTTAAGTAAGCATACCTAACTCAAAACGCCTTACTGGGCGTTTTTTGCTTTATTTGCTGGCAGTCTATAGCTTTTCAGGAGAGATTTATGGCATTTTATCTTTGGATGTTTCCTCTACTTTTTATCTTTCACGATATGGAAGAAATTATCGGTCTTGTCCCTTGGATTCATTTCAACGAAATCTTGCTGGCCCAAAAGGCTCCAACTATTCTCAAAATCCACAAAGAAATGACAACAGAGGGATTTGCCCTCGCTGTTTTTGAGGAATTCATCCTTGTCTTATCCATCACTTTCTTAGCATATGTTACTCAATCTAGAACGTTCGAATTAGTTTGGTTAGGGGATTTGTAGCCTTTGCGCTTCATCTCTTGCTCCATATCGAACAATCAATCCTTCTTCGCAAGTATATCCCTGCTCTGATTACTTCTACCATTTGTTTTCCTGTCAGTGCTTATTTGATTACAGACATCGTACATTTTTGGCAGGTTTCGTCTAGCGAATTTTTCCTATTTTCACTGGTCGGTTCAGGCACTGTCGTCATCAATCTCCTCTTTGCTCTCTGGCTTGGGAGAAAGTATTCCACCTGGATTGTTCATTACCATTAACAAGAGTTCCTTGCAATTTCAATTTGCAGGGAATTTTTTATCCCCCTTCACAGTTATGACGTGTTCTATAGTTTTTTTAAGACAAAACAAAAAGCCCACTGTTGTAGGCTTTCTGTAAGATATTTCTTAAAATTAAAGCATTTTGTTGTAGAATTCAACGACAAGAGCTTCGTTGATTTCTGGGTTGATTTCGTCGCGTTCTGGCAAGCGAGTCAATGAACCTTCCAATTTTTCAGCATCGAATGATACGAATGCTGGACGTCCAAGAGTAGCTTCTACTGCTTCAAGGATAGCTGGAACTTTCAATGATTTTTCACGAACTGAGATCACTTGACCTGGAGTTACGCGGTATGATGGGATATCAACGCGTTTTCCGTCAACAAGGATGTGACCGTGGTTTACGAATTGACGAGCTTGGCGACGAGTAGTCGCAAGACCAAGACGGTAAACAACGTTATCCAAACGACGTTCCAAAAGAAGCATGAAGTTGAAACCTAGGATTCCGCCTTTGATTTTTGTAGCTTGTACGAACAAGTTACGGAATTGTTTTCTCACCTACACCGTAAGTGAAACGAAGTTTTTTTGTTTTTTTCAGCCAATTGCAAACCGTATTCTGACAATTTAGAACGGTTGTTTGGTCCGTGTTGTCCTGGTACGTAGTTACGACGTGCCAATTCTTTACCTGTACCTGTAAGTGAAAGGCCAAGGCGACGAGCTTGTTTCCAAGATGGTCCTGTATAACGTGACATGTGAATGTCCTCCTGATATAAATAATATTTCGGTGGAAATAGTCACTTAGAAAGCCCTGATTCGTGCAGATGCCCTTCGCCTAAACAGCCAAGGTTACTTATCATAAGACACCTGTTGACGAGCTTCATGCTTTCCTGCTGATATTTCACACAAAATCCATTCTACCATGAATGGCTGGATTTGTAAAGGGGTTTTAGGCTTTATTTTCACTGCCAGAGAGATTGAGGTAACTTCTCAAAGTAACTTCCACTTGTCTGACCAAAGTGGAAGTTAGTCTAAAACGAATTTTTATGGTGGAATTAAGTATGAGACGTTTGAGTTAGAAATGAGGTCTACTATGACAAAACATAAACATCTTACCCTTTCAGACCGTAATGATATCCAACTAGGTTTAGAGCGCGGTGAAACCTTCAAAGCTATTGGCCAACTTATTCTAAAAGACCCCACCACTGTTTCTAAAGAAGTCAAACGAAACAGACAAATCCGAGAGTCTACATGTGATAACCTTCCTTGCCCTCTACTCGATAAGGCTCCCTTTGTCTGTAATGGGTGCCCTAAAAGAAGACAAAACTGTGGCTATCAGAAAATCTTCTACCTCGCCAAACAAGCTCAAAAACAATACGAACAAACTCTTGTTGAAGCTCGTGAAGGAACTCCTCTCAACTTGCAGACTTTCTGGGATATGGATAAAATCATTTCTGACGGTGTTAAAAAGGGACAACACATCTATCATATCCTCAAAACTCACAACCTTGATGTTAGCTCCTCAACTGTCTATCGACACATCCGAAAAGGTTACCTGTCTATCGCTCCGATTGATCTAACTAGAGCCGTTAAATTCAAAGAAAGACGAACAAGTAACCTACCTTCCATCCCTAAAGAAGATAAAAAAGGCCGTTCCTATGAGGATTTCCAAAACTATTTAGCACTTAATCAACTAGAATCTTGGCTGGAAATGGATACAGTTATGGGCAGAATGGGAGGCAAGGTCCTACTCACCTTCAACCTGTCCTTCTGTAACTTTATCTTCGCTAGGCTTCTGGAGAATAAAACTGCCCTTGAGGTTACCAAACACCTCTATGACATCAAAAACACTCTTCACGAAGCTGACAAAGATTTCTTCCAACTCTTTCCTGTTATTCTGACAGATAATGGTGGGGAGTTTGCTAGGGTTAATGACATCGAAATGGATATTCGTGGTGAAATAAAACTCTTCTTTTGTGATCCTAATCGCTCTGACCAGAAAGGGAGAATTGAGAAAAATCACACGCTGATTCGCGACATTCTACCAAAGGGAACTTCCTTTGACAATTTAACTCAAGAGGACATCAATCTCGTTTGTTCACATGTCAATAGCGTCAAGCGCGCTGCTTTGAATGGAAAATCAGCCTATGAACTCTTTGCTTTTACTTACGGAGAAGAAATTCCTAAGCTTCTCGGCATTTCTAAAATACCTGCAGAAGACGTCTGTCAGTCGTCTAAATTACTCCAACATAAGATCTAAAAACTAACCTTCAACCCCATTCAAACGTCTCACACTAACTTCCACCATAGCGGAACTTAATCTGAAACGCTTTCAGATGTGGGGATTTTGTGCGCTCTTTTTTTCGATTCTTTTCGGCTACAAAAATGATGAAATCAAGCATTAGTAAAACCAGTGGAACTTACCCTGACACGGATTTCCACTGGTTTTTAGGATTTTTATCAGATTAACTTCCACTTGTACTAGCGGTGGAACTTAGTTTGGGAATTTAGCCCAGAGAGATTGAGAACGAGGGTAAAGGTGCTTCCTAAACCGTACTGACTGCTGACTGTGATTTCCCCACCCAATTGATGAGCCAATTCACGCGCAATCGCAAGTCCTAAGCCATGACCACCTGTTTTCATGTTACGCGAAGTTTCTACACGATAAAGGCGTTTGAAAATATTCTCCAAATCCTCTGGGGCAATACCCTGTCCCTCGTCCGTCACACTGATTGAAAGCTGGTTCTTCTCCAGCTTAGCCACCACCTCCAGCTTGGTTCCTGGAGCGGAGTATTTAAAAGCGTTATTGACCAGATTCACCAAGATTCGAGAAAGCTTGGCATAATCTCCCTCAATCCGAGCAGACTCTGGGATTACTTGCAAATGGACATCTCGCTCCTCCTGCTCAATCAAGAACTGAAATTCACTCATGCACTCAATCAAGAGCTGGTCCAGAAAAATACTGTCTTTGCTGGTCGTTTCCACCTGATTTCTAGCTGTATTTAGAGTCAAAAAATTCAACTCCTCAACCAGTTTATTGAGTCTTTCCGTCTGACGCCCAATGGTTTGCTAGATAATGGGCTTGTTCTCCTTCCTTGATAACCCCATCCAAAATCCCTTCTACCGTTGCTTGGATCGAAGTAATGGGGGTCTTGATATCATGCGATAGCTGGGCAATCATCAAGCCCTTTTCTCGTTCGCTTTCTTCCAAGGAATCAAAGGTCGCCTGCAAATCATGGGACATTTCATTGAAAGCTTGGCCTAATTGCTGAAATTCTACAGGGTCCTTGAACCTCCAGATTTGAAGGAAAATCCTTGTCCGCTACTCGCTTGGCATGCTCCTTGAGTTTGCCCAACGACGTAAAGACCGGCGACAGGAGAAAGAGACTAATCCCAGCACCGACAAAGCTGGCAACGATGAGTCATCCCCAAGCTAGAAAAGTAAATCTCTCTTTTCGTCAATCAGCATTCTTTGGACAGCCCAAAAACCACGATAATCGTTAGAAGTGTTGAAATGATATACCCCACTAAAATATAACTTTTTAATTTCATTAACTACCTCGTGCTTTCTCAATTTTGTAGCCCAAGCCCCAGACGGTTTTGATGGTGGGTGATTTCTGAACTAGCATGTTTAGCCAACTCCTGTCGAAGAGCATGAATATGAACATTCAAGGTATTGGTATCATCCACATAATCTTCCTGCCAGACTTTTTCATAGAGATCTGTCTTAGAAAAAACTCGCTCTGGATTGCTGGCTAGAAGCCATAGAAGTTCGAAGGATTTGACTGTCAAATCAAGCGCCACATCTCCGATTTGGACCTCGTGATTAGCGTGATTCATCCGTAAATCCCCGAGACTGACGACTTCTGTCTCACCTCCACGATGAAGGCGACGCAAGATATTGTGGACACGCAAAAACCAGTTCACGAGGGCTAAAGGGCTTGGCAATAAAGTCATCTGCCCCCAAGCTCAGGCCGTAAATCTTGTCCTGCTCACTGGTCTTAGCCGTGATAAAGAGAAAAGGCTGATCCGGAGATTGATACTGGACCTCACTAATCAAATCATAACCATCCATCCGAGGCATCATGATGTCTGTAATAATCAAATCAATCGGTTTTCGCTTGAAGATTTCTAAGGCCTCTACCCCATCATGGGCCACCAAAACCTGATATCCCTGCCTGAACCAGATAACGTTGATGAATATCTGTGATTTCTACCTCGTCGTCAACGAGTAAAATTGTCTTTTCCCATCTGTCTCTCCTTTGAAAAAAAACAGTGCTATACCACAATAGTATAACACTATTTTTAATCTCTTTACGAACATTCTAAATCGATATCTGGATTTTTTTCAAATCCTAGATAGAAAGTCTGTAGCTAGACTAGTCATTTTCCTCTTTTTTTAGCTTTCAAACCCTAGATCCACCTAACAGTCCTGCTAAGGCGAGTCCAAAGAATCCAAGAGTAGCCATTGATGTTTGGGCTTCACCAGTATATGGAAGCATGTCTTTTTTGTCTTTCATTTGATCAGCCATCATTGGACTTGATACCTTGTTATTAGATGCCATCTTGCCTTCATCAGACATTTTGCTTGAGGCTGCTGGAGCTTGATCTTGTTTCATGCTTGGTGTTGCCATAGGCTGGCTAGCATTCATGGTTTTGTCCTGCTCTTTGTTAGGCATCATCTTATCCTGACTAGCAGCTGGCATTTGAGATTTCATCTCATCTTGATTGGCACTTGGCATTTGAGCGTTCATCTTGGACACATCTTGATGACTATTCATCATTGGAGCCGGCATAGCTGAACCATTAGAAGATGGGACGAAACCTGACTGCATCGGAATCAGAGACTGATGTCCATTCAAGTTTACTGTCAAATCTTTTGTCGCTACGAGATTGCTCAAATCAGCCTTGCCATCTTTGGCACCGTACACTTTAATAGTAGCTTTATAGCTTTGAGTGCCGTTTTGTTTCAACAAGTCAAGCAGCTCTTTATCAGATTTACCTTGAGTGCCTGCCAAATCCACTTCATAGAAGTAAAGGCCTTTGCCCAATTTCTCTACTGGTGGAAGGGCGGGATTTTTTTCTGAACCATTGTCTGACCATGGAGCCTTGTCAGAAGCTTTCAAGATAAGACGAGTCAACATACCGTCACCAGCGAAGAATTCATATGGAATAACTTGGTTGACACCAGCTGTGAATGGGCCTGGGAAGTTGGCTTTATCCAGGTAAGTAGCTGGAACATCTACTGTATCTTTGGTGTTGTCGGCTACTCCTTTTTGGACTTCGGCTGGGGTAGTCAAGCCATTCAAGTTGACATTCAAATCTTTTAGTCGCTACGAGATTGCTCAAATCGGCCTTGCCATCTTTAGCACCGTAAACTTTGATGGTAGCTTTATAACTTTGAGTGCCGTTTTGTTTCAAGAGGTCAAGAAGCTCTTTATCTGATTTGCCTTGAGTTCCTGCCAAGTCCACTTCATAGAAGTAGAGACCTTTGCCCAATTTTTCTACTGGTGGAAGAGCAGGATTTTTAGCTGAACCGTTATCTGACCATGGAGCCTTGTCTGAAGCTTTCAAGATAAGGCGAGTCAACATACCGTCACCAGCGAAGAATTCGTATGGAATAACTTGGTTGACACCAGCTGTGAATGGACCTGGGAAGTTGGCTTTGTCCAAGTAAGTGGCTGGAACATCTACTGTGTCTTTGGTGTTATCGGCTACTCCTTTTTGCACTTCAGCTGGGGTAGTCAAGCCATTCAAGTTCACTGTCAATTCTTTAGTCGCTACGAGATTGCTCAAGTCTGCCTTGCCATCTTTAGCGCCGTACACTTTGATGGTAGCTTTATAACTTTGCGTACCATTTTGTTTCAACAAGTCAAGAAGCTCTTTATCAGATTTTCCTTGGGTGCCTGCCAAGTCCACTTCATAGAAGTAGAGACCTTTGCCTAACTTCTCTACTGGTGGAAGGGCGGGGTTTTTAGCTGAACCGTTGTCTGACCATGGAGCCTTGTCGGAGGCTTTCAAGATAAGACGAGTCAACATACCGTCACCAGCGAAGAATTCATATGGAATGACTTGGTTGACGCCAGCTGTGAATGGACCTGGGAAGTTAGCCTTGTCCAAGTAAGTAGCTGGAACATCAACCGTATCTTTAGTATTGTCAGCCACACCTTTTTGAACTTCAGCTGGAGTAGTCAAACCATTCAAGTTGACATCCAAATCTTTTGTCGCTACGAGGTTGCTCAAATCGGCCTTGCCGTCTTTGGCACCATAAACCTTGATAGTTGCCTTATAACTTTGAGTGCCGTTTTGTTTCAAGAGATCAAGAAGCTCTTTATCAGATTTGCCTTGAGTACCAGCCAAATCCACTTCATAGAAGTAAAGACCTTTACCCAAGTTTTCTACTGGTGGAAGGGCCGGATTTTTAGCTGAACCATTATCTGACCATGGGGCCTTGTCTGAAGCTTTCAAGATAAGGCGAGTCAACATACCGTCTCCCGCGAAGAATTCGTATGGGATGACTTGGTTGACACCGGCTGTGAATGGACCAGGGAAATTAGCCTTGTCTAAATAAGTGGCTGGGACATCTACTGTGTCTTTGGTATTGTCGGCTACGCCTTTTTGAACTTCGACTGGAGTTGTTGCTGGTTGCGCTTCATTTGCTTCACGGTCTTGTCCAGAAACTGTAGGTGCGGGATTTATCGCAGGTTTAAGCGCATCTTCTGTTTGTTTATTAGATTCTGGTTTTGCTTGCACTTCTTCTTTTGGCGCTACCACTTGGTCTTTATCAGCTACATCTGCACTTTTTCTGGAGAGCTTGTAGCATCCAAGCTTGCTTTAGGTGTTGAGTCTGCCTGTTCTGAAGGAAGAGCAGTATCGACTGCTTCTTTGAGAAGTTCTACTGGTAAGTCACTCTTTTCACTCACCGAAGTCGCATCTGGTACGACTTGAGCAGGGGTTGGATTGACCACATCGGCACGTACAGAACTTGGTTGACCAACTAGGACAAAAAAGCCACTGGCTACAACAACTGAGGCAACACCGACACTGAGACGGCGAATAGACCAACGAGTATATCTTTGATTTGGATTGAATTTCATAGGATTCTCCTTAGAGTTTTTCTTTATTTGATGACTCTAGTATAATCTCCTAAAATTAAAAAGGATTAAGAAAAAAAGTTAAAAATTTTTTTCTTAAATCCCTCTTATAAAATACTTATATTAATTAAATCCATAAACAGATTTGGTGATTTGATAGACAACATTGGAAAGTTTGCGAGCTGGCAAGACTGAATGTTTGGTCAAACGGCTCAACATGGTTTTACGAATGGCCTGAAAGACCTCTGGATTTTCCTGCTGAATATAGGTCCACAGCTCCCGTTTTTTGGCAAGATGCTCCGCTGTGCCAGCTCGGTTGAGCAGGGCACTGGAAATCACCGTCGTAATCTCAATGTGATTCAACAGATATTCTCGCATTTTGGGGTGGCTCACTTTAGATAAATCAAGCTGGTCTACCAAGAGTCGATTGACCTTGAGTTGCTGGTCAATGCGCTTAATCATCACTTGCTCATTGACAGACTGGTCCTCACGCCCAATCAAATAACGATAGAAATCGACAGGCAGATAGTACATGGTCTTGACCTGCTGAAGGGGGGTAAAGACAAAAAGATTATCGACATAAAAGGTATGCTCAGGCAGTTGGAACTGGCTCGCTCGCAACAAATCTGTCCGGTAAATCAGCGAGTGCATCATGATATACTGACCTTTTGAGAAATTTCCAACCTGATCCCAGCCAAAAATCTGCTGGACAGGCAAGACGGACTCGTAACTCATACTCTTCTTACGAGACTGACCTTCCTTTTCATAGACAAAATTAGTCACAAAGGCATCAACCTCTTGACCCTCGCTCTCTAGTTCCTGCAAGGTTTCAAGAATCTTTAGGTAAGCACGAGGATCCACCCAGTCATCACTATCAACTACTTTAAAATAGCGCCCAGAAGCCTCCGCTAAGCCACGATTGACCGCACCGCCATGGCCTTTATTTTCCTGATAGATGGCTCTAACGATGTTAGGATACTTGCTGGCTAAACGCTCAGCGATTTCCTGAGTCTGGTCCTGAGACCCATCATTGATAATCAAAATCTCAACTTGCTCACCACCAATCACTAGCGACTCCACACAGTAATGAAGATAGGCTGCGGCATTATAGCTAGGGATGACGATAGACAATAACTTCATAATCTACTCCTTTAGGGGACTGATTTTTTCTTATACTCAATGAAAATCAAAGAGCAAACTAGGAAACTAGCCGCAGATTGCTCAAAGCACTGCTTTGAGGTTGCAGATAGAACTGACGAAGTCAGCTCAAAACACGGTTTTGAGGTTATGGATAAGACTGACGAAGTCAGTTACCTATACCTATGATATCTACGGCAAGACGACACTAGTATGGTTTAAAGAGATTTTCGAAGAGTATTACTCTCTCTTGTCACTTCTTTCTATTCTACCATAAAGTCCAGACTTTGAAGGACTTTTATTAGAATACAAGGTGTTCTGCCTCTATTTGCTATCTTAGACATCAAAAAAGAGGGGAATTCCCTCCTTACGAATTTAGTTCTGCCAAGTCATCTAGATACTGGTTGTTAATGACTGCCAAGATATAGGCATCTGCCTTCAAGAGGTCATTAGGTCCAAACTGGACATCCAGCTGTGAATTTTCTTGTTCACGAAATCCTAGGACATTGAGATTATATTTGCCACGTAGATCTAGCTGGCTCAAACTTTGACCTGCCCAAACACTCGGAATTTTCATCTCCACGATAGACACATTTTTATCCAGCTGAAAGACATCAACATTGTTATGAAAGAGAATGGTCTGCGCTAGAGACTGCCCCATTTCATACTCAGGTGAAATCACCGAGTCAGCACCGATTTTTTCCAGCACCTTCTTAGCTGTCTGGCTTTTGACCTTGGCAATAACCCTTGGTACCCCCAAACTCTTACAGTGCATAACTGCAAGCACACTTGACTCCAGATTTTCCCCTGTTGCCACTACAACCGTATCACAGGTATCAATACCTGCAGTTCTGAGGAGTTCCTCATCTGTAATATCTCCAACTACACCACGCGCCAAAACTGGCTCAAATTGATTGATGTGCTCGGCGTGGTCATCGATGGCAATGATATTCATATCTTGCTTGGCTAGGGCCGTCAGGACACTACTTCCGAAAATCCCCAAGCCTAAAATTCCAATCGTACGATCTGACATCGTTCTTCCTTTCTTATCCAATACTAATATCTGCTTTCATATACTGAATCAAATCTTTCTTATCAGGCTGGTAATCCGCTAGACTAACCAGCAAGGTCAAGGGACCGATACGGCCGATAAACATGAGCACCATGACAATGCTAAGAGCTAGCTTGCCCAATTCTGGTGTCAGATTTGCCGTTACCCCAACTGTCGCAAGGGCTGAAATGGTCTCAAACATAAGGTAGATAAATCGCGGTGTTCCTTCTGCCGTAATTCCCAACAACATCAAGCCCAACAAGAAGGTCATCAAAAAGATAATGAAGACACTAAAGGATTTTTGGACTGTTCGAGCCTCAATGGTTCTCTGCGCAACATTGGCATGAGGTAAGCCCAGCAATTCACTACGCGCAAAAACCAACAAGACAAAGAAAGTCGTAATCTTGAGACCCCCCCAGCCGTCCCTCCAGGCGCTCCTCCGAGAAACATCTGTAGGATGTAGATAAACAAGGTCACAGGCCGAGCTTGGGTGTAGTCAATAGAGGCAAAGCCAGCCGTTCTCATGCTGACGGTTTGGAAAAAGCTAACCAGCACTTTCTCTGGGAACACTGAGATTGCCAATCGTTCCTGGATTGTGCCACTCTGTAAAGAGCGTAGATACTGTCCCAAACAGTAAAAATCCCTGCAGTCAAGAAGAGGACCAGCTTAGTGTGGAAACCGCAGACGGCGTTTTTTTCTTCTTGTCAAACTGGGTTGCCAAGTCAAACCAGACCATAAAAGCCAAGACCACCTGTGATAATCAAGCCAGCAATGACCAGATTAATCAAGGGATCCGTCTGAAAAAGCCACTAAACTGCTACTGCCGAAATTATCAAAACCAGCATTACAAAAAGGCTGAAATGGCTAAAAAGATAGAGGTAAAAAGGCCCTCGTCCCCAGCCGAACTCAGGAATAAAACGGAAACTTAGCAGGAAAGGCACCCAAGCCCTCCACCAGAAAAAGTCGTCAAAAAGATGGACCGCATAAAAGGCCCTTCAGCGACCGAGTTTCCCCATAACTAAAACTCTCCTGAATGGTTTCACGACTGCGAAGACTAAGCTTTTTGCTTCCCCTGAATATAAAAAGACCCCGATAAAGGTCATGAGCCCCAGACCACCAATCTGTATCAAGAGCATACAAATCAACTGCCCCCAGACATTATAGGTCGTAGCCACTGGTTGCGTAGAAAAGGCCCAGTCACACAGACCATGGACACCGTCGTAAAAGAGATGGTCAAAATAAGTAGCCTGAGAACCATTTGTCTGAACAAAAAGGCAAACTCAAAAGAAGAGAGCCTATAAGAATAACTCCAGCGAAAACTTAAAAAGATACGACGAGCTGGCGAAAAGTCCACCCAAGGCCCTTTCAATTTTTTTAACAAATAATTTTGAATAACATACATCCATTGTACCATAAAAAGTAGGAGAGTAGCTATATCTGAAAGGCAATCTCAAGGCAGAGTTCCAAGGCCTTCTCGAAAGCTTCTGAACCCCAGTCACGACTATCGTACTGGTCCAAGTCTACTAAGGAATCAGCTGTGAACAACAATTCACCCCAGAAACCCCCTCGCAGTTGGGCTACTGCCGCAAGCGCAGAACACTCCATCTCCACAACAGCACAGCCTTCTTCCTTGCGATAAGCCACCTTTTTCAGCCGTTTCTCGGTAAAAAAACCGTCTGTCGTCCAGGTCATGACTTCTTCATAGGGAATCCCTCTGGCTTCCAACACTCGCTCAATGGCAGCAATAGCCTCTGGCTGAATTTCCATATAACGAGAAGGCGCCACATAGTGATAACTAGCTCCTTCATCTCGCAGAGCGCGAACAGGAACTAGAAAGGCATTTTCCTCTATATCAGCTAGCACACCACAGGTACCAGTGGAAATAATCTGCTCCACACCATATCCAATCAACCAATCCATAAACTGAGCTGCTGGAGCTGAACCGACAGGAGCCTGAGCCAGACAGACCTCCTTGCCTTTGTAGTTCACGACGTAGACTGGATAGGTCTTGGTGGCAGAAACGAATTCTCCTACACAGTCCGCCCCTACTTCCCTCGCATAGCGGTCAATCTCCTCACCCAAAAAAGCATAGACACACTTCTTTGGCAAGTGCAAATCCAGCCCCTCGTGATTGGGCATGATGACCGCCTGGGGATTATCATCAAACTCTAAAATAGGAATGGCATGTTTTTGAATCATAGAGTACCTCCTCTAAATTTTTGTACTATTATAACAAAAGTGAAGAATCTGTCAAGGACTTGTCTTTAGCAATTCCGAAAGCTCCTCTTTCATACATTTAAGAAATCGTTGCACTGCTGGAGAAGTTGGTCTCTGTCTTAGCAAAGCAAGCCCGAGTGAGACAAACCGTGGTGGGTTTAGGGGCAACTGGACTACATCTTCTTTCCAATCCTGTGCTATCATAGCCTGATTAAAACTCACTCCTAATCCTGCTTTTACTAACTGATAGGTAGTAAATCCATCTTTTGTTGTAAAACGTGTTTTTAAATGTAAACCTTCTTGCTCAATTAGTCTGTCCTGATCTGTGTCTTGAGCTGGTAAGGTATGAATAAAATCCTCTGCTTCTAAATCCATTATCTCGTATTGAGCTTGTCTAGCCTTAGGATGATTTTTAGGGAGCCAAACAAGAAGTGGATCCCGATAGAGTTCTTCCCAACTATAATCCGTCTTATCTTGAGGTTCTGCACATAAACAGATATCGACAGATTTTTCTGCCAACCACTTAGCTATTTCCTTATTCCCACCCTCCAACAACTTAATCTGTATATTGGGATAGCTTTCTGAAAAGACTTTTAAAAGACGAGGCATCCACATAGAGGATACACTAAAGTAGCAGGCAATCGTGATAGAACCACGGACCACTCCTTTTATATCATCGCTCATCTCTTGCGCAGCCTGACTAGATTCAACGATTTCCCTGAAATAAGGCAACATCAATTTCCCATTTTCAGTTAAACGAACTCCTTTTTTACTGCGGATGAACAAAGAAAATTCTAATTCCTCTTCCAAGCTAGAAATCATTCTAGTAATCCCTGACTGAGTATAGTTGAGTTGTTCTGCTGCAGCTGAAAAAGAGCCTGTTTCACTGGCAATTAGAACCGCCTGGCATTTACTTGCGTCCATTTTTCACTCCTTTTCTTTTATCTATTCCATTTTATCATAGTTTATATGATTTTTTGACGTTTGTGTAATGAATGTATTTCTTGTACAATAAATACATCAATCAAGAAAGAGGTAACTTATGACAAACAAAATCCTAAATTTTGCAAATGATTATCTTCAAGGAGCACACCCTGCGATTCTTCAACGAATCATGGAAACCAACGAAATGGAAATGAGCGGATATGGGAGCGATTCGATTAGTGCCAGTGCTATTGAAAGCATACGAAAAGCCTGCGCTTGTCCGCAGGCAGCGGTTCATTTTCTTGTTGGTGGAACCCAAACCAATCAAGTCATGATTGACAGTCTCCTCCAATCTTACCAAGGAGTGATTGCTGCAAAAACTGGCCATATCAACGTTCATGAGGCTGGTGCTATCGAATTTGGAGGGCACAAGGTACTCGAACTAGAGGGAACAGATGGAAAATTGACTGCCCAGCAAGTCAAAGAAACTATTGAAGACTATTGGGCTGATAAAAACCATGAGCATATGGTCATGCCAGGAATGGTCTATCTCTCTCAACCAACTGAGCTTGGAACCCTTTATTCAAAAGCAGAATTAGAAGCTATTTCTCAAGTTTGTAAGGAAAAGAATGTTAAACTCTTCGTAGATGGTGCTCGTCTTGCTTACGCTCTTGCCTGCCCTGAAAATGATGTTCATCTTGCTGATTTGGCTCACTTATGCGACGCTTTCTATATCGGAGGTACCAAATGTGGCGCTCTTCTCGGGGAAGCAGTCCTTATCCCAAATCCTCAACTTCTTCCTCACATGACCACCATTATCAAACAACATGGTGCCCTTCTAGCTAAAGGAAGACTTCTCGGTATCCAATTTGACGAATTGTTTCAAGACAATCTCTATCAAACGATTGGCAAAGATGCGATTTTCTACGCCAACCAGATTCGTCTAGCTTTTAAAAATGCTGGTCTCCCCCTTTATTTTGAAAATCCAACAAATCAGGTCTTTTGTATTGCGAATGATGAACAGATGAAAAAACTGGGGCAAAAGGTAAGCTTCTCTTACTGGGAAAAATACGATGATACCCATACCGTCATACGTTTTGCTACTTCTTGGTCTAGTCGAAAAGAAGATGTAGAGGCTCTATGCAAGGTAATTGAGGAGTTATAACAAGAAGGCTTCGAAGAAGTCTCTAATATCTTTATCGCTGAATATGATAAAGGTCAATTGAATGTTGTCACCTATTAAAAAATAAACTGATGCTTTACGTATCAGTTTTTTGCTTTTCAGCATAAAAGGATGTATACTTAAATTAATATCTGATTTAGTTTAGATAATACAAAAATTAACGGAGGTATCCCCCATGTCAATCGAAGAAAAATTCAACCAAGCTAAAGGTTCTGTTAAAGAAGGTTTTGGTAAACTAACTGGCGATACAAAAACTCAAGCAGAAGGTGCTGCAGAAAAAGTAGCTTCAAAAGCTAAAGAAGTTGCCGAAGATGCTAAAGAAGCTGTCGAAGGTGCAGTATCTGGTGTTAAAAACATCTTTAAAAAAGACGGAGAATAATTTCCTGTACAATAAGCACTCTTATTCCACATGCTTAGAAAAGCATTGGAATGAGGGTGTTTTTTTGCTCGTTCAAACATCAAAAAAGTACCCCTTTGAGATACTTGATATAGACTTGGTAGTTATTCTAACTAATATGCATAAGAGATTGATGTGGGTTGGATAGGAGATATAGAAGAAATATTTATCCCCTCGACTTTTTTCTCCAACATAAAATATCTCCCTTCTCTTTCGAGAAAGGAGATTTTCTTTTATGGTCGTCCACCAGGGCCACCATTTCCTTGAGGGCCTCCGCCACCAGGCATTGAATTTACAATCTCAGTTTGTTTTTCACCATTAAGGTAAATCTCTCCGCCTGTGTAGGTCGCTGTTCCATCAAAATCAAAACCAGATTGACCTGTCATTTTAATGGTTCCTCCCGTAACAGTAATGTTACCATTTGAGTCGATTGGATCCGTGTCCCCTTGACCAACTTCAACCGTCAAATTCCCACCATTCATAGTAAAGAAGATTTCACTTTGTTGGGCATTTTTGTTGGCTGCATTAACACCATCGTCCGTTGAATAGATGGTGATATCCCCGCCGTTGATCGTGATTGACTTACCTTCTAATCCTTCTGTAGAGTTCTTGACGGTGTAAGTACCACTATCGATGACCAAATCACCTGATGCATGGATCCCATCATCACCAGCAGTAACAGTGATGGTATTGTCAGATAGATACATGGTTCCAACAGAAGTATCTTCATCATTGTCGACCTTGACGCCGTCTTCCTTGGCATCGATAGTCATAGTTGTTCCGGTAATGTTGAGTTCATCATTGACATTAAAAGCGTCTCCGACCGCTGTGATGTTGTAGGTACCACCTGTAATGTGAAGTGTATCATTAGCCTTGATACCATTGTTTTTCTTGCCATCTACATTGAGAGTTCCTGAACCATTGATGGTCAAATCAACCTTAGAAAAGAGGGCGGCATTTGCCTTTTCATCACTGTTAGAGCTTGAGTCTGACAGGCTATTTGTCGTCCCTTCTGCTGGAGTGAGGTAGACATGACCGGCGCTTGTAGCTGAAATAGCCGCATCTGTATTGGTCATGGTCGCACCTTTTAGGACAAGTTTCACATCATCAGACTTATCAGCTGCAATTTTAATTTGCACTCCGTCAGACTGACCAGAAATGACATAGGTACCTGCTTTTGAGATAGTCACTGTTGAACCAGAAACTGTCACACCATCTCCAGAAACACTTGCAGATGAGCCAGATAGCTCAATCTTAGAGGCTGTGCTTTCATCATAAGAAGTGTCGTAGTCCTTTTCTGTAAAGTAAGAAGATTGACTGTTTTTAGCTGAAGTTGTGATAGCAGTGGTATCTGCCGCTGCAGTTGTACTTGACTTAGTTGTTGACTGCCCACAAGCTGTCATCAAGGTCAAAGCTGTGAAACTGGTTAAGATTAGGGTCCATTTTTTTGATTTCATACTTTTTTCCTCTCCTTCATTTAGCTTGAGTTTAGTTTACAGGGGAAGTCTGAAAAAAATCTAAACTTTTCCTGAAAGTTTTCTTAAATTTAGTTTCGATTAAGTTATCTTTAACAAACGTTTTAGGAAAATTCCATAGACTAGTCACAAGCAAGTTCAACTTGCTCAGACACACCTATCTGCTAATAAGATAGTGTGCTGATACTCTTCGAAAATCTCTTCAAACTACGTCAGCGTCGCCTTGCCGTACTTAAGTACAGCCTGCGGCTAGCTTCCTAGTTTGCTCTTTGATTTTCATTGAGTATGAAACAGTTTGATAAAGGAGACAGGATTTATGAAACCAATTGAAACAAGCTTTAAACGAATTGAAACCAAATATGTCGTTGCCAAAGATGACTTGGCTAATTTAATAGAAGACTTAAAAACATACCTCGTCGAGGATGATTATCCAACATCAACCATTTCCAACATCTACTTTGATACAGAGCAATTTGATATGATTCAGGATGATGGCCAAGGTACTAAGCGAAAAGAAAAGATTCGGATGCGAACCTATCTCAGTCAAGTTCAACCTGATAGTCAGGTATTTTTAGAAATCAAATCCAAGGACAGGACTGGTGTCGGACGAAAATATCGCCTCTTGTCGACTCCCCAGTCTATCACCCAGTTTATGACCAAAGGACAGCTGGATAACAGTATCAAGGACCGAATGATGATTGAAAAAATTCAGCAACTCCAAGAGGAATATCAGCAAACCATCATCCCTCGTATGTATATTTACTACGACCGCTTTTCTCTCAAGGAAAAGAAAGAAATTAGCGGATTTCCCTACAATAAGATTCGTGTCACCATTGACCAAAATCTAACCTATCGTGATGATAATGTCAGTTTATTCTAAGGAAAGGACGGTTTCCCTCTACTAAATGAGGACATTGTCATCATGGAAATTAAAGCACCTGGTAGAAAACCCCAATGGTTACAAGATATTCTCGACCAATATGGACTGGTAGAGCAGAAATTTTCAAAATACAGCTGCGCCTACCACAAGTCTCAAGGGCTGGACTATAGCCCACGACCAAGCACAGAAAGTGTAGGTACTACTTATGTCTAATCTATTTAATTCTATTTTCAACAGTACAACTGCTACTGCCAATCCTATCCAGCTCTTTCTGGCTCTCTTGGTCAGCCTGATTTTAGGTTTGGCGCTGACCTGGGCCTACAAACACCGTACCCTCTATACACGGGAATTTGCTGTTAGTTTGACCCTACTCCCCTGCTTGATGACCTTGGTCATCTTTCTGGTAAATGGTAGCTTGGGGACTTCAATTGCAGTAGCTGGAACTTTTAGTTTGATTCGTTTCCGTTCAGCTACTAGTGGCTCACGGGAACTAATTGCTATCTTCCTTGCCATGATTATTGGGCTGGCAGCAGGGACAGGCTACCTAGCTCTAGCTATTCTCTTCACCGTCTTTATCTTAGCAGTATGGCTTCTTTTAGAGAAACAACAAAGCAAGAGCAAGCACCAACGTCGCAGACTATTAACCATCACAATTGCGAACCAAGAAAAACAACTCCAAACTATCCAATCTGGACTGGCACAATTCTGTACTGAGTTAGACCTCATCTCGATTGATACCAGCAATAATGGAGAACAAGTCACCACTGTCTATGAAGTGGATTTCAAGGCTCAAATCGATGACTTCCAAATCATCAATTACCTCACTAAAGAACAGGATACTTACCAGGTTTCCCTGACCAAAAATGCCAAGAAGAGAAAGAATTTGTAGAACTTCTAGCGTAAAACCTAGCAAAAAGCTAGGTAAACACTCATACTTGATGAAAATCAAAGAGCAAACTGGGAAACTAACCGCAGACTGCTCAAAGCACTGCTTTGAGGTTGTAGATAAGACTGACGAAGTCAGCTCAAAACATCGTTTTGAGGTTGCAGATAGAACTGACGAAGTCAGTCACCTATACATACGGCAAGGCGACGTTGACGTGGTTTGAAGAGATTTTCGAAGAGGATCAATTGTAAAATATGATAAAAGGCATTATATCAACGTTTTTTAAACATTTGATATGATGCCTTTTTCTTATCTTAAAAACTTTTTTACCAATCTCTTTCTTTTACAGGGATTTCCTTGATAACACGCGCAGGATTGCCACCCAAAACAACATTGTCTCCAAAGGACTTTGTAATCACGGCCCCTGCTCCTGCAACAACGTTATCTCCCAGTGTCACTCCAGGAAGGACAATGACACCACCACCAGCCCAGAAATTATCACCGATGGTGATGGGCTTGCCGTATTCAACACCTGAATTACGATCCTGCGGGTCCAGTGGATGGAGTGGAGTCAAGAACTGACAGTTGGGACCAATCATGGCGTTGTCACCGATACGAATCGGGCAAACATCCAGCATGGTCAAGTTCCAATTGGAGTAAAAATTTTCCCCTAGATGGATATTGACTCCATAATCGACCACCAGGCGTGGATTGACATAGAGATTTTGCCCAGTCGATCCAAACCAAGTCTTGATAATCTCCGCCCCTTTCAAGGGGTCTTCTTCCTTGTTAAATGCGGCCTGTTTTTGGCGAGAAGCCTGAGCCAAGGTCCGCAACTCGGGATCAAACGGATGATAGGGTTCTCCCGCTATCATTTTCTGGTATTCACTGGTCATTGTACTCTTCTCCTTATTCTCTACTATCATATCAAATTTTCTACCTATCTGACTAGGATAAGGAGTACTTTCTACAGTTTATACTCTGATTTTTATCACATTCGCTCTATCTCGCTAAACGAATACGGGTCACGATTCCGTCTGAGTCTGTGATTTCCAGCTGGCTAGATGTCAGCCATTTGATTGCTGCATCAACTTCTTGTGCTCGTTGCGCAATCGCTAACAGTTCTTCTTTATGTGCGACTTCAATGACATAGTAGGCTAAACCTGGCAAGCCTTGCTTACGCGGACCCAGATTTTTTCCTCCCCATTCGTTGACTGCTAAATGATGATGATAGTCTCCTGCCGCAATCCAACTAGCGCTAGGAACAGTGAATTTATCCTCTAATCCTAACACCTTTTGATAAAACTGGCTGGACTTTCGGCTATCTTTAACAGAAAGATGAATATGCCCCATTCTCGTACCATCTGCTAGGATAAATGGCTCTACTCTTTCCCCCAACTCATAAATGTCCTGCGCCGCAAGGGCTTCGGTCACCCCGATAATGCGTCCATCTTCTCGAATATCCCATGTGGAAACCGGCTTATCTCGATAGAGTTCAATGCCATTTCCCTCCAAATCCTCCAAGTAAAGGGCCTCGCTATAACCATGGTCTGCACCGCCGACAAGAGGAATCTGTAAATCTGTCAGGTGTTTCAATACATCAGCCAAAGCCTTTCGTGTCGGCAAGAGAATAGCCAGATGGTAAAGACCATAATATTCCCTTACTTGTCCCTCTTCTTGTGCTTGAATCAGCTGTACCAAGGCTTTTCCACCAAGGCCTAGAATGACCTCTGTCTCAGTCTGAGATAAGATTTCTAAACCAAGCACTTGCTGATAAAAGGCTGTTTGACTGGCCAAATCCTTTACATTTAAAACTGCCTCTGCCAAATAAATGTGGCTCTTGTATTCATAGGTCATAAACGGTCCTCTTTTTGTTGTAATTTTTATTATTACAACTATTATATAATTTCCATCAATAAAGTCAAGTCAGACAACTTGAAGCCTTTATTCTAACAAAAAGAGGTCAATGTTCGTCATCAACCTCTTTCCTATCGTTCATTCTTTTTGCTAAGTAAGATGAATACTGTACCTATAACTTGCTGTTTTCAGCCTAGTTTACCCATTCACCATTGCCATTTACACGGTAACCATCTGGTGTTGTTGTGCTGACTGCCAAAGCTCCTGAACCATATGCATAGTACCAGTACTGGCCTACTTTAAACCAACCTGTCTTCATGACACCTGATTGATCAAGATAATACCAAGTACCATTTTCCTTGTACCAGCCTGTCTTCATAACACCTGATTGATCAAGATAATACCAAGCACCATTTTCCTTGTACCAGCCTGTCTTCATAGCTCCTGAACCGTCAAAGTAGAACCATCTGCTACCATCTGTTCCCCAGCCTGTAAACATCGCGCCAGAACTATCAAGGAAATACCATGCTCCATCAACTTCTACAAATCCAGTCTGCATGACACCTAAACCATTCAGATAGTACCATTTACCACCTGTTTTTACCCAGCCTGTCTTCACATCACCAGACTCATAAAAATACCATTTTCCATTAGATTGCACCCAGCCAGACTGACTAGATGTAGATGTTCTAAAATCTTTCAACGATTTTTCTACAACTATAGCTTTACTTTTAACTGTTGAAAGGTTTGATGCAGTCACTTCTGTATACTGAATAGCAGAACCATATCCACCAGCCAATTCCTCTGAAGAAGCATCATCACCTAAAGCTATAGAAATCGTTGCCACTTTCTGAGAACTAGCTTCATTTCTAAAAGCCGCAAGCCCCACATAGGTAAATTTAGAATTGATCAGAACCTCATAATAACCTGTAAATTCTTTAGATGTTCCACCCTTCTTTTTCGCTACATAATTCGCCTTCTCAGCATGCCAGTTTCAATTGCTTTTAGAAAACCTTCATAGTTCACATCTAAAGCTTCTCCTCTTATACTATTACTAGATGGAAAAGCAGTCCAGATTTCTTTCGTAGAAAGACGCTCAGGTTTTAAAGCTACTGACACCTCAGTAGCTCGTACAAAAGCAGTTTTCTCAAGATCAGTAGACCATTTAATAGGGACATACTTATCTACCAAACCTTCATCAGCTGCTTCCTTACGAATCTTATTAATAGCATCCAAAATAGCTTGTTTATCTGGGGTTAAAAATTCTCCCTTAATCCCAACTAAAACGTTGCCACTAGAAGGATTTAACACTTCTGAGCTCAAAACATTTTCATTTCTACCCTCAGCAGATTGTGTTGCCACCAATCTGTCATTAGCAAAAACATCATTTGTCAAAACTGCTCCAGCCAAGGTCAAAGCCAAGGCGCTAGCAAATACAATTTTCTTCATTTTTTCTCCTTTTATCCTATAGATAGGACAGGTATTTTCAATATTAAATTATATCATATTTTCCTACTCTTTGTCTTTATTTATCTATTCCTACTAATCTAATTTAACAAAAAAACTTCCTAGACCTCAAAAGTAGACGCAATGATTCTTTTATTTCACAACAAGCTCATAACGTGTCTTACTTGTGAAGGTTTGACCAGCTTTGAGAATGACTTGGTCTTTGAGGTCACTGTGAATGGCATCTGGTAAAACTTGCGCTTCAAGGGCAATCCCATTGTGCTGTACCATTGGCTGACCTCCTATGATAACACTCTCATCCACAAAGTTTGCTGTGTAGACCACAAAACAAGGAGCCTCTGTCTTGAAGAGCAGGAAGCGACCTGAGTTTGGTCATAAAGGAACCCAGCATTGTCATGGCCTGCAGGAAGGGCAAATGGATGGTCTAAACCAGAAACTAGTTGGATTTGCTCATCTTCTTCTGCAAAGATGTCTTTCAACAAGGCACCATTGTAGATGTGTTTAACCGCATCACGATTTGCATCTGGAGTTTTGGCCGGAACACCATCGGGAGCGATTGGGTAAATTCCCTCTGTGTTGAGTTGGAAGACATGACGGTCAATCGTCTGCGTGAAATCACCAGACAAGTTGAAATAGCTGTGGTTGGTTGGATTGACCAGCGTATCCTGATCGGTCGTTACCTTGTAGCTGATTTCATAGGCACCAGTTTCTTCTAAGTGATAACTAATCCAAATCTTGAGGTTACCAGGAAACCCTCCTGTCCCATCTGTACGCTCTGTGTAGAGGGTCAAGCCATGGTCGCTCACTTCTTCAACTTCAAACAGACTGGAATCCCAACCTGTTGAACCGCTGTGGTTACAGTTGCTAGCATTGTTGACTTCAAGGTCATAGGTCTTGCCATTGAGCTCAAAGGTCGCACCTGCAATACGGCCTGCCACAGGACCTACACTCGCTCCATGTTTAGGACTATTCCCCACATAGCTTTCAAAATCATCAAAGCCTAGGATCACATTGGCAAAATTACCAGCCTTGTCAGGTGTGACATAACGCAAGATGGTCGCACCATAAGTCATAAACTCAAGCTGGTAGCCACCGTCCGTCTCAAAGCGATAGGCCAAGACATCCTTGCCCTCAACATTTCCAAATACACGCTCTGTGTATGCTTTCATTCTGTTCTCCTTTTACTATTTCTCTCAAGCAAACAAACCATAGAAAGCGTACTGACAATCTATGGTTTATCTGATAATTTACAAATCCTCTTGTCAAGAATTCATAAACACTTTCTTACTTTTGATATTCGTGGATGATAACACCTTGTACCACACGGTTGACTGTACCTGTAGGTGATGGCGTATCAGGTTTATTTTCTACCTTGAGTGAAGTCAATAGGGCAAAGAGTTGGGCATAAACGATGTATGGGAAGACACGGTAAATATCATTCAAGACACCACCACAACCAAGGGCCACTTCTTTGACATTTTCAAGACCAAAGGCTTGATCACTCAAAAGCACAACACGACGAGCAATCTGATCACCAGCAACTTCACGAACCAAGTCCAAGTCGTACTTGCGAGTGTAGTCTGTCGTTGTACCAAAGACCAAGACAACTGTATCTTCGTTGATAAGAGATTTTGGACCGTGACGGAAGCCAACTGGACTTTCATACATGGTCGCAACTTGACCAGCTGTTAATTCCAAAATCTTGAGCTGAGCTTCATGAGCAAGTCCAAAGAAAGGACCAGCGCCTAGATAGATAACACGGTTAAAATCTAGATCAACAAGCTCTTTGACATCTTCTGCATTGTCTAAAACTTTACGTGCAAGACTAGATACAACTTCAAAACGTTCGGATTTCACAGCAAATTCTGTAGGATCAAAGACCAAGAGAGCTGTTAACATCATAGACGTAAAGCTAGAAGTCATAGCAAAGCCAGCATCATTAGAAGCAGCTGGTTGCAAAAGCAAGAGATTGCGGTCATCACCATGGGCTTGAAGAGCCAATTTACCATCTGCTGCACAAGTAATCGTCACTTGATAAAGCTCATCCACCAAGGCTTTGGCCAAATCAACAGTCGCTACACTTTCAGGCGAGTTCCCACTACGAGCAAAAGATACAAGGACAGTCGCCACATCTTTTTTCAAATAAGTTTCTGGATTGGCAACGATATCTGTTGTCGCAATGGCATTGAAATTCCATTTGCGTTCGTCATAGACTTCCTTAAAGTAAGGTACCAAGGTATCTCCCACATAGGCAGAAGTACCAGCACCTGTCAAGATAACCTTGATATAGTCATGTTTATCAGCAATCCCTTGTAGGAAGGCTGCAATTTCTTCACGCTTTGCTTGATAAGATTCAAAAGCTTCTTTCCATACATCAGGTTGTTGGTAGATTTCACGTGTAGTGATTTCTGCACCCAATTCAATCAAGTCTTCTTTTGTATAATGTAACATTGAGTTCCTCTTTTTCCATTAAAGATGGGAATGGGAGTAAGCCCCATTCCCATTTATATTCTATGAAATGTGTTCTAACAGTATTTCTGTTATTACACCTTATTCGTCTTCATCGTCATCGAAGCCAGTTAACAGGTCATTGACTTTAACGATGCTTTCTGCAGCACGGCTCTTGTAGTCCGCATCTGCGCCTGTAAGGCTCGCATTGATAAACTCAATAACCATTGGAAGATTCATTCCTGCATAAAGTTCAATGTCACGACCTTCCATAATCAGACGGCTCACCACGTTACATGGTGTTCCACCAAGGAGGTCAGCAAAGACTAGGAAATCATCCAAACCTTCGACAGCAGCTTCAAATTTCGCAGTGAAATCTTCTGGTCCATCTTCTGGAAGAAGAGCAACTGCATGAATATTTTCTTGTGGACCCATAATCATTTCTGTGCTACCTTTAAGTTCTTCACAGAAACGTCCATGGCTCACTAAAATCAATGATTTACTCATAAATTATGCGCCCATTCCAAGTAAGAATTTACCGATGAATGAAAGTCCAACAGCAAGAGCAATGATGATACCGATTGCTTTAGTTGAGTTCATACCTTTCTTACCAAGCAACCAGAAGATGAATGCTGTGAAGATTGCTGGAAGCAAGCGTGGGAAGATTGAGTTCAAGATATCTTGGAAGTCAATCATCTTTTCACCGATTGGCAATTTGTATGAAATTTCAAAGTTGATCATTGTTGCTACAAGAGCACCCATCATGAACACACCAAGTACAGATGCAGCTTCAATCAAAGCTGTCAAAGTGCTTTGCATGTTGTTGATAAGGTTAACCCCTTCTTTGTATGCAAATTCCAATTGTTTCCAACGGAAGATGTCATACGCTACTGCAACTGCGATCCAAAGGAAGATACCCCAAGGTTGACCAGCGATAGCCATTGTTGCAGCGATAGATCCCATGATAGCAGGTACAAGTGAACCAAAGATAGTATCTCCAAGAGGAGCGAATGGTCCCATCAAACCTGTCTTGATACCGTTAACCGCATCTTTTGAGCCAACGCCATCTTTTTCTTCCATAGCAAGGTCAAAACCAGCGATGATTGTGTGGAAGAATGGTGAAGTGTTGAAGAATTGAGTATGAACTTTCATCATTTCTTTCAACTCAGGAGTTCCATCTCCGTACATTTTACGCAATTGTGGCAAGATCATGTATAGGTAACCTGATGCTTGCATACGTTCGTAGTTCCATCCCAATTGGAAAGTGAACAAGCTACGTTTGTTAATTTGATTAAAATCTTCTTTTGTTAATTTGTAATTAGAATTCGTCATCTTCAATTTCCCCACTTTCTGATGGTGTAGAAGGTGCTGCTACAGCAACTTTTTGGCTGTTCTTGAAGTGAACAACTGCAAGGAAGATACCCACGATAGAGATACCAATCATAGACAATCCTTTGAAGTTGTTAGCAAAGCCAATTTTTTCAGCAACGTCAGCAGGAAGAGTGCCAATGATACCAGCAACTGCTCCACCAAGACCTGTTACGTATGAGTAAAGTACAGTCAACATAGCTGTCAAACCGAATCCCATAGCAAGGTAGTGAAGGTTACGTTTAACTGGAAGGTAACGAAGCAAGATAGCGAATCCAAGACCTGGAAGCATACGACCTGCAAGAGTCAAACCGTCTGCAACCCATTGGTATTCTTTAACAAGGTTTACAACACCTTGTACGAATTCTCCACCGAAAGCAAGGGCGAAGAATACTGGAAGGGCACGAGATAGAGCCCAAGGAAGCGCACCAAGAAGATAGTTACGTTCGATTCCTTTGTAGTCAAAGCGTTCAATCGCAGCATCAATACGGTGAGCGAAGAATGTTGTAGTCATACGACCAAGTACATCGAAGTAAGTCAAAAGTGCCGCTACTGGTACAGCGATTGTAGTGATCGCAAGGTCAGTTTCGATACCTTGTGAAACTGAGAAAGCAGTCGCAAGAACCGCACCAGAAGTTGCGTCGATACGAGAAGCACCACCAAAGGTACCTACCCCAAGTACGAACAACTGCAAGCTACCACCGATAAACAAACCAGTTGTCAAATCTCCCATGATCAAACCAGTAATGAAACCAGCGAATACAGGGGAACCTGCAGAAGAAACGATCGTCAACTCATCACAGATTTGATAAGCTGAGTACAAAGTGAGAAGTAAAATTTGCCACCATTGTATCATAACAATGACCTCCTAAAAATTTTTTCCTATTTTAATAAGCTCAAAAAGTCTGAAACTGGATCATTTGGAACCATTTGAGCAGTAAGTTTAACACCTTTTTCCGCCAATTTGTGGAAATCTTCTACGTCTTTATCTACAACGTTGATTGAACGTGTGATAGAGCGAGTTTCTGGTGTTTGAGACATGTTGCCGACATTGACTGTTTCAAGCGGTACGCCTGCTTCAACCAAACCAAGGAAACGGTCAGGTTTGCGTGCTACAATCAAGAGACGTTGGCTGTCATATTTGCCAGCAAGGATATTCGCTGCTGCTTTATCAACCGGCAAGATACTCAATTTTACACCTGGTGGTGTTGCAAGTTTCAATCCGCTCTTTTCAACATCGTTGTTCACAACCTCATTGTCAACGACCATGATACGTGAAACATTCAGTTTAGCAGACCAAAGGTTTGCTACTTGTCCGTGGATCAAACGTCCATCAATACGGCATCCTACAATTGTCATAAATTTTCCCCCTTTATATGTTTTAGTGTAGGTTTACGAGTTAAGTGTATGTGATCTTTAAATTCCCCTTCAGTTTCAAAGATAATGATGCGGTTAGCACCTTCCTTAAGATAGCTGTGTGGAATATAAAGCGATAAGGTTGGACCAACATTCCAGAAACGTCCGAGATGATGGCCATTGACATAGGCAATCCCTTTACCAAACTCAGATAGTTCTAAGTAGGTGTCCTTGGGCTCCTTGACTTCAAAGTCAAAGGCGTAAAAGGCAGGTTGTCCTTCTGTCCATCCTTTTGAAAAATCAATCTTTTCAGGATTATCAAGTGGAAGCGGATAATGTTCCCAGTTAAGCATAAAGTGTAGATCTTTGCAGACACCAGTACGAATTCCTTTTCGTTGTGTATCTGCTAGGAACTTATGCCCGTAATTGACACGCCCCATGTTTTCAATAAGGATGTCAAATCTAGAGAGCGCTTTCTTTTCTCCTTGATAGAAGATATCTTCTCCAATTTCAGTCTGGTACTGGGTTGCGACCCATTTCCCATCTACAAATAGTTGAGCTCTATCGCGTCCATCAATGATGCGGATGCGTTCTTCCTCTGCATCCCAGCTAGCTTCTGTACGATAGAGAAGGTAGCCATAACTTTGTCCCAACTCCTCCATCTTTTTAGGATAGAGGCTTTCTACCGGACTAGACAAGCTATCCAAGGTTTCAAACAAGGAAACTTTTTCAACTAGTGGAATAGCATCCAACTCCATACTCTCTTTGTAGAGTGGTTCTAACTGCGGATACTCTGGGAAATGTGTTGCCATCATCTTCTTGACCGCCAAATATTTAGCAGTTGGATTTCCTTCTTCATCCAGAAGAGCATCGTAATCATAAGATGTAACTTGTGGCAAGTCCAAAGTTCCTCGAGCCGAGCAACCATTCATAAAGCCAAAGTTTGTACCACCATGAAACATGTATAGATTGATGGAACCCTGCTCCAAACTTCTCGAACTGCATCTGCCAATTCTTTTGGATCCCGTGTGATAATCGGTTCTTTCCAACGATTGAACCAGCCATCCCAGAACTCCATACACATGAGTGGCCATTTCTTACCATGTTCATCAAAGAATTCCTGCATCTGTGAAAAGTTGTAAGGTGCCTTAGAACCAAAGTTCCCTGTTACAAAGAGATTATCTTCGATTAAGGTTCCAGCTTTCAGAGTTGCTCTCCATGGACCATCTGATGTAAAGAGTGGACAGGTTACGCCACGCTCTTCCATCAACTGTCGAATCGCTCTCAGATAAGCCTTATCTTCGCCATAAGAACCATACTCATTTTCAACCTGCATCATGAGAATATTGCCACCGTTGTCCAACAAATGTGGAACCAACCGTGCCAAAAGCTGGTCATAGTAGCGACCGACAGCTTCAATATAGGCAAGGTCTGATGAACGAATCCTCATGTCTTTGGTTAAGAGCCAAGCTGGTAAGCCACCGAATTCCCACTCCGCACAGATAAATGGTGACGGACGTACAATAGCATAGAGGCCTAAATCTTGTGCTGTTTGGAGAAATCTTTCCAAATCCAGAGCTCCTTCAAAGTGAAACTCACCCTCACGAGGTTCATGTAAATTCCAAGTCACATAAGTCTCTACTGTATTGAAACCAAGAGCCTTCAAGTTATAGAGCGAATGATACCAATCTTCTGGAGGAATCCTAAAATAATGAATGGCGCCGGACAAAATCTTGAACGGTTTCCCATCCAAATAGAAATCGTCCCTAATCTCAAATCGTGTCATATTACTACCTTCTGACAATTAAAGTTCACGCTTTCATTTGTTGATATAGTAAATATATCTCAATATCCTGCATTTGTCAATAGGTTTTCACAATTTTTTTCATTTTTTTACCAACTTTTTACACAAAAAAACTTATAAAGATATAGATTTTACAGACATAGAGCTTCAAGTAGTTGACATGTATAAAAATGTATAAAAATCTCCTTTTTTTATATGTAATTTAACCTTTTAGCCTATTATTCTAATTTTTTTATTCAAAATACTACTATTCTTTCCGTTTTTATGGTAGAATCTTTAACGGAGAAGGAAAATCGAGGTGAAAATATGGCAATTCCAAAGTATCAATATATTAAAGATGAGTTAAAGAACAAAATCATTTCTGGTCAATTTGCCAGTGGCGATAAATTCTACACTGAAGCTGAATTGATTGCAATGTATGATGTAAGTTCTATCACAGTTGTCCGCGCCTTAAACGACCTTGCCAAGGATGGCTATATTATCCGCCAACAAGGAAAGGGTACATTCGTTTCACGCGCACGCAAACACAAACTCGTAGAGTTTTCAGATGTAGAAGTTTTTGAAACTAAAGATGATAAAGTTACCGTCCTTTCTATTGAGCGTGGAAACAAACTAAGCTACCTAGAAAAACTCGGACTACGCGGAGATCAGTTCTACTACAAGATTGAACGCGTTCGAGAAACAGGTGGTGTTGTGTACATCTACCATACATCTTACATTCCAGAACAATACATCAACGCAAATTATCCAAATCTTGAATATTATAGCTCTATCTATAACCGTTTCAAATTGGATTACCACATTCACATGAATGATGAACATTTTGAAGAAATCAATGAAATAGCATTTCCAACTCCAGAACATGTGGCTTCGGTCCTCGGAGTCGATGAACAATTCCCAACCGTTTTACAAACCAAGACTACTAAACTAGAGTCTACTGGTCAAGTTCTCGCATACAGCGAAACATATAAACGAGCGGATTACTACAAAATCAAATTCATTTCATGTGACCGTGATCACTAAGAAGAAAAGCCTGAGCACTGCTTAGGCTTTCTTCTATACACATTATACCACAATAAAAGGAAAGCGCTTACTTTTTTGTATGACCTTCTATATTTTGTAGAATATTTTATAGAAATAGGATTGAATTGTACTACATATGCATATGTTAATAAATAGAATTCTTTTGTTTAATTTTTTTATTAGTTTTTTTATACTTATTATAGTTTTTAAAAGCAATCCTACTTGAATCCTGTTAACATAATAAATAAAATAAAATTATTGAATTGTGTAAACGTTATTAATATCAAAATGCAATCAGGAGGTTTTGCAATGAAATAAGAAAAACAACAGCGTTTTTCCATTCGTAAATACGCGGTAGGAGCAGCTTCTGTTCTAATAGGATTTACTTTCCAAGCACAAGCTGTTGCAGCCGATGGAATGACTCCTACTACGGAAAACCAACCATCCATCCATACGGTTTCCGATTCCCCTCAACCATCCGAAAATCGGACTGAGGAAACACCTAAAGCAGAGCTTCAACCAGAAACTCCATCTACTGATAAGCTAGCTAGTCTTTCAAAAACAGAGGAGAAACCGCAGGAGGAAGAAGGCTTTACTCCTAGTGATAAAGAAAAAGTGCTAACTTCTGCTACTGCTGATAAAAAGGTGGAGGAAGTTAGCCCTAAAAAGGAAGAGCTGAAAGAGGCTGATTCTAAAGAGCCTAACATAGATAAGACTGATAAGTCAGACGCTGACAAAAATGCTAAGAAAGCAGAGGCTGATAAACCAGCAACAGAGGCAGGAAAGAAACGCGCTGCAACTCAAAATGAAAAATTAGCTAAACGAAAAATCGTTTCAATTGATGCCGGACGTAAATATTTTTCACCTGAACAACTCAAAGAAATCATTGACAAAGCGAAAGAATATGGTTACACAGATCTTCATCTCTTGGTAGGTAACAATGGCCTCCGTTTCATGCTGGATGATATGTCTATGAAAGTGGGCGATAAAACCTACTCTAGCGATGATGTCAAACGCGCTATTGAACATGGAACAAATGCTTATTACAATGATCCAAATGGGAACCATCTCACTGAAAGTCAGATGACAGATTTAATTAATTATGCCAAAGATAAGGGAATTGGAGTGATTCCAACTGTCAATAGTCCTGGACATATGGATGCCATGCTGGTTGCCATGGAAAAACTTGGCATCAAGAATCCTCAAGCCAACTTTGATAAGGTTTCAAAAACAACCATGGATCTTGAAAATCAAGAAGCAGTTGGATTTACCAAAGCCCTTATCGGCAAGTACATGGATTACTTTGCTGATAAATCAAAGATTTTTAACTATGGTACAGATGAATATGCCAATGATGCAACGAATGCCCAAGGTTGGTACTACCTTAAATGGTATGGCCTCTATAACAAGTTCGCAGATTATTCTAACAGCCTAGCTGCTATGGCTAAGGAAAGAGGGCTTCAACCAATGGCCTTCAACGATGGCTTCTACTATGAAGACAAGGACGATGTTCAGTTTGACAAAGATGTCTTGATTTCTTACTGGTCTAAAGGCTGGTGGGGCTACAACCTTGCAACTCCTCAGTATCTTGCAAGTAAAGGCTACAAACTTCTCAATACCAACGGAGATTGGTACTATGTTTTAGGTAATCACAAAGCAGACGAAGCCTACCCACTATCAAAGGCGATTGAAAACTCTGGTAAAGTGCCATTTAACCAGCTTGCTTCTACCAAATATCCTGAAGTAGACCTTCCAACAGTTGGAAGTATGCTTGCTATCTGGGCAGATAAACCAAGCGCTGAGTATAAGGAGGAAGAAATCTTTGAACTCATGACTGCCTTTGCAGACCACAACAAAGACTACTTCCGTGCTAATTATAATGCTCTCCGCGAAGAATTAGCTAAAATTTCTACAAACTTAGACGGATACAGCACATAAAGCCTAGTAGCACTCAAGGCTGCAAAAGATGGACTGAATCTTAACCTCAACCGTAGCAAACAAGCTGAATTAGACGCACTAGTAGGTAAGCTCAAGGCCGCTCTTCAAGGTCTCAAACCAGCTGCAACTCATTCAGGAAGCCTAGATGAAAATGAACTAGCTGCTAATGTTGAAACCAAACCTGAACTAGTTGTGAAGACAGAAAGCATTCCATTTAAAGTCATTCGAAAAGAAAATCCGAACCTCCCAGCAGGTCAAGAAAAAGTTGTCAAAGCAGGAGTTCTAGGTGAATGCACTTCTTACATCTCTACTCTTACTGAAAATGGAAAGACTAGTGAAACCGTTCTAGATAGTCAAGTCACCAAAGAACCTATGGACCAAGTTGTCGAAGTCGGTGCTCCTGTAACCCACAAGGGCGATGAAAGTGGTCTTGCAGCAACTAGTGAGGTAAAACCTAGACTAGATGTCCAAGAGGGAGTAATTCCATTTACAACCATCACTCGTGAAACTGATCAATTGCCTAAAGGACAATCCCATGTCGTAACAGAAGGTGTAAACGGTCGTATAAGTCATTTCTATTCTGTAACTACGGCTGCAGACGGAACTGAAGTTAGAACATTGGTTACCAGTGTCGTATCACAGGAAGCCGTTACTCAAATTGTCGAAGTCGGAACTCTGGTAACACATGTAGGCGATGAACATGGACAAGCGGCTGTCAAAGAAGAAAAAACAGCACAAGAAATCCCAAGTGTGCCAACTCCTGCGGCAGAAGAAAAATCAGTACTAGAGATTCCAGGCGAATCGGCTCCATGAACTGCTCCTGCTGAGGAGAGCAAAGCTCTTCCTCAAGGTCCAGCTCCTGTGGCAACAGAGAAAAAACTTCCTGAAACAGGAAGTCAACATTCTGTAGGACTAGTAGTCGCAGGACTCATGGCCACACTAGCAGCCTATGGACTCACTAAGAAAAAGGAAGACTAAGTCTTTTCGATAAAAAATAAACAGCGAGATTGTGAACCTCGCTGTTTATTCTTTAATTAATCACCAAGTCCAAGACGTTCGAAGATCTCATCCACTCGTTTGGTGTAGTATGCAGGGTTGAAGATTTCATCGATTTCTTCTTGTGTAAGACGTGATGTTACCTCTGAATCCGCTTCAAGAAGTGGTTTAAAATCTACTTGATTATCCCAAGAGTAGGCTGTTTTGGGTTGAACAAGGTCGTAGGCTTGCTCACGAGTCATCCCTTTCTCAATCAAAGTCAACATAGCACGTTGGCTAAAGATAAGACCAAAGGTTGAGTTCATGTTGCGGATCATATTTTCTGGGAAAACCGTCAAGTTCTTGACGATATTTCCAAAACGGTTGAGCATGTAGTCAATCAAATAGTCGTATCTGGTGTGATGATGCGCTCAGCTGATGAGTGAGAGATATCACGTTCGTGCCAAAGAGCTACGTTTTCATAGGCTGTAATCATATGACCACGGATAACACGCGCAAGACCTGTCATGTTTTCAGAACCGATAGGGTTGCGTTTGTGAGGCATTGCTGAAGACCCTTTTTGACCTTTAGCAAAGAACTCTTCTACTTCACGTTGCTCCGATTTTTGAAGACCACGGATCTCCGTCGCCATACGCTCGATTGAAGTCGCGATGCTGGCAAGAACCGCAAAGTACTCAGCGTGAAGGTCACGAGGAAGGACCTGTGTAGAGATTTCTTGAGCACGGATACCAAGCTTGTCGCAGACGTATTGCTCTACGAATGGTGGGATGTTGGCAAAGTTACCAACCGCACCAGAAATCTTACCAGCTTCCACACCAGCAGCCGCATGCTCGAAACGCTCGATATTGCGCTTCATTTCGCTGTACCAAGTCGCCAATTTAAGACCAAAAGTCGTAGGCTCAGCGTGCACACCGTGGGTACGCCCCATCATGATGGTGAACTTGTGCTCCTTAGCCTTTTCAGCGATGATATTGGTGAAGTTTTCAAGGTCACGACGGATGATGTCGTTGGCCTGCTTGTAAAGGTAACCGTAGGCAGTGTCTACTACGTCGGTAGAAGTCAAACCATAGTGAACCCACTTACGCTCTTCGCCAAGCGTTTCAGAAACCGCACGTGTGAAGGCAACCACATCGTGACGAGTCTCCTCTTCAATTTCCAAAATACGGTCGATGTCAAAGACTGCCTTCTCGCGAATCAAAGCCACATCTTCCTTAGGGATTTCCCCCAACTCAGCCCATGCCTCATCAGCCAAGATTTCCACCTCAAGCCAAGCACGGTATTTATTTTCTTCACTCCAAATATTCGCCATCTCAGGGCGACTATATCTATCAATCATGTTTAATTTTCCTTTCTTTTGATGTTTCACATCAGTTAGCAACCAGCAATCACTTTATTCAAATTCTTCTTTCCCAATCCACACAGATGGGTAATGATCTAGTGTGTTCAAATCTGTATCCAGAGGGACATCATAGATTGCTAAATAGTTTTCAGGATATCGAGAAATCAGCTCTTCATATTTGACCTTCACCTTTGCGTGATCACTACTAGCATACAAAACTTCGACGACTGCCCCAGTCTTATCCTTTTCAACAAATGCATTTACGATGATTTGAATCATAGGTTTCTCCTAAAAATCTATCCCTTTCCCGAGCTCAACCACACTATCCGGCACATCACTAAATAAAGTCACATGTCCCATCTTGCGGTTGTGCTTCGCTTCTATTTTACCATACATGTGGAGGTGGGCGCTTGGATTTTCTGTGACATATTTTTCAGCGTCCTCTACATGCTGACCGAGAACATTGAGCATGACGGCTGGCGCATGTAGTTTGATAGTAGGTAATGGTGCTCCGAGAACACCCAAGATATGGGTGTCAAACTGTGAAAAGTCACAAGCTTCAATTGAATAGTGACCTGAGTTGTGTGGACGTGGGGCAATCTCATTGACAATGATGTCATCAGCTGTCGCAAACATTTCCACGCAAAGGGTTCCAGATAGGTTCAGCTGTTCTGCAATTCGCACTGCCATGGCTTTGGCTTTTTCAGCTAAACTTTCTGAAATGCGAGCAGGCACAATGGTTTTTGAAAGAATGTTGTTTCGGTGGATATTTTCCTGAACTGGGAAAACCGTCACATATTTGCCATTACCAGATACTATGACAGAAATTTCAAGGTCAAAATTGACAAATTCTTCCAAAACGCAGTCTGCTGAATCGGCTAGTGCATAGGCTTCTTCCAAATCTGCTTCTGAGCGAATGACCTTTTGACCATGGCCATCGTAGCCACCTGTCGCAGTCTTGAGGACATAGTTTTTCGACAGGTCCATATCTGTCAAGTCTTGGCTAGAAGTCACGACCTTGTATGGTGCCACAGTGATTTGAGCCTTGTTTGAGAGAAAATCCTTTTCAAAAATGCGATTTTGGGAGATGCGGAGTAGGTCGGTTCCTTGTGGAAGTTGTCCATCCTTTATGACAGCATCTAAACCATCTGCATCGACATTTTCGAATTCATAAGTGAGAACATCACAGCGGTCCGCCAACTGACGAAGGGCGTCAATATCATTATAAGGCGCCACGATAATTTCCGCTACGCGAGAGGCTGGGCAATCCGCCGCAGGATCCAACGCGATAACCTTGTGGCCCATGTAGATAGCAGAAATGGCCATCATCTGACCCAGCTGACCGCCACCGATAATTCCGATTGTTTTAGATGAGCTCATTTGTCGACTCCTCTGCGATTTTTCCTTGTTCTTCTGCAAAATCTGCCAAAGCTGTCGCGATAGCTTGGTCTTCTACTGACAGGAGACGGAGGGCAAAGAGAGCCGCATTTGTCGCACCCGCTTCACCGATAGCCATGGTCGCAACTGGTACTCCACCTGGCATCTGAACGATAGAATAAAGTGAATCCACACCGCTAAGAGCACGTGATTTGACTGGCACACCGATGACAGGAAGGGTTGTTTTTGCAGCTACCATTCCTGGCAAATGGGCTGCGCCTCCCGCACCAGCGATGATGACCTTGATGCCACGGCTACGTGCTTCTTCGGCATGTTTGAACATGAGATCTGGTGTACGGTGAGCGGAAACAACTTTCTTTTCGTAGGCTACACTGAAGCGGTCTAGGACTTCTGCTGTTTTTTGCATGGTCGCCCAGTCGGACTTTGAGCCCATGATAATGGAAATTACTGATTTCATAGTTAATAATATCCTTTTCTTTTTTGATAATGGTCTTAGGTGGTGGGGACGGAAGCAAACCTTCGGTTTCATTCCTAAACTTTGAGCCTAGGGTCTCAAAGTTTCCCCCGACCAGAACAGAAACTGTTCTGGTCTTTTCACCACGGCGACCATTATCCTAGTTTGGCTCGCTTTTGCTCGCCATGACAAATTAGTATCTGTTAATCTTTTATTGCCTTGCTACCGATGTCAGTACGATAGAAGAGGCCTTCTGTGTTTTGTGTGTCGAGTTGGTTGTAGATGATGTTTTGGGCTTCTTTGACGGTATCTGCTGTGGTGACGAGCATATAGACACGTCCGCCGTTTGAGAGCAGTGCTCTGCTATTTTCAGCGAATTTAGCACCGGCATAGTAGGTGATGATATCGCCGTCGGTTTTGGCTGGCAACTCGACACCCTTTTGGTAGTCTAATGGGTATCCGTTTGAGGCTACAACCACGCCAAGTGTCACACCCTTGTCCGTCCACGTGATGTTTGGCTCTTGGCCATCCAAAATATCGGTGATATTTTGTGCAAAGTCAGATGTCAAACGAGGTAGGATAATTTGAGTTTCAGGATCTCCGAAGCGAGCGTTGAACTCGATGACCTTCGGCCCATCAGCTGTCAAGATAAGCCCTGCGTAAAGAACACCCAGATAAGGACGATCTTCTTTGATCATGCCTTCGATAACTGGCTTGACAATGGTGTCAACCGCCGTGTCAACCACGCTCTGTGACAAGTGAGGAACTGGCGCATAGGCACCCATACCACCCGTGTTAGGCCCCTTATCGCCATCGTAGGCACGTTTGTGGTCTTGTGCTGTCGGCATGATGTAGAATTTGTCGCCATTGACAAAGGCAAAGAGAGAGAACTCCTCACCTTCAAGAAACTCCTCGATGACCACACGCGCACCTGAGTCACCAAATTTATTGTCCAATAGCATCTCATGAGCGGCTTCGACCGCTTGCTCGACTGTCTCAGCAACAACGACACCTTTCCCAAGTGCCAAACCATCCGCCTTGACCACGATAGGTGCCCCCTGCTTTTCGATATAGGCCTTAGCTTTCTCAAAATCTGAGAATGTGCCATAGGCTGCCGTCGGAACGTCGTATTTGACCATGATTTCCTTAGCAAAATCCTTGGACCACTCCAGCTCCGCCGCCAATCTTGTCGGACCAAAAGCTTTGAGACCAGCTGCATTGAAATCATCCACGATACCAGCTGCAAGGGCGTCATCTGGCCCGATAAAGGACCAAGCAATATCGTTGGTTTTTGCAAACTCAATCAATTTAGAATGTTCGGAAATAGAGATATTTACCAATTCCAGGCCATCCAGAGTCATCCCGTCATTCCCAGGAGCTACGAAGACTTTTTCAACGTCTTTTGACTCAAGTAACTTTTTAGCAATCGCATGCTCACGACCACCCGAACCGACAACTAACAGCTTCATCTTATAACCTCTTTTGCGAATTATTTAATAATATTATACCACAAACGTTCGTTTTAATCTTGTTTCGTTCTGCCTTTTAATCAAAAAAAGGAAAGAAACTGTTTTCTTCCCTTTTGTTTTTTAATGTCTAAAATGTCTCACGCCTGTGAAGACCATGGTCAAGCCGTATTTGTCCGCTGCTTCGATGGACTCTTGGTCACGGACAGAGCCACCTGGCTGGATGATGGCCTTGATACCTGCTTTGGCGATTTCTTCCACGTTATCCGCAAATGGGAAGAAGGCATCGGAAGCAAGAACAGCACCGTCCAGACGATCTTTAGCTTGGTCAATAGCAATACGGACCGAAGCCACACGGTTAGTTTGACCTGGACCAACACCCAGTGTCATGTGGTCGTTGGTCACGATGATACCGTTTGATTTGACGTACTTAATAGCCTTCCAAGCGACTCAAGAGCTGTCTCTTCTGTTTCCGTTGGTTGGCGTTTGGTCACCACTTGCCAGTCAGCTGGACTTTCTTTGATCACGTCTTGGTTTTGTACGAGGAGTCCACCGACAACACCTGTGTATTCTGCTTCCACTTCACTAGCATCTTGAGCATCAAATGGCAAGGCAAGGATACGCAAGTTTTTCTTTTTATTGGTCAAAATAGCTAGCGCCTCATCCGTATAACTTGGAGCGATGATGATTTCAAGGAAGACACCATGCATCTTCTCAGCTGTCGCAGCATCTACCTCACGGTTGAGAACGACGATCCCACCAAAGATAGACACTGGGTCAGACTCATAAGCGTAGTCCCAAGCTGTTTCGATATCATCAGCTTGACCGATACCACATGGGTTCATGTGTTTGAGAGCCACAACGGTTGGACGGTCTTTGAAATCGCGGATGATACGAATAGCTGCATCCGCATCACGAATGTTATTGAATGACAATTCTTTACCGTTGAGCTGTTTAGCTGAAGCAATCGAGTAGTCAGTCGGCAAGGCTTTTTGGTAGAAGTCTGCATCCTGTTGAGGATTTTCACCGTAACGCATGGGTTGCTTAAGGTCATAGGTTAAGGTGAGTTTTTCAGGTTTTGTTTCACCCACTTGAGCTGTGAAGTATTCTGCAATCAAGGCATCATAAGCTGCAGTGTGACGAAAAACCTTGGCTGCCAAACCTTGGCGAGTTTCATAAGTAGTTTCGCCATTAGCTGACAATTCTTCCAAAACTACAGCATAGTCAGCAGGATCTACCACAACTGTGACGCTAGCGTGGTTTTTCGCTGCTGAACGAAGCATAGATGGCCCACCGATATCGATGTTTTCAACGGCATCCGCATAAGTCACGTCTGGTTTGAGGATGGTTTCCTTGAATGGGTAGAGATTTACCACCACAAGATCAATGAGCTCAATCTTATTGTCCTTGGCTGCTTCCAGATGGCTATCAAGGTCACGACGAGCGAGGAGACCACCATGGATATTTGGGTGGAGGGTCTTGACACGACCGTCCATCATTTCTGGGAAACCAGTCACATCGTCGATGGCAATGGTATCTACCCCAGCAGTATCAAGGGCAACTTTGGTCCCACCTGTTGAGATGATATCCCAACCAATTTTTTTAAGTTCTTGGGCAAATTCAACAATACCCGCTTTGTCTGAGACTGAAATAAGTGCTCGTTTGTCATGTTTTCTCCTTTTGAATAAATAGGTTTTTGAGGTGATTAAAGACTAATCTAACTCATATAAAAGGTAGTTATCAAAATTTATGATTCCTTTGAGGTAATCTCGGTCTGCTTTAGACAACTCAAATTCTGGAAAAGTCGCAATTAAACTGGACAAATAAAAATAATTCGGGTGCCTACGATAAGAAAAACCTGCTTGACCGAATTTTCCTTGACAGAAATCATAGGCAAGTTTTAATTCTTGACTTGTGACACCATCTAAAATTTTATCTAACTCTGAAAGCTGACTTTTATCAGTATTTTCTATCATAGCTTTCACTGTATTTACTAAAACAAAAAGAAAATCATTCGTATTATCCAGTGAGATTGGTCTATTAGATAACTTATTCTTTAACTCCATATAGTATTGGTCAATAATCATTTCTTCCTTTCTACTCCCAAACGTTCCAACACCTCTGGATAGAGCTTGTACTCTGTTTCATGGATGCGAGTTTCGAAAGTATCAAGAATATCCTCTTCAAGACGTGGGACACGGACTTGTTTGATGACCTTACCAGTGTCCACACCAGAATCTACCCAGTGAATGGTCACGCCAGACTGGTCAACACCTGCATTCCAAGCATCTTCAATACCATGAGCACCTGGAAATTCTGGAAGGTAAGCTGGGTGAATATTGATGATACGACCTTCATAGGCTGCTAGCAAGGTTGGACCGACGATTTTCATATACCCAGCCAAACAGACAAGGTCAATCTGGTGCTCATCCAAAAGCTCGACGATAGCTGCTTCGTAGTCTATCTTGCTCTCAAATTCCTTGAGTTCAAAGGCATAGGTTAAAATCCCAAGCTTTTCTGCTCGCTCAAGTACATAGGCATCCCGGTGATCTGAAAAGACAAAGTCTACTGGGAATTGTTCCGCAATCACCTGGAAGTTTGAGCCGTTGCCAGAGGCAAAAACAGCAATCTTTTTAGCCATTATTTAATCACCACACTAGCATCTGTCTTCTTCACGATGCGACCAATTTCATAAACAGGTTCGTCAAGAAGTTCCTTGACACGTTCCACATATTCTGGTTTCACTGCAAGCATGAGACCAATCCCCATGTTGAATATTTCAAACATTTCTTCATGTTTGATTTCACCATATTTTTCAAGGGCTTTGAAAATTGGAAGAACTGGGACCTTGCTTTCGTCAATTTCAGCAGCCAAGTCATCCGCAAACATACGTGGGACATTTTCGATGAACCCACCACCTGTGATGTGGGCAAGCCCGTTGACCAATTCCTCTTTGATGAGTGGCAAAACGGCCTTGACGTAGATACGAGTTGGTTCCAAAAGAACATCTTTAAGTTTTTTGCCTTCAAGTTCTGGAAGGACTTCTTCACCTGTGTAGTCCGCAAAAACACGACGCACGAGTGAGTAACCATTTGAGTGGATCCCGCTTGAGGCAAGCCCAAGAATCACATCTCCTGCTGCTACTTTTGAACCGTCGATGATTTGGCTTTTTTCAGCGACACCGACTGCAAATCCAGCTAAGTCATAGTCGTCTTCACCGTACATACCAGGCATTTCAGCTGTTTCACCACCAATGAGAGCTGCACCAGATTGCACACAGCCTTCTGCTACACCAGCAACCACTTGTTCTAGCTTAGCCGGTTCATTTTTCCCAGTTGCGATATAGTCTAGGAAGTAGAGAGGTTCCGCACCTGCAGCGATGATATCATTGACACACATGGCCACACAGTCTTGACCGATAGTATCATGTTTGTTGTACTTGATAGCCAACATGAGTTTAGTTCCGACACCATCTGTACCTGAAATCAAAACAGGCTCTTTAACACCTGTTTTTGAAAGGTCAAACATGCCACCGAAACCACCAAGAGCTCCCATGACACCCGCACGTTCCGTACGGGAAACGTGTTTTTTGATCCGTTCAACAACTTCATAACCCGCTTCAACATCTACACCAGATTGGGCGTACGCATTTTTATTTGCCATTTTATTTTTCCTTTTCTTTGAGAAGATTGCGACGTATTTTTAGATAAACAATTATTTTATCTAAAAATACTAGTCAGGACTCTAGCTTTAGTCCCATAGGAGAAAGCGTCTACTGACAAATGCTTTAGCCTTTAGTCAGTAGTGAGACGTGGCGCATAAGCATTTTTATTTGTCATTCTATTTTTCCTTTTCATTTCCTATCGATAAAAACTTGTCTTTTCATCCAAACTTCTACGGTATTCTTCCTCATAATCGTACAATGGAGTTGGATATTTTCCATCAAAGTAAGCGACACACAGACCGCCATTTGGCGCATCTGTTTCAATCCCAATCGAATCAATCAAACCTTCAACAGAAAGGTAAGTCAGACTGTCCGCCCCAATGATTTGGCGCGTTTCTTCGACAGTATGATTAGCTGCAATCAACTCCTGACGAGTCTGGATATCAATCCCGTAGAAACATGGATAAGCTAGCGCTGGACTACCAATGGCAACGTGAACCTCAGTCGCACCCGCTTCTTTCAAGAGCTGAACGATACGACGAGAGGTTGTTCCACGTACAATAGAGTCATCAATCATAACCACACGCTTGCCTTTAACAACACCAGAAACAGCAGATAGTTTCATCCGAACCCCTTGCTCACGCAATTCTTGAGTTGGCTGGATAAATGTCCGTTGCGTATATTGGTTCTTGATGAGACCCATTTCATTTGGTAAACCTGATTCTTCCGCAAAGCCCATAGCTGCGCTGAGTGAGGAATTGGGCACACCAACTACGATATCCGCCTCATGCTTGAATTCACGCGCCAATTGAGCACCCATACGTTTACGTGCCGTGTGGACATTGACCCCGTGGATATTAGAATCAGGGCGAGCAAAGTAGATATACTCCATAGAACAAATCGCGAGCTGAGTATCATCCGTATAGCTATCATACTGGATGCCCTTGTCATCAATAATCACAATCTCACCTGGCTTCAAATCGCGAATCCATTCTGCACCAATAACTTCAAAGCACAGGTTTCAGATGACACTACGACTGCTCCGTTAGCCATTTTCCCGATAGAAAGGGGACGGAAACCATTGGGGTCAAGGGCGGCAATCAACTTATCTTCAAATAGCAAGATATAGGCAAAACCACCTTTGACAAGGCTGAGAGCTTCCTTGATTTTACCCATTAGATTAGGATTGTGGCTGCGACGAATGAGATGAGCCAAGATTTCTGAATCAGAAGTTGCGCTAAAAATCGCTCCTCTTTGTTCCAGTTCTTTCTTGAGAGAGGCCGCATTGGTCAGATTTCCATTATGAGCCAAGCCAAACTGCATATCGTGAAAACGGAAGAGGAAGGGCTGGATGTTATCTACAGAAGCTTCCCCAGCAGTCGCGTAACGCACATGCCCAATCGCACCAGTTCCTGTCAATTTATCCAAATTAGCAGGATTTCTGAAGACTTCTGAAAGAAGTCCCATATCACGATGGCGCTTCAATTGCCCCTGATCATTGGAGAGGATTCCTGCCCCCTCCTGACCACGGTGCTGAAGACTGTGGAGCCCAAAATAGGTCAATTTAGCAGCATCTGGATGCCCCCAGATACCGAAAACACCACATTCTTCATTAAGAGATTTTACTTCGTATGTCATTTTTTATACCTAATTTTCATTTGCAATCATCAAGAGCTCAATCTACATGACTTTCACATTACTGATACTCTTCGAAAATCTGCAAGTCTTATTTTTCAGTGAAAAATTTAACCGCCGACGCGAACAGGTGCTGGTCTTTATTGCCTGGGATATTTTGGAAAAGACCGTCTTCATAACGTTCTGAGTGTCCCATCTTACCGATGATTTGACCGTTCTTGCTAGTAATTCCTTCGATAGCATGGACAGAACCATTTGGATTGTACTTAGAGTCCATGCTTGGTTTGCCGTCAAAGTCTACGTATTGGCTGAAAATTTGTCCATTGTCACGGAGCTCTGCAAATTCCTCAGCCGTCACGACAAACTTCCCTTCACCGTGTGATACTGGGATAGCATGGATGTCACCAACTTCTACTCCCGCAAGCCATGGTGAGTTAGTATTGGCAATACGTGTTTCGACCATCTTGGCCACGTGTTGGTTAGCATCGTTGTAGAAGAGGGTTGGACTCGTGCTACTTGCATCTTCAAAGTTACCGTATGGAAGAAGACCTGATTTGACAAGAGCTTGGAATCCGTTACAGATACCGATAATCAAACCACCTCCTTCGATGAAGCTATCGATAGCTGCACGTACTTTTTCATTGAGCAAGATGTTAACGATAAATTTAGCTGATCCATCTGGTTCATCCGCTGCTGAGAAGCCACCTGCAAAGAAGATAATATTTGCTTTTTCGATATTGTCAACCATGGTGTCAACAGACTTGACAATAGCCTCTTCGTTCAGTGTTACAAATGGTACCAAGTTGACTTTTGCACCTTCTTTTTCAAAAGCCTTAGCTGAATCGTACTCAGAGTTCGTACCTGGGAATACTGGGATGTAAACCACTGGTGTCTCAACTGTTTCTTTAGCTTTGATCACAGCATCTGATGCCACTGCAGGTACTTCTTCCAACTCAGTTGCTTGTGCAAATTCAGTTGGGTAAACTTCTTCCAATTTACCTTGGAAGGCACTGTCAAGTTTGTGTCCATCAAGCGTTACACCATTGACAGCAAGTGTAAAGTCAGCTACTGTTTGTCCAATCTTAGCAACACCTGAAATCTCTTCCGGAGATGTGAAGACGAATCCACCTAATTGAGCTGTCAAGGCAGTCTCAAGATTTTCAAGGGTTACAGTGGCACCAATATGGTTACCAAATGTTGCAAGGGCAAGAGCTTCAACCACACCACCATATTTGACAGCTGATGCAGATGTGACTTTATGGTCAGCTTGGATGGCTTCAAATTGAGCAAAGTTAGACTTGATAAGATCGAAGTCAATTTCTTGTGCCAAAGCTTGACCAGGAATGTAGTAAATATTTTCACCCGTAGCTTTGAATTCTGGAGAAAGAACCTTACGGCTATCTACAGTTGTTACCCCAAAAGCAACCAAGGTTGGTGGTACTGTCAATTCTTCAAAGGTACCAGACATCGAGTCTTTACCACCGATAGATGGCAAACCAAGTTGAATCTGAGCTTCGATTGATCCAAGAAGAGCTGATACTGGTTGACCAAAGCGCTCCGCTTGTTTATCCATACGCTCGAAGTATTCTTGATAAGAGAAACGAGCCTTAGACCAGTTGGCACCAGCAGCAACCAAACGAGCTGTTGCTTCGATGACCGCATAAGCCGCACCATGATATGGAGACCATTCTGCTACATAAGGGTTGAATCCTTGGGCCATAACAGAAGCAGTTGTTGTCACACCATGTTGGACTGGCAATTTCTGTACAGAAGCTTCCGTTGGTGTGATTTGGTAGCGACCACCAAGTGGGTGATTGACTGTTGAACGACCAACTGAGCTATCAAAGATGGTTTGTAACCCTTTTTGACTGGCATGGTTCAGATCAGCCAAGACTTCAAGAGTATCAGCTTCAAGGGTTTCAGCAGATGTTTGACGTTCTTCTGGAAGCTTGACATCCTTGTCAACCACCTTAGCATCTACAACCACACGTACACCGTTTGTATCAAGGAAACGACGTTCCAAATCAACGATTGTTTCACCATTCCAGTGCATGACAAGGTTTGGTTTCTCAGTCACCGTCGCAACGACAACAGCATCAATATTTTCTTTGTTACATTCAGCAACGAAAGCATCTACATCTTCTGGACGAACCACTACAGCCATCCGTTCTTGAGATTCAGAAATGGCAATTTCTGTACCGTTCAAACCTTGGTATTTCAATGGCACTTTGTCTAGATCAATTTCAAGACCATCTGCCAATTCACCGATAGCCACACAGACACCACCAGCACCAAAGTCATTTGATTTCTTAATCAGACGTGTTACTTCCCCATTACGGAAAAGACGTTGAATCTTGCGTTCTTCAATGGCATTCCCTTTTTGAACCTCAGCACCAGCTGTTTCAACAGATTCAACTGTTTGAACTTTAGAAGAACCTGTCGCGCCACCAACACCGTCACGTCCAGTCTTACCACCGAGCAAGATAATCACATCGCCAGCTTCAGGCTTTTCACGGACAACATTTTCCTTAGGAGCTGCACCGACAACGGCACCTAGCTCCATACGCTTAGCAACGAAACCTGGGTGGAAATATTCACGAACATAAGTTGTTGCAAGACCAATTTGGTTACCATATGAAGAATAACCGTGAGCCGCTGTTTTAGAAATCACTTGTTGTGGCAATTTACCAGCACGAGTTTCAGCAATTGGTGTTGTAATATCACCAGCACCTGAGATACGCATGGCTTGGTAAACGTATGAACGACCTGACAATGGGTCACGAATGGCACCACCGATACAGGTAGCCGCTCCACCAAATGGTTCGATTTCCGTTGGGTGGTTGTGGGTTTCATTCTTGAACATGAGAAGCCATGGTTCTTTGACACCATTGACATCCACTTCAATTTCAACTGAGCAGGCATTGATTTCATCAGACACTTCCATGTCATCCAAACGACCATTAGCACGCTCATAACGGCCAAAAATAGTCGCCATATCCATCAAGGTTTGAGGTTTTTCTGTACGTCCCAACTCATCACGCATGGCAATATACTTGTCATAAGTCGCTTGCAATTGTTTTTCAAATTTAGAAGCCGAGAAGTCGATATTTTTCAACTCAGTTTCGAAAGTCGTGTGACGACAGTGGTCAGACCAGTAAGTATCCAAAACCTTAAGTTCAGTCTCAGTTGGTACACGTCCAATAGATTTGAAGTAATCTTGAATGAAGAGAAGGTCATCCACTTCCATGGCCAATCCTTGCTCAGCCTTATACTGTGCAAAATCTTCTGCCGTATAGCTTTCAAAGAAATCCAAGCTTGGAATGGTCTTGTCAGACTCTGAAAATTCCTGCTTGGCAATCCCTGTCGTGATGTCCTTAAAACGAGAATCGACTGGATTGAGCAAGTAGTTCTTGACTGCTTCTAATTCAGTTGCATCGATATCTTTATTCACCAAGTACAATTGTGCTGTATTGACTGTCACATCACTCGAACTTCCTAGCAAAAGCAAGGCTTCTTGTGAAGATGCCGCACGCTGGTCAAACTGCCCTGGTAGGCTTTCAATGGCAAAGAAAGCATAGTTAGCAAGATCCGCCTGCACAGCTGTTTCATCCAAGACATGGTCTGTCACCTGCTCAGAGAAAATGTGTTTCTCTGCAGGTGCAAATAGGTCCTCTGCCAAGTCAAATACATCATATACTTGCACGATGCGAATACTTTTCAAGCTTGACAGTCCCAAGTTGTGCTGGAGTTCTCTCACCAAACTCTCTGACTTGACCTGAAAATCAGCCTTTTTTTCAACAAAAATACGTTTATCCATCAATTCTTATTCCTTTATTTCAGCTCTTGCAATGTTCTCAAACGACCTTGAGGTTGCTCCCAACAGATTATTTCAATCCCTGCAACTTTTCCCAAACAATCTCATAAACATCTGTTAATTCACCTAGTCCTCTACGGAAAACATCCTTATCCATGTGGTTGCCATCTGCATCCCACAAGCGGCAGTTATCTGGTGAAAATTCATCTGCTAAGATGATTTTGCTATCCTTATCAAAACCGAACTCTAGCTTAAAGTCAATCAATTTAAGCCCAATCTCAGCAAACCAGCCTTTTAAAAGTTCATTGATACGACGCGTTTCTTCCTTCAAGTAGGCGATTTGCTGGTCATCCGCAATCTTTAGGAATTTCACATGCTCGTCATTGATAAATGGATCATCCAAATCATCATTTTTGTAGTAAAATTCAACAATCGGAGTCTCAAATGCGATACCTTCGTCTACGCCAAAACGTTTTGAAAAGGAACCAGCCGTGTAATTACGAAGCACAACTTCTAGAGGAATAATCTCAACCTTTTTATTGAGTTGTTCCGTGTCTGAAAGTTTCTCCACAAAATGAGTCGCCACACCAGCCGCATTTAATTTCTCAAAAATAAAAGATGAAATCTGATTATTCAACACTCCCTTACCCGCAATCTGCTCCTTCTTGACTCCGTTAAAAGCAGTCGCCTGATCCTTGTAAGTTGAAATAATAAGATTTTCATCCTCAGTTGTATAGATATCTTTAGCTTTTCCCGAATAGATCAATTGTTTTGACATTTTAAAGTTCGCCTTTCGTATTACTTGAGCACATTCTACCACAAAAAACCTAAAATTACAAGAATTTAAGCGAACAAATAGCGCATTTACTTCGGAAATCATAAAGAAAAAACTGCAAGAATTATCTTTCTCACAGTTTTAAAATCATTTAACTCTTCGAAAATCAAATTCAAACCACGTCAACGTCGCCTTGCCGTACTCAAGTACAGCCTGCGGCTAGTTTCCTAGTTTGCTCTTTGATTTTCATTGAGTATTAACTCCAAAAACACGAACATTACTCTTTGTTCAAAAATTGATCTAAATAATAACGTAAATAACTTTTCTTTCCTGTAATCATCTGCAGACGACCTTCCACCCCATATCGAAGTTTTTCTGCCTGCTCCGAAGTTAGATTAGTCTCCGCCTCAATTTTAAAGAAATTCCCTTTTTCAGTCTTGGTCGCTGTCGCATCAATACTTTTAATAGTAGAATCTAGGAAAAGTTGATTTTTCGCATCATGAGTCGTCGTATAACGAACAGAATCACCGACCTTGATCCTTGCTACATCTTTTGAACTTAGATAAGCTGTGAGTTTGGCTCTCCCTTCTTTTTCCAAGGACGGATAGAGTTGGGCTAGCAGGGTTCCCTCTGCGACCATGGTAGAATCACTAGTCTCAGGATTAAGATGAAGCACCCCATCCTCACTGGCCATAATTTTCCCCTTGTCTAGAAGACTTCCCTGTACCTTCTTACCTGACTCCACCTCCAAGATTTTCTGGTCTAAAAGAGTCAATTCCTGGCCAACCTTAGCCAAGTGTTGTGATTTAAGAGATTCCAATTGACTGCTTAAGCCTGACGCATAGGCTTGCTGGGGACCTGAACCTGCATACTGGACACGGTAAGTAGCAAGACTAGATTCTAACTGAGAAAGCTGCGCCTCAACCTGCGCCACTGCCTGAGCCTTAGCTTGCGGATTTTCCTCCCCCTGAGACTTGTAAGACTGGTAGAGAGAGTAGGCTAGATTCTGACTGGCCAAGGAAGCGCCTGTTTCAATAGCTGACTTAGCTGCCTGGTAATCGCGAATTTTAGCCTCTGTTTGGCTGATGAGGTTGCCGATTTCGGCTTGGGTTTGGCTAGCTGCTGCATTCTGGGACGCGATGGTCTCGTTTTGTTGCGATGTACTAGCCCTAAGACTGCCTGCTTGGCTGAGGTAGTCGCGAAAGGTGGCTTGGTAGCCAAATTTATCCTCCTCTGAAAAGTAATCCGTCCCTTCTTGCAGGCTCTTTTGCAAATACTCCAATTGCTTTTTTTGATCCTTGAGCATGTCCAACTGACTAGCATAGGCCTCCGCTTGGACACCCTCTGCCCCTTCCTGATATTGAACCAACAGTTCTCCCTTTTTGACCAGCTTATTTTCTTCCAAATGATTGATAAGAATACGATTGTTGCTAGTTGACTGGATATTTGCAAGGATACGACTAGGCTCAACAGTAGCCCGAGTTGACAAACTCATCTCCTTCTCTGCAAATATTGCAAAGCCAAGCAAAAACACGAGCAGAAGGGACATGGGGACAATCACCCGACTGGAAAAATTATGATAACGACGGTTATAAAACTCCGCACTTTCTAAAAATTCTGGTTTCATCCTCTCCTCTTTCTAGCTATTCACCAAATGGGCGTAAAAACCACCCTGTGCAAGCAAATCGGCATGATTTCCTTCTTCAACAATCTTGCCCTGATCCAAGACAACAACCTTCTCTGTCCGCTCAGCAATGGTCAAGCGGTGGGCGATGAAAATCAAGGTCTTGTCTAAAGCCATGAGATTATCTACGATCCGCTTCTCTGTCAAAATATCCAAACTGCTGGTCGCCTCATCCAATATCAAGACAGGCGCATCTGTCAAGAGAGCACGCGCCAAAGCGATTCTCTGCCGTTGACCACCTGAAATTCCTGCCCCATCCGAAGTCAATTCCGTCTGATAATTCAGGGGCATACGCTCGATATCCTCCCGAATCTCTGCCAATTCGACCGCCCGTAAGATATCCTCCTGAGTCGTCCCCTCCTTGGCTCCCAAAAGAAGATTGTCCAAAATCGTCCCGTTAAATACATAGGGCTGCTGAGGCAGATAGTTGATATACTGGCGCAAGGCCTTTTTATCAATCTGATTGAGATTGACACCACCCAGACTAATCTCTCCCTGACTTGGATCGTAAAAATTAACCATCATCTTGGCCAAAGTCGTCTTACCTGACCCTGAAATCCCCACAAAAGCCACTTTAGAACCTTGGGGAATAGTCAAATTGATATCCGACAAGACGTCTCGACCATAGCCATACTTGTAATGAACATGCTTGAAGGACATCTCTCCCTTCATCAAACTCAAATCCTCAACCGTTTTCTTCTCCTCAAACTCAGAAGCTACTAGATAAACCTCATTTAGACGGTTATTGGCAACCTGCGCTGTTTGAAGCTTGGTTTGCAGGTTGATGATATTTTCCAAAGGATTGGTAAAGTAAACTAGCAAGGTATTATAGGTAATCAACTGCCCCAAACTCATCTTGCCATCCATGACCAAAACAGCCCCCATCCAGAGAATACCGACATTGAGCAAGAGATGGGCAACTTTTTTCAGAGCCTTTTGCTGACTCTCTGCCCGACTATAGGTAAAGGATTTTTTCAGATAATCCACAAATTCCTTGTCAATCTTTTGATAACGCTGACTTTCACTGGTCAAAGACTTGATTGTCTCAATACCGTTGATGTCCTCAATGATAGAAGAAGACAGAACCGCATTGGCTTCCATGGTATCCCGATTCATCTTTTCAAACGGCTTCATAAAGGCAAAGATAATCACTGTATAGATAGGAAGTGCCAATAAAGTCATGAAAAAGAGATTGGTATTTTGTGAAAATAAAACAAGAGAAATAATAACGACCGTTGACACATCTAGGAAAATCGAAAGAATGGTCGAAGCTAGCGCATCGATGATACTGTTAGCATCTGTAAAACGAGACACGATTTCCCCTGTTCTGCGTGTCGCAAAGAAGGACATAGGCAGGTGAAAAACATGCTTGATATAGGACAAAATCACATCAATCGACAGGCGTTGCCCCAAAACAAGTAAGAGATACTCCTGAGCGTAAGACAAGACCTGCTGGAGAATATAGACGATAACCAACCCAATAGAAATAATCCCCAACGTCGAACGCATCTGATCTGGCACATAGGTATCAATGATAGACTGCAAATAATAAGAACCCACAATGTTAATCAAGGTGACCAAGAGTGTTGCCAAAACGATATTAGCAATCAAGCCACGCTGCTTCACTAATATAGGGATAAAAGAGAGCAGGCCATTCTTTTGATCCTTATGAGGCTTGTAGTCTGGACTAGGTGCCATAAACAGAGTCACTCCTGTCCATTCTTCCGCAAAACGCTCACGTGGCAGTTTGGTCAATTTTACCCCAGGATCTGGATCGGCAATATGAATGCTGTCCTTATCCTGCCCAGTCACCACATAGTAGTGGAGCAATTTCCCTTCCTTAAGCACATGGGCAACAAAAGGAAAGGTCAAATCTGGCAAGTCAAAAAGCGTCATATCTGCCTTGATAGCTCGCGTCTCAAAACCAATCTCCTCTGCCACCTTGACCAAGCCCAAAGCCGTCGTTCCATCCATGGTCGTCTTGGCCAATTCTCGCAAGTGAGCCAAGGAATAATAGCTACCATAGTAGCCAAAAACCATGGCTAATGAAGCTACACCGCAGTCCATCTGATCCACCTGCGGACGATAGTGACGTTTCCCAAATTTCATATTCATCTCCTTTTCCTAAACTCATCTGATAACAACTATTTTACCCCAATCACCAAACAAAAACTGGACTTCCTCCCCAAATGCGCCTATCTCCCTCCCAACTGCACTTTTGGGATAAAGAAAATAGGCAGAACAAGCGCTCTACCTAAAATATATATTCATTTCTTTTTCTTTCTAATTCTTTTGTCAATCATATACAAAACGATAATCGAAAACAGCGGTGGTACAATATAACTCTTTTTCAGTCATTGTCAGCTGAAATCCCAGAGTTGCTAGTATCTTAAAGATGAAAATATTCATTAAAAATAGAAAAACAAATACTAAAAAATATTTTAAAACCTTCTTCATTTCTTTTCTTCAACTTTCCTAATTTCTATACCTATTTTATCAAAAAAATACATGTAAAACTCCAAATAAACACCTCAACTGCACTTTTTAGAATAAAAAATAGGCAGAACAAATGTCCCACCTACTAAAAATATGGTATGAAAGGAAATCGATGTTTTACTGTCACCCTAGGCAAGCTTGGAACAAATAAATTATTGGTAGTAACATTTATGTATCTCTTTTTACGAAATTCCGGTGTAACTTGGTAACCTAGATAAATTGGAGGAACTATGATGGAAACCATCAGCAATAAAGCAAATAGAGTTTCCTTAATAAAAATCATACTGTCTAATCACATTCTCCATTATTATATTTACAATCTTCTGTAGCATTCCATCTACAAAAGGCTTTAGTTTTCTTTTAAAATACAAGAAATCTAAAGCCTCCTGAAAATGGTATATTGGTTAAAGTGTTAACGATTAGTTGTGAAGATTGCTTATCTATTTATTTTACCACAACCACTTTGTAATATTCATACTTATTTGGCTGTGTAATCTTAATTTTTTGACCATAGAAACCATAGATTTCTTTGTCAAGATAATCTCTAACTCCTGATGGTAATCGTTTCATCTTAAGAACCTCTCCAGATTGGTCTGCATATACAAGGAAGTGATAGTGAGTTGTAGCCATACCATCATCAATCAGTACAAAGTAACCTGTTTTGAGCTTACCTTGTCCATTATCTAAATAGTATAGTTTATTGTTATTGATTGTGAAGTTATCAAATCGAAGTCGTACACCTGGGTCTTCTAGATAAAGATCATTGCCAACTTTTTTGATTTCTGATCTAGTTGTCATCTCTGGAAGTGGTAATACTCTACGACCATCTGCTCCAAAGTAATATCGACCTGGTAGATTTTGGAAATTACGAATAACAGCTTTAGGATCAATTTCTTGTCCTTCTTCTTTATTATCCACTAAAGCTAAGGTAGTATTTGCAACCTCATCCCCATATTTGTCGGAAAACTTCTTGAACTCAGGTTTGATATACCAAGTATTTTTATCCACGATAACATCAGTATAGTTATGTCCGTCAAATTTTGATGTAATCAGATATTCATATCCATCGCCTAAACGAACAATATCATCATTTTTATAAGGGCTATTTTGTAAAGTGAACATATGGCCATCCTTGCTGAGAATATAGCCTGTCCCATCACTAGAATTTACAACTCTATCAGAGGCCATAGCTCCTGATTGTTCAAAATAATACCAATTACCATCTATGAATACCCAACCTGTCATCATAGAACCACTAAAATGAAGATAGTACCATGTGTTGCCTTCTTTGTACCAGCCTGTGCGCATAGCGCCACTATTAGCTAATGAGTACCAGGTGTTACCTTCCTTATACCAGCCAGTGCGCATGGCACCACTATTTGCGAGTGAGTACCAGGTATTGCCTTCCTTGTACCAGCCTGTGCGCATAGCACCACTATCTGCTAGTGAATACCAAGTATTGCCTTCTTTGAGCCAGCCTGTCTGCATTTTACCAGTGCTGTCAAAATGATACCATGAGCCAGCATTTTGTACCCATTTATCCTTAGCTAGACTGCCATCTTGTGAAAGATTCCAGTCAGCACCATTTAACCCAAGTATCTGCAGCCTGTGCTTGGTTGATAGACAATAGTAGACCAGCACCTACAAGCAGACCAAGAGTGAGTAGTTTAGATTTTTTCATAGCCATTTCCTCCTATCTATAGTGAAATGAGCATGCCTTCCTAGTAAACGAAACTGTTCGCTTTGTTCGTTTTACTCTGTCAGATAGTTTATTTCACAACAAAAACATTTCCTGTTGAACTGTCATATCTAACAGTTTCTCCATAAAAACCGGAAATTCCTTTTTCAATATAATCACGGAAATCATTAGGCAAAACTTTCATCTTCACGATTTCACCAGATTCATCTGCATAGCCCAAAATATGGTGATCTTTAGATAATAATCCGTCCATAAACATTGTAAAATATCCAGTTACAAGTTTACCATTATCATCATTGGCACCTCTTAGATAAAGTTTATTGTCATTAATTGTCAATCCAGATGATTCTAGACTAATAACTGGACTTGAGTTTTTAAGATAAAGTTCAGACCCAACTTTTTGAATAGGGAAGTGAGTAGTGAATTCTGGTAGATTCGCAACCTTACGTCCATCTGCTCCAAAGTAATACTTATTTGGTAAGTTTTGGAAATTCTTTATGACAGCTTTAGGATCAATTTCTTCCCCTGGTTTTTTATTATCAGTAATTGCATCTAAAGTATTTCGTTTTATATCGCCAATCTTTTGATAAGAAAAACGTTCAACAATAGGTTTGATATACCAGGCATTCTTTTCGATAACAACTCCATCTTTCTTATGAACAAGGTGATAGTCATAACCATCAGACAAAGTAACGATATCTGTAATAACTGTATCATCAAAAGGATCTTGTTCAACTTCACTTGGAAGTCTGGTTAACATATAACCATCCTTACCAATGACATAACTTTCCCCATCGCTTGCTGGAACAGCTCTATCTGCTACCATAGCACCTGATTTTTCAAAGTAAGACCATTTACCATTTGCAGTCGCCCATCCTGTTGCCATAGCGCCACTGCCTTTGAGGTAATACCATGTAGACCCTTCTTGGTACCAACCTATACGCATGGCACCACTATTTGCGAGTGAGTACCAAGTATTGCCTTCCTTGTACCAGCCTGTGCGCATAGCGCCACTATCTGCTAGAGAATACCATGTATTTCCGTCTTTGAGCCAACCTGTCTGCATTTTTCCAGAACCGTCAAAGTGATACCATGAACCAGCATTTTGCACCCATTTATTTTTGGCAAGACTACCATCTTGTGAAAGATTCCAGTCAGCACCATTTTTAACCCAAGTATCTGCAGCCTGTGCTTGGTTGATAGATAAAAGCAGACCAGCACCTACAAGCAGAGCAAGAGTGAGTAGTTTAGATTTTTTCATAGCCATTTCCTCCTAAAATAGATAAATCCAAAGTAAGAAAATCCAATAGAAACGAAGTCAAAATAGAACTTCTAAAATTTCCAAAAATATAAGATAAAGACTAGTTTATCAAAAGTACATAGCCATCACCTTCCCCCAACTATAAAATAAATCCTTTTTTATATCTACATTATAGTCCTGTAAAAAAGGAAAGTCAATTGAATTTGTGACTATTTTAACATTTTTGTTCTAGCAGAAATCAATTGATTTTTTCATTTGATCTTCATTTCTTATCTCCTTTTTGGAGATTGATACTCAATGAAAATCAAAGAGCAAACTAGGAAACTAGCTGCAGGTTGCTCAAAGCACTGCTTTGAGATTGTAGATAAGACTGACGAAATCAGCTCAAAACACTGTTTTGAGGTTGTGGATAGAACTGACAGAGTCAGTATCATATATCTACGGCAAGGCGACGTTGACGTGGTTTGAAGAGATTTTCGAAGAGTATGATTTTTCTAATTTCATTATATCCCTTATTTCTCCTCAGATTTCTCCTGTCCCTAGAAAGACTAAATCTGTTCCTAAACGGTCGCTTGAACCAAAGAAAAAATTCCAAAGCAAGTGCCTTGGAACTCCGATTGCTATTTTGCTTGAATGATTTTAACCACATCCCCTACACTTTGGAGTTGGTCAATTTCCTCATCGTTGATTTCAATATTAAATTCATCTTCCAGCGTCAAGATAAACTCCATCAAGTCAACTGAATCAGCATCCAAATCGTCTTTCAGACTCAAGGATTCTGTCACGACAAAGTCCTCTCCCTGTCGCTCTTGGATAATGGTCACAATACGGTCAAAAATTTCTTTTTCTGTCATCTCTTTTATTCTCCTGAAAATTCACGCGCAGTCTGGGCAACTACGTCTGTTTCTAGCATGGTACGAATCTGGCGAATTGTACTATAAACAGCCTTGGCATCGCTTGAGCCATGAGTCTTGACAACAGGTGCCTTAACACCAAACAAGACCGCTCCACCAACATCTGAGTAATTGAGCTGTTTTTTCAAACCTCTGAGGCTGTCTTTGAGAAGGAGGGCACCTAGTTTCGCTCGAAGACCCCCACCTGTAATAGCTGTCTTGAGCAAGCCCATGATTCCCATGGCTGTCCCTTCAATGGACTTGAGCACAGCGTTTCCCGTGAAACCATCTGCTACAACAACATCCGCAACGCCATTCATCAAATCACGCGCTTCCACATTTCCGATAAAGTTTAAACTTTCATCAGCTGCTAGTAATTCATAAGTTTCCTTACGAAGCGGGTCGCCCTTACTACTCTCTGTTCCGTTATTGAGCAAGCCAACGCGTGGTTGCGCAATTCCACGGACATTTTTAGCATAGAAGGAACCTAGAACAGCGTATTGATGGAGGTGCTGGGCTGTATTTTCCGCATTGGCACCGAGGTCTAGCATGTCAAACCCCTTCCCATCTACAGTCGGCAAAGTCGACATAAGTCCAGGACGATCGATGTTCTTGATACGACCCACGATGAAATCCTGCTGCTAGTAAAGCACCTGTATTCCCAGCTGAGAGAACAGCGTCTGCTTCTCCCTCTTTGACAGCCTTGGCCGCCAAGACCATACTGGCATTTTTCTTCTTCCGAATAGCTCTCGTAGGTTCATCGTCTGAATCAATCTTCTCATCCGTATGGATAATGCTAACGCGCTCTGTCGCTGTCAGATATTGCTTGATTTTAGCTTCATCTCCGTAGAGTTGAACCTCGATATCTGAAAAGTCAGCTAGGGCTTGATTGACACCCTCAACGATGGCTTGGGGTGCGTAATCGCCCCCCATGGCATCTACTGCGATTTTTTTCATTTGTTTTCCTCTTTTAGTAATTGACCCCAGTCTGCTAGGGAATCAATAAATTTCTTTGATTTTAGGTGAATCCCAACGTACTCTTCGTAGAGTTGATCCATAAATTGGCGTAGCTCTTGCTTGATTTCAGGCTTGAGCGAAATGGTCTCCAAGGTTTCAAAATCAATGGCTTGAAATTGATTGAGCAGATAAGGGATATTAGGGTTTAGATGGCAACGTCTCTCATCTTCATGATAATGGTCTGGACAGAGGCAAGCGCCATATTTGAAAGAAAAGTCAAAAGCCTGACCGACCCGATGGCAAAAGACACACTCATTAAAATTGAGGCTAATCCCAAATCGAGTCAAGATTTGAATTTCAAATGTTAGTCAAAACCTGATAATCCAAGCCAGCTTCCATCAACTCCAAAGTCTTTTGCAAAAAAGCAAACAAGGGAGCATCCTGCTGATTATCCTGCAAACTAGCATCTGCAAGAGCTGCCACGTAGGTCGCATAAGCCATGACAAAGAGGTCGCTATTAATCTTGGGAAAAGTCATCACCTCATGATAGTCCTCAATGTAACTGAGCCCATCATCATTGATTCGTAAGAGAAATCGAGCCAGCACTAAGGGCTGAATAACAGGTGCCAGCTTAGACTGACCAGCGTGTTTGACGAAAAACATCCGCTTGCCAGCCTGCTCTGTAAAAATCTTGACGAGCTTGTCATCCTCTCGAAAATTGCGATTGTAGAGCACCAAGCCTTGACTCGTGATAGACTGAATCATGCTTCTCTCATGTACTCCTCAAGTCGTTTCATGGCTTCTTTGATGGTCTCCATACTAGCTGCATAAGATAGGCGAACATAGCCTTCCCCGTAACGTCCAAAGGCGGCACCAGGGATAAAGGCAACGGCCTTCTTCTGTGCAAAATCCTTCAGAAAAGCAAAGGAATCTTGATTGTAGCCCGCTGGAATCTTAGCAAATATATAGAAGGCACCGTCTGGTTTGATAATTTCAAAACCAAGAGCAGTCATTTTCTCGATAATATAATCTCGACGCTGGATGTATTCCTTCTTCATAGGCTCCGCATCGTTTTTACCAGCCGTCAAGGCTTCCACCGCAGCGTGTTGAGCCATGGTATTTGCGGCAGTGACCAAGTACTGGTGACTCTTGATTAACTGGGCTGTGAAGGCCGCAGGAGCGAAAATCAGTCCCAAACGCCAACCTGTCATGGCATGTGATTTAGATAGACCATTGATAATAATAGCCTGATCTCTCAACATGGTTCCCAAAGACACATGGGCTTCGCCTGTGTAGGTCAATTCTGAGTAAACCTCATCACAGACAACGAAAATTTCGTACTTGCGTAAAACAACTGCCAAAGCTTCCAACTGCTCCCGACTGTAGGTAATTCCTGTCGGATTAGCTGGATAGTTGAGAATAACCGCCTTGAGCTTGTCACCTTGCTCCAAAATAGCCTTCTCCAACATCTCAGGAGTCAAGACAAAACCATTTTCAGTTGTATCAATCTCGACAACCTCTGCCCCAACTAGATTGACAATCGGCTCATAGCCTGGATAAGCAGGAGCTGGCAAGAGCACCTTGTCTCCCTCTTCCAAATAGCAGTCAAAGTAGCAGATAAAGCCTCTGTCGCCCCAATTGTAACCAAGATTTCATTTTCAGGAGCATAGTCCAGTTGGTACTTTTCCTTAACAAAGTCACTGGCCGCCTGACGTAGAGTCAGCAGACCACTCATCCCTGTATAGTAGGATTGGTTCTGGTCAATCGCTCGCTTGGCCGCCTCCTTGACATGATCTGGCGTTGTAAAATCAGGTTCCCCCAAAGTCAAACGCAAGACCCCAGGAATCTCCGAAATAGCCTGGTCAAATTGACGAATCAACGAAACTTGAATCTTATCTAACTGTTTATTAAAGCGCTTAGTTAAGTCCATAGATACCTCCTACTTTCAAAACGTATCTCTATTATACTACAAAAGCCCCCCGACCGCAAAAATACATTAGAGAATAGCTTTCCACTTTCTATTTTACTTTTCCTGTTTACAGGTCTATAATGGTAACAGATTCTATTTGGAGGTTTTTATGTCATTTCTATCAAAAAATGGAGCAGGCATCTTGGCCTGCCTTCTCATTTCCATCGTATCTTGGTACTTAGGAGGATTCTTCCCTGTGATTGGCGCTCCTGTTTTTGCGATTTTTATGGGCATGCTCCTACATCCCTTTCTCTCACCCTATAAACAACTGGATGCTGGTTTGACCTTTAGTTCCAAGAAATTGCTCCAGTATGCTGTTATCTTGCTTGGTTTTGGTCTCAATATCTCGCAAGTCTTCGCAGTTGGGCAATCTTCGCTCCCTGTCATCCTGTCCACCATTTCAATAGCCTTGATTGTTGCCTACCTCTTCCAGCGCTTCTTTGCACTGGATACAAAACTGGCTACCTTGGTTGGAGTGGGTTCTTCCATCTGTGGTGGTTCTGCTATTGCTGCGACAGCGCCTGTTATTCACGCCAAGGAAAAGGAAGTCGCCCAAGCCATCTCCGTTATCTTTTTCTTCAATGTCTTGGCTGCACTCATCTTTCCAACCCTCGGCACCTGGCTTCATCTATCCAATGACGGCTTCGCCCTCTTTGCAGGAACTGCAGTCAATGATACTTCCTCTGTAACCGCCACAGCTAGCTCCTGGGATAGTCTCTACCAGACCAATACCCTCGAATCCGCAACCATTGTCAAACTCACACGTACTCTAGCTATCATCCCCATCACTCTCTTTCTCTCCTACTGGCAAAGTCGTGAACAAAAAAATAAGCAAGGCTTACAAATGAAAAAAGTCTTCCCACTGTTTATCCTTTACTTTATCCTTGCATCTCTCCTAACCACTCTACTGACCTCTCTCGGTGTATCCAGTAGTTTCTTTACCCCTCTCAAACAACTCTCCAAATTTCTCATTATCATGGCCATGAGTGCTATCGGACTCAAAACCAATCTGGTAGCTATGGTCAAATCCAGCGGAAAATCCATTGTTCTCGGAGCCATCTGCTGGATTGCCATCATCCTCACTAGTCTTGGTATGCAGACCCTTATCGGCATTTTCTAACACAAAAGGTAGCCCACCAGCTACCTTTTCTTATGCTTCCTCAATCAAACGTGTATGTTCTCTCTTGATGCAACGATTCATCACGATATCATCACATCCACCAGCACGCAAGATCTCTTCCGCTTCTAGACTTTCAAGTCCTAGCTGTGCCCAAAAAATCTTGGCATCAGCTTTGAGAAAGTCACGCGCCACATCTGGCAAAAACTCACTGCGACGGTAAACATTGACAATATCTACAGGAAAAGGAATCTCCGCTAGGCTGGCATAGGCCTTTTCACCCAAGATTTCACCACCTGCCGCCTTGGGATTGACTGGGATGATTTTATAACCCCGAGCCTGCATTTCCTTGGTCACTCGATTGCTAGTTGTTTCTTCACGGTCTGACAAGCCCACCACAGCAAGGGTTTTACTCGTTGCGAGATACTGACGAATCACGCCATCACTTGGATTGATAAATTCTTGACTCATAGAAATCCTCCTTTTTCATCAGTATAGCATATTTTGAAAAGGCTTGCATAATTCTACTACAAAAAAGGAGGACTACCCCCTTTTTATTTAGCCTCGTACCAGGTTGCCCCTTCATTTTCATCTGCGATAAGGGGAACACTGAGTTGAATGGCTTCTTCCATGGTTTGTTTGACCAATTTTTCATCTCTGCCAATTCAGATTTAGGAACTTCAAGTACGATTTCATCGTGCACTTGTAACAGCATCTTAGTCTGATAACCACCTGCAACCAAGGCTTTATCCAGCTGAATCATGGCAATCTTAAGAATATCTGCTGCCGAACCCTGGATAGGTGAGTTGATGGCCGTTCGCTCTGCAAAACCACGAATATTGAAGTTGCGAGAATTGATATCTGGCAACTCACGACGACGCTTGAAGAGGGTCTCCACATAGCCCTTATCACGCGCCTCACGCACCACTTCATCCATGTAGTTTAATACCTGGGAAGCGTTCAAAGTAGGTATCAATATAGGCTTTGGCTTCCTTACGGCTAATGCCCAGATTATTAGACAAACCAAAATCTGAAATCCCGTAAACCACTCCAAAGTTAACTGCTTTGGCATTGCGACGGTCGTTTGCAGTCACATCCTCAGGACGTTCAATGCCAAAGACACGCATGGCTGTCGAAGTATGGATATCTGCCCCCTCTTGGAAAGCCTTAATTAAGTGCTCATCCTTAGAAATATGTGCCAAAACGCGCAATTCAATCTGTGAGTAGTCCGAACTAAGCAGTACACTATCCTCCCACTCAGGCACAAAAGCCTTACGAATGAGACGGCCCTGCTCCAAACGCACAGGAATATTTTGCAAGTTTGGATCCACACTAGACAGACGCCCAGTCTGGGTCAAATCCTGCACATAGCGAGTATGAATCTTGCCATCAGCCAAAATCCAGTCCTGCAAGCCAATCACATAAGTCGATTGAATCTTGGCAATCTGACGGTAATCCAGGATTTTCTTAACAATTGGCGCAATAGGAGCCAAGCGCTCCAAGACATCCACCGCTGTCGAGTATCCAGTCTTGGTTTTCTTAGTGTATTCTAGAGGTAGCCCCAATTTTTCAAAGAGAAGCACTCCTAACTGCTTAGGCGAGTTGATATTAAACTCCTCACCAGCCAGTTCGTAAATCTCCTGAGTCAGTTTTTCAATGACAAGCTCATTTTCAGCCTGCATCTCAAACAAGGTCTCTTTCTTGACCCTAATCCCAGCAATTTCCATCTTGGCAAGGACAAAAGCCAGAGGTTGCTCCATATCATAAAGAAGCTCTAATTGCCCATTTTCACTGAGTTTTTCAAGTAAAACAGGCTCAGTCTCAACCAAAACGGCAAGTTTACGTGCCAAGTGTTCCAAGAATGTCTCACGTTCAGGAATGGCCTTCTTGACTCCCTTACCATAGAAAGTCTCATCATCAACCAAGAAAGTCTGACCATAAAGACTAGCGATGGTCGCAATTTCATTGTCCTCCACAGTCGAAAGAAGGTATTTAGCCAAACGGCTGTCAAAAGCGGGCGCCTGCAAATCCACACCAAAGCGATTCAAGAGAACTTTAGCTTTCTTAAAGTCATAAACTCTCAAAGGTGTTTTTTCTAAGAAGTCCTTGAAAATCGGCTCTTGCAACAGCTCAAGCTTGTCTGTAGCATAGAGCTTATCTCCACAAGACCAGGCAAATCCAACCAAATCATCCGTATGGTAATTCTCACCAAAAAGCTCAAAATGGAAGATAGATTCTTCACTCAGCATATCTTGACTGATTTGGTCAACGATAGTAAAGTTCAAACTTTCAGCCACATCAGCTGACGACACATTTAAAGCCTGCTTGAGCTGTTTAAAACCCATCTCATCGTAGAATTTCCCAAGATTTTCCACATCTGGACCGCTATAGATCACATCCTCCAAACCAATCTCAATCGGCGCCTTGGTATCAATGGTCGCCAGTGTTTTAGACAAAAAGGCCTGTTCCTTATCATTGATAAGATTTTCCTTCATCTTAGAAGCCTTCATCCCATCAATATTTTCATAAATCCCCTCAAGCGAACCATGCTCCAGCAAGAGCTTGATACCCGTCTTTTCACCGATTTTGGTCACCCCAGGGATATTATCCGACTTATCTCCCATGAGCGCCTTGAGATCGATAAACTGAGTCGGTGTGATGCCCATCTTTTCCATGAGATATTCTGGCGTAAAGGCCTCAAACTCAGCCACACCTTTCTTGGAAATCTCGACCACCGTATGCTCATCCGTCAGCTGAATCAAATCCTTGTCCCCACTGACAATGGTAATATCAAAACTATCCTGCTCTGCTAGTTTATCCAGCGTTCCAATGATGTCATCCGCCTCATACTGAGCCAACTCATAGTGACGAATCCCCATATGATCCAACAACTCACGAATGAAGGGAAATTGCTCACGAAACTCATCAGGAGTCTTAGCCCGACCACCCTTATAGTCCGCATACATCTCTGTACGGAAGGTCGTCTTTCCCGCATCAAAAGCCACCAAAATATGACTCGGCTCAACCCGCTCCAACAAATGGCTCAACATCAACTGGAAACCATAAATCGCATTGGTATGCAAGCCAGCCGCATTCTTAAAACGATCCAACTGCTGATAGAGCGCAAAAAACGCCCGAAAAGCAACAGAAGACCCATCAATCAATAATAATTTTTTCTTATCCATACACCCATTATAAAGGAAAGCACCAAAAAATACCATTGGGAAGAGCCAGACCGAGTATTTTTCATCCTTTTTCCGAATAAATAGATAGAGCCAGAGAATCTAGTAAACCTAGATTTAAAAATGTGCTATAATGAAAGGAGAAGCAATATGACTGTACGTCATCCGGGCATCAGCCCAACCAATGATTTGGTTGCTAAGAAAATCTTTAGCAACCCAGAAATCACTTGTCAATTTATTCGCGATATGCTGGACTTACCTGCAAAAAATGTAACTATTTTAGAGGGAAGCAACATTCATGTCTTGCCTTTCATGCCTTATTCGGCGCAGGATTTCTATACCAGTATAGATGTTTTGGCGGAGTTGGACAATGGTACTCAAGTTATCATTGAGATTCAAGTGCATCATCAGAATTTTTTCATCAATCGCCTGTGAGCTTATCTGTACAGTCAGGTCAATCAAAACCTAGAAAAAATTCACCAACGGGAAGGTGATACCCATCAGAGTTACAAACACATCGCACCAGTTTATGCTATTGCTATTGTGGACAGCAATTACTTTTCAGATGACTTGGCTTTCCATAGTTTCAGTATGCGCGAAGACACGACAGGTGAAGTATTAACCATCACCAATAACGGTCAAGAAAACCATCTAGTTAAGATGGCGTTCTTGGAATTAAAAAAATACAGAGAAACCAGCAAAGATCAGGTTCGCAAGCTGTGGTTGGAGTTTCGGGAATAAGCCCTTTACCCAAGAACCCGAGCGAGCCATCAGCCAAGCAGACCAACTGCTGGACTACAAGAGCTGGTCCGAGGAGGACAGGAAGATGTTTAGCCAACTACGTATGCGAGAAGAACAAGCCTTGTTAGCACAGGACTATGCCTTGGGACAAGCTGAAGAAAAAGGTTTAGAGCGTGGGAAACTCTTTGCCTTCCTGGATATGGTCCGTCAGGGTCTTCTGACACCTGAGGTTGCTAGCCAGCAATTGGGTATGACCGTCGCTGAGTTTGAGGCACTCTTGTAAGACTATCACCAATAACGGTCAAGAAAACCATCTGGTCAAGATGGCGTTCTTGGAACTAAAAAAATACAGAGAAACCAGCAAGGATAGCGTTCGCAAGCCGTGGTTGGAGTTTTTCGGCAACAAGCCCTTTACCCAAGAACCCGAGCTAGCCATTAACCAAGCAGAACAACTACTGGACTACAAGAGCTGGTCCGAGGAGGACAGGAAAATGTTTAGTCAACAACGCAGACGTGAAGAACAAGCATTGTTAGCACAGGACTATGCCTTGGAAACAGCTAGGGCTGAAGGTATCGAACAAGGTTTAGAGCGTGGTCTTGAACGTGGTCTTGCAGAGGGTATTGAACAGGGGTTAGAACGTGGAAAACTTTTTGCCTTCTTAGACATGGTTCGTCAACATGTTTTAACTTCCGAATTTGCAAGTGAACAATTGGGCATGACTGTCGCTGAGTTTGAGGCCTTGTTCTAAGTTTATAGAATAACATAAAAGTGAACAAGACTAAAATGTCGTTTTGTTCACTTTTTTTCTTTCAATAGAACTCTCACTATAGTCCATATCACAAAAACAGGAGATTTCTCTCCCGTTCAGATTCAATTACTTAAAATTAAACCCACTCACCATTGGCATTTACTGTGTAACCATTGATTGTAGTGCTGACAGCAAGAACTCCTGAACTATAAGCATAGTACCATTTGCCATCTACTTGGAACCAACCAGTCTTCATAGCACCTGAACCATCAAGATAATACCAACTACCACCTTGTTTCAACCAACCAGTCTTCATAGCACCTGAATCGTTCAAATAGTACCAAGTACCACCAACTTGAGCCCAGCCTGTCGCCATGGCACCTGAACCATTTAGATAATACCATGTGCCACCGTCTTGTAACCAACCAGTTTGCATCTCGCCTGAACCATTTAAGTAGTACCAAGTGTCACCTTCTTTAAACCACCATTTTTGCATCACTCCTGCAGCATTAAAGTGATACCATTTACCACCATCTTTCAGCCAACCAGTCTTCATTCCATCTTCTTTAGAGAAATAATACCAGTCACCCTCAACCTTCTTCCAGCCAGCCTGACGATTTCCTTCACTGTCGATGAAGAATTTTTTACCATCAATCACAACAATTCCCTGTTTAAGAACACCTTCCTCATCCAAGAAATAATGTTTCCCATCAACAGTAATATCACCCTTTAGACGGACACCTTCTTTAACATAGTAAGTTTTATCATCGATTTTAACAAAACCAGTTTTCTTCTCACCATCTTCTACAAAATAATAAGTCTTATCAGCAACTTTTACAAAGCCAAGCTTTTTAACACCATCTTTTTCATCTAGATAATATTGCTTACCACCTGCAGTCAATAGACCTTTCTTCATTGCGCCATCAGCTTCAAAGTAGTAGGTCTTATCATCGATTTTTTGCCAACCACTGACCTTTTTACCGTCCTTGATATAGTAGACTTTTCCGTCCTCTGTTTTGAACTGACCTGCCGCTGTAGACTGATTTTGGTTAGAGTTAGTGGCTGTGTTTGAACGATAGATATGATAAAGTATATCACCTTTTAATTCACCAGTAACGTAAGTATAGTTGGGAATATCCAAACGACTGGTATCTGAAGCTGCAGACCCTGTACGTGCATCTTTAATATCTACTGGGACAGTACTACCAGGTTTATATTCAACAAAACGAACTGTTTTTACTGGAGAATTAGAATTTGTTGTTGAGCCATTATTATTGTTGTTTGTACTAGTTCCAGTGTTTTGGTTGTTATCTCTATGGTATGGATTGGTCTGAGTGCCAGAATTCGTAGTACCTGTTGTAGTAGTTGGTGAATACATATGATACATAATACCATTTTCTTCTCTACTAGAAGAATATATATAACTTGCAATTTCAGGGTGATTCTCAATAGATGCAGCTGTCACAGCAGATCCTGTCAATGCATCTTTGATATCAACAGGTCTACCATTTTTAAATGTTGCATAGTGGACTTCCGTAACCGTAGAAGTTGTTGAAGCCGTTGCTGCCCCATTTTCGGCAGCTGTTACTTGTTGAACCATAGCCATAGCTAGCACAGAAGTAGCTAGCAAGATACCTGTTACTGTTTTTCTCATGGGAAAACCCTCCTTTATTAAATGGTTAAATTTATCTAGATTATATCCTTTTCCTATAATAAATGCAATAAAAAACATAAAAAGTGTAGAAATATTTAAATGCAAAAAAGAGAGCAGTTCTAAAACTACTCTCTTAGTCTTTTTATACCCATTCACCGTTGGCGTTTACATAGTAGCCATCAACTGTAGTGCTTACTGCAAGGGCACCTGAACTATAAGCATAGTACCATTTGCCGCCAACTTGGAACCAACCAGTTACCATGGCACCTGAGTCTTTAAGGTAATACCAAGTACCACCAACTTTAGCCCAGCCAGTTTCCATAGCACCTGAGCTATTTAGGTAGTACCAAGTACCACCATCTTGCAACCAACCAGTTTGCATTTCACCTGAACCATTTAGATAGTACCATTTGTTACCATCTTTGATCCACCATTTTTGCATCACGCCTTCAGCATTAAAGTAGTACCATTTACCATCGTCTTTAAGCCAACCAGTTTGACGTTTACCTTCTTTATTAACATAAATCCAGTGATTGTCAACTTTATTCCAGCCAGCTTTTGTATTAGAATCATCTGTCAAGAAGTAAGTTTTACCATCAACAGTGATTTCACCGAACTTACGTTCACCTTCTTCAGTAACATAGTAATACTTGTCGCCAGCACCCTTTATAAGACCTGTCTTACGCTCACCTTCTGTAGTAATGTAATACCATTTTCCAGCACTATCTTTTACAATGCCTGACTTGGTTGTACCGTCTTCAGCAAAGAAATACCATTTAGCACCTACCTTATGAGCTCCAGTTGTCACAACACCATCTTTGACAAAATAAGTTTCCATTTTCAGAAATAATCTCTGTCTTACGAGCTCCATCTGACACAAAATAATAGGTTTTTTCTCCTACTTTAATGAAACCAGTTTTCTTAACACCTTGTCCGTCTAGATAGTAACGTTCAGATGTGTTTTCAATGACACCACGTGCCATAACACCTTCACTATCAAAGTAGTAAGTCTTACCATCGACACTTGCCCAACCTTTTACTGGGTTACCTTTATAGTACAGATAACGGTTTCCTGCTGACTCACGCCATTTTACGTCCTTGTCAGATGTTTTATATCCCTGAGTATTTAACTCACTCACTGGAGCATCTGGATCATTTGCATGATCTTCAATTTTTGTTCCTTTTTCAACAAACAAATAGTATTTCCTTCCACCTTCAACATAGGCACGTTGAAATTCAAAGCCTTCAATTGTCGAATGTTTAGAGATCGGCTGATTCCCATCTTCAAAAAATACTGTCTTACGTTCTTGTGAACGACCATTAATCACTGTGACCCACTCAGTTCTATAAACAACTTCTTCCGCACTTACTGAACTAGCAGTTGTAGCAGAATAACTTGTCAAAACTGCTGCACTTGCCATTGTGACACTAGCAAGAGCTAGAGCTAAAGCTTTTTTATTTTTCATGTGAAGATTCTCCATTCTTAAATTTAGCTATTATGCTTCTCTTTATTGTATCTTATTTTTACAAAAATTTCTAAGAAAAACTGAACTTTTTATGGAAAAAATAAAAAGCAGAAGAAATCTCCTGCTTTTTTGATTAAACTAGATTATTTAACCCATTCACCGTTTCCGTTTACAGTGTATCCACCTACAGTTGTGTTAACTGCAAGGGCACCTGAACCGTCAACGTAGTACCATTTACCAGCAACTTCAAACCATTGGCTAGCTTTCATAGCACCTGAGTTTTCAAGGTAGTACCATTTACCACCGTCTTGCAACCAACCAGTTTCCATAGCACCTGAACCGTTTAGGTAGTACCAAGTGTTACCATCTTTAACCCACCATTTTTGCATTACGCCTTCAGCGTTAAAGAAGTACCATTTACCGTCGATTTGTTTCCAACCAGTAGCTTGTTTGTTGTTGTCGAAGTAGTGCCATCCGTTTTCACCTTGAACCCACTCAGTACGAGCTACGTTATAAGTATCTGTTTTTTCAATTACTAATTCACCAGTAACGAACATGTCTGAACCTTCACGTACAACTTCTTCTGCATCAAGTAGAGTACCTACTGTAAGTTTAGCAGGAACAAAGTAACCTTTTGGAGCTTCATCAATACGGTAAACTACATAACCACCGTTTGCAAGAGGAAACTCAACATCACCTGCTGCATCAGTAACTGCTTCAATCAAAGCTGGTTTTTTGTAGTTGTCAAAGTCTTCTACTGTTGCGTATACCAAAGCAGCTACTTTAGCACCTGCTACAGGGTTCCCTTGGATATCTTTAACATGTACACGAACATGAGTACCATTTCCAAATACATCTGGTAAAACTTTACCATCTTTACCGATACGATTTCTTACAGCGTATGGGTTTGTAGCTGGAGTTGATGGTTTGTATTGGTTAGCCTCTGGTACTACACCATTACTGTATTGTGCTTGTGAATCAGCTGAAACTGCTTGTACAGCACCAAATGCTGCAAGAGCGACTGCGCTTGTCAATAAAACTTTTTTCATCGTTTTATCTCCTTTGTTTTTCTTTAAAATATTTTTTCGTAAGACTATCTTACTACCATACAGTATATAAATATTTGCAGGATTTGTCAAGGGTTTTTCTTATAGTTTTTTTAAAGTTTTTACCTATTTTTTTAGAAAAAAAGGTGAAAAAAACATTTTTTTCGTGAGAAAAAAAATACCCCGTCAAATACTGTATCTTTTGAGTTGAAAATCTCACAAACTGACTCATCCCTTGAGATGAAAATCATTCATATCTAATCCACATAGATAGTTGGACAGAACTCACGTCTATGGTATTATCTTATAAAACCCTCATAAAAGTCAAGTAAAAAAATGGCAAGTATTTTTGGATAAGAACTTGCCATTTCATCAACTTTCTACTATTAGATGAAAGATCGAACTCATAATAAAGCCTCAAACTCAGCGACTGGTCATGCCCAACTGCTGGCTGGCAACCTCAGAGGTCAGAAGACCTTGGTGAACCATATCCCAGGAAGGCAAAAGAGTTTCCCCTTCCCGTCCTTCAAACCTTTCCCACGCTCTAAGCCCTTCTTCCTCAGCAGTTTTCCAAAGGCATAGTCATGAGCCAACAAGGCTTGTTCTTCTCGCATACGTAGTTGACTAAACATTTTCCTGTCCTCCTCGGACCAGCTCTTATAGTCTAGCAGTTGATCTGCTTGGCTGATGGCTCGCTCGGGTTGTTGGGTAAAGGGCTTGTTGCCGAAAAACTCCAACCACGGCTTGCGAACCTCGTCTTTGCTGGTTTCTTTGCATTTTTAGGTCTTAGTTATGATGGTCTTTCAACAGTGCCTCAAATTCAGAGACTGTCATTCCTAATTGTTCACTAGCAAATTCGGAAGTTAAAGCATGTTGGCGAACCATGTCTAAGAAGGCAAAGAGTTTTCCTTCTTCCCTTCCTTCAACTTTCCCACGCTCCAGTCCCTGTTCAATACCACGCTCTAAACCTTGTTCAAGACCCTCAGCTCGACCACGTTCTAAGCCCTTTTCTTCAGCCTGTTCCAAGGCATAGTCCTGCGCTAACAATGCTTGTTCCTCACGCATACGTAGTTGACTAAACATCTTCCTGTCCTCCTCGGACCAGCTCTTGTAGTCTAGCAGTTGGTCTGCTTGGCTGATGGCTCGCTCGGGTTGCTGGGTAAAGGGTTTGTTGCCGAAAAACTCCAACCAGGGCTTGCGAACCTCGTCTTTGCTGGTTTCTCTGTATTTTTTTAGTTCTTATTTGTGATGCTCTTTCAATAGCGACTCAAATTCAGCAACGGTCATGCCTAATTGTTGGCTAGCTACCTCAGAGGTCAGAAGACCTTGGCGGACTAGATTTGCTAACATAACAAAACCACCTTCCGCCCTAGCTGTTTCCAAGGCATAGTCCTGTGCTAACAAGGCTTGTTCTTCTCGCATACGTAGTTGACTAAACATTTTCCTGTCCTCCTCGGACCAGCTCTTATAGTCTAGCAGTTGGTCTGCCTGGCTGATGGCTCGCTCGGGTTGTTGGGTAAAGGGTTTATTACCGAAAAACTCCAACCACGGTTTGCGAACCTTATCTTTGCTGGTTTCTCTGTATTTTTTTAGTTCCAAGAATGCCATCTTGACTAGATGGTTTTCCTGACCGTTGTTTGTAATTGTTAAAACCTCACCCGTCGTATCCTCTCGCATACTAAAGCTGTGAAAAGCTAAATCATCTTGAAAGTAGTTGCTATCCACGATTGCGATAGCATATACTGGTGCGATGTGTTTATAACTATGGTGTGTATTACCTTCTCGTTGGCGAATTTTTTCTAGGTTTTGATTGACTTGACTGCACAGGTAAGCCCACAAACGATTGATGAAAAAATTCTGATGATGGACTTGTATTTCGATAATAACCTGAGTGCCGTTATCCAATTCCGCCAAGACGTCTATACTGGTATAGAAATCCTGCGCTGAGTAAGGCAGGGAAGGTAAGACATGAATATTGCTTCCCTCTAAAATCGTCACATTTTTGGCTGGTAAATCCAGCATATCGCGGATAAATTGACAAGTGATTTCTGGATTGCTAAAAATCTTCTTAGCAACTAAATCATTGGTTGGGCTGATGCCCGGATGTCTGAGAATCATCCTTTTCCTCCTTTTATTATACCATAGTCTTATACTCAATGAAAATCAAAGAGCAAACTAGGAAACTAGCCGCAGGTTGCTCAAAACACTGTTTTGAGGTTGCAGATAAAACTGACGAAGTCAGTAACATATATATACGGCAAGGCGACGTTGACGTGGTTTGAAGAGATTTTCGAAGAGTATTAAATCTAGTTTTACTAGATTCACTGACTCTATCTATTTATTCGGAAAAGAGACGAAAAACCTGAGAATCATCTCAGGCTTGGTCATTAAATCTTTTTCTCAATACTGAAAAAGTGGAGAAAGTGGGCGTTTTTTTCATGGATACGGACGATAGCATCACCCAGTAGATGAGCAATCGAAATCTGTTCAATCTTATCAATCAAACGCTCTTCTGGCAGATAGATGGTATCCAAAACAACCAATTTCTTAATAGCTGATTTTTGGATATTGTCCATAGCAGGACCAGAAAAGAACTGGGTGCGTACAGCTTGCATAGACTTCAACAGCACCAGCTTCCGCAAGGGCATCTGCCGCGTGACAAATCGTTCCAGCAGTATCAATCATATCATCAATCAAGATACAAGTCTTGCCTTCGACCTTACCGATGATGTTCATAACTTCACTAGTATTCATCTTATCAACGCTACGACGTTTATCAATGATAGCGATAGATGTTTTCAAAAATTCTGCCAATTTACGGGCACGAGTCACCCCTCCATGGTCTGGGCTGACAACCACATAGTCAGAACCAACCATGCCACGACGCTCAAAATAATCCGCAATCAGAGGAGCTCCCATCAAATGATCCACAGGAATATCAAAGAATCCTTGAATCTGCGCAGCATGCAAGTCGATAGTCAACAAACGATCCACTCCAGCTACTTCAAGCATATTTGCGACAAGTTTTGAAGTGATTGGCTCACGCGCTCTCGCCTTTCTATCCTGACGTGCATACCCATAGTAAGGCATGACAACATTGACAGATTCTGCACTCGCACGCTTCAAAGCATCCACCATAATCAAAATTTCAAGCAGATTGTCATTTACAGGCGAACTAGTTGATTGTAAGATAAAGACGTGTTTCCCACGGATTGATTCTTCGATGTTGACCTGAATCTCTCCATCTGAAAATTGGCGAACACTTGATTTCCCCAACTCTATCCCAATCTCCTGCGCCACACGTTCTGCCAATTCTTTATTAGAAGAAAGGGCAAACAGCTTTAAATCAGAAAAAGACATGATTTCCTCCGGTATATATGTATCACTTGTGCTTTTCACAAGATTTTCCATCTACCATTGTAGCGCTTTTTGCACTATTTTTCAATCAAAAATAAAAGAAGGGCACCATATTTGTACCCTTGCCATCAGTCTTTTGAGAAATATTCTAGTTCATCAACTCATTGTGCTTCTCAACAAAGCGATAAGCCTGATAAAAACCATAGAGAGTAATAGCCGTAACCACTGGAATCGCTAACGGCAACTCTGTCTCCAATTCTACAAAAGGAGAGTTAAACAGGAAGTGAGTCCCCAAGGCTAAACCTAAGAAAATAAGCCCCTGTTTCTTGCCAACTATCTGCCCTTTATAGGCTCTGTAAAGCAAGTAAACACCCACTACAGCTAGACCTGAAAAAGTCCAGTGAGAGGCAATTCCTGAGATGATACGCTCTAAAATCCTCGAAATAGTAAAGTCAAAGCCCTCTGGCAAATCTGTACGAATGTAGCCAATATCCTCAATCATTTGGAATCCCAAACCAGAAGCAATGCCTAGTAAAAACAATGATTTTAATTTTCGCACAGGAATCAAAGCTAAAACAAAGACAAGTGGCAATAATTTCAAGGGCTCTTCTACCAAAGGAGCCACAATAGCACTTTCAAAGGCATTTTAAAAAAATGTACTATCTGAGAAAAAGAACGCCCAGTAAATCATGGATATAAGTATTAGCAAAACTAGACAACCATCCTGAGAGAAACATCCCACCCAATAAAGACAGAATCAAGGCCTTCTTTGGTAATTCCCATTTTTTCCCAATACGGAAAAGGAAATAAAGAGCCGGAATCATGTAAAAGAGAGCTAGAAAGATAGAAACTCCCATTAGTCCATATTCCGCACCTGACATCGAACCATCCGTATAATAGATGGTTTCATACTGCAAACCAATACATAGCAATAAAATAAAAATAAATAAAATACTGTTTTTTTCTTCATACACTTTCTTTCTAAATGAATTTTTTTACAATTCTACGACTGTCATACTTCCTGTATCCACATCGTAAATAGCACCAGAGATAATGACATCATCTGGTATTAGGGGCGAATCGATAAGGAGTTGCATATCCTCACGTACACTCTCCTCTATATCTTGGAAGGGCAAGAAATCCTGGTCTGACACATCGACACCTAGTTCCTCTTTTAAATACTCCTGAAAAGGACCATTTTCAAAGGTCTGAGCACCACAGTCTGTATGGTGTAACACCACAATCTCTCTTGTCCCCATTTGTTGCTGGGAAATAACCAGCGAACGAATCATGTCTTCTGTCACTCGACCACCTGCATTCCGCAAGATATGAGCATCTCCAAGTGCCAAACCTAAAGCTTGCGCAACGTGCAAACGAGAGTCCATACAGGTCACAATGGCTACTCTAGTTTTGGGTTTAAGTGGCAGATTTAACTGCCCATGTAGGGCAACATAAGCCTGATTGGCTTGCATAAACTGTTCAAAATACGACACGATTCCCTCCTTGAAAATTTGATAGTCAAATATTTCTCCTATCTTATCATTTTTAAGAGGATTTGTCACGGATTATGCAAAGACCTTTTTCAAAACTTCCTGAATCGTTGTCACCCCAATAACCTGAATTTCCTTAGGTGGAGTGATTCCTGTCAAGGAATTTTTGGGTACATAAATCTTAGTAAAGCCCAGTTTAGCAGCTTCATTAATACGCTGCTCGATACGATTCACGCGCCGAATTTCTCCTGTCAAACCTAGTTCTCCTACAAAACATTCCTGAGGATTGGTTGGCTTGTCCTTGTAGCTCGAAGCAATAGCAACTGCAACGGCCAAGTCAATGGCAGGTTCATCCAATTTAACACCACCAGCAGATTTTAGGTAGGCATCCTGATTTTGCAAGAGAAGACCTGCACGCTTTTCTAAAACAGCCATAATCAGACTCGCACGATTAAAATCAAGTCCTGTCGTAGTACGCTTGGCATTTCCAAACATGGTCGGTGTTACCAAAGCCTGAACCTCCGCCAAAATCGGACGCGTCCCTTCCATGGTCACAACGATTGATGAACCAGTTGCTCCATCCAAACGCTCTTCTAGGAAAACTTGACTCGGATTGAGTACCTCAACCAAGCCGCCCGACTGCATCTCAAAAATCCCAATCTCATTAGTGGAGCCAAAACGGTTTTTGACCGCTCTTAAAATACGGAAGGTGTGGTGACGCTCCCCTTCAAAGTAAAGCACCGTATCCACCATGTGCTCCAACATACGAGGACCGGCCAAGGTTCCTTCCTTGGTCACATGCCCTACGATAAAGATGGCAATGTTATTGGTCTTGGCCAACTGCATAAGTTCAGCCGTCACCTCACGCACTTGAGAAACAGACCCCTGCACCCCTGAAATCTCAGGAGACATGATAGTCTGTATGGAGTCGATGATAAGAAAATTTGGCTGGATTCTCTCTACCTCTGCGCGAACGCTCTGCATATTGGTCTCTGCATAGAGATAAAACTCGCTATCAATATCTCCCAAACGCTCTGCACGTAGTTTAATCTGCTGGGCAGATTCCTCCCCGCTGACGTAGAGAACCGTCCCCACTTGAGACAACTGGGTTGAGACTTGTAGGAGAAGAGTTGATTTCCCAATTCCAGGATCCCCACCGATGAGGACGAGACTTCCTGGTACCACTCCGCCTCCAAGTACACGGTTGAATTCCTCCATCTCCGTCTTAGTTCGATTAACATTGATGGAGGTCACTTCAGCCAGTTTCATGGGCTTGGTTTTCTCACCTGTTAAAGACACACGCGCATTTTTGACCTCGGCAACCTCAACCTCTTCTACAAAGGAAGACCAAGACCCACAGTTGGGGCAACGTCCCAGATATTTAGGGGAATTATAGCCACAATTTTGACATACAAATGTCGCTTTTTTCTTTGCGATGATAAACCTCTTTCTATATCTCTAACTCACACTCAATCACTTGGCAAAAATCAATCTTCTCATTTGGCACAAACTGGCGCATGAGCATTCCGTGAGTTACAATGATAATAGTTTTATAATTTTTATATTTTTCCAAAGTTCTTAAAAAACGATGACGTATCTCCAGAGCTGTTTCATAGCGATAAGGAGAATCTTCAGATAAACCTCCTTGATGTTTTAGATAATATTCATGAGCTACCAATACACTAGTTAAATCAGAGTTAGTGCCATCTAAGTCTGGACGCCACTCATGAAAAAACGGCTCCACAAATAAGTCCAATCCTGTTTCAACTGCTATATAATGGGCTGTTTCTAAAGCCCTCGTCACAGACGATGAAATAATAATCTCTGCCTTTCCAAAACATGCAGTTTTAGCAACTTCTTTTTGCCAGACTGCGACCTTTTTCTTGTCAATGGTGCTAAATCACGACCAAAACCACTATAGAGTTGCGGATTTTCAAGTTTATCAAGCATACTATAATCTGGCTCCCCGTGACGTACAAAGATAATCTTCATTCTAGTGCCCAGTCGATCCAAATCCACCAGTCCGCACGCCGTCAGCTGCATCTCCATCTGCAATTAAGAAAGGTGCAAAGATAGCCTGGACCACACGTTCCCCAACTTCGAGAACAACTTCTTGATCTGTAATATTCTTCATCTGAGCAAAAATATGCCCTTCATTCCCAGGATTGCCATAATAATCCCCATCAATGACACCCACAGAGTTAATTAAAAACCAAGCCCTTCTTACGAGGGTTTGAAGAACGATCATAGAGGTAGAGTACCTCAGTCGGCTGCATATAAGCCTTAACCCCTGTCGGAACCAAGACAATCTCTCCTGGTGCAATCACCGTACGCTCCGCCACCTTTAAATCGTAACCAGCCGCATGCGCTGTTTCACGCTTGGGCAATAAATTTTTCATCTGTAAAACTAGAAACCAATTCAAAACCACGAATTTTTCATCATCTTCTCTTTTCTATTATCATTTATTCTAGATTATTCTATCTTATTTATTCGGAAAAAAAGCACGAAAAAAAGAGCACACAATTCAAATCGCTTAGGGGCTGCTGGATTCCTCCCTGACCCGCTTCACGCAGAACTGTTGCTCCACTATTAATTATATCACATTCCTATTCATTTTAAAAGCAAAATTATTTTTTCCGTCTATTTCTAAAAAAATCCTGCATAATAGCTGCGCATTCATCTTCCAAAATTCCCGTTTCAACATCCACACGATGATTGAGACGCTCATCTGTCAAGATATCGTACAAACTCCCAGCAGCGCCAAATTTCTGGTTTTTAGCCCCATAGACCACGTTTGGAATACGGGCGAGTCCAATCGCCCCACTACACATAACACAAGGCTCAATGGTCACAAAAAGCGTGCAATCAAGCAAGCGCCAGCTCTCCTCACTCAGATTCGCATTCTCTATGGCCATAATCTCCGCATGCATAACCGCTCGCTGCAGTTCCTCACGCGCATTATGCCCACGGCCAATGATTTCTCCGTCCTTGACAATCACACAACCAATTGGAATTTCATCGTGTTCAAGAGCAATCTCAGCCTCTCTCAAAGCTTCCCTCATAAAGACTTCTTTTTCTTCAACTGTATAATTCATCAATTTCCCTTTTACTACTTATCGATTTTATTATTATATCATGAATCCCAAGACAAAAAAAGCCACCGAATGCGGTGACTTTATAGGGAGATTATTATGAAAAAGGTAAAATAAAATCTTATTAAATCAACGCTCTTGGAGGGTGTCCCCTCCAACTCCCCGACCTCTGGACAAGGTCTATTTTTTTGAAAAAAATTTAAAAAACTTCATCAAAACTATTGACATTATACAACTTTAGTTGTATAATAGATACATAAGGTTAAGGAGGAAACCTTAGACAAGGAAACTAGTAGAAAGGAAAACAAAATGTTTAAGTTCAAAAAGAAGCCACTCAAAGTAAACAAATAAGCTAGTAGTCAAAATAAACTTATTTATAATCAGCTTTGAATGGCACATCGAATTTGGATAGTGAGAAATCACTATCCACCCCTTCGGGGGTGTACTTAAATTATAACAGGAAAAACAATGAAAGTAAATCTAAAAATTAGAAAAACCACCAAGCGTGAAAAAGTTGAATTTATTATTGGACTTTTTCTACTCCTATTTGCAGTTTGGTATTTTATGAGGTAATATATGTCAGTAGATATTAAAGCTATCCGCTGGCTTTTAGACAACGCCACAGCCTATGCTATCAGCAAAAACTGTGGCGTATCTATTCAGGCAGTAGATAAGTATAAAAACGGTGTATCAGATATCATGAACATGCGTTTAAAACACGCTATCAGCATGACTTCTTACGCCCATACACTACAAGAAAAACAGTGAGTATCATCACTGTTTTTTCTATTTTGAGCAAACAAAAAACCGCAAGCTATTGCCTGCGGTTGGTGTAATCTAATTTGAAAGTCCTTTCTGTTTTTATTTTTCTTCTTTTGGTTTATCAACTATAGTGATAAGCCCGTCTGGTTCGGTTTTGAAGGCTGGGTCTGTGTGAAGTTCGCCGTTCGCCTTCAAATAGTACCAGCCATCGCCTGACTTAATGAACTGTTTAGATAGCATATAACCATCTTTTTCTTCCATAAAATACCAAGTTTCTCGATATTTCACCCATCCAGTAGCCATACGGCCATCTGACTTGAAGAAATACCAGCGATGGTTAAGGAACATCCATCCTGTAACCATTGCCCCACGCTTATCAAGATAGAACCAATCTTTCCCATCATTAAACCAGCGATTGATAAAGCAATAGCCACGATCATCAAAGTAGAACCATTCATTGTTTATTTGCTTCCATCGTTTTGTTGGATAAGAGCCATCCGACTCTTCCCACCACCAGCCTGTCTCATTGTGTTTCCAGCCAGCTTCAGTAGAGATACCACCTTCGATATCCTTCTTGAATTGTTCACGGCTAATGCCCCATTTGGCCAGATAAGGATAAGGGTCAACGTGGTCGCTCGCATTCCGTGGTTGATTGTACGTACAATACTGATGTGTCTTAATACCTGCAAGGCTGTCGGAATCAAGAGTTTTCGGAATTCCTGCTTCATCGGCTAGATTTCTCAAAAGTTCGACGTATAACCAGTAATCACGATCAAATTCTTCTTGAGTTTCATGGCTCTCAATCAATTCGACGTGCGCATATCCTTCAACGTTCCAGCCACCACCTACATCCCAGGCACCGCGGTCAGTAAGCCATGTCTGCATTACACGACCATTACCAACAACGTGCGAGAAGAAGCCAGATTCAGCTGGTCTGCGCATATGGTAATCTGCTTCATTTTGAGCAGTGGACCGTGAATTCCCAGTCGAATGAGCGTGAATCTGACGATAGGGTTGCTCTCCAACCTGCGGAAGATTGGTTCTTAGTCTACTTGTATCAATATCCATTATTGTTCTCCTTCGTTCTTATCGTTTTTATCGCCAGATAAACGCTCAAATGCCTTAATGATAGGCTGGAAGATAGTCACATTACCTTTCAACTTACGGTAATTTTCGATGAGTGACTGGAATGTGAAAAGCAAATATCCCAGGTAAATCGAGTATAGAAATGCGAACCCTGTCTTCTCAGGTAGCAAGACAGACATCGGAATCAATACCATTAACAAGAGAACACCAAGAATCTTTCGAATCAGACCGTTAATACCAATCTTGCTCTTGTATTCAATTTCTGGATTTGCAATCGCTGCGAACGTTCCTGATGCAAAATCAACAATTTCCATAATGACAATTAAGCTAAGAGCGTACAAAACCAAGCCATCTTCTGTTTGAATCAGGTTTCTAAAAAAGTTAAACAATTCGATTTTCATTTATTCCTCCTACCCTTTCACATCAAATTTCCAAGCTAAACCAACGCCATTCTGTCCATATTTTCCATCTTTTAAGAAATCGCTCAGTGGTTCACCGTTGTATGTAAATTCACGATTGACCTGAATCAATACACGTTTACCTTCACCATTGATTTCTGTAAGGTTAGGGTCTTCGATGGTAAACAAGCCTTGAGGCGGATATGTTTTTCCAATTTCTGCAAGTGGGAACAGTGCTACCAATTCTTTGTATGTTGTACCGTACGAAATTTTCTCTCCCATGATTGAGTCAAGAGCAATGACACGAATAACCTTGTTGATAAGGTTCATGATTTCGCCCTGCTCATTCTGCTTGATTTCTGATTCAGCAATTTTTTGATCAGACTGTTCCAATTTCGCTTGGACTTTCACGATAGCGCCAGCTGGATCCATTTCAGTACGAATGATATCTAATACCGCTTCAATCAACGTTTCGTCTAATTCATTCATACGGTCGCCTGCCAATTCACGTTCGTGAGTTGAATAACGACCTTTGTCCTCAAGTTTGATTGAAACCAGCGTTGTATCACGTCCACGTAAATTTGTAGTTCAATTCATAATTTGTTACTGTCATCTTAATTACCTGCTTTCTGTTTCTTCACTTCTTCAAATAACTCTTTCAAGGCCGAGTCGTAAGCCAATACTTCGTTAGTTTCTTGCAATTCCTTGGCAGTTAGCGTATAAAGCGCCTCTAACTGAGCGCAACGCAATTCTGCTTCAGATAAGCGTTTAGTTAGCGATTCTGTTACTAATTGGTCAAATGATTGATTCATATCTTTCCTCCATTAAGTTGATTTTTTGATTTAATTCTTGGATGGCTTTGATTAAGTAAGGAACTAGAGCGAATGTCTCGTATGTGTATGCTCCATCTGGATTTTTATAAAAAGCTTCTGGAGCATATTTTTGTACATCTTGAGCCATGATTCCGCAAGAGATATCCTCAACTTTGCCATCGTACTTTTTGCGGTAACTGTAAGTCTTCAGTTTTTCGATAACATCTAGACCAGATACTTGACTATCTTGAATATTTGATTTGTAGCGACGGTCTGAGATTACTTTATTCATATGAATCCAGTCACTCCCGTTATTTCCTTGAATGTCCAAGTACAACCAATCACTTCCTTGTTCAGTTGTTTTCCTTAATTGTTTGTATCTAGGCGAATAAACCCATTCACCACGGTCATAAGCGATACGACCTGTCACTTTCAAATCACCATTTATAACCGCTCCGTTTGAAAATGATGGACGGCTATAAAAATTAACAGTGCATGTATTAGAGAAGTCAGCTTTGTGGTAAAAACTCACATCGTTTTTGCAAGACATTTTCCCATCTGTTGTAACGACCCAAGAACCCCAACCAGCTTGATTCCAGTTATTACCCCAATTGGCCCAGAAAGCAGTACGAACGCCACCACCTTCACCATTACCCATACCACAAATATATGGATTGTTTCCGGCTATCCAACGGCCACCACCTTGTGGGAATGGCCCAAGATTAAATCCGCCAATGCGCCCTCTGAAAGCATCTAAAGTTTCTGTGTTGATGATTTTGGATTGAAGCTGATTGATAAAACCTCTCTTAGCAGCAAGGTCATTCGTGAAGATATCGTTTGAGACGAGTTTTTGGATGAATCCTCTCTGAGCGGTTAATCCATCTGTAAAGATGTTGTTTGAGACTAGTTGATTGATGAAACCTCTCTTAGCAGTAAGCGTATTTGTGAAGGTGTCACTTGCTACTAGCTTGTTAGCAAATGCTTCGTTCATTTTTACTTTATCAGCCGTGACCGCTTCAGCGTCTAATATCTTAGTTGTGACGGAACCAGATTCAAAATTGGCCGTCTTCAGCTTATCAATCATAGCAGACTTGATAACTGCGTTATCAATCAAGGTTTCACCCGTGATATGAGTCAATTTACCAGTGATACGGTTGTGACCTGTAGCACCAAGATTTATTCCAGAAATGATATCTCCAGCTGAATTGATGTTCTGAACTGCCCATGAGCCAGCTAGTTGACTTTGGACAGTTTTCACAGCTTCAAGAGCATCATTTGGTGCTACTGAGTAATCAGATGGAGCTGAGCCCTTTTCTACTTTTATCAAACCATCATCGTACATACGAGCTGAGAATCTGACGAAATAAGCATTCGTTGGTACAGTGATTTGATTGATGTTGTGTTGTTTGCCTACAGTTGTTTTATAAGCATTTAATCCTGGTTTGCGGTTATCAATAGGATTTTTGTTTTTATCGAAAAATTGCCAAGCGGTCCAAGCCATTCCATTCTCAGGCAGAGTTACCCAGTGCTGGAAGATAATTTTTTCATTTGGATCTACTGAAATGAAATCGGATGTAACCTCCTTTTGTGTAGCATTCGCTACGCTAATGATTCCATTATTCCCTAAAAATCCTTTAGTGAGCGTTGAGGTTAAGAATAAATTCTGATGTTCCGCAAAGGCCTTCCCAACTTCAACCTGGAATAGCTGATTTGTCATGGCCATACGTGCGACCTTGTTAGAGATGTCGTTTTCATTGCTACCAATGATACGCTCATAGAGTTGGCTAGTTTCCTTCACACGCTGGAAGTCCGTCTGATTAGCCTTACCAGCAATCAATGAAGTGATGTCTGCAAATCGGCCATCTACTGCATTTTTATAGGTCGCAATCTGAGTGGCAATCGAGCCATTTTGTGGGTTGGTAATAGCTTCAAACCTACGCTCAAGACCTCGCACATCTTCTTGATAAGCCGATTTCCCAACGTAGTCTCTGGATACCTGCTCACGTAAAGCCGTCGCTTGTTTTGCGCTTTCCTCACGAGTGTAACGCTGTAAAGCTTCCTGTCGCTGACCGTCTTTATTGACATATTCCTGAATAGCTGATAAGTCAGTTCTCAATCCCTGAGCTGTCCGTTCAAAAGTAGCCTTAGCTTCTGTGATGAGGCCCTCAGTGTCTTCGAGAGCTGGGCTCCAGTCAGTAGCTAGAGTGCCTTTTTCAAGTTTAATCCTACGCACAGAATAGTTATTATTTCCAGCGTAGTCATACAAAGCCATCTCTCCCCTTGAATAACGAGGGTCGTCGTTCGGAAAGATAACTGGACCTGTGAACGTGAACCGTTGCCATTCTTTGCTTGGAGTGATGTTTGCACTAGCTTTCAGACCGAAGCGGTTATTTTGATAGTGATAAAAAAGTAGCGGGCGAATTTCGCCACCTTCATTAATTTTTATGTCAAACGATAGAGTCCAAGTCTCCCCGACATTTTCTTGTGAAAGATATGGATGCAAAGGAAACGAAAAGAAACGCGTACTTGTGCGAATCTTCTCAGAGTCTCGATAGTAATTTCTACCACCGACCCGTAAGTTTGAAAATTCTTCTCGCAATTTCCCAGCTTCAGCCACAACCAAGGTCTTGTCTGCCTTGTCCTTGGTTGCGTTCAGGATTTCTTGACGGATAGAGCCAGCCTGCACCTCAAATTCAGCCATGCTCAATTTCTGGTCCAGCTTGTTCTGCGTGTCTGTCTCAAGACTCTTCACAGACTGACTAATGTTCTCAGCAGTCACGTTGAGTGCGCTGATATCCGCTTTGGTTCTGAGGCCTTCAGTCAAACTTCTCACACCAGCATCTAGCGAATCAGCACGCTGTCTGAAGTTGGATTCAACTGTTGAAAGCTGTCCTTCTATATCTTCGAGAGCTGGACTCCAGTCAGTCGCTAGAGTCCCTTTTTCAAGTTTAATCCTACGAACGGAATAATTATTGTTTCCAGCATAGTCATACAAGGACATCTCTCCCCTCGAATAACGAGGGTCATCGTTTGGGAAGATAACTGGACCCGTGAATGTGAACCGTTGCCATTCTTTGCTTGGAGTAATGTCTGCACTAGCTTTCAGACCGAAGCGGTTATTTTGATAATGATAAAAATGTAGAGGACGAATCTCACCACCGTCGTTGATTTTTATGTCAAATGATAAAGTCCAAGTCTCCCCGACATTTTCTTGTGAAAGATATGGATGCAAAGGAAACGAAAAGAAACGCGTACTTGTTCGAATCTTCTCAGAATCTCGATAGTGGTTTCTGCCACCAACTTCAACACTCGCTATCTTACTAGCTAGCTCCTCGGCTGTCTGTGTGAGTTCTGACTTGCTTGCCTTACCATTGGCCAAGTTGGTCAGCTCTGATAGTCTGCGAGTCGTTGTCTCTTCATACGTTGCTTGCGCCGACTTCACACCAGACAGTTCTTTTTTTGTCTGAACAAGTGCTTCAACTTGCTTGGCAATCTCAGCTTCAGCCTGTGCTTGCTTCGGTCGAATATCGTTCGCGATGGTTCGTTTCAAGACATCCAAGTCGCCCGACAAAGCCGTCTGAGCACTCGTAGCCTGTCTCTTGAATTCTTCAAGTTTGGCAACAGAATCTAGACCAATCCGCTTGGCTTCCTGAGCAAGTAAGCTACTTGCACCAGCGTTTCTCAAGGCTTCTTCAGACCTGCGCTTGACTTCTTGTAATGGGCCGTTGTCAAAACTGTTGAAACGCTGATTGATAGTGTCAGATAGTTCTTGCTTGACTTCTTCGGCTCTTGCTCTTGCAAGTTCAATACCGTCAGAAATTTCCTGTCTAAGCAATCCAGCCTTATGATCAAAGTCTAAGTCAGCATTTTGAAGAGCCTTTTCAAGAGCTATTTCTTGTGCAGATTCTGTTACTCCAAGGATGGCATCAGCTGCGCTAGATAGCCCACCAGAAGCTCTAGAACCACCAACCCCTGCCTTGTCATCGAAAGTCAGAGAGATGTATTCTTCCTTCAAAGCGTCGAACTCATAAGCAATAGCTTTTTTGAATGCATCGACATTGTGTTTCCAGCTCTTGAGGTTGACTGTATCACCCATGTGAACAACTTGCCCATCAAGTTCAAAGGCTTCAATCTTGATAGCATCAGAGACCTTATCAATGCCTTGATTTGTAAATTTAGCCTGTGCCCACTTCTGCAACTCTTCAACAGTCTTTGCGTTGTTGTTCTCATACTCTTTTTCATTGATATAAGGGTATGAGTTGATAAGAGGACTATCTACAGTCACTCTGATAGTCGTTTCTTTTTCAGCACCTTCAGGCTTAAACGTCGACTTTGCATGAATTCTTGTGACAACATTCTGACTGTTCCTTGTACGTTGATAGTCCTTCAGATTCTTGTGTGTCGTGATAACAACACCACGATTCTCACCACGACTCTTCTTGATAGTCATTGCAAAGTTATCACGAACCAGCTCGCCTTCCCATGTACCAACAATGCTGTGCTTACCGTCCAGCAATACAGAGTACAGAGTTTCTGTTTCAGTCGTGTTGAAGGTCCTACGATCCTGGATATCGCTATTGAAAGAAAAATTCCCCAAAGCAGTTTTGGTGTTTTGAACCATGCGAGAAAGAGCCATGCCACAGCTCTGACTAGTCACGCTCATTGGCGTGATAGAACGTTGCATCACATCATCTGAAATGTGATAGGCTGTAATTTCCAGATGGTCATTGTTCTCAACAGGTTTCTTGATGCGAAATAGCTGCGCACCAAGAACAGGAGTCGGCGCTTTTATCAACATATCTTCTTGAATGAGTTGATAAATACCAGAGTCGGAAATGGGATATTTCACAGTTAAGGTGAAATCGCCATTCATGGTCTCTTTAACAACCGCCGAAGTCGCTTCATGAAGTGGCTCCCCGTTCCACCGAACGGTTCTCACATCTTTATTAAGTAGATAAAGCAATTATGCCCACCCCCAAACCGTCTCAATCTCAAGCGATTGAATACCTTGACCTAGAACAACCCCAACATTCTTCACTTTCGCTGGATCAACTGTGATAAAATCCCCTGACCATTTCACTGGCTTCCCTGTTGTCGTTTTAAAACTTGGATTGTCAGGATTATTGACCATCACAAGTGACTCAGCAAGCCTTTCAAGCCTAATGACCTGACCAGCGATTGTAAATGAAGTCTCAGAAGCACTCTGACCAACGATTGTGATTTTAGGAAATGCAAGAGCAGAACCTTGAACGGTCAAAGTCCCACTTCTTGTCAATCTCTGTGTATCAGTGACTTTGAAGTGTTTGGTAGGGTGACAAGTGAAGGTTGCTTTGGTCATGTAAAGACCAGGTTGCACTTCTTCAAGGTCGCTCACATTGACCTTATAGCACCAAAGACGAGTTGTTTTGACTCGCTCACTCTCTAGCCAGAACTTTTCACGGATAAACAGACTCATAAATTGGTTCATCTGTTCTTCAGTAGGTTTGACCAAGTAAATCGTATAGGTTTTCTTGACCAATTCCCTATGTTTGTTCGTCTGAACGATTGCTCCACTGATACCACCATGCTCCAAAAGAGCTGTCTTGCTCTCTCCCAGAGCAATTGAAGGAGAATCATGGACAATGACTTTAAACGGAAAAGACGATGTTCTCACACCGTCAATCACAAGCTCATTATGCTTTATCATGTAAACCCTCCTCTCAATTGTGTCTTACGTTGCAACTCGTCAGCAATACGCTGAGCCACCTCATCAGCAATACGACTGATGTCGGCTTCTTCTCTGACAGTGTTGCCAGTAATGGTAATATTAATGGTCGGTGAGGCTCCACCCATAGTCTGAGTGATGCCTCGACCGATAGCACCAAGTGTTTTGTCATTAAGTGGTAATACTGCCTCATTCCCAGCTTCACCACCAACCATGAGGTTATTGCCATTCATTCCAAAAATGGTTGGTTTCGTCATGATACCGCCCTTGGCATACCATTCGATGCTGATACTTGGAACACCTTGACTTAACCAATCTAATGGATTGGCTGAACCGCTCACATAAAAGTGAGGTAGTGGAATATGTGGCCAGCTGATGTTGAAGTTAAACAATCCTTTGATGGCTTCAATAGCTGAAGAAACAGCATCCCTTGCACCATTGATAGCACCTGAAATGGTACTCTTGATACCTTCCCAAACACTTGATACTGTGCTAGATATGGCATTTAACACATTTGATACAGTATCCTTGATGCCGTTCCAAATATTTGATACGGTTCCTGAAATGCCGTTGAGAATATTTGAAATGTAGCTCTGAATGGCTGAGAAATAGTCTGAACAATGCTTTGAATAGCTTGCCATACAGTAGAAAACACTCCCTTGATAGTTTCCCAAGCGCCTGACCAATCACCATTGATAATCTGCATAACTGCTTGAATGATACCAAGGACAACGTTTATTGCAGTCTCAACAACGGTCTTGATGATTTCCCAAGCTGTTGTAATGACAAGTTGGATATTATCCCAACCAGCTTGAATGAGTGGACCTAAAATTTCCAGAATTGTGCTTATAACCGTATAGATAGCATTCCAGACAGTCTCAGCACTTGCTCGAATAAGTTCCTGGTTCTCCGTCCACCAAGCAACAACCGTTCCAAAGATACTCATGACAAAATTAGAAATCTCTGATACGACTGCATTGATAACTTCAAGAATCGCATTCCAAACGATCGTGACCGCATCTCGAAAACCTTCGTTAGTTTCCCATAAGTATTTTAAAATGACAACGACCGCTGCAACTGCGGCCGCTATTGCAGCTGCTGTCCCAATAATTGGTAACGCGGCGGCAATCATGCCTCCTATTGAAAGTTCAAGAGCTGTTGCAGCTGCTTGTAAAGTTAGGAATATCGGTGCTATAACTCCTACAGCAGTAACAACTGTCCCTAAAATGACAACAAATTCTTTAATCGGACCAGGCAAAGTACCAAACCAATCTGCTACACCTTTTATGATGTTTCCTAAAGCTTGAAAAACAGGAATCAACATTTCCAGAAGAGGTTGACCAATAGCAGATAATGCATTGGTCCCAGCTTGTTTCAGATTCCCCATCACGTTTTCTAGGCCGTCTGATTCTCTTGCAGCCTGTCCAAGAGCTCCTGAGAGTTTATTTCCGTCTTCGACCATCTGAAGCAATGTCAATTGCTTCTGCGCTTCGCTCAGGTCCTTGAATGACTTTCCGTACAATTTATTTGCAGCGGCATTCCTAGTTGTCTCTGTCGCAGAGATTCCAAGAGCGGCATCGTTAGCAAAGTTTCCCTTCAAAAAAGATTGTAAGCTCTCTGTCACGCTCTCAATAGATTTGTCATAGAAGGCTGCACCGTCTGCTGCTGCCCTAGTTGCACGAGAAGTAAGATCCAAAGCTTCTGCTGTATCCAATCCTGAAGTTTTGGCAAATGAAGCCATCTGAGTGAATGATCCTTGCAATCGCTCTGGGACAATATCCATTTCCTGACCAATAGCATTCAACGCTTCTCTTGCTTGGGTTTCCATATCTCCGAAAACGGTAGTAAATTGAGCATTACTAGCTTGCATTTGAGCAGCTGCTTCTAACGCTTCTTTTCCTACTTCCACTAGCTTTTCTGAAATAGCACTCAACTTCTCACTAAACTGTTGAAGTAGTTCTGCTCTTAAATTTCTTGAGATTTCACTTAAACTTTCTTGAGTGCTATCTGCAGCAGACTTTGTTCCCTTCATCTCATCATTGAGATGATTAAAAGCAGTCTTAGCCTGATTTAGCTCAGCTTCCATCTTGTTGGCTTGTGTGGAGTTCTCACCAAATTCTTTTTTAGTGATTTCCAATTGCTGTTCTAGATTTGAAATCTGTTTACTTACAATCTCAGACTGGGCACCAATCTTTTTCTGGGCAAGAGCATTTCTCTCAGCTTCGCTAGCATTTGAACCTAAAGCACTTTCTTGCAATTTGAAAGAGCTTGTCACCTTAGTCATCTCTGAAGCAAGTTGACTCTGCTCATTCTGCAATTCTTTCAGTTGAGTTTGGTTATTCTTGGTTGCATTCCCATTACCCTCAAGAGCCTGATTGACACTAGCTAGTTTTCCCTCGTATCCTTTTAGGATATTTTGAGTCACTTCTACTTCACGTTGGAAAGCACGATACTGATCAGCTCCAATATCACCATTTTTGAATTGCTGTTCCACCTGAGACTGAGCTTGTCTCAAGGTTTCCAGTTTCTCCTTGGTCGTCGAAACTTGCTTTTGTAAGACCTCTTGCTTCTGAGTCAGGAGCGTTACGTTCCCTGTATCAAACTTCAAGGCCTTGTCAATCTGTTTCAACTCCTGACTTGCGTCAGTAGCAGCCTTATTGACATTTTTCAGCGCCTTTTGTAAGGGTTGCGTGTCGCCATCGATTTCAATTTTGATACCTTTGATATTTCCTGCCATATTTCCTCCTTTCATAAAAAATAGAAAAGCGCTGAGAGAATTTCTACCACTGATAATGCAGTCAGACCAACGAACTTGGTCTCAGAATCGCTCTCTCAGCACTCATTTTTCTTTAAAAGCTGTCAAAATCAGCTTGCGTGGCTTTCCGTTCGCCACCCTTATCCTCACTCCGTAAATTCACATAATCCGTCTGATAATCCAGAGCCATTCCGATTGAAATGTGCTTTAGATCATCAATAGAAAGACCAGTTTCTTTACAGCAAGATAAGTAGGATTCTACTGTGAAGATTTCTTCGCTAGCTGATTCTGTTTCATCTGGTGCTTTTTTGTCGTCATGCTCGCATTCAGCATTTCCATCAGAACGGGCCCAACTTCCTGAATAGGAAAGACTTCCATTTCCATGAAGAATTGTTCATAAGGCTTGATGTGAGGATTTGCAGATTTAGCAAAGGTCCAAAAAAGGCGGTTGAAAAAGGTCATATCAAACTCTGACAACATCGAAACGTCAATATCAGTTGCTGTCAACTCTTTGTCATTTTCCAGCTTGTTCAATTCATTCATGAATGATTGATTTTTCAACATTGAGAACAAATCTTGAAAATAATCTTTCCCAAATTGTTGCTTGTAGGCGATAGGAGTATAGCCGTTGGTCCCCAACTCATACTCCTGATTACCAACCAAAACGATTTTACGCATAGATCTTCTCCTTAAGCTGCAACCGCAGTAGGTTCATAGACTTTCTTGAACCAGTTGTCATAAATTTCCTTATTATCAGCTGATGTGATAGAACGTTTAACAACTGAATCCAGAGGACGAGGACTTGCCTTAAAGCCAAGTTCACGCTCGTTGACGTTTGTACCATTTTTGGTTTTTGAGCCATTGCCTGGACGGCTCGCTGAACAGTAGTAAAGGACGTGACGTGTTTTATTCTTGTCACCCGAAAATTCAAACATCAAGGCAAATGAGGTGAATTCTGCATCAGCTTTTTCAGTCAAAACACCCGTCTGAGCATCTTTGATTTCACCCAAAATCTTAGTCGCAAACATTTCAATAATGTGAGAGATTTTGAATTTCCCTTCATAGCCTTCGTTTGAATTCATGAAGTGATAATCGATATCGTCTGCTTTGATTGGTGTTGATTCACCCTTTGGATCCAATGTTAATTCCATTGCTCCAGGAAAGCGGAAAATTTCATCGTAAGCAATCACTCCATCTGCACCAATTGATTTAATTGGCGCAACGTGAACATTTTTTAAACCAAAGGTTACTTTATTTTCTTGAGTCATGTCATTCCTCCTTAGTATAGATAGACCGTATAAGACTTGACATAGAGTCTTTCAGTCTCGATAAATGTTTCTTCTTGAACATCGAAAAAGAGCTCGTGGGTTGTCCACAGCTCTTCCAGACGTTCTTCCAAATCTTCATCCTTACTCTCAAAAGCCAGCTCAACTGTCACGCTCTTAATCTGATGATTAACCGTGTTGTCAGCTGCATTGATGACTGGACTTGATTCATAATAGACCAGGTAAGGTAGGTCAGGAGCGTTCCCAGTTTAAACGCTCGATAGGTGACAGGCAGGTTTACCTGTTACAAAATAGCAGCAAAGTCTGATAGCTTCATTTCCCAATCTCCTTGATTCGCTTCTCAAAGTTCTCTCTAACTTTCTCCTCAACAGGTTTAATATGTGGAAATGCCCGACTACGACCGCCATTTCTCAAAACATGCCCATTTTCTAGTAAGTGAGTTAAACGATAGGTTGGAGCCGCGTTGTAGATGACGTATGACCCCTTAGCATTTTTCTTGAAGCGCCAATTTCTAGCATACTTTCCATAACGTTTTGGACTAGTCGCTTTTAATTCCGTAACGGCTTCGTTTACAACGTCCTCAGCAATCAGGTCAATCTTATCTTCTACCTCAGCAGAGTACTCTGCCATTGCCTTTGCAATTTCATTCGCTAAATCACTTGTTAAGCTCATTTCAAGACCTCTGACAAAGTCAACTCTAAAATTTCAGAATCGATAGGATAGGTTTTCAAGATACGATATTGCTTGCCTTCAAATTTCGCAAACTCCTGATTCTCATACTCAAAATTTCGAATCTCAACAACCAAGCTCGGTTTTAAACCTGCCTGATTTGCTTGATAAAATTCAGAGCGAGTAACCCTCTTTTTTTGACACAAGAGAGTAACTTCAACATCTTCAGAGATTGGTTGTAGCAACTTGTCCTTACCTGTGACTTTTTTAGAGATCAATTTGATTTCATGATTCCACATTCTTGACCTCTTTCTTTGATGCTATCTGTAAATTATGCAGTCGCCATTGAAGGTGACGTGGCATATCCACCCCACCCTCATAGCGATAAGCAGCATAGTCAACGATAAACATTTCATGGTCAGCACGCTCACCAACAAGCTCTATACCGAGGTTATCGGTCAATTCAGTGATGACACTTGAAATGATTTTTTTTAACGGCTTGTCTCTCAAGTCGGTTGAAATACCCAACTTAAGCTTCAGCAATTCTAAAAGCTGACCTTCATCCATGCTTACTCCTCAACTTCCTTAGCAGGCTCTTCAGCAGTTTCCTCAACTGTTTCTTCCTGCTCAACTACGGGCTCTTCCTTAACTTCTTTTGTTTCAGGAACTAGTTTCTTAGGTTCATCATCTCCCAAAACTTCAAGGAAAATAGAGCCAGCAGTGTTGGCACCAGTCAAAAGGCCATTGGTAAAGCTATCTGTGGGCTCATATCCCTCACGAGGAAAGACATCGCCAACAGCATAGTCATGTTTTTCAGGATCAACCAAGTCCTTGAAAGGACGAATTACTTTATAGCTCATACGCTACCTCCTTAAGCTACAACATCAGTGTAAGTTCCAAATACCCCAGCATCTTCATCTGTCTTCTTGATATCAAAACGAAGGTATGATGCAAGGTTCTTACCAAATTTATGATTATCTTCCCAATTCACGGTCAATTCCATACGGTCAAACAACGTAAGGAAGTATTCAACATCTCCAATAAAATACTTCATTTCTCCTTCTTGACCTAAAAGAGTGTCATCAACAGGATAGATGGTTTTTCCAGAGAATGAATACCCAGTTGGTGAAGTGATGTCAGGTTGAAGCATGTAGCGGCCGTCCTTGTCCTTAACTTTATCCAATGCGTTGAACATAGAGTCAGTAACGACAAGAGATTTTTTATAAACAGATGAAATCTTAGTGTTCAAAATGTCTTTAAGTCCATCATAGCCGCTAGCATTTACAACTTTTGCGGATTTCAAAACATCCGCAACAATTGCCAATTTTGTTTGTTCGTCCTGATCTTGAATATCTTCTTGCATGATTCCAATAAGATCATATTGTGCATCTTCAATCGCTTCACGAGAGATAGGAAGCTCACCACGATAAGTTTTAATTTTGTAATCCACTTCAGTGATTTTTGTTTTTCCTAATTCTGGATTTTCTTCAAGTTCACCAACCTCTGTCATCTTACGATTTGATTTCTTCATGACTGGGTAAGTACCTGAACCACTTGTTACTTTCACAATATGGATTAGGTTAAGCAGCGGATTCTGACGTTCAGGTGTTTTTTGTGGTTCCAAAACCTCTTTCGGAATAATCGCTCCTACATCTGTTGTTTTAACACCTGTGCGTTTTTGTCCACGAGAGCGGATGAATTCTAGTACTGCGTCACGTTGTTCCAATTTCTGTCCTCCACGTTTTTCTTGACTTGGGTAAGTCGGTGCTTTACGATTTAGTTCCTCAACTTGATTTTTCAAATCTTCGATTTCTTTTTCAAGTTGTTCTTTTTCTGCTTCCTTTTCATCCAATTCTTTCTGGATGTCTTCAAGGTTCTTTTCAACTGCTGAAACTTCTTCATCAGTTTCCAGCTTGTTCCAATTTAGCGGCTTCAAGTTCTGAGCGCTTGTTCAATTCTTTGATTGATTCTTCAAGCTCTACCACTTTGTCTGCTTTGTTGCGCATACGAGCGCCTAAAATCAATGATTTGTGCATAGGTTAAATTTCTCCTTAATTTCTTTTTTGCGCTTATCCAGCGCTTCACGATTGGCACGCTGTTGACTTTCAAAGTCTTTCTGCCGTGCAGCAATTTCCGTTTGTGGATAGGCTGGGAAAGTACATGGACTGACTTCAAAGATTTCTAATTCTAAGATAGTGTCCAGGTACGAACCATCTGCTTGCTCTTCCGTATTGATTTTGATTGGGATGAAACCAAAGCTACATCCAATCACATCGCCACGCTGAACACGAGCATAGGCCCCAACAGCTTGCGGATCATCCTTGTTGATGATGATATCACCGTAAAGTCCGATTTTATCAACTCTCAAAATGACCGTTCCATTACCAGTCCGACCAAGCACCAAATTATCATCATGGTTAAATAATGCCCTGATGTCAGCTCCTTTGATGGCTTTTTCAACACCTTCACGCTTGATTACCTCAAAGTAACCCGGCCATAATTCAGTAACTTCATCGAACTTGATAAAGTACCCACTCAAAATCAAATCACCAGTATCACTTTCTTCTCGTGTCTTGAACTGAGCAGTACGATAACTATTCCGTTTGTTCATTCTCTTCCTCACCCCCTTTCAGTTTCTTTTGGTCCCCAAGTCTGTCTTGCGGTAGATAATTTTCAAGAGCAAGGAGCTCATCCATATCAGGATCTGGTGGCATCCCAAGCCAATCTCTCCACTCGTTTCGACGCATTGCCATATTTTGGGTCATCTGTTTAGCTACTGATGACAATTCTGTAATGTCATACGAATAAAGAGAGCGAGCATTCAGTTTGAAATACCGATTGTTTGAAACTAGTAAATCTCTAGTTAAGGTCTGAGTAATTGTATTAGCAATACTCATAACTGTTGTATTGACAAAGTTGTTGTATTCTTCTTTGTCGAAACTTCCAACTCCTAAAATAAAAGCTGGAACTCCCAAAAGTCCAGCAACTGTTTTCTTGTCAATTTCAACAGATTCATTGATAGCGATATCTTTTAAGCTGAGTGGCTTAACCTGTTCTACACTCAACAAAGCATCAGGAATAATCCACGGCTCACCTGCCTGACTTGTTGTTAAGTATTTCTTAGCGACCTTGTCTCGCCCCTCTTGCGTGCCCAATTCTCCATTCGAAGAATCAACCTTAACAATCAAGCTAGGAACGTTCTTGCCATTCATAAAACCTTTTTTAATTTGAGTTGCAAGATTTAAATTCCTAACAATATCCCTCAGAGCAAGTCTGTAGCCAGTCCCTACAAATGGATTGTCTGGATCTGGGTTGATTACAAAGTGCACGATTTCGCTTGGGTTGTAGTCGATACCACGATAATTCACGATATAACCAACATCATCACTTTTGAAAGAGATCTCACTCATTGCGAATGGTCTCAAGTTCAAAATATAATCATTCACAGGATCATACTCAACATGAAGAACAGAGTTCCCATCGCCGAACAACAGTAAGTCACGCACAATCTTGAAAATCCAAGTTTTTCGAGTCATATTGTCACATGGGTTCACATCAATCTTGCGAGCCAGTCCGTCTTTTATTCGGATATCGCCTTTGTCGGTATTCTCCATCAAATGAATGGTCATATTTGATACCATGTCAGCAATCTTGTTGACCGCAGCAATCACATCAGGATTTCGAGCCAAAGGCACATAGCTATCACCGTCAATATAAAGCCCAAATCTGAATGAGTGATAACATTCGTTCCGCTTCGACTCTTACCACGTTTCAAAAACCTATCTAAAAGCCCCATCTTTTCTCACCTCCTTTCTATTCACGATTATCTCTTTCTCAGTCTGTCCAATTCTATAATGTTCTGGATTAACTTTAGGATCTAATATTGATAGCTCTAGCTGGAAAGGGTTGTCCAGTGGTAAAAAAATATCTTTCATATCCAACCTAATCAAAGAAACTCATGACATTCTGATTCTTGCCAAGGTTGGCAAGAGCCTGAATGCAAGCAAAAACGCTGGCATCGAACAAGTCAATTCTTGCAGTACCACCGTCACCGTCTAACTTTTCATATTGCACAGCATCGTCCACCTTTTCAATAGCTCTAACATTACTCACGCAGTATTCATAAGCATCAGAATGAAGATAGTAAAACTCTTTATTCTTAACTTTAAACTCAATCCGTCTGAATCCCTCTGATTTCAGATAAAATAGCTGAGGTTGGTCAATCATCTTAAACCGAGCTTGTTTCATCTTGGTCAGGAACTCACGACCAAACTTCCTATCCATACCGACAGCAGCAATCTTGAATCCTTTCTCCCTCATCTTGATGAACCATTTGACAATATCATCATAGAGAACGGTCGGAGTATTGCTCATAGTTAGCCAACCATCAGACTGCCAACCAAAAAGAGGTATTCCATCGTCATTGGCTTTCTTCTGGGCATTGACACGAGGAAAGAAAGCGTGTGTGATACAGATATCAACATCTTTTTCACCATCATGATAGACACCATAAAGAGCAGCAGCTGTCAAGTCGTGCAACCTTGACAAGTCTGCTCCACCATACCACTGGATAGGCAAGCGTGCCAGCTCCTCTAAGGTCCAATCGTAACGACTGTCTGAAGCAATAAACTCATCAGGATTGAAATAAGCGTTCATTGAGTTTGTAAAGACATTCAAAGTCTTGTTAAAAAACTCATTTCTTGTCTGTGGATCATTCATAGCCTGCTCAGCTTCTTCTCTCAGAGCCTTGAGCGATACCGTCACACCCCACGATGGGTTGGCTTTCTTAAGTACATTCTCGTCTAGGTAATCACCGACATCTCCATCTGTTGACTGGTCAGCTTTGCAGATAAACATGAACAAGGAATCATCCTTGACCAATTGTTTAAGGACCTTTTGACAGTATTTAAGACGGTTAGCAAGGAAACCAGTAGGAATATCACCAGCCGTAGAGATAACAAAAAGCATACTGTTTCGGTATGCTGACATTGTTTTCTTCATAAGACCGTACTTTTTACTGTTTCTCATCGTGTGAGCTTCATCCATGACAACAACGTTTCCATTCAGAGCGTCCAGACGGCTCTCATCATTTGCCAGAGCTTGAATAAAGAAAGAACCTTCATCACCAAAGTTAGCACTGATTGAGTGTTCCTGGTTGTTGTCCTTGATACGGATGTTCTTGTCATTCCATCGCTCAACATTGAACTTCAAAAATCCAAAGGCTTCCATCGCTTGCTTGACTGAATTGGCCACGATGTAGCATTTTGAACCGCTGTCTGTGTCTAATATCTGATAAGCAAGTGCGATTGCAGCAGTAAATGAGGTCTTCCCATTCTTCCGAGCAAGCATGATAAGCGCTTCTTTGAACCTGCGCTCATTTGTACCCTTGTAGTAAAATCCAAATAGATTAACAACCACAAAGTGTTGCCATGGTTGCAAAAGTAATGGCTTGTTACGGATAGACACCGCAAACATATCATCACCCTGCTGATGGACTATCGTGTTTTCGATGAAGTGAACAACGAAATCAACGATATCCTCATCCATTTCAAACTCTGGATTGTCAAGATCACGCAAGAAACGTTCAGCTGCAAGAATATTCTCCTCACAATGTTCCTCTCTGTGAGATATGACGTGCTGAGCATACTCTTTCGCTTTGCCAAGATTACCCATTGCCAGTCACTCGCTTCTTCTTGATTTCGTTCTTGAACTTCAGGACCTCAGTAAGAACTGAATCACCTTCTTGTTCTACTACCTCACCGAGCGACTTAGGATTCATCATCAACTGATTAGAGTAGCTGAGGATGTCTTTCCTCAAAATTTCCATTGCTGTCAAGATTGGAACTTTACGTTCGTTCTCTGCGCCAGCCTTGTTGACGTAGGTGTCTGTTACTGGATAACCCATGTCAGCATAATCTTGAGCAAGTTTCTGATACTGATAGAGCATTCCTGCAAAAATATCAATGATCATTTCGAACTCTTTACGATAAGTGCCCAAGTCTTTCATCTGCTTGACTACTTTTGACTTAATCGACTTTGCTGTAATTGGTTTAGCCAAAAACTACCTCCTTTCGTCAAAATCGCTTAGTTTTTACCCCCTTTTTGTTTGAAGGCCCCCGACTTGGAAAAAGTTCCCTTCACCGGTTCCCAGAGACTTCGAAAAAAATTTTTTGAAGTGGGGGGGATAAAAAATTTTTTTCATTTTTCATTTTTATTTTTGAAAAAATTTAAAAATTCTTTTTTTCTTTTCTTCTGCCAATAAATTCCATTTCCGATTATCTTATCGTTGTTGCGGTCATGAAACGTATTATGTTTGCGGTTGGTCATCGGTAAACAATTCCAAGATACATACTCAAGTTCTGGATACTCAGATACTGGGTAAATATGATGAACCATTTCAGCTGGAACTGACTGCCCATATCGTAGACTTTCTTGGCAAAGGTAATCGTGTTGTCTCATGACCTTGTCACGGAACTTGTACCACTTCCTTGTCTTCAAGCTTTGTCTGACTGGTTTGTTGTACATGATATATACTCCTTTGCAAAACAAAAGGACAGGCTTTTGACCTATCCCATCTCATACAAGAAATCTATGCTACCATAATAAACCTTTTTTTGTGAGACTTCAAGATGTCTTTTGTCTCATTTTATTTTTCTTGATTTTCTTTTTGAGTAACTAAAGATTGGATTCCTTAATTCTAATTCTTTCTGTTTGTGGTAATCTTGATGTTTCCACATGACTCCATCATGGTCATCAACCTTTCTGTATAAATTATATTGATTATCCATTGTTGACCTCGCTTGACTATACCAATTTTATCCCTCACTTTCACATATCTTATATTTTGTTAAACTCACTCTAAATCTCAAATCCTTACTAGGCATGGGTTTTAAAGAGTTTCATTTTTTCAGTTTATGCTTAACTCATTATGTGAAAGTAATATCTAAAAAAATTAAATGACAAAGTTCCGTAAAGCATCATCAAGCTCTGCTTGTTCTATTCCTATGTATCTCAAGGTTATTGCAGGTGATGAGTGATTGAACATTTTCTGTAATGTTCCTACGTCCTTTGTCTTGTTGTAATATTTATAGCCGAACGTCTTGCGCATTGTATGTGTTCCAACATTATCAATGCCAAGTTCTTCAGCTGCTTCATGTATGATTTGATAGGCTCGCTCACGAGTGATTGCTTTATTCTGACCTTGCCTACTCTTGAATAAGAAATGATGAAATGGTTGTCCTCGACATATCTCCTCATTTCTTTCTTGAGCTCCTTTGTCATCCGTCTTGTTATCTGCTTGCCAGTCTTCCGTTCTCTCAGTTTGATGTGCCAACCTTGAACATCTTTAACTTTCAAGGTAAGTATATCTCCAACTCGCAAGCCAGTATTCAGGCCTGTAATGAATAGCATATAATACATCTCATTCCACTCCTTGAGATAATCTTTCATTTTCTGGATGTCGTCATTGTCTTTTATCGGTGATACAAATTCCATAACTGCCTCCTTTCTACAAAACAAAAAGCCAGCATTTGCTGACTCTTGACGATACTTCTGTTGGACAACTTTTCTGACTAGAATTAAGGATGACTCCTAAAGTGTGATGTGTGTTTTGTTTCAGAAGTTCATGCTATCATAATAACCCTTTTTTTGTGAGACTTCAAGATGTCTTTTGTCTCATGTTTATTTATAGCTCACCTTTCAAAATAGCGTACTGCTCTAGGATAATCCTTCTACGTCGATAGATTGTAGCTTTGCTCATGAATTTCTGTTCTGCTATTTCTTCCCATCTCAATTGAGGATATCTCCAGCGCAGATTAAAGATTTCCTTATCTTCATCAACTAGATTGATCAGGAGTTTGTTAATAATCCCTTTAAATCCTTCAAGAAATTTAAAGTCGGATCATCCGCGATTCTGATTGCAATTGTTTCGGTAGGTTTGCTTATTCCTACGCTGGGCCCACTTTGAGAATCTGGATTTCGAGTTTCTAGTTCTAGCCTTCTCAAATCTATTGTCCGTTGAATGTTTTGAAATTTGAAAAGTTCTCTGTCTAATGTTTTGAGGTCTTCGTCGCTTAATTTCTTCAATTCCTACCCCCTTGATATCTTCGTGACTGCTTCCACTTGATAATCTTACCATCGTTATTGTTGTTGAAATAATCTGGCAATCTTGCCGTTGGGCTCTCTTTATAGACCACTTTTTCAACGACCTGGACTCCAGGCATCATTTCATCATCTATCCACCCAACAAGCCACGCAGGGTTTACATCATAGGTTTTAGCAATCATTTCAATCTGCTTAATAGATGGATATCCACCTCGCTCATACAAATGAATTGTGTTTTGGGAGACACCTGTATCTCTGGCCATATCTTTGACAGAGATACATAGGTCTTCTCTAAGTTCTTTAAGTCTTAGCTGCATCTTGCTCTCCATTTCCTAGTATTAGCTTTTATGAATGCCGCTTGCTCTTGCAGCTGCTTCCATTCGTAATCCATGATGATTTCAAGTTGATTGTTACAAAGACCTTTTAAGAAATCATTTTGAGCTTCTAGTTTCTCAATATCCTTATAGGCCCTTTCATACAGTTCATCTTCCAAAAATCTAATGCGCTCTGCCATTGCTTCTTGAATGATGATATAAGTTGGTTTCTTGTACTTTGTCATTACAATATTACCTCATCTCCAATTTTTAGAGATTCATAGTTTGTTTTAGTAACTACGAATATTCCGTAATTTTGTACTGTGATAGTGTACATGTCGCCAATCTTCTCCTTTTGTAAAACTCTGCCTTTGATTTCTGCTCCTTGATTGTCAGCTTTATAAACGACAATCGGACGCTTTGCTTCTAGTTTTTTAATGTGGATACTCTGCCAAATATTTAATCCGGCAGACAATAAAATCCATATTGCGATAAATCTTTTCATTCTGTTTCCTCCTCAAAATAACTATGAAATTTACTTAAATTGACAATAGCGACCTCTTCGACAAAATGTTTTTCGATATCAAAGTCTGGATCATTTTTCTCAAACTCTTTCTTTATAGCTTTTTCCGCTAGAGAAGGTAAAGCGAATATACTTGCTCCGTTTTTTAAGGCAAGCGCTTGACCGTGTTTATTTACTATTCGATAACCCACATCAAACGGTCTGATTTCCATTGGGATTTTTATGCGCTTACTTTGATTCTTCATTCCTTCTTCAAGTGTTTGTATCATCACTCAACCTCCTCCACTTCAAATAGTGGACTATTAAACACTTCACCAAAACCAGAATATTCTAGTTCCTTTCGTGTAAATTTTTCGTTGTTTTTCCCATTGTTAAAAAAGTGGAATCCAGTTTCTGTTTGATTTAGATAATCATCTGTATTTTTTAACTTGACTTTATATTTTGGCTCTTTCTCGGCCTCATAGTCAGTCAACCACGCTCGAGCGAAAAGTTCTTGGTTGTTTTTGTCATTAAGCCATTTCTTCACGAATTCGCTTTTTTTAGCGTAGAGATGAATTGTGTTACTATCTAGTGCATCACGCAAACTAAAATTTTTTAAAAGTTGGCATTCGAAAATCCAGTCATCCATAAAATTAGGTAGAAGCACTTTATTCAATTCTTGTCGAATCTTATCAGCATCTTTCAATTGATTGCCAACCCACGCTCCCTCAAGTTTACCTTGTTCGTAACCACTGCGATATTTCATTAAACCATAGTCGTCCCCTAGTTCTTTAAGGATGTCGTTAAGCCATCTTGCCTGTGTCGTTGGGTCAAACCCTCTAATTCGACCAACAACATCCTTTAATTTGAACGGCAACGGTTCTGGCTCGTCCAAAGACTGTAAGTCTTTCAAAACCAAATCAACGGAGGTCATCTTTTTCTTGCTAGCTTTAAATTTTTCATATCGTTCAATTAGTCCCTGTATGTTCATTCTCAAACTCCTCGCTTTCAATTCTTCTAATATCAACAACGTCTTCAAGATGTTCTCTTGAACACCACTTGTTTTTTATACACTCTCTAATAAAATTGTTTTTATAAAAACAATGTTCTATGTAAGCAATTGGAAATAATAAAGCAATAAATGGTGCACACGCAAGTAGAGACAAATAAATTGCTACTCTTCCAAATTTTGAATCAGCAATATACTCGTAAAACTCAATAGGTCCTTTTATTTTCCGCAAGTGCCTGATAAAAATAATATAATTTTTCCTTTTCATCCTTCACACCTCCTACGCTACTTTTTGTACTAATTTTGTTTGCTTCATCCATTCCTTGGCAATGTCCCATACTTCAGCTGGTACATCTTGGTTATACTTGCCACGAAATTGGGCTATTTTCCCCTGCCTTACTTCAAGTGTGTAAAGAGGTTTTTTAGGTTGGTTTGATAAACGGACAAACACTATTAAGGTATTCCCTTTAAAATGCTTGTCTGTATATGAGCTTACGCAGTGATGTAGCTTTTTGCCCTCGTAGATCAGCTCGGCCACTTTTCTAGGGACATGGAATGCGTATCCCTGGATGGTCTTATCCATTCCTTCTCTAAGTTTAAACTCAGCTTCAAGTTGCTTGCGTTTCTTCTTATCTTCCAGTTTTTGTTTTTCTTCGACGAATTGATTGTATAATCCGACTGTGTGATTATGCATGGTCGTGAAATCCTTTGGCACAAGCATAGCATCACCTTCAGGCTCAATGCCCATTTCTCGTAGCATCTTGAGATAGTCAAGGTATTCATTGAAGTCAATATGATTCTTGATAACCCAATTCTGAAACTTATTGATCCCGATACCTTTCGGTATATGCTTGATATCGTGGTAAGTCAGATAATACTCAATGCCAGGCACTAGTTGGCCGTTCCGTTCTTTTAATCGACGGCTCAACTCAAATTCATTAAAACTACGATTTGAATTCTTGAAAAATTGTTTATTCTTCTGAAGCCATCTGCGATTCAAGGTTCGCATATCTACGTTTTTGGTGAATCCAGTGTAACCTGGGTTCATGATTTCGTTAGCCAATTTGTAAGCATGAATTTCTGAGCAAATTCAATTTCAAACTTATATTTGTAAAGCCGTTCAATTTCCCAGTAGAAAATATTCCCGAACTTCAAATATTTGAGTTCAGATACCTTTTTAAGTTTTTCAACCCAGTTGTTTGGATAGAATTTATTACCTGTATAATATCCTCCGCTAAAGAAATTAGAGAAAAGATACGGATAAAATTGGCCGTTGTAATCTTGGCCAATCTTCACATGTTTGTCATTTTCGAATCGCTCCAAATTTGTAAAATGCCAATCGATAAATTGTTTTCCTTCAACCAACTTCGACCTGAATTCATAAGATTGTATTTCGATACGTTTCGAAGTGCTGAGAATGATAGAGAAAAAGTAGGTCTTGTCATAAAAAGTGAGCCGTGACGACTTTGTTAGTCGTTTCTCGATACAATGACCAAGGTTCAAATCTGAAGCGATTATGGTCTTGTCCTTATTGGTCCATTTGTACGTTGTGATTTGCGAATAGCACCAGCTCCAGAAGTTTGCAGGTGGTTTCAATCGTCTATCAGCTTCTCGCTTGCATTGTTCATGTTTCATTCATCCAAGAAATCGAAAATGCTCATTTGCTTTTCGACTACTCCTTTCTCTTTCTTAATTTTGACCGCATCAACTTTATTTTCAGAAGGATTTTTAGGTTTTTCTACCTTCTTCTTGACAGATTCAACAGGTACCTGCTTGATGTTAGATACTTGTGAATTTGAGATAAAATATTCTCGAACCCATCTGAAGACAGTAGCATCATCGATACAAGCGACTCCGTTTTCAGCAAATTTACGAGCTTTTTCTTTAGCATGGCTTAAAGCACACTTCAGAGAGTATCGCTCTTTTAAGATTCCTTTAAATAATTCCTCATCTTCCTGATCGCATATCCAGTTATGAACACGGTCAAGTGCAGCATCATGTGGTTGATTTAATTCCTCCAGCAACTTAGCCAAGGCTTTCTCTTTAATTTCATTCATATCATTTTCCCCAAAATACGACTGCCTTTGTGTGAGTTTGGCTAAATACGGGCAGTCGCTCGTCCAGGTCACACGACCGATTGACGCATATTCTAGCTCGCTTTTAACGTGGTTCTCGGCACGTTGATTTTGTCGCTAAGTAATAGCAATCTACAGCACCATAATCAAAACGTACATCATCTTTTCCGATATATTTTTTGAATTTTGGTCTGTTAATACCTGAGAAAGTCCATTGATGGTCTTTCATCCGTTCGATAAGTTCATCCACATTGTTAAAACTTCCAAGAAAAAACTTGCAATGCCCATTGTAGACGAAGTAAAGTTTTAATAACAAGGTGTACCACCTCTCTAAAAGTAATCTTTCCTTTTGTTTTTCAAGTCATTAAATACCATCAGATGATCATTGTCTACACCCTTCATCAACCGACTCATAAACGGCCGACCATATCGCTTCTGAATTTCTTGTGCAGTTAGATTAGTCGTGATAACCGTGTTAGCCCTTTTGTTGAGAATATTGTAAAGGATACCGAAGGACCACTCGCTATCCTTCTCCATCCCAAGATCATCCAAGACCAAAAACTTTGCACTAGCAATTTTATTGACCAGGAACTCTTCCTGACTAAAGTCCGCCTTGATTTTCATCAGTAAGTCAGTGACATTGATAAAGATAGCAATTTCTTTTGTAGTCTCTGATAAATATTTCATCATCGCAAAAGCAAGATGGCTTTTACCCGTTCCAGCTTCTCCTTGAAAAACAACATTGTTTCTAGCCCCCTCAGCCCACTCACTACAAATCCTATTTGCAAAAGCTAGTTTTTCCGCTTCTTTTTCAGTCGGTGTGTCAAAGTTATCAAGAGTAGCATTTTTCAGTACATCATCATAGAGAGAGAATCTCTCAAGATAGAACTTCCGCTCTCGTTCATGCTCAGCATCAGCCAACTTATTGACCTTTATTTGATTCTCTGCATGGATCCGTTCCGATTCACATAAGCGACAAAGGACATCATTTGTCCGGAGGATTTTGATCAAGGGAATCCCATGCTTTTCGCAAATTTCAGCCTGTTGTTCAGTATTTCTATGGTAAGATAAGGCCATCTCCTCGAGTGCATCAGTTACCATGATACCTTACCCCCACAAGCTTTCCAGCTAGCCATATCTGACAAGCAAGCAGTAACGGTAGAAAGAGGTTGTTTTATAAGCAAAGATTTCTTTTCGTCGCTGATCGGATAAAAGTCATCTTCAAATTGCTCAATAAGTTCTAAAATCCCCATTCGTCCTTAGCCCCCTGTTCTGATTTTTTTTCTTGATGTTGTTTTTGAAATTGTTGAACCTGTTCAACTGTTGTAACCTGATTCAGCTGCCAATTTCTTAAAATTCCACCAATGTACTTGATGTTAGGCTTACCTAAATTAATAGCTATCTTCAATGCTTCTTTTACTAAATCGACATCATTTTCGTTCAAAAGATGATTGATTTCCTCAATCTCAAAACCTGATAGCAATCTACGGAACTCAGATTGGAATAATTCAAGAATATTTTCGTTACTACTAGTAGTAGTTATACTCTTATCTTTATCTAATCTATTCTTAGTCTTATCTCCTTCTTCTTCTAGTGCGTTACCGTCCGTTACTGTAACGTTACATGTAACGTTACCAAGAGCAAGATTTTTCTGCTTCTCTCGGTGTCTTGCCACACGATTCCGTGTTTGTTCCTTGATTTTTTCCATGCCATCAATATTTTGATGTTTTTCCCAATTTGGCAAAGTAATGACACCGTCAATAATCTCAATCATCCCAAATTGCTCAAAGACTCCCAGGGCCATTCTGACAGTATTTAGAGGCCTTTGAAAAATTGTAGCAAGCATTTCATCAGTGTAATGAACTTTATCTGACATCATCAAAAGCCCGTTGCGATTATGTTTACCAGCGAGAGCTAGGATTTTAAACCATATAACCAAAATTGCATCATGATCTGGTAGTGCATCAATAAGACGTATTTTTTCATCGTCAAAAATGTCAGTCGTAATCTTAATCCATTTGATTTCAGACATTACTCCCCTCCGTTTTAATCCACAAATGTTTCTTTTCGTGTCACGGGATCAATGTCCACACGTCGGCCAGTTTTAAAGTCGATAAACCCTTTTTCAACTTGTGGCGCTTGAAATTGAATCTTCTTTTTCTGTCTCATGGCCATTTTAAGCTTTGATATTCATCATCAGTGATTCAATCAATACCACTGATACTACTGTGCCTACTGCGATAATTTGTAAATTGTTCATGTTTTTTTATCCTCTTTTTGTGCTATAATATAGTCAAATAATTTTGCTAAGACCTTGTCCAGAAGCCTTTTAGTAAAGTTATTATATTTGATTAGAGAGCCATTCTTTGATGGCTCTTTTTGACCATTTCTTACCAGGTAATTCCTTTGGAAATCCCTTTAAGTAACGATAATTATCTGAAAATGTGGCATACTTAATTCCTAGAAAATCACAGGTAGTGTTCACATCCATCAACTCTGGATAGTGATCACTATCTTTTTCTATTTCGACTAGCCTTGTGATTGTGTCCTTGATAATGGACTTAATCCATTCAGATAGTGAAAGTAGAACATTGTCCATCTTCTTTCCCTCCTACCCTTCGTCAAATGAGTTCAATTTCATGATTTTCATCTTGGTATTAGTGCTTGGCTCCCACGTCATCCAGTAAGCAAGAGCAGCTTCTGCAAACTTCTTCGGTAACAAGTCATAGCGACTGATATTAAAGTGGTCTTTGAAATCAATCTCAGCTTGTCTAAAGACTGACTGAGCGAAAGTCTTATCTGCATAAGCTGGACTATCAATACCACCCTAAGCAAGCCACGACCCGAGCCTTGCGCTTCTTCAGGAGCGACTTAGCATAGCTTGGATGAATCGGTTGCTCACTCTTGAGGTAGTCAATATCTTCCAGCATGGTCGCCTGTTGCTCACGCAATTTCTTTCTGGCCAGTAAATAGAGCGATGAAAGGCATCCTCGTCCAAGTCCTCACGGATGATCCGCCCTGCTTTTCGAATAGCTGGCAAAGACCTCTGATGTCACCCAGCGCTTAAACTCTTTTGCTTGTGGAAGCTTACTTGAAAGAATGAGAGAGTAGAGACCAGATTCGTTGATGATGATAGTGTTTTGTGTTCGACCTAAATTGTCGGTGAGTCCGTATTTCACGGAGTCATCTTCATCAACGTGCCGAGAAATTGCATCCAGTGGTTTAGCATATCCTAGGATATCTGCAACATCTTTCCCAACGAACCAAGGTTCGTCATCGATTGTCAAAGTACGGACTTCCTGCCCGTGAAAATTAAAAATTTCGTTCATAATGTTCCTCTTCTTACTTTTCCTAGTGTTAAAATAGTTTCCCAAACATCTAGTCCTTCAAGACTATCGATCATCATCTGACTAAGTTGGTGATTTTTCTTCTGCCAATTCAGTATTATTTTCGCTTGCATATATGGACCTCTCAGTGATTTCTCCAAGGGTTTTCCATACCCAAAATATCTACGACTTTTTCTTTCACATAATCACTTCCTTTTCCATATTTCAGTAGCTCTGAAATAACTGATGATGCTACAGGTACTTGTTTTGCCAATTCGGCTTGAGTCATATCCAACTCAATCAAACGAGTTTTGATTTTAGCCTTGATTATCTTTAGTTCTTTACTCATCTTCTTCCTTTCTATATTTCTCTGCTTCTTTTGAAATTTTCAAAAGCATTGAAAGTCCCCCAACTACTCCATCTAAATACCCTCGCCCATAGTCTGTCGCTACGAGTTCTAATAATTCTTTCAGGTCTTCTTCGTTCATCCCTGACCTCCTTTTTAAAAAATTATCTAAAAAGTTAGCGAACTTCTTGACATCTCTAGTCAAATGTTTTAAAATAAAAACATAGAGAAAAGACCTACTAAAAGTAAGTTTTACCTATAGAAAACAGACGCCAATCAGTTTTGTAAGGCTTTATTTTTTAGTTGTCTAGTTCGCTAACTCTTTAGCTTACGAATATTATTTTAAAACATTTGACTAAATAAGTCAACTATTTTCTACAAATATTTTAAAATTATTTTTCGTTTGCTTAGAAAGGTTGAAAAATTAATGTTTGTAGCATTCGATAAAATAAAAGAATTAGCTGATAAACAGGGAATTTCTATCAATATTTTAGAAGAAAAACTTGGTTATGGAACTAATACTTTATATCGATTAAAAAGAAGTAATCCTAGTTCAAAAGTTTTAAAAGAAATAGCTGATTATTTTAATGTAAGTGCCGACTACCTACTCGGACGTACAGATAACCCTGCTATCGCTGGTGATTCAAAAGAGTATATCTGGCAAGGGAAGACCCTGAACGTAGAAGAAATGGCGTCTAACGTCATGATGTTTGGTGGCCGAGAATTAACAGATGAAAAGAAGAAAATCATCCAGTCTATCATTGAAGGTTACCTCAAAGAAGCTGGTGATTAGAGGTACTGCTTAGTGACCGAAAAAGAAATTATAAGTCATTTTCAGGTTCGCATTGTTGATTTTGACGGTGAGCTAATACCTGATGAACTTGGATTTTACGAAAAAGAAACCAATACAGCTTTCCTGTCGAGTAAACTTAGTAAAAAAGAGAGGGTTAAGGTCCTACTTCATGAATTAGGACACAAGGACCATACACGCTCAGAGTACCAGAACGCTCGCCTACGCTGTGAAAACGAAGCTGATAGGAATATGATCCACCATCTCGTGAAAGACGCGCTAGAAAGCTTGGATGACCCCACAGAGTTTGATTACCTCAAATTCATGTCTTACTACAATCTAAAAACAGTGACAAATGAAATCATGGTAAAAGAGGAATACTTGGCATTAGTAAATTAAAAATGGCATTGAAGATATTTATATAGAGGGGAAATATATGCAAAAGACTGTTGAAAAAATATTATTCAGAGTCGCCGGAGTGACGAAATATAAAAAAGCAGTAAAAGAAGCTTGTAAAATGATTGCTGAAGACAATGGAATTCCAGAGTATTCAAAATACTATGGCGATTTATCAGCTAAGGAAATCAGAGAAGAAGTTGAAGAATACGGTCTAAAAGTCTTTAAGTATCGAGATTTAGATATTTTTAACATTGAACTCATTCCAGAAACGGATAATAAATACGATCCCAATGCTATAAAAGTTTTGATTTTTGATAATCATGTAGGATACGTCCCTGCAACAGTCGCTAAATCTATCCGTAAATATTTTGATGATGAAAGATATCATTTCCTAATAGAATGTGAGATAAAAGGCGGTCCATATAAAGAATGGGACGAGTATGAAGAAAAAGTTGTCACAAATAATGATTTGGATGTTGGTTTTGAAATTTACCTTACCATTGTTGATTCTTCACAAAAAGGAGTAATTCAGAGCGAATCATCTGAGATAATTGATGATAACATTTCCAATAAAGAAGTTACGGAAACTGAAGCTATTGAAACTAAAACAACTGAAGCTGAACATATTGAACAAAAGATTGTTAGTGACAGTTTCGCTGATATAGTAAATGATATTAATCTTTCAGAAACATCTCCTAAGAAAAAACTTCCTGCCAATAAAATCGTATTTTCAGCACTGTATATTTTCTTAGTTTTTTTTGGAGTTGTTGGTATTCCAATCGCTCCATTCCTTGCAGGCCCTTTGACAGCTTGGAGTTTGTATAAACTATACAAACTATTTAGAAAATAAAAAAGCCCCACAATCGCCCTCGCCAAAGTTTGATTGTGAAGCTAACCCTTATAAAAAATCAGCCATTAAAAAGGCCTCTTTTCTATACCCTATTTTACACCATGAAAGGGGTGATGTCAATATTCTCAATGTTTAGACCTTGTCCAGAAGCCGATAAACAAGGAGAATACAATGAAATATAATAAAACAAAATACCCAAATATCTATTACTATGAGACTGCCAAAGGCAAGCGATATTATATCAGGCGCTCTTTCTATTTTCATGGTAAAAAGAAAGAGATTACTAAAAGTGGTCTCACAACCCTTCCACAAGCTCGTGCATCCTTGGCAGAGATTGAACAACAAATCAAAGACCAAGAATTAGGTATCAATACGAATTTAACACTTGATCAGTATTGGGATATCTATTCTGAAAAGAGATTGTCAACAGGGCGCTGGAATGACACTTCCTACTACCTCAATGATAATCTCTATAAGAATCATATCAAACCCAAATTTGGTTCTGTCTTGCTTAAAAACCTAGATAGAAATGAGTATGAACTCTTTATCGCTGAAAAGTTGCAGAACCATACTAGATACACTGTCCAAACCCTCAATTCCAGCTTCATGGCATTGCTGAATGATGCCGTCAAAAATGGAAATCTGCTCTCAAATCGCTTGAAAGGTGTCTTTATTGGCCAGAGTGATATCCCTGCTGCTAACAAGAAAGTGACTCTCAAAGAGTTTAAGACTTGGATAGCAAAGGCAGAAGAGATTATGCCAAAACAATTCTACGCTCTGACCTATCTGACAATTTTTGGATTGAGAAGAGGAGAAGTCTTTGGATTGCGTCCAATGGACATCACTCAGAACGACAGCAGACGGGCTATACTGCATCTTAGGGACAGCCGAAGCAACCAGACCTTGAAAGGAAAAGGTGGGCTTAAAACGAAGGATTCAGAGCGATATGTCTGCCTTGATGATATCGGAACAGACCTTATCTATTATCTGATAGCTGAAGCTTCTAAAATTAAGCGAAAGTTAGGGATTATCAAGGAACAGCACAAGGATTATATAACTATCAACGAGAAAGGTGGTCTCATCAATCCAAACCAGCTAAATAGAAACTTCAATCTAGTGAATGAAGCAACAGGATTGCATGTAACACCTCACATGATGCGACACTTCTTCACAACTCAAAGCATTATTGCAGGTGTTCCGCTTGAACAATTAAGCCAGGCGCTGGGCCATACAAAAGTCTATATGACCGATCGTTACAATCAAGTAGAGGACGAACTTGCTGAAGCGACAACAGACCTATTTCTTAGTCATATTCGCTAAAAAATCCCCGCCAAAATCTCAAAAAGTCCCCGCCAATTCCCCGACCAAAATCCGAAAAATACCGAAAAATATCGAAAAATGATTTTTAGAATAGTCCCCAAAAGCCTGAAATAGAGCCAAAAAACTCCACCTGATTTGGTGGAGTTAAGGGAGATTATTATGAAAAAGAAAAGTTTAGGATATTTGTTACAACAAGTTAGGAGGTCTTCTTGTAACTGTCTATAGTATACCCGACCTATCTTAAACAAACCTTAAAAATCTCTTAGGACCAAACACTTTCTAAAATATTTGTTTGTTCACGACCAGGACCTACTGAGAAAGTAGAAATACGAACGCCAACCAATTCACTCACACGACGAACATAGTTACGCGCATTCTCAGGAAGATCTTCCAAATTACGAACTCCAGTAATATCTTCTGACCAACCTGGCAACTCTTCATAGATAGGCTTGCAACGTTTCAATTGCTCAAGACTAGCTGGATAGTAGTCAATACGTTGACCATCAAGATCATAGGCCACACAGATTTTCACTGTATCTAAACCACTCAAAACATCGATAGAGTTCAATGAAAGGTTAGTAATACCAGAAACACGACGGCTATGACGCATCACAACTGAGTCAAACCAACCTACACGACGTGGACGACCAGTTGTTGTACCATATTCATGACCTACTTCACGGATACGTTCTCCCACTTCATCAAACAACTCAGTTGGGAAAGGACCGTCTCCTACACGACTCGTATAGGCTTTACATACACCAACAACCTTGTCAATCTTACTTGGACCAACACCAGAACCAATCGTAACACCACCAGCCACAGGGTTTGAAGAAGTAACAAATGGATAAGTACCTTGGTCAATATCTAGCATAACACCTTGTGCACCTTCAAAAAGCACACGTTTCCCGTTATCAAGCGCATCATTCAAAATGACAGATGTGTCTGTCACATATTTCTTGATTTGTTGACCATATGCGTAATACTCTTCAAATATCATCGAAAGCAATCGCTTTACTGTCATACAATTTTTCAAAAAGACGATTCTTTTCAGCAAGGTTACGTTCTAAACGCTCACGGAAAATGTCTTTATCCAGAAGATCTGCGATACGAATCCCAACACGAGCAGCCTTGTCCATATAAGCTGGACCAATTCCCTTAATTGTAGTACCAATCTTATTGTCGCCCTTAGCTTCTTCTTGCAAACGATCCAACTCGATATGGTATGGCAAAATAACATGCGCTCGATCAGAAATACGCAAGTTATCAGTTGTCACACCCTCCTCATGAAGATAGCTCAACTCTTTTACAAGAGATTTAGGATTTACAACCATACCATTCCCAATAACAGAGATTTTTTCAGGGAAGAAAATCCCAGATGGAATCAAGTGCAACTTAAATTTCTTACCATCGATCACAATCGTGTGACCTGCATTATCACCACCTTGGTAACGTGCAATCACTTCTGCATTCGCTGAAAGGAAGTCTGTAATCTTCCCTTTACCTTCATCACCCCATTGGGTACCTACAACAACAACTGAAGTCATAATCTTGTCTGAGCCCTCAGGCTCTTCCTTTCTCACATACATGGCAGGACTCTCACCTGCAATTATATCTTACAATTTATTATAAGAAAAAATCGCCTTTTTATCAAGAAGAAACAATGGAAAGATTTGCTATTTCCAACTATTAAAAAATGATTTAGAAAAATTACCAGCTATTTATTGTTATATTGCCATAAAAAAGTAAGTTTGTTCGGAAATTAACTCAGACTATCTCAACAAGAAATAAAACCTTGTTTCATTATCATCTTTTCAAGATACAAACGATAAGCAACACGATAATGGTAAACGATAAAATCCCTACGACACCCAATGCCATATCTAACTAAATAATAAATCAAAAATTTAAAATGAAAATGTTCCCATTCCCAACTATTATCAAAGAAAGTAGCATACTCTTCTTCGATACTGTCATAGAAATCAGTCATCTGATCATAAATATTTTGTAGCATAAGCATACACTCCTTTACTTTTTTTATGATCTTATTCTAACAAAAAATTTTAATTAATCATTAATAACTCCTGAATTGTTAAAAATACCAACCTCAACAAGAGAAAAAAATAGGAAAAGTTGACAGAATAGAAATAAATTTATTACCTAAATTAGACTATGATAAAAAAACCTTATTGACTGCGTTAAATACTAAAAAGAGACTGAGGAAAAAAATCTTAAAAATAAGAAAAAAATGCATATTATCAGATATTCAAATCTATGCAATCTTGCATTATCTATAATAGCTGATGGTATACTTAATGTTTGTATAGTCGCTTAGTTTAAAAATGCGCATGTTATAATAAAAGCTATGCATATCTAGTAGAGTGAAATAAGAGATGAACAAATCGATTAGGAAAGTCAAATTAATTTCTAGAAATATTTTTAGCAGTTGTAACATACTATTCTAGTTCCAATCTACTATATTGACGAAACGGGAATCGACCCCTATCTCTATCGTCCTTATAATGCACGGGCTCCTAGAGAGGAGAAAGTCTATGAAAATATTATCGGACGGCGTTTTGAGCGGACTTCAATTGTTTCAGGAAAAGTAGAGGGAGAGTTTATAGCTCCTATTTGTAAAGTGGTTCAAAATGCAACTCCTACCTACTTTGAAGAGACTTCATATTACAACTTACAACGCTAAATTAGAAGCGACTAATAATCTCATTAAACTTATCAAGCGAAATGCCTTTGGATTTCGGAACTTTGAAAACTTCAAAAAAGGATTTTTAGCGCTCTGAATATCAAAAAAGAAAGGACAAAATGTGTCCTTTCTCGAGCTTAGCTTTTCGCTTTTCTTCAACCCACTACAGTTGAAAAAGAGCCTAGATTATTAATTACATAACAAAAAAGAGGCTGAAACCTCCTTTAATTAACTACTCCGCCAGTAGGACTCGAACCTACGACATCATGATTAACAGTCATGCGCTACTACCAACTGAGCTATGGCGGAATAAAGCTAAGCGACTTCCATATCTCACAGGGGGCAACCCCCAACTACTTCCGGCGTTCTAGGGCTTAACTTCTGTGTTCGGCATGGGTACAGGTGTATCTCCTAGGCTATCGTCACTTAACTCTGAGTAATACCTACTCAAAATTGAATATCTATTCAAATCAAGAAAACACTACGCTTTCATATTCTCAGTTACTTTGGATAAGTCCTCGAGCTATTAGTATTAGTCCGCTACATGTGTCGCCACACTTCCACTTCTAACCTATCTACCTGATCATCTCTCAGGGCTCTTACTGATATAAAATCATGGGAAATCTCATCTTGAGGTGGGTTTCACACTTAGATGCTTTCAGCGTTTATCCCTTCCCTACATAGCTACCCAGCGATGCCTTTGGCAAGACAACTGGTACACCAGCGGTAAGTCCACTCTGGTCCTCTCGTACTAGGAGCAGATCCTCTCAAATTTCCTACGCCCGCGACGGATAGGGACCGAACTGTCTCACGACGTTCTGAACCCAGCTCGCGTGCCGCTTTAATGGGCGAACAGCCCAACCCTTGGGACCGACTACAGCCCCAGGATGCGACGAGCCGACATCGAGGTGCCAAACCTCCCCGTCGATGTGAACTCTTGGGGGAGATAAGCCTGTTATCCCCAGGGTAGCTTTTATCCGTTGAGCGATGGCCCTTCCATACGGAACCACCGGATCACTAAGCCCGACTTTCGTCCCTGCTCGAGTTGTAGCTCTCGCAGTCAAGCTCCCTTATACCTTTACACTCTGCGAATGATTTCCAACCATTCTGAGGGAACCTTTGGGCGCCTCCGTTACCTTTTAGGAGGCGACCGCCCCAGTCAAACTGCCCGTCAGACACTGTCTCCGATAGGGATCACCTATCCGGGTTAGAGTGGCCATAACACAAGGGTAGTATCCCAACAACGTCTCCTTCGAAACTGGCGTCCCGATCTCTTAGACTCCTACCTATCCTGTACATGTGGTACAGACACTCAATATCAAACTGCAGTAAAGCTCCATGGGGTCTTTCCGTCCTGTCGCGGGTAACCTGCATCTTCACAGGTACTAAAATTTCACCGAGTCTCTCGTTGAGACAGTGCCCAAATCATTACGCCTTTCGTGCGGGTCGGAACTTACCCGACAAGGAATTTCGCTACCTTAGGACCGTTATAGTTACGGCCGCCGTTTACTGGGGCTTCAATTCATACCTTCGCTTACGCTAAGCACTCCTCTTAACCTTCCAGCACCGGGCAGGCGTCACCCCCTATACATCATCTTACGATTTAGCAGAGAGCTGTGTTTTTGATAAACAGTTGCTTGGGCCTATTCACTGCGGCTGACTTAAAGTCAGCACCCCTTCTCCCGAAGTTACGGGGTCATTTTGCCGAGTTCCTTAACGAGAGTTCTCTCGCTCACCTGAGGCTACTCGCCTCGACTACCTGTGTCGGTTTGCGGTACGGGTAGAGTATGTTTAAACGCTAGAAGCTTTTCTTGGCAGTGTGACGTCACTAACTTCGCTACTAAACTTCGCTCCCCATCACAGCTCAATGTTATAGATACTAAGCATTTGACTCAGTATCACACCTCACTGCTTAGACAGACTCTTCCAATCGTCTGCTTTAGTTAGCCTACTGCGTCCCTCCATCACTACATACTCTAGTACAGGAATATCAACCTGTTGTCCATCGGATACACCTTTCGGTCTCTCCTTAGGTCCCGACTAACCCAGGGCGGACGAGCCTTCCCCTGGAAACCTTAGTCTTACGGTGGACAGGATTCTCACCTGTCTTTCGCTACTCATACCGGCATTCTCACTTCTATGCGTTCCAGCACTCCTCACGGTACACCTTCTTCACACATAGAACGCTCTCCTACCATACCTATAAAGGTATCCACAGCTTCGGTAAATTGTTTTTAGCCCCGGTACATTTTTCGGCGCAGGGTCACTCGACTAGTGAGCTATTACGCACTCTTTGAATGAATAGCTGCTTCTAAGCTAACATCCTAGTTGTCTGTGCAACCCCACATCCTTTTCCACTTAACAATTATTTTTGGGACCTTAGCTGGTGGTCTGGGCTGTTTCCCTTTCGACTACGGATCTTAGCACTCGCAGTCTGACTGCCGACCATAATTCATTGGCATTCGGAGTTTATCTGAGATTGGTAATCCGGGATGGACCCCTCACCCAAACAGTGCTCTACCTCCAAGAATCTCTAATGTCGACGCTAGCCCTAAAAGCTATTTCGGAGAGAACCAGCTATCTCCAAGTTCGTTTGGAATTTCTCCGCTACCCACAAGTCATCCAAGCACTTTTTCAACGTGCCCTGGTTCGGTCCTCCAGTGCGTCTTACCGCACCTTCAACCTGCTCATGGGTAGGTCACATGGTTTTCGGGTCTACGTCATGATACTAATCCGCCCTATTCAGACTCGGTTTCCCTACGGCTCCGTCTCTTCAACTTAACCTCGCATCATAACGTAACTCGCCGGTTCATTCTACAAAAGGCACGCTCTCACCCATTAACGGGCTCGAACTTGTTGTAGGCACACGGTTTCAGGTTCTATTTCACTCCCTCCCGGGGTGCTTTTTCACCTTTCCCTCACGGTACTGGTTCACTATCGGTCACTAGGGAGTATTTAGGGTTGGGAGATGGTCCTCCCAGATTCCGACAGGGATTTCGCGTGTCCCGCCGTACTCAGGATACTGCTAGGTACAAAGACTATTTTTAAATACGAGGCTATTACTCTCTTTGGCTGATCTTTCCCAAATCATTCTTCTATAATCTTTGAGTCCACATTGCAGTCCTACAACCCCGAAGAGTAAACTCTTCGGTTTGCCCCTCCTGCCGTTTCGCTCGCCGCTACTAAGGCAATCGCTTTTGCTTTCTCTTCCTGCAGCTACTTAGATGTTTCAGTTCACTGCGTCTTCCTCCTCACATCCTTAACAGATGCGGGTAACAGGTAGTACCTGTTGGGTTCCCCCATTCGAAATCCCTGGATCATCGCTTGCCCTACAGCTACCCAAGGCATATCGTCGTTTGTCACGTCCTTCTTCGGCTCCTAGTGCCAAGGCATCCACCGTGCGCCCTTATTAACTTAACCTTATTTTTCTGACCTTTCAGTCATAAACTCTTATTAATACTACAGCGTTTTTCGGTTTATTTTTCTTGTTACTATTTGATATAGATATTCAATTTTTCAATGTGCATTACTTGGTGATCTCTCACCAATGGAGCCTAGCAGGGATCGAACCGCTGACCTCCTGCGTGCAAAGCAGGCGCTCTCCCAGCTGAGCTAAGGCCCCACAAGACCTCTCAAGACTAAACAAGACCAATGCGCAGTTCCTTATCCTTAGAAAGGAGGTGATCCAGCCGCACCTTCCGATACGGCTACCTTGTTACGACTTCACCCCAATCATCTATCCCACCTTAGGCGGCTGGCTCCCTTACAGGTTACCTCACCGACTTCGGGTGTTACAAACTCTCGTGGTGTGACGGGCGGTGTGTACAAGGCCCGGGAACGTATTCACCGCGGCGTGCTGATCCGCGATTACTAGCGATTCCGACTTCATGTAGGCGAGTTGCAGCCTACAATCCGAACTGAGACTGGCTTTAAGAGATTAGCTTGCCGTCACCGGCTTGCGACTCGTTGTACCAGCCATTGTAGCACGTGTGTAGCCCAGGTCATAAGGGGCATGATGATTTGACGTCATCCCCACCTTCCTCCGGTTTATTACCGGCAGTCTCGCTAGAGTGCCCAACTGAAATGATGGCAACTAACAATAGGGGTTGCGCTCGTTGCGGGACTTAACCCAACATCTCACGACACGAGCTGACGACAACCATGCACCACCTGTCACCTCTGTCCCGAAGGAAAAACTCTATCTCTAGAGCGGTCAGAGGGATGTCAAGACCTGGTAAGGTTCTTCGCGTTGCTTCGAATTAAACCACATGCTCCACCGCTTGTGCGGGCCCCCGTCAATTCCTTTGAGTTTCAACCTTGCGGTCGTACTCCCCAGGCGGAGTGCTTAATGCGTTAGCTGCGGCACTAAACCCCGGAAAGGGTCTAACACCCTAGCACTCATCGTTTACGGCGTGGACTACCAGGGTATCTAATCCTGTTTGCTCCCCACGCTTTCGAGCCTCAGCGTCAGTTACAAGCCAGAGAGCCGCTTTCGCCACCGGTGTTCCTCCATATATCTACGCATTTCACCGCTACACATGGAATTCCACTCTCCCCTCTTGCACTCAAGTTAAACAGTTTCCAAAGCGTACTATGGTTAAGCCACAGCCTTTAACTTCAGACTTATCTAACCGCCTGCGCTCGCTTTTACGCCCAATAAATCCGGACAACGCTCGGGACCTACGTATTACCGCGGCTGCTGGCACGTAGTTAGCCGTCCCTTTCTGGTAAGATACCGTCACAGTGTGAACTTTCCACTCTCACACTCGTTCTTCTCTTACAACAGAGCTTTTACGATCCGAAAACCTTCTTCACTCACGCGGCGTTGCTCGGTCAGACTTCCGTCCATTGCCGAAGATTCCCTACTGCTGCCTCCCGTAGGAGTCTGGGCCGTGTCTCAGTCCCAGTGTGGCCGATCACCCTCTCAGGTCGGCTATGTATCGTCGCCTTGGTGAGCCGTTACCCCACCAACTAGCTAATACAACGCAGGTCCATCTGGTAGTGATGCAATTGCACCTTTTAAGCAAATGTCATGCAACATCTACTGTTATGCGGTATTAGCTATCGTTTCCAATAGTTATCCCCCGCTACCAGGCAGGTTACCTACGCGTTACTCACCCGTTCGCAACTCATCCGGAGAAGCAAGCTCCTCCTTCAGCGTTCTACTTGCATGTATTAGGCACGCCGCCAGCGTTCGTCCTGAGCCAGGATCAAACTCTCATTAAAAGTTTGAGTTCTCACTCATTTCTGTCACTGACAGATTTATTGTTTTTCATTGTTCAGTACTACAACAGTTGTTGTAGTGCCCTGCACATTGGTTCGTCTTGTTCAGTTTTCAAAGGTCTTTGTCACTCGCTTCTCTCAAGTGACAACTATATTAGTATATCACAGTCGCTTTCGCTTGTCAACACTTTTTTGAAACTTTTTTAAAACTTTTTTTCATCAAATGTCCTCAACCGCAACATACCATAGTCCGTACGGGATTCGAACCCGTGTTACCGCCGTGAAAAGGCGGTGTCTTAACCCCTTGACCAACGGACCTGAGTTGTTATTTCAACTCTTACTATTATACCGACTTTTTAAACTTTGTCAACACCTTTTTTAAACTTTTTTACTTTTTTGCATGAATTCCTAATGAGTACGGATATCAAACTCTTTAAACACAATACGTAAGTCTCTTAACACTCTTTGACGCCCTCGGAAACGTTCATTTCTTAAGACGCGTTCTAACTCTGCTCGTTGCTCTTTATTTTGTTTGTTTCTATAATCTCTTAGTGTTTCATGAAAGAGATAATAATCGTCTAGCCACAGGCCTCCCTCACTTATACGATGACTTATCTCACCCACTTCTTCATAAAGCTCTTTATCATATCTCCGTTTTTGACTTTCTTGTTTACGGAGATAATCTAGAATTCGATTCCGGAATTTTGTTTTGAAATATTTCCTTAAACGAGGGATATCTTCTACTAATCCTTCTTCTTTACTAATCAATTCATGTAGACATATCATTCCCTCTTGATCCCAGTCCGATAACTCCCACAAATGAAGGTAATATTCATTTCTACACTTGTATACAATTCCTTGGACTTCTTCATACATTTTTTTAAGCATAATCTTCCCCTTTCTAGATACAGTCTAACAGATTCAGAAACACTTTTGGCACATTTCATCCATTCTGCACCCTTTAGCTCCTCAACTGCACAAAAAAGAGAGGACATGCCTCTCTCAGGGTTATTTTTCGTCATTAATTTTTGATTTTACTTCATCATAGGATAGTGCATGTGATTCCTCTTCTACTGTTTCAGACATCTTTCCTGTTTCGTAAAGAGATTTAATTTGTGTACTATCCAATGTTTCGTATTTCAATAATGCTTCTGCAATCAACTTGTGAGTTTCACGATTTGACTGAATAATTTCAGCAGCTTTATTTCGTGCTTCATTCAATAATGAACGAACCTCTTCGTCAATTTCATAAGCTGTTTGTTCTGAAATTGATTTTTGAGGGCTTTGTGCACCAAACATGGCATGATTACCCTCATATTGTACCGGACCAAGTTTTTCACTCATACCGTACTCTGTAACCATTGCACGCGCCATTTGTGTCGCCTGTTCAAAGTCGTTTGAAGCTCCTGTCGTTTGGACATTAAAGATAATTTCTTCAGCTACACGTCCACCCATTAAGCCAGCCAATTGCTCTTTCATATCTTCTTTAGATAAAAGCATTTGGTCTTCCTTAGGAAGTGCAATCATATAGCCACCTGCACGACCTCTTGGTACAATTGTAACCTTATGGACAACGCGGGCATTCGATAAGACTAGACCAACAATGGTATGTCCTGCCTCATGATAGGCAACCAATTCACGTTCTTTTTGTGAAACTGTCTTATCTTTCTTAGAAGGACCAGCAATAACTCTATCTTCTGCTTCATCAATGTCTGAAGCATCAATTATCGATTTATTACGACGAGCGGCAACCAAGGCTGCTTCATTCAATACATTCTCTAAATCAGCACCAACAAAGCCTGGAGTTTGTTGAGCCACTAATTTCAAATCAACATCTTCTGCTAAAGGCTTGTTCTTAGCATGAACTTTCAAGATTGCTTCACGCCCCTTAACATCAGGACGGCCAACCAATACTTTTCTATCAAAACGTCCTGGACGCAGAAGGGCTGGGTCAAGTACATCTGAACGGTTCGTTGCAGCAATGACAATAATTCCTTCATTTCCCTCAAAACCATCCATCTCAATCAAGAGCTGGTTCAAGGTTTGTTCACGTTCGTCATTTCCTCCGCCAAGACCAACTCCACGTTGACGTCCAACAGCATCAATTTCATCGATAAAGATGATAGCTGGTGCTGCTTTTTTGGCATCTTCAAAAAGAGAACGAACACGACTAGCTCCAACTCCGACAAACATTTCTACAAAGTCAGAACCTGAGATACTAAAGAATGGAACACCTGCTTCTCCGGCGACTGCTTTAGCAAGCAAAGTTTTACCTGTTCCCGGAGGTCCCTCCAAAAGAACACCTGCTGGAATACGGGCTCCAAGTTTTGTAAATCGTTTTTGGATCTTTTAAAAATTCAACAACTTCAACTAGTTCTTGTTTTTCTTCCTCAGCTCCAGCAACATCTGAAAATCTTACTTTAATATCTTCTTTATTTGCAGCCTTAGCCTTACTACGTCCAAAACTCATCGGGTTACGGCTATTATTTCCTCCCATATTTCCCATCATAGAGAATAGGAAGAAGAAAAGAATACCGAATGGCGCAATGGATACAAGAATATTAATCCACATACCACTTGAACTTTCATGCTTAACAGTTACTTCAGCTTTATGGTCAGAAGCAAGCTTTTGCAATTCAGATACTGTCGTATCTGAAGGAAGAATGATGCTTGAAAATTTCTCTACTGTTGTAGCAGAAGGAGAAAAGAACTGAATGCCTGTTTCTTCTTTACTTGTTTTAGGATTTTTATAGACACCTGAAACTTCGATAACACTGCCATTTGGTTGGTAAGTCAATTCTTTTACATTGTCATCGGTAATTTCTTTTACCAATTCTGTATAATTAATTTGCTCACTTTTCCCTGCAACACTACCTGTACTAAAATACTGGTAGGCTGTAACTAGGAAAAAAATAAGTAATAACCATAGAAAAGGATTTTTAATTAAACCATTATTTTTGTTTTTTTCATTAAAAAAATTGTTCTTTCTAATTTGAATACACTTCTTCTTTCAATACTCCAACATAAGGAAGGTTACGATAATTTTTCTTTGTAGTCTAAGCCATAACCTACTACAAACTCATTTGGAATAGTAAAAGCAGGTATAGTCTGCCTCAATTTCTACAACACGCCCCTCTGGTTTTATCCAACAAGGTTGCAATGTTAACAGAAGCTGCTTCTCTTTCAATAAACATATCTCGCAAATTCTTCAAAGTTTGACCTGTATCAATGATATCTTCTACAAATAGAACATGTCTTCCTTTGATATCTTGAGTCACATCTTGCTTGATATTGATGACACCACTACTTGCTGTTCCACCATGGTAGCTAGAAACCATCATGAAGTCCATTTCAATATGTGTGTCGATATGTTTAACCAATTCAGCCATAAAAGGAATAGATCCTTTTAAAATCCCAACTAAGATTGGATTTTTTCCTGCATAGTCCTTAGTTAATTGAGCACCTAATTTTTTAGCAGCTTCTGTAATTTCATCGTGTGAAACGAGGATTTTTTTAATATCGTTTTTCTAACATTTTTTTACCTATCTATTTTTTCTATATAAAGTACAGTGTTCATTATATCATTTTTCGTGTTTTTACTCAAATTACTGGTCGCAATTCCCAAAATTGAAACAATTTCACCAAATTGCTCAATAATCAGAGCAGATTTTCGCTTTTCCATAGGGATTTTTAAATCAATAAATAGACGTCTGAGTTTTTTTCTATGCCCATTTAGAATCAAAACATCTCCTGTTTTTCGAGGACGAATGAGTATTGATGTTTCTCGTGAAACAGGTATTTGTTGAATTGATTCACCTTCTAAAGGAAGTCCAAAGGAAAATGTGTATCCTTGATAAGTAGCCTGATTTTGATAGTGTAACACAAGTTCATCTTCCTTTTCATCAGCCTGAGGACTGATTTTACAAATCTGAAACTGTTGATACTCTTTTACTAATTCATAACCATTTTTAATCGGATGACGATACTGGCTTTTAGTTTTTAAAATCTGTCGAACTTCATCAAACTGAGCTTTTGTAAGATTCAAATCTGGAAAACGATTCAGATAAGTTTGAAGTAAAACTCTTTGTGTGGACTCAGAGTAAGACAATAGCTGCTCTACATTTTCTACATCAATATTCTTTGATAATTCAGCTATGGCTAAGTCATAATCCAAAATCTCACGTCCAATATTTAATATTGCATCTCTAAATCGAGGATTTTCTTTTTCTAATTCTGGTAAGTAAGAGTTTCGAATACGATTGCGAAAATAATGATTTTCCTTATTTGATATATCTTCAAAGTGAAAAATTGGCGGAAAGTCTTTTTTCTGAAAACGCAAGAAGGGACGAATAATTTCTATCTCTCCGACTACTTGCTTCTCCTTAATTCCTGATAGATAGCGCAAACGAGTGCCTCGAATCAAACGCATCAAAATCGTTTCCACCTGATCATCAGCATGGTGGGCAGTAACTAAAGCTGTCGCACCTGTCTTTTTCATGACCTCTTGAAAAAAATCATAACGAAAATTTCGTGCACGCGCTTCTGAAAATTCTCCTGAAAAATTGCTGATATAAATAGGAAGCTCTGCTTCAGCAGCCAACTTCCTTAATTCCTTTTCTTCCCAATCTGATTCTACTCTCTGCTTATGATTCACATGAGCTAGAATCAATTCAATTTCTAACTCTTTTTGATACGTAGATAATACCTTAAATAGAAACATAGAATCTAATCCACCAGAAAGAGCTAGCACCACCTTAGCATGTTTTTTGAAATATTCCTTCTTGAGAAAATGATTTAAAAAATCTTGTTCTCTCATTTTAGAACCTCATAAACATCTTTGGCTATCTTAGAAATCGTATCATAATCAGAATTCTTAGTGAAAATAGAAAGAATAAATGGAGAATCTGCATAGACAACACCCGTATCATGCTTAAATTCATCCGCATCCCCAATTTTATGAGCTACCTTCACAGAAACACCTTTGGCAATTCGCTGATTATCAAAATCTGTTTTAGTCAAGGACTCTAGCACAAATCCATTTTGATTATAAATAGCTTCCATGATCTTCCCGGCCATTTTAGAAGAAATCAATTTTTCTTTTGAATCCCAATCATCTCCCATAATAGCAGACATATTGGATTTGAATGTGGCATCAGATTGGTTTGAAATGTAATATCCCAATAGATTATGAGCTACATTATCAGATTCTTTTGATACTTTCGTAATTAAATCCTTTAGAGAGTATTCTTTATTATCCTCTTTTTTAGGAAGACTACCACTTCCTTCTGGTTTATAAGAACCTAGAAAATCATTGACTGCAGATACGTATTTTACAGTCGTGTCTAACTGATAAAGACCCTCATTTATTTTTTCTTGCGTATAATAAAGATAAGGTAGTTTTAAAACACTAGCTGCATACATCTTTTCATCTTGATTGATACCAGCTTCTTTTCCAGTAGTCAGTTGCTTAATATAAATAGAGAATGAATCCTTCTGATATTTTTCAGATAACATTTCTTGAACTTTACTCATCCGATTATCTTCTTCAGAAGTTGATTCCTTATCTACCCATCCAGCCTGATCAATATGTAAAAATTCTCTTCCTTCTACAAACATTGTCTTGTCAATTGATACTTGCGAATAAGCTGATAAGGATGATTTCACTTCTTTTAAATCATAAGGGCTATTATACAGTTCAAAGTCAGATTCTAACCATATTTTTTTTATTGTTGGAGTTACCTCTGATTGATCATATAAAAATCGTTTGTCCGCAGCTATAAATTGATGATTTGATAGCTTAAATACCGGAATTCCTTGTTTATTTAAGCGCCACTCGGTTATTTGGAAACTTGTTTTTGGAGTTAATTTTCCAGATTCCACTACTAAATCTTCATTCGCATAAACAGGAACCTCTCCGTAAACCATGGGAGAACTTAATTTTTCTCTAAAATAAATACCAAAGTCAGATTGTGAAAGGTAATAAATTTCTTTCGAAGTATAGACTACTTCTTTTTCTGTGCTAACAACTTTTGAAATTGTCAAAAAGCTTGGTAGCAACAAAATAATTAAAAAAATTTACGCATTCTTCCTTTCCTTTTCTTCTTGTAAACGCAATAATTGATTTTTATCAGCCAATTCTTCCAGCTTTTCATCTGATAAACTCAAAAATTGCTCTATTACGTCTAATAAATTTTCCATTTTATCACCTTTGAAGCAAGTCAGGAATCGTATAAACTATTTCCCTCGACTTAGAATAATAGTACTTCGCTCGTGTATATTTGGCAGCATAGTCCTCGTCTTTCAACTTAGTAGCAAATGCTGTCTCCTTATCCTTTTCATCACTCAAAGTTTGATACTGAGTTTGCAAGTCTGATAATTGCTGACGTCTTTGGAGTAATTGCTGATAACTCTGCGCTAAATTAAAAGTTGGCAAGATAAATAACAGCATAATCAAAATCAATACCCAACCCATGAAACGATTCCGTTTTTGTCGTTCTTTCATCAGATAGCGACGACGTTGGTGTTCATTTTGAATAAAAGAATTATTCAATTGTACGATATTTTTAGACATTTTCTTCTACCCGTGTTTCACTGATAATTTCATACATGCCTGCTGCATCTTCTTTTTTTGTACTATCTTTCATCTCTAGTACTTTTACAAGTAGCAACTTATTTCCAAAACGAATTTCAACTTGGTCATTAACTTTCAAATCCGTTGAACTTTTGGCCAAGATTCCATTCACCTTGATTCTGCCTTTATCTGCTACTTCTTTTGCGACTGTACGACGCTTGATAATTCGCGATACTTTTAAATATTTGTCTAATCTCATCCTTATTACCTCAACTTATTATTGTACCATTTTTATCTATTTTATAGAAGAAAAATATCAAATGGAATTTTCTTCCTTCGACTCTTTTATCTCTAATAAACTTTCTCCAAAAATCAGCACACCTTCTAAAATTTCATAATCTTTCTTATTTTGGACATCAAATACAAGCTCCATTAATCCCTTATTCTCAGTGATGCCTGCTTTTAAGTTCGTTGCGGATAAAGCTTTAAAATAATCTTGAGCTAAAAACAGTCGTTGAGTGACTTTTTCAAATTGAACTGTAATTTTATTATCTTTTCTTTCCACACGTTGAACAAAGACCTTGTCCAAGTATGATTTTACCAAACCAATCTCTAAAAGATAAGCAACTACATCTGGGTACTCTCCAAAACGGTCTATCAACTCCTCTTGTAACTCTTCATAATTGACACGATTGTCAATTTGACGAATTTTCTTGTAAATTTCAATCTTATGTCGTTGATCAGAAATATAAGTATCAGGAAGATAGGCATCAATTTGCAAAATCAACTCAGCATTCCCTTTGGTTCTTGTGTTAGTGTTAGCATTACCATTTCGTTTAGCAATAGCTTCCTCTAGTAACTGCGAATACAATTCAAAACCAACAGAATCAATGAAACCAGACTGGTATTTTCCTAGGAGATTCCCTGCTCCACGAATCGAAAGATCTCGCATAGCAATCTTAAATCCAGATCCCAATTCTGTAAATCCTTTAATCGCTTCTAATCTCTTCTCGGAGACTTCACTGATTGATTTTTCTGGACGATACATGAGATAAGCATAAGCAATACGATTACTACGACCGACTCTTCCTCTTAACTGATACAAGGTTGACAAGCCCATATGGTCCGCATTTTCAATAAATAAAGTATTGGCATTTGGAATGTCCACCCCTGTCTCAATAATGGTAGTTGTCACTAAAATATCATACTGACCTTCAATGAAATCCAGTAGAGTATTTTCTAACTGAATCTCACTCATTTGCCCATGAACATACCCAATCGAAGCCTCTGGAATCAACTCCTGTAATTCGGAAACCTTCTGGTCAATCGTGTCAACTTTGTTGTAAAGGTAGTAAACTTGACCTCCACGCTCCATTTCACGCAAGACAGCATCACGAATGACACTATCATTCTTTTCTAAGACATAGGTTTGCACTGGATAACGATTAGTCGGCGGAGTTTCAATAACAGACAAATCCCTGATTCCCAACATAGACATATGGAGGGTACGAGGGATTGGAGTAGCGGTCAAGGTTAGGACATCCACTTGTTTCTTCAATTCTTTCAAGGTTTCCTTATGCTTGACACCAAATCGCTGTTCCTCATCAATAATCATCAATCCTAAATCAGCAAACACAACATCTTTTGACAAAACACGATGTGTTCCAATCAAATATCAACTTGACCGTTTTTCAATTTTTCAAGTGTTTCGGTCTGCTCTTTTTTACTTCTAAAGCGACTCAACACATCAATATTAACTGCAAAATTTTGGAATCGTTCCTTAAAATTAGTATAGTGCTGTTGCGCTAAAACCGTCGTCGGAACTAAGACGACAACCTGTTTGTGATCATTGACTGCCTTAAAGGCTGCACGCATAGCAACTTCAGTCTTTCCAAAACCAACATCCCCAACTAAAAGTCGATCCATTGGCTGAGAAGCCTGCATATCTCTCTTGATTTCCTCAACACTACGAAGTTGATCATCCGTTTCAACATAAGGGAAGGCATCATCAAAAGCATGTTGATCCTCATCATCAGCTGAAAAAGCAAAACCCTTCAACTGACTACGCTCAGAATAAAGTTTGATTAAATCGTCAGCTATATCCTCTACCTGGTTCTTAACTTTTTGCTTTGCTTTTTTGAAATGACCATCATTTAATTTATTGAGTTTAGGTGCTTTACCGTCACTTGAAACGTATTTGGAAAGTAGATGAATCTGTTCCACTGGGATAGAGATTTGATCCCCGTTTTGGTATTGAACACTAACATAATCACGGTGAATCCCTTTGATTTCAATTGTTTCAATCCCTAGATATTGACCAATTCCATGAATGTGGTGAACAACGTAATCTCCTTTTTCAAGTTCATTGTAATCTTTTAATCTCTCTGCGTTTGAAACATGTTGTCTTCGAAAACGACGTTTCAATTTCTTTTGAAAAATCTCATGTTCAGTTATCAATAAAATCTTTTCATCTACAAAATGAAAACCATGTCTGATATTACCCTCAATTAAGTTTACAGATTCTTTACAAATACTTGACTTATCTCTGGAATCTAATTTAATCTGATATTCCTCTAACACATCCTCCAATGTTTTACTTCCCATTGAATTGCTAGACTGCAGGATAATAGTATAATACATTTTTTTATATCGTTCAATTTCTTCTTTTAAAAAAGAAAATTGATTGAAAAACTCCTGCATGGGATATTGATTAAATTGATAAATTTGGTCAAACTTGAGATTTCCTAACCCCTTTTGCAGATTAGAAAAAAAGGTCACTGGGCTTTGTTTTTTATAGATTTTCTCAGTATCCGCAAAATACTGCATATCAGAAAATGCTTTACTATTCTGTAACTCTTCTGTAAAGTATTGCGCTAGCTCCCTTTCAAAGACTTCATACTGATTCATTAATTTTTGGTAATCATCAAAGAATATTGGGATATCTTTTTCAATATAGTCAAAAACAGTCCATATCTTGTCATAACACAAAGATAAAAATTTCCGGGAATCAGAATGAATTTGTTTTTGGTGAAAACTTGAAAGAATTTCTTCTAAGTATGATTTTAAAATAGATGATAACGTTTTTGAAATTTGTTTTTCTAAAGCTGACCGACCTCGTTGATAATCCTTTTCTCTCAAAATTATGTCGCTAGCTGGAAATATGGTGAGTTCTGTCTGATTTTCTTTCGATAATTGTGTTTCGACTTCAAATAACCTAATACCATCGACTTCATCACCAAAAAACTCAATTCGGCAAGGTTCTAACTGGGATATTTCAAAAATATCTAAAATATCTCCTCGCAGACTAAATTCTCCTTGAGTTTGTACTTGTGTAACTTTTCGATAGCCTATCTCTTTTAACTGATGGATAAGTGCGTGTTGGTCATATTCTTCACCAACTGCAATTTTTATAATGCTTTCTTTAAATCCAGTCGGAGAAGGTAAAAACAATCGACTTGCTGCAATATTACAAACTAAAATCCCTTTCTTAGATGAATCAGTCAAAAAACGCAAGGCTTCAACCCGTGAAATGATTTTTTCTTGTGAAGACATCAAAAACTCGACCATAGGGGAGTCATCTACCAAAAATGGATAGACCAGTTCCTCACCCAAGATAGAGATAAGATCACTAACAAGTCCTTCTGCTTCTCCATAAGTTGACGTCAATAACACAATCTTATCTTTCTGTCTCAAACTACTAGCAATTGCTAAAGCTTTTGTAGAAGTTGACAAGCCTAACATTAATTGTCTTTTCTTATCTGTTAAATTTTGATGCCATTTTTTGATCTGATCATTTTCTGAGAATAAATCTAATAAGGTCACCATTTATCCGTTATACCTCTGCATCGTTTTTTCAAAGTTTTTCTCTTGTAAATAGTAGTTTACAGAATCGTCAACTTTGTCAATAGACTGTAAAATACCAATATAATCATCCTTGTCAAACTTACTCAAAACATGGTTAACAACCGACATGCCATTTTTAGGTCTTCCGATTCCAATCTTAACACGATTAAAGGTCTGAGTCCCTATATGTTGAATAATAGACTTGATACCATTATGACCACCTGCGGATCCCTTTGCTCTTAAACGAATCTTTCCAACTTCCATGTCAAGATCATCGTAAATGATGAGTAAATCTTCAATAGCCAAACCATAATAAGTCAATAAAGCATGAACCGCTTTTCCACTTTCATTCATAAAGGTCGTTGGTTTGACAAGATAAATTTTTTCTCCATTTAGGAAAAAGGATGCTAGGTCAGCTTGAAATATCTTATCGTGTGTAAAAGTGACATTCTGTTTCTTCGCTAGTTGGTCAATCAACATAAATCCAACATTGTGTTTTGTTTCAAAATATTTTTCCCCTGGATTTCCCAAGCCTACAAGTAATTTAGTCATTTATTTTTCCTTTCAAAAGCCAAAAGGGTTGGAATTTTTTTCCAACCTAATTGACACCGTTTATTAATTTTTTAGACATTGAAGCGGAATTCCATGATATCGCCATCTTGAACGATATATTCTTTTCCTTCTTCACGCAAGCGTCCAGCTTCTTTTACGGCCTTTTCAGACCCGTATTTCACTAGATCCTCATATGACATGGTTACTGCACGAATAAAGCCTTTTTCAAAGTCTGAGTGGATAATACCAGCTGCTTGAGGAGCCTTCATACCACGTTTGAACGTCCAAGCTCGAACTTCTTTTTCACCAGCTGTGAAGTAAGTTCCCAGTCCAAGTAAGTGGTAAGCTGCACGCGTCAACTTATCTACACCTGATTCCGTCAAACCAATGGCTTCAAGAAACTCTTTTTATCTTCATCGTCCAATTCAGAAATTTCTTCCTCAGCACGCGCAGAAATAACGACTACTTCAGCATTTTCTGTCGCTGCAAATTCACGAATTTGTTTGACATAGTCGATAGAGTCAGGTTCTGAAACCACATCCTCATCTACATTGGCAACATAAAGAACTGGTTTAGTTGTCAAAAGGAATAGACCTTTGACAACTTTTTGTTCTTCATCTGTAAATTCGATGGTGCGAGCTGATTTTCCATCTTCAAGGACTGGTTTAATCTTTTGAAGAACATTGAATTCTACTACTGATTCTTTATCTTTTTGCGTACGTGCCATCTTTTCTACACGCGCATAACGCTTATTAACTGATTCTAAGTCAGCAAGAATCAACTCCAGGTTAATAGTATCAATATCTGCAAGTGGATCTACAAAGGCGTCTTCACGTCCTTGCTCACGCATTACATTTTCATCATCAAAAGCACGAACTACATGAACAATCGCATCTACTTCACGGATATTAGCCAAGAATTTATTCCCTAGCCCTTCTCCTTTTGAAGCTCCTTTTACAATTCCTGCGATATCTGTAAATTCAAATGTTGTTGGAACTGTCTTTTTAGGAGTAATCATTTCAGTTAGTTTTTGTAGGCGTTCATCTGGAACTTCTACCATTCCAACGTTTGGATCAATCGTTGCAAATGGGTAGTTCGCTGCCTCTGCTCCTGCTTTTGTAATTGCATTAAAGAGTGTTGATTTACCAACATTTGGCAAACCAACGATACCTGCTGTTAAAGCCATATTTTTTCATTCTCCGTTTTCATTTCAATCCCTAATATTATAACACAAAAAGGGATAAAGTGCTAAAATTCCTTGATATAGCTATTTCTCATAACTGAAATAATAATTTTATGGACTTTTTTAGGAACTTTTTAATTTTTCAATAGCTTTTTCATAAAATGAAGTAGCATTTTTCTGATTGTCTTTGGATAGGTGGCTATAAATATCCATGGTCATAGAAAGTTTCGCATGGCCGAGCCGTGTTTGTATCTCTTTGTAAGGTAGTCCAGCATTGAGCAAGATACTAGCGTGAGTGTGGCGGAAGGCGTGGAACGTAAAACGAGGACATCCAGCACGTTCCAAATGTTTTACTAACCTAAAACTAAGCATTCTAGCGTCTATATGCTTATCAAAGCTATTAGAGAATACTTTCTCATAGGTCAACCCCATTTCTTTTCCTATTTGGGATTGTCTTGCTTTATAGAGCCGTAGCATGAGCACCGTCTTATTATCCAAGTCAATTACCCTAATACTTGATTTAGTCTTAGGGCTAGTGATTTCTTTGATAATATTTAACGTTTTATTGACGTCTAGTGTACCATTTTTTAGGTCAATATCAGACCACTCTAAGGCTAGACACTCACGAATGCGCAAACCAGTAGCTAAAAGCGTCTTATATAGCACCGTATCAAAGAAATTTTTGTAAGTGTTTGGCAACTGATCCATATAAGCTAAGAACTTTTTCAAATTCTCATCATCCAGATATTTCAGTTTTTGCCCTTCTTTGAGTTTACGCCGTGGAATAATGACATCACGGGCAGGGTTGAAGGGATAGCTTGCAAAAGATACGGCATATTTAAGTATGCGTTTGTTTAGAGAGTGAAGGAGCGGATATTCTTGGAATCCTTCGCCTAATTGATTGTAGTCTTTTGCCCACTGGTTAACTTGACTTTTGAATGATTGGGGGCGTCAGTTTATCCAGCCTATAGTTTCCGAAAGCTGGAAGTAGATATTTATCTATTTTTGAATTTGGTACCCATTAAGGTAGATTTTTTTAACCGTATGGCAGTATGTTTCTAGCCAATTCTCCACCAGTTCGGCATAGGTATTGATTTGAACCGCTTTAAATACTGTTGACCCGTCTTTTTTTCAAACTCTATTTGAGCCTGTAGTGCTTTTGGCTTTGAGTTCCTTCTTGTTTCGGCCTGATATAGTTGTCTTGACTTTCTTACCAGTGATTGAATCTGTACCCAGATAGATACTTGAGCGGTAGACTATTGACCCGTCTTTCTTTTTTTGTATTCTGTTATTTTTCATGATGATAAACCTTTCTAAAAATACATCAGCAGGCAAGCTATTATTAAAGAGGTTTTAGATTGTGGTTTATATCATGTTAGGGCTTCACAGATTGCCCCACATTCGATTTTTAAAGAGTCAGACGGTAAATTGTACCAGAGTAGCAAACAAGGCGGATATGGGGTTAATATGGGCTTGTTTATAGTAAACAGGCTTGTATTTAAAGTTTTTTATCGTCAGTTAGCTGTTTTAAAGTTCTTTCAAAGTCCGAGTTTATCTTTTGAGTTTTGTTGAATAGTTGGTATTCTGCTTTTGCTTTATCTTTCGCAACCTTGGAAGTGATTTTTCCATGACCTTCTAAAATATCGTATTCTTGGAAAGTCAAAAAGCGGTCAATGCTTTGGGCTAGTTGTTGCATTGTCTGAGCTTTTCGCTGTTCTATCTGTCTTTCCAGGTAATCAAAATAGCTAGATATTCCTCTTTCAAGGGAACGGATTTCTGTTTCTGAAAGGTAATTCTTTGCTATTTGGGTATCTGCTTGCAGTATGCGACCGTTAGGGGAGTTTTTCCATGTTGTAAGTCCCATGTTGTCTTTTGTGTGGTCTGCTTTCGTGTAGATAATTTCCGCAGCAGTTTGGCCAGTGATTGCATAATGAAACTTATTCTGTACATCAGCATAGAATTGCTTAGTCAACGTACTTTGTGGGTCATAGTCGATAGAGATTTCAGCAAAAATATCTGTAATCTGCAACCATATACGACGCTCACTAGCTCGGATAGAACGCACGCGCTCCAAGAGCTCACGGAAATAGTCTTTTTCCAGCAAGTTTTCGCCTTGTTTCAGACGGTTGTCATCCATGGCGAACCCTTTTATCATGTACTCACGAAGTACTGAAGTAGCCCACTGTCTAAATCTCGTAGCTTTTTGGGAATTGACACGGTAACCAACTGAAATGATGGCGTCAAGGTTGTAGTAGCTGACATCCTTAGTTTGGGTTTTATCAGCAATTGCACCGTGTTTTGTGGTTATTTCCATTTTGGAAACAACCACCTTTTCTTCTAATTCGCCCTCTTCAAAGATATTTTTTAGGTGTTTACTAATTGCAGGAACACCGACATCGAAAAGTCTAGCCATTTCTTTCTGACTAGCCCAGATAGTTTCGCCTTTGATGATGACACTAGCTGTCTCGCTATCGTTGTCAGCGGTATAGATTAAAAATTGTAATTCGTTCATGAGATCCTTTCTAAAACATTGTGAGTGGTTGACATTTGTTGACATCAACAAAATTAGTAGATATGGGGCTTATATTGGGTTGAAGCACGAGCGAACTCCGAGAAAGCACGCGCTTCAGGATTGTTGAACGTTGTGGCGCGTGGGTGAGGGGGATTTGAATAAATTATTTTTTCAAATTCTTTTCTAACTTATATCTTAGAAGTTGTTCTGCAGTATATTTAGCTTGGTATTCTGTTAATTGACTTACAGTATCGTCAATTGATAATGCAAATTCTTTTATGTGATTTAAAGCTTCTACCATTTCTTTTTTTGCTATTTTTTCACTTTCTATTGCTTTGATAAGTAAATCAATAAGATCAATAACCCCTTCAATTTCTATTTCTAAATTTGAACTTAGCAAACTGTACGCTTCTTTTGTGGATTTTACTAATTCCTGAGAACTAGAAAGTAATTGCTCTTGCAAGCCAGATAACTTCACATCATACCCCAACAGATATCCAACGCTTACCCCGAAGTAGTCAGCTAGTTGCTGGGCTTTCTGGTTTAATTTGGCGTTCACCTTTTTCCCAATATATATAAGTTCGTTTTGTGACACCTATTTCATTCGCTAACTCTTGCTGAGTTAGCTTTTTTTCTTGTCTTAGCTCTTTCAATCTATTCATTTATATCAACACCTTTCAAATGTATTATATCACGATTAATTTCAAAGAGTGCAAAAAAAGTGCAATTATTTTTAATAATTCTCTTGACATTGCAAAATTATTGCACTATAATTATTTTTGTCAGCGCGAGTTGAACAAAAATTACACCTATCTCCAGCGCAACACTTTTCAATCTATTCTGCTGGAGATAGCTTTTAAAGATAATAGAAGGAGGTAAGACATTTGAAAAATAATATGCGTGTTATTTTAGCAAAGAAACGCTTGAAGGTGGCAGATGTTGCAAGAGAAACAGGGCTATCAAAAAGCACTTTGACGGCATTGTATTATGAGCGTTCAAAAAATCCGACTTTTGAGACATTGCAGAAAGTAGCTGACTTTTTAGAAGTTACGATTGATGACTTGTTAAAGGTTGGATAAATAGAAAGGTAGGCAAGCAATGAAGAGGAACTACACGAGGGTCATCGATGAAATGCGAACTACTCACGGGCTGAACTTGGTAGCTATTGGCCAACGGATAGGCATAGACCCCCGAACAGTTGGCAAGTGGGCACAGGGCAAGCATAAGCCCAACAAGGAAAGTAGAAAAAGACTAAACAAGTTATACAGAGAGGTTAAGCAAGACATGACAACACAGCAAAAAGATTTATGTGATTTTTTTGGGAACTTCTATCCAAAAGGAGAACAACATAACAAAAAGGAAGTTTTGGAAGTTGTAACAACTCAACGATTTGGATCTAAACACTTTGATGTTTATGGAGACATTCAAAATCCGTTATTTGTAGCGGTGGAGGTTGCTGAGATGATTGAAATCCAAAACACCACAGATTTACTAAAACGGGTAGATGATGATGAAAAGCTGACCTATGTAATATCTAGGGCAGGTCAAAAAAGAGAAATGAATATGCTGACAGAGTTCGGAGTCTATGAAGTTTTATCGCAGTCACGCAAACCACTAGCAAAAGAGTTTAAAAAAGTGGTCAAGCACATTCTGAAAGAAATCCGACTAAATGGCTACTACATGGATGGGGAATTGCTGGAAGAACCACAGACCACTATAAAAGCCCCTGACACATTGGCAGAGGCAGAGCGGTATTATATCGATACACTAGCCAAAGCCATTGCAGAGGCTCAAAATATGGACGAGAAGAGCCGTCTGACAAGCAAGCTAACCCGATTCATGCAGGAGGTAGAACCACAATGGAATTAGTCTATATGGACGGTAAAAAAAGAGCCGTATACACTGAGCAGTATTGTGGCAGAGTGCACGGGATTGAAACATCACACAATAACCAAGACGATCCGCAAACATCGAGTAAGGTTTGAACAGTTCGGAAAGGTTGGATTTAAAATCCAAGCTATGGCATTCAGAAATAAAAAAACACGCCAAAGAAGCGCGTGAGAGCAACAAAAAAGGCTTAGCAATAACCACACCGCAAAGCCTTCCACACTAACACTAAAACGAATTTAACAAAAAGCAGGCAAGCTATTATTAAAAAGGTTTTAGTAAAGATTTATACCTAGATTATAGCATATTTAGGGCAATTTGACCATACGGAGAGCGCCAACTCTTTAAACTGGACACCACTTCCAAGCGTTCGCCAACTTGGGGCAATGCCCAGCGTTTGGAGCGGTGTTAATCCTGTATAGTAAACGACAATTAAAAGGCCAACGGAGGAAAAATATATGACAGTAAATACTAATGATGTTTTAGTAGATTATGAGGGCTTTTGTGCTCAATTAAGTGATATTCAACTAGTCTTAGAAATGGCTACCATGGAAGATAGTAAACAATCATCAGCTTTACTAAATACTGCAAACCAAGCCATAAGCAAACTCATTTCAGAACATACTCAACAAGCTAATGACTATAGAAAGAGGCTATAACATGAATGAATTAGATTTGACCAATACACAAGCGGTTATCTTTATGATGGTATTGATTGGCTTACTGCTTTATCTAAACCACCGAGACCGCAAAAAAAGCGCCCAATTTGAGCGAGAAAACCAACAGACGATAGAAACACCTAGCGAGGATTTAAACCCTGATTATGGGCGTTATATCCAGCTTGCAGGGGTAAGAGTTTACGGAGGAACTGAATGAGTCTATCAGAGAATGACAAACGAGTATTAAGACTAATCAAGGTAGGGGCTGAGAACTCCATAACAGGGGCAGAAATCAGCCTGATCACTAAGCTAGCAGAAAGAACCGTGCAAGATATTATCAGCCGTCTAATCACGCGCTACGGCGTTCCTATTGTTGGGGTACGTCATGGGTCATTTAGAGGATATTTTATCCCAGCTAACAAAGAGGAATTACTGGACGGAGCAAAAACCTTTTACAATCAGATACGAGAAGAAGAAAAGCGCCTAGCGGTGTTGATGAACAGCGACCTAGAAAGCTACAAAGAAACCTTGAAGGAGGTGGGCGGATATGTTTAGCCTAAGCCGAGAAAGCGAGCAAGACCTAGCGCAAGGCATTCTGGAGGTAGTGGAAAGATACCTGGAAGCGCGTGATAGACTCAAACCACGACTGACTAAGCTTATAAATAGGGTTGAACTCAAAGAGGAATTGAAAATTAGTGATAATACGCTAAATAAGTGGGAAAGTCAGGGTTTAAGACGCTATCAACCGCCTGACGATGGTTCAAGAATGATTTACTATTTAGTTCCTGACATCTGGAAGTTTCTGGGGGTGGAGAATGGGTAGATATAACACACACCCAGCACAAGGCGGAGGCCATTATCATGACATTAAATTGTATAAGCACCGTGGCAGATCTTTGGAACAGTTCCAAGAACAAAAGCTACTGAAGAAGTTAAAAAGAAACGCAAAAAGGGGCGATAGTATGACAATTTATGAGGCTAAAGGCTTTCAGAGTAATCTTGTCTATCCATTTGATAAGATTGAGCCGTTCCAGTACATTGAACGCTTTAAGCCTTTGGTAGTCCCTGAAGGGGCAAACATTGAAGAATTTAAACGTACACAAGCGCCTTACTGTATCAGTGGGAAAGTGACGCCAGAAAAGCATGGCAGTTACAAGCGAAACAACTCCAGTCTAATCTATCGGGATTTGATTTTCCTTGATTATGACGATATACAGGGGACGTCTGAGGGCTTTATAAAGGCCGTTTCTAGCGCTTTATTTGGCTACTCCTATATCTTATACCCGACTATTAAACATAGCTTAGAAAAGCCCCGTTTTCGCCTTGTAGTGAAGCCTGACAACGTGATGAACGAGGCAACCTATAAGCAGGTAGTGAAAGAGATTGCTGATAAGATTGGGCTACCCTTTGACATGGCCAGTTTAACCTGGTCACAACTCCAAGGGCTACCAGTAACAACAGGCGACCCAGCAAGTTATCAAAAGATTGTGGAGCATGGTCTAGATTATCCAGTCCCCAAGGTTGAACCAAGAGCGAAGCAAGGAACTACTGAGCTTTACAAGCCTAGAGCAAGTGGCCAGAGGTCAATGACTATGAGGATCATTGACACGCTTTTTAATGGCTTTGGAGACGAGGGAGGGCGCAACGTAGCACTGACACGCTTTGTAGGCTTACTCTTTAATAAGTGGGTTGATTGTGACCTAGAGACCGCTTACGAGCTGACAAAGATAGCTAATAGCGTGACAGTTGAACCATTGCCTATTGAAGAGCTAGACCGCACTTTTAGCAGTATAGCACGGGCTGAATATAGAAAGAGAGGATAGAACCATAGAAAAGGAGAAATTGAAAAGCCTGGAAAGTGAAATCTTAGAGGCGCGTGAAAGTGAGGATAAGCACTTTAAAACTTTCAAAGGTGTTAGGGGGCAACTTATCAAAGAGTGTCAAGAAATCAAGGACAAGGCTTATCAGCAAGCTTATGAAGAAGTTATGGCAGACAGCAAACACCTTGAAAATGTAAAGGCAGGCAGGTTGACCGAGGCCCAGCATGAAGAACTAGCCCAGCAGAAAGGCGAGGAAAAGAGCAGTAAGGTCTTACCAACTAATCCGCTGGGAGTTGCTATTATGTTAAAAAAGTACGTCCGATTTATTAGAATTAAGCCAGAGGCACAAGGGCAAAAAGCCCCTTTATATTTCTATAATCCTGATTTTGGTATCTGGTTAGAGGATAATGAATTTTTACAAGATCTTATTTCTGTCATTTATCCAAACGCAACGGAAAAACAGGCATTTGATACGCTTTATAAAATAGCTAGACAGAGCCAAATGAGGGAAATCCAAGGCAATTATACTGTAATTGGGAAACAGCTATACAATGCTAAGACGGGCATTTTTGAAGAAACTACACCAGAGATTACAGCAACAAGAAAGATAAAAACAGGTTATAACCCTGGGGCAGAAGAGCCTATAATCAACGGCTGGAAGCCGACAGCTTGGCTTTTAGAGTTGTTTGACGGTGACAAGGAGCTTTATAACCTTGCTATCCAGATTATAAAAGCAAGCGTCACAGGGCAGTCTTTGCAAAAAATCTTTTGGCTTTTCGGTGAAGGTGGAACAGGAAAAGGAACTTTTCAGCAGTTACTTATAAACCTAGTTGGTATGGAAAATGTGGCAAGTTTGAAGATCACTGGTTTAACAAAAAGTCAATTTTCAACGTCTATATTATTGGGAAAGTCGCTTGTAATCGGTGATGATGTACAAAAGGACGCAGTAATTAGAGACACTTCAGATATGTTTAGCTTAGCAACAGGCGACATAATGACCATAGAGGACAAAGGGAAACGCCCTTATAGCATACGCCTTAATATGACGGTAGTACAATCTTCTAATGGTTTACCAAGAATGAACGGGGATAAATCAGCTATTGATAGGCGATTTAGAATTTTACCTTTTACCAAAATATTTAAAGGTAATCCTAACAAGGCTATCAAAGACGATTACATTAACCGCAAAGAAGTGCTGGAGTACCTGGTTAAGTTGGCTATTGAAACACCAATCGCTGACATTAACCCTACGAAGTCTATTGAAATACTTGAAGAACACCATAAGGACATGAACCCCGTGATTGATTTTGTTTCTAAGTTTTTTACTGATGAATTGACAAGTGAGTTTATCCCTAATAGTTTTGTCTATCACGTTTGGAAAGGTTTTCTAGAATACTATGGTATTAAAGAAAACAGGTCAGAAATGGGCTTACATCGAGAAATCAAAAGCAACCTGCCTGAAGGTTTCGCAGTTGGCCAGAAGGTTATCCCTGCAGGGCAACAGATCCATAAAGGTTTTTATCCTAAAGAAGACCTACCGCCCTTTGCAAGCGTAGCCTATACTAATGGTAGGGCAACACCCGAAAAGCAGAAAAAGCCAAAGAATGAACGCGGGTATTACAACCATTGGCCAGAGTACAAAAAGAGAAGGAAAAGAAAATAAGAATTTTATACACTTTACACAGTAGGGCAAAAATTTTATACACTTAAAAACGTTGTCATATCAAGGGTTTTATACACTTTCAAAAACAAGTGTATAAAATTTTCAAGAAGCGTATAAAAAAGGAGCTAAAAAATGAAAGTCAAGCTATTTTATCAGAAGCAAAAGCAAAGCCTGGAGGAATTTGAAAACCAAGTAAACGACTTTATGGCAGGCGTTGAAGTTATTGACGTGAAATATACAGAGGCAACTAGTGGCGACTATGAAAATTTAGATACAATCACAGCGTTACTGGTCCTATACAAATGACAGAATGGGGTAGATAGTACCGACCCCCTTGCAATGGTGTAACTACTAGTGACACCCTTAAAAACAGAAAGAGGAAAAACAACATGACATTAAAAACATTTTCGGATAAAGCAAAAACATTTACTTTCACTTACTATTTTTGTGATCAGGCGACCGCTCAAGTAGCAGGTCACGCGCTACTGGGATATATGACTGGGACATATTGCCAGCCTGTAATCTCATTGACCTACAAGGATAAAGGCACGCTAGTAGCTGAGTATGTGGAAGATCACAAGCTAAACAAGACCTTTAAGCGTATTTGTGACAGTTTTAAAGACTACCACAAACAACCAGGAGAGGCTGAAGCATTTGAAGAATGTTACAAACGGGAGCGCGTGCTTCAACTCAAAGAGTCAGAGGATTTGAGAGTTTGCTGGAAAAGGTCACAGACTACGAGCTGGAACTATTAGACTATGCTGATCGCTTGCTTTCTGATAAGCCTATCCCTATGGACTCTATGACTGCTTTTGGTACGTTGGAAATGCTGGGCGATGAAAGTATTAGCCTACTCCAAAAGTTGGACGTAGAGGGCGAATATAAAGGCCTTGCTGGTTATTCTGGTCAATAAACACAGGAAGGGGAGCAATCCCCTTTTTGTTATCAAGTCAATAGTTTTGGGTTTTTCCATATAGGGGGAAATAATGAAGCGGTTAGCAATAGAAACAATCACTAAACCAATGAAGCTGAGAGGAATATCTAAGGGTATAGCTGAGTTGGACGGTCAACGTTTAGAGATTGATTTGGATAGTTTAATGATTGATTTTGGTAGAGAGTCATTTGAATTAGACAGAATAGCAGGAACTAAGGGAGGTAATCGATATTTCTTTCTTTGCCCTGATTGTGGGAGACGGTGCAGGTTGCTTTATAAACGGTATTTGTATTTTAGTTGCGGTACTTGTCTAGATATCCACAAGCACACCCTGAACCGCAGTAAAACGGATTGCCAATACTACTGGGAGCTTGCACTAAAAGAAGCTAGAAAGGTAGAACCAGGGTGGAGTCCTAGACGTGGCGGATATATGTTTGATAGTTTCCCTGAAAGACCAAAGTATATGAAGCGTGACAGGTATCATAAGCACTATATGAAGTTTGAAGTATACTAAAAAAGGGGATAGATTTTGGCTGAATGGTTTGAGATTGTAGGACAATATGAAGTAGTGTGCAATTTACAAAACAAACAAATACTACATATTAGACGGTTTGAATGGTAAAAAAGCTAGATATATCAAGGATTTAAGTAAGTAGAGCGTTCCAAAAAGGGTGCAGTAAGCGTTCCAAAAAAAGGGTGAGATAAGGGTGAGGTTGAATATTTAAAAAAGGCTAAGATTAGGCTAAGGTCACATACTTCAAAATAGCAAGATTTTAGCAAGGTACAGGGCTTTTTTTCTAGTGATAGAACCCTAAGATTACCCTAAGGTATCGACACTTTTAGAACCAGAGGAATGGTAAGGTTTTGGTAAGGTATCGAAGTTTTTCAATGTAAAGGTTTTGTAAAGGTAGCATATATAAAAAGTACAAGGTTAGTACAAGGTTACATACTTAAAAATACTAAGGTTTTACAAAGGTAGAGAGGTTTACCGAGGGTTAGAAAAGGTGAGTTTTTTCTTAGGTAGTGGCAGTAAATATGACTGACAAATGGCAGGGTTATGTGTGTTGAACTCCGAGCGAACGCCGAGAAAGTGGCTATCTCCCCCCTATCATTTATCAAGCAGATAAGCGAAGTTTTTAGCCCTCTTATTTCGGATTTACTCCTTGCAGAACGACAAGCAGATAAGGACGACAATAAGCCTTCTTAATTGCTTACAAAACGATAGGGAGTTAAGACGAATTTAAAAGCTCCTTATTTTCGTTTTTCTCCTTGTCAAACGGTAAGGAAATAAGACAGGAAATAACATCGCTTATTTTGATTTTGCTCCCTGAAAAACTGTAAGGAGATAAGGAGACTTATTAGCTTCCTTAATTTGGATTTTCTCCTTACAAAATGATAGGGAAATAAGAACTAAAATAACTCCCCTTATTTTCCTACCAAATGACAGGGAGATAAGAGCGGTTTAAAAGTCTGTTATTTTGGATTTATTGCTTGCAGAATGACAAGGAGATAAGAGAGATAAAAACGTCCCTTAATTGCCTATCAAATGGAATGGAGAATAGGCTTGAACTAAGAGCGAACATAGAGAAAATGCAAAAAAAGCCAAGGCACTCCGCCTCAGCTATAATCTCAATAATATTATTATATCACACAGGAGGCCAAGGCGTGACACCAGAGCAGGTAAAAGAAAAACTAGAGGGCGTTAAGTGGATAAACAAGGAGATCAAAGGCTTATATTTGGAATTGGAAGCCCTGGAAGGTGGCATTATCAAAAAACCAACACTAAGCCATAGCAAGGTACAAACGAGCAGAGAGAACAAGACAGAGAACAATCTTATAAGTGTTCTGAAGCTAACAGAGGATACACTCCAGAGAATTGAGCGCCTTACTGAGGAGAGAATGGCAATATCGGGGCTAATCGATAAGCTGGACAATCCACTTGAGCGTTCTGTTCTAAGACTTTTTTACTTGAATGATCTTGTAGCTTTGGAAGTCGCTGAAGAAATAGGAAAATCTAAAACTTTGGTATATCGAGTAAGGCAGGAAGCTATAGAACACTTAGCAGGTATGGCAAATGCAGATTGATAAAAAAGAGACAGTCAAACAGGTATACAGATTTCTAAAAAGCTATCACTCACTGGTAAAATTGAGTCTAGACGGCCAAGATGGAGCATTTAGAGCCAAAGCTGAGGAGTTGATGGGTGTGATTGAAGCCTTCAGGGACAATCTAGGCGATGTACGACGTGAGATATTCGCCAATCTATTTACAAGACGGACTGGGGAGAGGTTAAAGCTAGGGCGGTTATACGAGACACTGGGCATTGATAAGGCTGAGTATGAACGTCTAAAAGCTGAGATACTGCTAGACTTTGCTAAAAGCTATCGTGGTGGTGTTTTGTTGAGAAATGTTGAGAATTAAGTTAGCAGGTATGGACATTTATGGACACATATCGCCAGTCGTTGAACAGCTCATAAAATGTTGTCAGGTACTAACAAGTTCTTACACGTCCCCCCCCCCCGTCATCGAAAAACTAAAAAATACTCTCTGGGTATGAACAAGTATGAACATATTCCACCAGAACGGAGATTTAGAAGCGTAAATGTTGGCGAATGTAGGCTGAAGCTTCATATTCGCCCCCTATTTCGCTTTGTTTCGTACTGGACGATTAAAACACCACGGATAAACTAAAAGCCCTTAGAAACAAATCTGGGGGCTTTTGTGAGGTCATAATTTTATAAACCACGCGCTTCATGGTATAATATACCTATCAGCAACTAGCAATAAAAAAAGCACGTTTGACCGTGCTAGTTTCTTGCTGCTGAACTCGTCAAATCCTAGCCCTTTTGTGGGGCTTTTTTTGTGTACTTTTTGAGAATTTTTAGGAACTTTTAATGATTTCTAATCAAATGAGATTCTTTAAAAACTCAACAATATCAAGCTTTTGGGCGCTCTAAACAAGTTTAAAAGTGTGTGGATTATAATCTAACACAAAAAGGGGAAACTTGCTAACCCTCTAACTAAGGGTTCTCATACTCTTCGAAAATCAAATTCAAACCACGTCAACGTCGCCTTGCCGTACTCAAGTACAGCCTTCGGCTAGTTTCCTAGTTTGCTCTTTGATTTTCATTGAGTATCAGTCAATAATTTTATTCATTTTTCGATCAAAATCATATCGCCCCATCATGACAACATGGTCACAATTACTGCATTTTATTTTGATATCTGCTCCTACACGTGTAATTTCCCAACGATTAGCCTTTTTACCAGTCGACTTGATGGTGCAAGCGTGTGGTTTTTTCATTTCAACAAAATTTCCAACTTGATACATACTACTCTCCTTTTCTTTTTCGATTATATCATAAAAGAGGCGAGCTAGGCTCAACCTCTTTCACTTAATTTGTACGAACTGGTGTAATGAGCTGCATGAAGTCCTCATCAGTGTCTGCTGGAACAAGAGTAAATGGACGAACAGCTGAGATAAAGCTAATGGTCACCTTTTCGCTATTTAAAGCTTTAAGAGAATCAATCAAGTAAGTTGGGTTGAAACTAATAGTCAAATCTTCACCAGTCACCTGATCAGTATCGATTTCTTCGTTTACTTTACCAACTTCTGGAGAATGAACATGGGCGCTAACAATACCACCTTTAATTTCAAGCTTCACAGTACCATTTTGAGTCGCACTTGATAAAAGGCGAGCACGCTCCATTGACTGACGTAAGTTTACCACATCAAAAGTAATAGTAGTGTTAAAGTCTGTTGGAATCAAACGATCTGTGTCAGGATAGTTTCCTTCTAACAAACGTGTGTAGAAGCTAATATTTTCGCTTCTAAAGAGGATTTGATTGTTAGCAAAGAAAATCTCTACAGTTTCAATATCATCTGTAAATACCGCTGAAAATTCGCGTAGAGAACGGCTAGGAATTACGACATCAAAATCATCACTATTTTTCTCAAGCATTAATTTTTTCTGGCTTAGACGATGAGAGTCTGTTGCCACTGTTTTTAGCTCCTTATGCTGACTCAATACAAAATGAACACCTGTTAAAATTGGACGACTTTCTTGTGTACTTGCAGCAAAAGCTGTTTCATTGATAATTTTCTTGAGCAATTTTGTTTCAAGAACCAAAGGAGTGCTTGCTGAAATTTCTTGGATTCGTGGATACTGTTCACTATCTTTTCCTTTTAAGGTAATTTCTGATTTGCCGCTGGTTAGAACAATTTGATTTTGTTCAATTTCTTTAAAATCAAGAGTTACATCAGGTAGGCTAGATACCACATTGATAAAGAAAGAAGCTTCAAGAAGGATCGAACCTAAAGAAGTAATTAATAGACCAGCATCTTCATTTTTTTGAGAAATAAAATTTTCAATTGAAATTTGACCATTTGAACCAATTAAAGTAACACCTTCATTGGTCACGTCAATTTTGACAGTTGATAAAATAGGAATGGCATTTTTAGAACTAATAGCTCTTTTAGTTGTATTTAAGGCTTGTAGAAATAAATTTTTATTAATTGAAAAATGAATCATGGATTCTCCTTTATTTATTTTTAGTATTAGAAAGATAATAGTAATAATAGAGTCTGTGAAATCTGTGGAAAACAGACTTTAAACAAGTCATATCAAGTTTTTTGGCTTGTTTAAAAAATGTGGATAAAAAAGATAAAAAAGCGAAAGTTATCCACAAGTTATTTTATTTTCTTTTTGATTGATTCAATTTCTAAACGTAAATTATCGTCTTCATCAATCAAAGATTTAATTTTTGCATGGGCATGAATGACTGTTGTATGATCTTTTCCTCCAAATTCCTTCCCAATTTTTGGAAGACTATTATCTGTCAGTTCTCTAGATAAATACATGGCTACTTGACGGGCCAACACAATATTTTGAAGGCGTCTGCTTCCCTTCATTTCTTTGACGCTGACACCATAAAAGTTACCGACTTCATTTTGGATTTTATCAATTGGGATGACGAGCATTTGGCTAACATCTTGTTTGCGAGCTCTAATAGCTTCTGCAGCAATATCAATAGTGATATCCTTGATTTTTTTTACTCTGGCAATTAAAGTGATGTCGTTGATGGCTCCCTCAAGATCTCGAACATTTGAATCAAATTGCCCAGCTAGGTATTCTAGAGTATCACTTTGGAAATTGTAGCCTAAATGTTCCGTTTTACTTTGTAAAATGGCAATACGTGTTTCAAAGTCAGGGGGTGTGATAGTTTGTGTCAATCCCCAACTAAAGCGCGTGACAAGCCTCTCCTCGAGCCCTTCTAGATGTTTTGGACTTCGATCACTGGTTAGGACAATCTGTTTTTGCTTGTCATGAAGGGCGTTAAAGGTATTGAAAAATTCTTCCTGAGTTGCGACTTTTTTTCCGCTGAGTGACTGGATATCATCGATTAACAAAAGATCAAGACTACGATAGGTTTTTTTAAATTTTTCCATTTCCCCAAGCCTTAAGTGATCAAGAAAGTCATTAATAAAGCTTTCAGCAGGTATGTATTTGACACGCGCATTTGGAATATTTTTTAGAATTTCATTTCCAATAGCGTTTAACAGGTGAGTCTTACCAAGTCCCGGTCCTCCATAGATAAAAAGAGGGTTATAGGTCAGAGCCAAATCTTCAGAGACAGCTAAAGCGGCTGATACTGCCCAAACATTTCCATCCCCTTGAATAAAATTATCAAAGGTATACTTTTCTTTTAACCCAGTATCCGAATAAGGAATAGATGCTAACTTTGGACTATAATCATAAAGAGTTGAATTTGTAGCTTCTTCAACTTGTGAGATAGCCGTATCTTGAGGTTTAGTGAAAATATAGTGGGGAGTTATCTCAGCATCATAAATTTCAAATCCGGCAACTACAATAATATCTTTTAGTTGTTTTTCCCAGACCATTTCCATTTCAGATCGTGGTAAAAATATAGTGGCAACATTTTCCTCTACCTTGATGAGTTCAGCTTGAATAGCATAGAAATCATACATGGATCGAGTCAGTCTTTCTTGAGCAAATTCTAATATACGATTCCAAAATTGTTTTTCTTTCAATCCTTTCTCCTCCTTTACTATTTAAAAGTTTTATACTAGACCTATTTTACCATAGAGAACAAGAATTTTCCACAAGCTGTGAAAAATAATCCACAATGTTACCAAGTTTTATCCACAGGTTGGGGATAAAAGCAGAAACTATTTATTTATTAAGCTTTTTATTGAAAAAAATAGTGGATAACCTTGTGAGATAAAAAAATAAAAGAACAGCCTTATTTCAGGCTGTTGATAATTCTACTGTATTCTTCTTGATTTGAAAAAGAAATAATGATTTTTCCACTATCTTTTTTAGACAGTTTAATCTCTACATCTAATCCGAGTAGTTTTTTTAACTGTTCTTCTTCATTTTGTATGAAATGATCATTTTTTTGCAGTTTCTTTTGTTTTTTCTCTGTCAGAAGAGCTTCTAACTTCCTTACAGAAATGTCTTCTTCTATAATTCGTTGAAAGAAATAGTCTTGTTGTTCCTTATTCAACCCAACTAGAGAACGCGCATGAGCTTGTGATAGTTTGCCATTTTCTACTTCTGAAAGGATCTGTTCTGGCAAGGACAGCAAGCGAATAGAGTTGCTGATGTATGGACGAGACTTGCCCATTTTATCTGCAATTTCAGCATGGGTAAATCCTTTCTCTACGAGAGATTCATAGGCGCGTGCTTCTTCTATTGGGTTTAAATTTTCTCTCTGCAAATTTTCAATAATGGATTGGACCATCATCTCTTGGTCTGAAAGCTTTTTAATAACAGCTGGGATAGACCTTAGACCAGCTAAAAGTGAAGCCCGATAGCGTCTTTCTCCTGCAAGGATTTCATAACCAATAACAGGAGATTGACGAACAATAATCGGTTGAATGACCCCATTTTCTTTGATAGACTGTGCTAGTTCATCTAGTTTTTCTCCATCAAATTCTTTTCGAGGTTGATAGGGATTTTTTTGTATATCCGTGATAGAAATCATTTCAAATTTTTCCATGATTCTACACTAACACATCTTTTCTCTTATGTAAAGCTTTCTTTACATAGATGTCAATTAAGATTCTAAATCGCCTGAACTCTTGTCAAGTTTAATAGATGTAGTTTCTTCTTTACCATTACGATAGTAGGTTATTTTAATGGTGTCTCCGATAGAATGATTGTAAAGAGCACTTTGTAAGTCTGTTGATGAAGCAATCTCTTTGTCATCTACTTTTGTAATAACATCGTATTTTTCAAGGTGACCATTGGCAGGCATATTACTTTGCACAGAGCGAACAACTACACCAGATGTTACATTGCTTGGAACATTCAGTCTTCTAATATCACTTGTATTAATATTTGAGAGATTGACCATTTGGATGCCCAAAGCTGGACGCGTTACTTTTCCGTTCTTTTCTAACTGTTCAATAATATTGATAGCATCATTTGCAGGGATTGCGAAACCAAGACCTTCTACAGATGTTCCTCCATTTGTGGCAATTTTACTTGAGGTAATTCCGATAACTTGTCCTTGAATATTGATTAGTGGGCCACCAGAGTTACCTGGGTTAATAGCAGTATCAGTTTGGATGGCTTTTGTAGAAATGGCTTGTCCATCTTCAGATTTTAAAGACACATTTCGATTTAGACTAGATACGATACCTTGAGTGACAGTATTAGCATATTCAGAACCTAACGGGCTACCAATAGCAATTGCAGTTTCTCCTACGGATAACTTGCTAGAATCACCAAACTCAGCTACTGTTGTAACTTTTTCTGAAGAGATTTTGACGACAGCAATATCAGAGAAAGTGTCAGCTCCGACAATTTCTCCGGATACTTTAGTTCCATCAGACAAACGAATATCTACTTTGCTGGCACCATTTATAACGTGATTATTGGTGACAATGTAAGCGTCTTTGTCATTTTTTTTATAAATAACCCCAGATCCTTCACTAGAGATTTGCTGAGAATCTGTATCAGTATCATCATTGCCAAATACGCTATTTTGTCTATTTGCTGAATAAGTAATAACAGAAACAACAGCATCTTTTACTTTGTTAACAGCCTGAGTTGTTGAATTTTCGTTCTTATAAGCAGTCTGTGTAATAGTACTATTGTTGTTGGAGTTACTTACAGTACTTTTTTGAGTTAGTTGAGTTATTGAAAAACTACCCAAGGCTCCACTAATAAAGCTAATGACGATAACGACTAATAATTGAAACCATTTTTTGTAAAATGTTTTTAGATGTTTCATATTTGCCTCCATATGTTTGAAATTACTGAAAGTATAAACTGACTAGCTTAATTATAACTTAAAAACAAAAGTTTTTCACAGATTGTGGATAACTTTCAAAAATCTGTGGTTTTCTCGGTTAAAATTAACCTTTTATTTTGTGAATAAGATGTGAAAAAATAAAGAATATGTTAGAATAGAGTCATGAAAATTAAAGTTGTAACAGTTGGGAAACTGAAAGAAAAGTATTTAAAAGATGGTATTGCAGAGTATTCAAAACGAATTTCTCGATTTGCTAAACTTGAAATGATTGAGCTAGCAGATGAAAAAACACCAGATAAGGCCAGTGAGTCAGAAAATCAAAAGATTTTAGAAATAGAAGGTCAGAGAATTTTATCAAAAGTTGGTGACCGTGATTTCGTGATTGTGTTGGCTATCGAAGGGAGAACTTTCTCCTCAGAAGAATTTAGTAAGCAGTTAGAAGAAGCTCCTATAAAAGGCTTTTCTACTCTTACCTTTATTATTGGAGGGAGTTTAGGATTATCATCAGCTGTAAAAAAGAGAGCTAATCTTTCTGTCAGTTTTGGTCGCTTAACCTTGCCCCATCAGTTAATGAGACTAGTCCTTGTTGAACAAATCTATCGGGCTTTTACAATACAGCAGGGATCTCCCTATCATAAATAGAAAATTGACTTTTAATTGAATTTTTGGTAGAATAATTGTGTTAGGTCTCATAGCTCAGCTGGATAGAGCATTCGCCTTCTAAGCGAACGGTCGCAGGTTCGAATCCTGCTGGGATCAATATAGTAGCAAAGCTGGGAATTTTCCCGGCTTTTTTCTTAAAAAAGTACACTTTGGGAGAAAAAAATGACAGTTGAGAGAATTTTATCTAAAATGAAATTCCATTTTGTATAATGGTTTTTGTAAGTTAGCTTACAAGAAAAAAACATTTTAGGAGATTTTATTATGAAAAACACAGTTAAATTGGAACAGTTTGTAGCCTTGAAGGAAAAAGACTTGCAAAAGATTAAAGGTGGGGAGATGAGGAAAATGAATGAAAAGTCCTTTAATTTCTTTAATATCTTTAGAAGAAGATAAAGGAGTAGCAGAATGGATTTTTTCTTATTAGTAGATTTGATATTATATTTTTTAATTATTAGTCATAGTTACCGTTTAATTTGTAAAGGTCAAATAAATAGAAAAGAATTCTTCGTTTTTGGTGCTTATACATTACTAACAGACATAGTATTTGATTTTCCCTTCTATCTTCTAAATTTAGATGGGTTAGGGATTGAAACATTTTTATTTCCTTTATTCTTATATTCCTATTTTCGATGGATGAAACAGTATGAGAGGGATAGAGGACTATTTCTAAGTTTACTACTATCTCTTTTATATGAGAGCACTCATAACTTTTTGTCCGTAACTTTCTCCTCTATAACAGGAGACAATTTTGTTTTACAATATTATTACCTATTCTTTCCGTTGTAACGGTGTTGACTTATGTTGTTATCTTAAAAATCATTCATTATTTCCATTTGGAACTAGCCTATTTTGACAAGGACTACCTTTATCCTTTCTTGAAAAAAGTATTTTTTGCCTTACTACTGCTCCATATTGTATCTTTCGTTTCAAATATGGTAAGTACGATTAAACATTTGAATAGTTTTGGAAGTATTTTATCATCTATCGTCTTTATTTCTCTCCTTTTAACCTTCTTTGCAATGAATTCGCATAAAGTTCAAATAGAGAAAGAGATTGCTTTGAAGCAGAAGAAATTTGAACAGAAACATTTACAAAACTACACAGATGAAATTGTCGGTCTGTATAATGAAATCCGTGGTTTTCGACATGACTATGCTGGGATGCTTGTCAGCATGCAGATGGCAATTGACAGTGGTAATTTACAGGAAATTGACAGAGTTTACAACGAAGTTTTGGTTAAAGCCAATCACAAACTGCGCTCAGATAAGTATACTTACTTTGATTTGAACAACATAGAAGATTCAGCTTTACGAAGTTTGGTCGCTCAGTCAATTATCTATGCTAGAAATAATGGTGTAGAGTTTACACTGGAAGTAAAAGATACGATTACCAAGCTCCCAATCGAACTATTGGATTTAGTGCGTATCATGAGCATTTTATTGAACAATGCTGTCGAAGGATCGGCTGATAGTTATAAAAAGCAGATGGAAGTAGCAGTTATTAAGATGGAAACTGAAACAGTGATTGTGATTCAGAATTCATGTAAAATGACGATGACTCCTTCAGGAGATCTATTTGCTTTAGGATTCTCCACTAAGGGAAGGAATCGCGGAGTTGGATTAAATAATGTGAAAGAACTACTGGATAAGTACAACAACATTATTTTAGAAACAGAGATGGAAGGCAGTACATTTAGACAAATCATTAGATTTAAGAGGGAATTTGAATGAAAGTTTTAATTTTAGAAGATGTTATTGAACATCAAGTGAGACTAGAGAGAATATTGGATGAAATTTCGAAAGAATCGAATATTCCAATATCATACAAGACAACGGGAAAAGTTCGTGAGTTCAAGGAATATATTGAAAACGACGAAGTAAACCAGCTTTACTTTCTAGATATCGATATTCATGGAATTGAGAAAAAAGGATTTGAGGTTGCTCAGCTCATTCGTCATTACAATCCCTACGCTATTATCGTCTTTATCACCAGTCGATCAGAGTTTGCGACTTTAACCTATAAATACCAGGTATCAGCTCTAGATTTTGTTGATAAGGATATCAATGATGAGATGTTTAAGAAGAGAATTGAGCAAAATATTTTTTACACGAAGAGTATGTTACTTGAAAATGAAGATGTTGTAGATTATTTTGATTACAATTACAAGGGAAATGATTTAAAAATTCCTTACCATGATATTTTGTATATTGAAACGACAGGAGTCTCTCATAAATTGCGCATTATTGGTAAGAATTTTGCCAAAGAGTTCTATGGTACCATGACAGATATTCAGGAAAAGGACAAACATACTCAGCGATTTTATTCTCCTCATAAGTCATTTTTGGTAAATATAGGCAATATTAGAGAAATTGACCGAAAGAATCTAGAAATTGTTTTCTATGAAGACCATCGTTGTCCTATTTCAAGGTTAAAAATTAGAAAATTGAAAGATATTTTAGAGAAAAAATCTCAAAAGTGATTGACAATTAGTAAGAAATTGATATAATGGTTATATCTGCTACAGATAGAAGGTCCGTTGGTCAAGGGGTTAAGACACCGCCTTTTCACGGCGGTAACACGGGTTCGAATCCCGTACGGACTATTTTATCCGCCATAGCTCAGTTGGTAGTAGCGCATGACTGTTAATCATGATGTCGTAGGTTCGAGTCCTACTGGCGGAGTATAGATAAAAGGGGCTCTTTGTCAACTGTAGTGGGTTGAAGAAAAGCTAAGCTCGAGAAAGGACAAATTTAGTCCTTTCTTTTTTGATATTCAGAGCGATAAAAATCCGTTTTTTGAAGTTTTCAAAGTTCCGAAAACCAAAGGCATTGCGCTTGATAAGTTTGATGAGATTATTTGTCGCTTCCAGTTTTGCGTTAGAATAGGGTAACTGAAGAGCGTTGACGATTTTCTCTTTGTTCTTTAGAAAGGTTTTAAAGACAGTCTGAAAAAGAGGATGAACCTTCTTTAGATTGTCCTCAATGAGTCCAAAGAATTTCTTCGGCTCCTTATTCTGAAAGTGGAAAAGCAAGAGTTGATAGAGATGATAGTGGTGTTTCAAGTCTTCTGAATAGCTCAAAAGCTTGTCAAGAATCTCTTTATTGGTTAAGTGCATACGAAAAGTAGGGCGATAAAAACGTTTATCACTCAATTTACGACTATCCTGCTGGATGAGCTTCCAGTAACGCTTGATAGCCTTATATTCATGGGATTTTCGATGGAACTGATTCATGATTTGGACACGCACACGACTCATAGCACGGCTCATGTGTTGGACAATATGAAAACGATCCAACACGATTTTAGCGTTTGGAAAAAGCTGTTTAGCCAAGTCATAGTAAGGGCTAAACATATCCATAGTAATGATTTTGACGCGACATCGGACGACTCTATCATATTTAAGAAAGTGATCTCGAATGACGGCTTGTGTTCTACCCTCAAGAACAGTGATGATATTGAGCTTGTCAAAATCTTGCGCAATAAAGCTCATCTTTCCCTTTGTAAAGGCGTACTCGTCCCAGGACATAATCTCAGGAAGACGCGAAAAATCATGCTCAAAGTGAAAATCATTGAGCTTGCGAATAATAGTTGAAGTTGAGATGGAAAGCTGATGGGCAATATCGGTCATAGAATTCTTTTCAATCAACTTTTGCGCAATTTTTTGGTTGATAATATGAGGGATTTGATGATTCTTCTTGACGATAGAAGTCTCAGCGACCATCATTTTCAAGCAATGATAGCATCTAAAACGGCGCTTTTTAAGGAGAATTCTAGTAGGCATACCAGTCGTTTCAAGGTAAGGAACCTTAGACGATTTTTGAAAGTCATATTTCTTCATTAGACTTCCACAATCAGGACAAGGTGGAGCATCATAATCCAGTTGAGCGATGATTTCTTTGTGTGTATCCTTATTGATGATATCCATAAATTGGATATTAGGGTCTTTGATATCGAGTAGTTTTGTGATAAAATGTAATTGTTCCATATGATTCTTTCTAATGAGTTGTTTGATCGCTTTTCATTATAGGTCTTATGGGACTTTTTTTCTACACAAAATAGGCTCCATAATATCCATAGGGGGGTTACCCACTACAAATATTATAGAGCCATAAAAGGGAACACAACTGTGTTCCTCTTTTTGTATCAATTTGTATCACCAAGCATCTTCATAAGGAAGTCTGTTATTTCTTGAGGACTTTCTTTTTTTCCATGTGCAATCCAAGTTTGGCAGACACCAAAAAGTGCGTGAGTTAGATAGATGCTACTGTATTCTAATTCAGTGGTATTAAGATTCAGTTGCATAAATCGCTTTTGTAAATCTGTACTGAGCATGATATGAAGTTTATTTCGTAAGAAATTTTGAATTTCTTTAGTCCCGTTTTCAGAAAGAAGGGCAGCCAGAAGTGGTTCTGACTCTAGATATTCAAAGACTTCTAAAATAGCGTCTCTTTTATGATGAGCATGTTTTTGAAAAATATATTCAAATGTATGAAATAGCTTGCTTTGATAGTGCTCAATCATATCATACTTATCCTTATAGTGAGTATAGAAGCTGGAACGACTAATTCCGGCTTTTTTTGCTAACTTGACAGTAGAAATTTGATCAAATGGTTGTTCCATCAGTAATTCTACCATAGCATTTTCAATAGTTCTCTTTGTTTTTAAGCGTTTGTTACTTTCTTGCATATTTCCTCCTTGTAAACAAATTAGACTATATGTCTAAAAATGAATTTTTTATCTTGTAATTTAGATTTTTTAATGTATAATCTATTATATCAAAATTTTAGACAATATGTTTAAAAAAGGAGAAACTATGTTTAAAGAATGGAAAGCAATTTTTAAAAAACCAACCTTTATTATTGTCATGATAGGGATTTCTCTTATTCCAGCTCTGTACAATATCATATTTTTATCCTCAATGTGGGATCCATATGGGCAATTGTCTGACTTACCTGTGGCAGTTGTCAATAATGATAAAGAGGCTTCCTATAATGGTAATACTATGGCAATAGGAAAAGACATGGTGTCCAATTTAAAAGAAAATAAAACCTTGGATTTTTCATTTTGTAGATGAAGAAGAAGGTAAGAAGGGTTTAGAAAATGGTGATTACTATATGGTAGTGACTTTACCAAGTGATCTATCTGAAAAAGCAGCTTCTATTTTAACGGCTCACCCAGAGCAAATGCAAATCGATTATCAGACTTCAAGTGGTCATAGCTTTTATTGCCAGCAAGATGAGTGATTCTGCTATGACACAATTAAAAGCAGAATGTTTCTACCAATGTAACCGAGACCTATACTAAAAGCTTTATTTAACAAAATGGTCGATTTAAAGGATGGTATGAGTCAAGCAGCTTCTGGTAGTAAAAATTAACTGATGGAGCGAATCAGTTAGTGGCAGGAAGTCAAACATTAACTACCAACCTACACTCTTTAGCAGATTCAAGTTTAACATTTTCAAATGGAACGGAGCAGTTTACTAAAGGATTATCCTCTTATGTTTCTGGTGTCGAACAACTTCATCTTGGCTTAGGAAATTTTAATAGTGGTTTAGTTACATATACTGGTGCAGTGAGTCAATTAGATAGCGGGTTAGGTCAATTATCTTCTAAAAGTCCTGAATTAGTAAGGGGAATCAATCAGTTATATACTGGTGTAGAATCCTATACTGGCGGTGTTTCTCAGCTTAATGCTGGTCTTAATCAATTTTCATCTGGTGTTAGTGCCTACACCAATGGAGTGGGAAGTCTTGCAATAGGTGCTAATCAGCTATCCAATCAATCAGCTACACTTCGAATGGGGGTGGAGCAATTAAGTGAAGGGATTCAACAACTTTCTAGCAAGTTAGATGCTTCGTCTGGGAAAAAAGATCAAATTAATCAATTATCTTATGGTCTAAATCGGTTAAATCAAGCTATTCAAAATATTGATGTTGGAGATACAAAACAATTAGATTCTGTTTTATCAAGTATAGCATCTCTTTCTAATCAAATGTTAGCAAGTGCTCAGTCTGAAAAAGCAACTACATTAGCAAATATTCAATCGACAGCAGCTTATCAATCTTTGACAAGTGAGCAACAAGCTGAAATAAGTGATTCTGTATCTCAAAATTCGACTGATAGTATTCAATCGGCCCAGTCAATTATAGCTTTAGTACAAGGTTTACAGGGAAGTTTAGAAAACTTACAAAATCAATCTTCAAATCTTTCGACATTAAAAATCAAGCTAATCAAGTATTACCTATTGCTTCTACTTCTTTGACAGGATTGTCAAGTGGATTAACAGAAATACAGGGAGCAGTGACGAGTAAATTAGTTCCTGCTAGTCAGTCGATTACATCGGGTGTAAATGCATATACTGCAGGTGTTGATAAAGTTTCTCAAGGAGCAAGTCAACTAAGTGAAAATAATTCCACCTTGACAGGTGGTTTGAATCAACTAGTTTCAGGCTCAACTACCTTGACACAAAAATCTTCTAACTTGACAGCAGGAGTTGGTCAATTAGTTGAAAAAACTCCAGAATTAGTGTCTGGTATTGAAAAATTATCAACTGGCTCCAACCAATTGAATCAAAAGAGTCAAGAATTGATAGCAGGAGTTGATAAATTGCAGTCAGGCTCTAGCCAACTAGCTGACAAATCCAGTCAGTTAATTTCAGGTGCTTCTCAATTAGAAAGTGGAGCTAATAAATTGGCAGATGGAGCTGGGAAACTAGCAGAAGGTGGAACAAAGTTAACTTCTGGATTGGAAGGTTTACAGACAGGAGTTGCTTCTTTGGGACAAGGATTAGGTAATGCTAGTGATCAACTCAAATCAGTATCTACGGAATCTCAAAATGCAGAGATTTTGTCAAATCCTCTCAGTCTATCCAAAACTGACAATGATCAAGTTCCTGTAAATGGAATTGCAATGGCTCCTTATATGATATCAGTTGCTCTCTTTGTTGCAGCAATATCAACGAATATGATCTTTGCGAAGCTACCTTCAGGACGTCATCCTGAGAGCCGTTGGGCTTGGTTGAAATCTCGGGCTGAAATAAATGGTATTATAGCTGTTTTGGCAGGAATTTTGGTATATGGAGGAGTTCATCTTATTGGTTTAACTGCTAATCATGAAATGAGAACATTTATTCTCATTATCCTAACAAGTTTAGTATTCATGTCCATGGTGACCACTTTAACAACATGGAATAGCCGTATAGGAGCTTTCTTCTCTCTTATTTTGCTTTTATTACAGTTAGCATCAAGTGCAGGTACTTATCCACTTGCTTTGACAAATGATTTCTTTAGAGCCATTAATCCTTGGTTACCAATGAGTTATTCAGTTTCTGGATTACGACAAACAATCTCTATGACAGGAAATATTCATCAACAAGTCATTTTCCTTTCTGTGATACTAATACTATTTATTGGTTTAGGTATGCTAGCCTATCAACCTAAGAAAATGGAAGAAGATTAAAAAAATCGACCGATTAACTGGTCGATTTTTTTATGCCTTAGATGACTTTCGTCTGTGATTATAGATTCCAAATAGTAAGAGAGAAGTAAAGGAACATATTGCTCCAGTAATAAAACCATTGGGAATGAAGGAAAGTGTAATAGTTCCTTTCCTCTTGTGAACATCAACTTTCATAAATCCAGTTTGAGCTTGTTTAATTTCTATTTTCTTACCATCTTGGTAGGCAGACCAACCTTTGTCATAAGGAATGGTGAAAAAAATAGATGTATCTTGTTGGACATCATATGTAGCAAAAACCTTGTTTTTAGAAGTTGAGACTGTTACAGGCTGTCCTTTAATTTTTTGAATTGCCTCAGTTAAAGTTTGTGTATCTAAACGATAGAAGGTAGGAGATTCAAATGATACTTGTGAATTTCCAAGGAAACTAACATTGATATTGAAAATCTTTTTCTCTTTTGTATAGCCTAGATTAAAGAAGGAGAAGACATTATCAGTTGTAAAAGTTTTCTTTTTCCCATTGACAAGGATGTCAACCTTTTTTTGTTTGTCATTAGAAAAGTGAAGGTTTGTGAAAGAAAGATAAACTTGGCTGTTTTCTGGCACTTCAATTTGATACTGGATTGCTGCATCCTCAGTTGAAGAACTTGTGACACTAATCAAATCATTAGTATTTTCTGTTTTGTCATAAGGTATTGGAGAAAAATAATCAAAATTGACGTTAGCAAGTTGATTTAAAAACGAGGCCTGATTATCCAAAGTGTGTTCATTGAACTTGACATCATTGTAAACAGATTGACTAGCAAATGCAATCGGAAGAGAGTATTGATTTTCATATAGGGTAAGATTATCTTTTTGATATACATCTTGGAAACCATACTTATCAATAGGGTTTTCTGAGATATTATACTGGATGCCAAATAAACTATCAGCCAAAATACTATTATTGGCATAGCGGAGATTGAGATTAGTCCCAGAGGATTTAAACCCAAGTTTATCCAAAGTAGAGCTTGCTGAACGATTTCGAACAGATGAAAATTGAGATATTCCATTGTAGTTGAATTTCATACTGTCATTTCCTGTCTGAGTTTCTAGTTTCTCAGTACGAGTAAATTGGTTCCCAATATATGTTGAGAAAGATTCCATAGCTGGGATATATCGATTATAAGCACTTCGAGAAGCAAATCCCCATTCCTTAGCAATTCCGTCCATTTGAGATGAGGCATTTAAACTCATTTCAACCATCATAAATAAAGAGATTAGAATGGCAAATAGATTTACAGAGATAAACTTTTTAATAACTACAAGGAGTAAAAGAGAATAGACAACTAAAAATTCAAGAGTAAGCAGAATATTCAAATCTGTTAGAAAAGAATAATGCGATTTTAGATAGATGGTGGCTAAAAATCCTGTTACTACAAGAAAAAGCGAAACTAAAAAATTCCAGACTTTAATTTCTTTCAGACGCTTTAAGACTTCTGCTGCTGTGTAAATTAACAAGGTAGAGAAAATCCAAGCATAGCGATGTAAAAACATATTTGGAGTATGCATACCTTGCCAAAATAAATCAAGAGCTTCTATATAAAAGCTTGCAATTAGAAATGCAAAGAAAATTGCATAGATAAGTTTCACGTGAAACTTAATAGATTTCATCGTAAAAAATAAAATGGTTAAAATAAAGGGAAGCAGTCCAACAAAAATCATTGGGATAGCCCCATACTTTGTTGTATCAAATGAACCAATGAATTGCTTAGCAAAGAGATCAAGATACCAGCTACTTTCAGTTTGAAACTTTGTAATTTCTGTCAATTTTTCCCCATGTGTCTGTAAATCAAACAGAGTAGGAAGAGTCAGAATCAAGCTAGCCATACCAGCTAAAAAGGAGGTGATTATGAAATCAAGAAAAGATGACTTTCGAGTTTTAAAGTCCCAAGAAATTTGACAGATATACCAGAAGATAAGAAACAATGCTGTCATATATCCAAAATAATAATTTTGAATAAACAAAATTGACAGGCTTGTAAAGTACAATAGGAATTTCTTTTCAGTGATAAGTAGCTGTAAACCAGTTATAATTAAAGGAATTAAGATAAAAACATCTAGCCAGGTTTTTATCTCTAGTTGACTGATAGTAAAACTCATCAGAGCATAGGAAGTAGATAAAGTTAGTTTTAAAGACTTAGGAATCGATTGAGATAATTTATTTAAACTAAAGTAAGTTGACAGTCCAATCAATCCAAATTTTAAGAGAGTTGTCAGATAGACAGCATCTGGCATATTCGACAGATTAAAAAAATAAACTAGAGGTGAAAGAAAACTTCCCAAGTAATAACTAGATAGGGCATAGAAATTTAATCCGAGGCCACTTGTAAAGGTGTAAAACAGACTACCATTTCCATGCAGGATATTTCGTAAAGTTACATCAAAAATAACGTATTGATGAAACCCATCTCCTAATAGTGGAGATGTCTCGCTGTTCCAGTAGATACCTTGAGATAGATATACTCCTGTCATAATGATTACGGGAATGATGAAAGAAACAAAATAGGTCCAATATGTTTTAAAAAATAATTTCATGTTACCTCATAAAATGTTAGAAAACTCAGCTGGTTAATCCAACTGAGTTTTGAAGTTTTTAGTCTTTCCAAAGTTCTTTTACTTTTGCTTGTACTTCTGCATTTTCTAGGAATTCATCATAGGTTTCATCGATACGGTCAATGACGCCATTTTTGGACAAGACAATGATATGGTTAGCTAGAGTTTGAATAAACTCGTGGTCATGGCTGGCAAAGATGATTGATTCTTTAAAGTTTTTCAATCCATCATTCAAGCTTGAGATAGATTCCAAGTCCAAGTGATTGGTTGGGTCATCAAGTACAAGGACATTTGATTTCAAGAGCATGAGTTTTGAAAGCATGACACGAACTTTTTCTCCCCCTGACAAGACGTTTACAGGTTTGTTAACTTCATCTCCAGAGAAGAGCATACGGCCGAGGAAGCCACGTAGGAAAGTATTGTCATCTTCTTCTTTACTTGCGAATTGACGCAACCAGTCAAGGATTGACTCTCCTCCTGCAAATCTGCCGAGTTATCTTTTGGCAAGTAAGAACGGCTAGTAGTTACTCCCCACTTGACAGTTCCTTTATAGTCAATGTCCCCCATGATTGCACGAATTAATGCAGTCGTTTGGATGTCATTTTGTCCAATTAGCGCTGTCTTATCACCTGGACGTAAGATAAAGCTGATATTATCTAAAATAGTCTCACCATCAATCTTTACAGATAGATTTTCTACTGTCAAGAGATCATTACCGATTTCACGTTCCGCTTTAAAGTTGATAAATGGATATTTACGACTAGATGGTACAATTTCTTCAAGTTCAATTTTATCAAGCATTTTCTTACGTGATGTTGCTTGCCTTGATTTAGAAGCATTGGCAGAGAAACGAGCAACGAATTCTTGCAATTGCTTAATTTTTTCTTCTGCTTTGGCATTACGGTCTGCTAGCAATTTAGCAGCGAGTTCAGAAGATTCCTTCCAGAAGTCATAGTTTCCGACATAGAGTTTGATTTTTCCAAAGTCAAGGTCGGCCATGTGAGTACATACTTTGTTTAAGAAGTGACGGTCGTGGGATACTACGATAACGGTGTTATCAAAGTCAATCAAGAAGTCTTCTAACCAAGTAATCGATTGGATATCCAAACCGTTGGTAGGCTCGTCCAATAGAAGAACATCTGGTTTACCAAACAGTGCTTTGGCAAGGAGAACTTTTACTTTTTCACCGTTGGCCAATTCGCTCATGTTTTGGTAGTGTAATTCTTCTGAAATGTTTAGATTTTGAAGTAGTTGAGAGGCTTCACTTTCTGCTTCCCAGCCCCCAAGCTCGGCAAATTCTCCCTCGAGTTCGGCAGCTCGGACGCCATCCTCATCTGAGAAATCTTCCTTCATGTAGATAGCATCTTTCTCCTTCATGATACTATAAAGTTTTTCATTTCCCATGATAACAACATCAATGGCACGTTCATCCTCATAGTCAAAGTGATTTTGACGAAGCACAGAGAGACGTTCATCTGGACCAAGAGAAATATGACCAGTAGTAGGTTCGATATCTCCAGCTAAAATTTTTAAAAAGGTTGATTTTCCGGCACCATTAGCACCGATTAATCCGTAAGTATTTCCTTCTGTAAATTTGATATTGACATCATCAAAAAGTTTACGATCACTAAAACGTAGTGAAACATCAGATACTGTAAGCAATGTTTTCTCCTATAACTCCTATAATGTGTAATATATTTATTCTACTAGAAAATACGGAAATATTCAAATTTTTATCTGTCAATTTTGTGTAAATTAAATTTACAGCATACTTTACACGAATCCGTAAATAGCAAGGTTGATTTATTTTTATAAATTGCAGTTATTTCATTAAAAAAATGCTATAATTGAAGGGACCATATCGAAGGAGAATAAAATGACTAAACCCATTATTTTAACAGGAGACCGTCCAACAGGAAAATTGCATATTGGACATTATGTTGGAAGTCTCAAAAATCGAGTATTATTACAGGAAGAGGATAAGTATGATATGTTTGTGTTCTTGGCTGACCAACAAGCCTTGACAGATCATGCCAAAGATCCTCAAACCATTGTAGAGTCTATCGGAAATGTGGCTTTGGATTATCTTGCAGTTGGATTGGATCCAAGTAAATCAACTATCTTTATTCAAAGTCAAATTCCAGAATTAGCTGAGTTGTCTATGTATTATATGAATCTGGTTTCATTAGCACGTTTGGAGCGTAATCCAACTGTCAAGACAGAGATTGCTCAAAAGGGATTTGGAGAAAGTATTCCAACAGGATTTTTGGTTTATCCAATAGCTCAAGCAGCTGACATCACAGCCTTTAAGGCCAATTATGTTCCTGTTGGGACAGATCAGAAACCAATGATTGAGCAGACTCGTGAAATTGTTCGTTCTTTTAACAATGCATATAACTGTGATGTCTTGGTAGAACCGGAAGGTATTTATCCAGAAAATGAGAGAGCAGGGCGTTTGCCTGGTTTAGATGGGAATGCTAAAATGTCTAAATCACTCAATAATGGTATTTATTTAGCTGATGATGCGGATACTTTGCGTAAAAAAGTAATGAGTATGTATACAGATCCAGATCATATTCGAGTGGAAGATCCAGGTAAAATTGAAGGCAATATGGTTTTCCATTATCTAGATGTTTTTGGTCGTCCAGAAGATGCTCAAGAAATTGCTGACATGAAAGAACATTATCAACGAGGTGGTCTTGGTGATGTGAAGACCAAGCGTTATCTACTTGAAATATTAGAACGTGAACTTGGTCCTATTCGTGAGCGCCGTATCGAATTTGCTAAGGATATGGGAGAAGTTTATAATATGCTTCAAAAAGGTAGTGAAAGAGCGCGTGAAGTTGCGGGTCAAACTCTATCTGAGGTTAAAGGGGCAATGGGACTTCATTACTTTAACTAAGTTTATTTTACAAGGAACTATCATTTCTATCAGGAAGAAAAGATAGTTTTTTATTTAACCCTGTATCATTTGACAAATTTTTATAGAATGGTATGATAGATACAATATAAAAAGAGTCAAGCTCAAAAAGAAAGAAAAGAGGAAACTTCGAATGTCTAATTGGGACACTAAATTTTTGAAAAAAGGTTTTACCTTTGATGATGTATTGCTTATTCCAGCTGAAAGTCATGTGTTGCCTAACGATGCAGATTTAACAACTAAATTGGCAGATAATCTGATTTTAAATATCCCAATTATTACCGCTGCCATGGACACAGTTACAGAGAGTCAAATGGCCATTGCTATTGCTCGTGCAGGTGGTCTCAGAGTTATCCATAAAAAAACATGTCAATTGCTCAACAAGCAGACGAGGTTCGAAAAGGTAAAACGTTCTGAAAATGGAGTTATTATTGATCCGTTCTTCTTGACGCCTGAACATACAATTGCTGAAGCAGATGAGCTTATGGGTCGTTACCGCATCAGTGGTGTTCCAGTTGTTGAAACACTTGAAAATCGTAAATTAGTTGGTATTTTTGACAAACCGAGATCTTCGTTTTATTTCAGATTATAACCAACCAATCTCAAAACCATATGACCAGTGAAAATCTTGTGACTGCTCCTGTAGGTACAGATCTTGCAACGGCTGAAAGTATTCTTCAAGAACACCGTATTGAAAAAAAACTTCCATTGGTAGATGAAGAAGGTCGTCTTTCTGGTTTGATTACTATCAAAGATATTGAAAAAAAGTTATTGAGTTTCCAAATGCGGCTAAAGATGAGTTTGGTCGTCTTCTAGTTGCAGGTGCAGTAGGTGTCACTTCAGATACATTTGAACGTGCAGAGGCCCTTTTTGAGGCAGGAGCTGACGCAATTGTTATCGATACGGCGCATGGTCATTCTGCAGGTGTCTTACGTAAAATTGCTGAGATTCGTGCCCATTTCCCCAGATCGTACTTTGATTGCTGGAAATATTGCTACTGCTGAGGGAGCGCGTGCCCTTTATGAAGCAGGTGTAGACGTTGTCAAGGTTGGTATTGGACCAGGTTCAATCTGTACAACTCGTGTGATTGCTGGTGTTGGTGTTCCGCAAGTAACAGCTATCTACGATGCTGCAGCTGTTGCGCGTGAATATGGTAAAACGATCATTGCTGACGGTGGAATCAAGTATTCTGGAGATATTGTAAAAGCCCTTGCAGCAGGTGGAAATGCCGTTATGCTTGGATCTATGTTTGCTGGAACTGATGAAGCTCCAGGCGAAACTGAAATCTTCCAAGGACGTAAATTCAAGACTTACCGTGGTATGGGATCAATCGCAGCAATGAAGAAAGGTTCAAGCGATCGTTACTTCCAAGGTTCTGTCAATGAAGCAAACAAACTTGTTCCAGAAGGAATTGAAGGTCGTGTTGCTTATAAAGGAGCGGCAGCTGATATTGTCTTCCAAATGATTGGTGGTATTCGCTCTGGTATGGGTTACTGTGGTGCAGCTAACCTTAAAGAACTACACGATAATGCTCAATTTATTGAAATGTCTGGTGCTGGTTTGAAAGAAAGCCATCCTCATGATGTACAAATTACTAATGAGGCACCAAATTATTCTATGTAAAAACAATGAAAAGAACTCCCGTGAAAACAGGAGTTCTTTTACAATGTTGTCAATTTTTGTTTACAGAAACTTTACCATCCTGAATAGTGAAGATGCTTAGATTTTCTGGAAGATTCTGAAGATGATCTAAGCTGGTTGTTGTAATAAAGGTTTGGATTGAATGAGAAATCGTTTCTAATAATTTTAGTTGTCTAGTGTTGTCAAGTTCACTCATAACATCGTCAAGCAATAATATCGGAGATTCTGTAGTAATACTTTCCATTAATTCGATTTCTGCTAATTTTATAGAAAGGACGAGACTACGATGTTGACCTTGACTTCCGAAACTAGCATCCATCCCATTTATATAAAAAGAAATATCATCTCGATGAGGACCAACACCAGTATTCTTTTTGAATAGATCTCTGGACCTACTTTTTTCTAAGGCAATTTTGAAAGATTCTGATAAGTCTTCTTTGTCAGTTGGCTTTACAGAAGATTGATAGGATATTGACAACTCTTCAATCTGATTAGAAAGTTCAAAATGTTTCTTACGGCCAAAATGCTCTAGTTTTTTAATAAAATCTAAGCGGTGATTCATCACACGACATCCATAATCAACTAGCTGATCATCCAACACTGAAAGGAAGGTTTCATCTATTTTTGAGCTGATTTTAGATAGGTATTTCTTTGCTTAAGGATATGGTTATAATTGGTTAAATCTGATAAATAGATTGGTTTAATTTGCCCAAGCTCCATATCAATGAATTTTCGTCGAACCGAAGGTGCTCCTTTAATTAGTTGTAGATCTTCAGGAGCAAATAAGACAACATTTATGTGTCCGACATAATCTGAAAGTCGTGCCTGTTTTAAATGATTAACTTTTGTTACACGGCCTTTTTGTGTTAGTTCGATTTCTAGGGGAATGGATCCAGTTTTTTTCTGAACGAGACCTGAAAGATGAAGTTGTTCCTCATCAAAATGAATGAGATTTTTATCTGTTCTAGTTCGATGACTACGTGTCAAGGCTAAAAAATAGATAGCCTCTAACATATTTGTTTTACCTTGTGCATTGCGTCCTAAAAAGACATTTAATTTAGGATTAAAGTCTATTTTAGTCTCTTTGTAGTTACGAAAAGTTTTGAGAGATAGGTGTTGTAACCACATGATTATCTACCAGGGAATCGCGGAGCTTGTTTGCTTTTGGGTGATGAAGTAGGTTTAGAGTTGTCTTTTTTTACTCCTTTATTCATCTCCTTGACAAGTTTAGCGATTCGTTCTTTTTCAACTTTATCAGCCTGGTATTCATCCTGTTCTTCAGAAGTAGGTTGTGTCAATAAGATGTCAATGTCCATGTCAGGGATGTCAATTTTATCGCCAATACGAAGTTTTTTACCACGACGACTCTCTAATTCTCCATTAAAGTAAACAGAATGTTCATAGAGAAATGATTTGATAGCTCCTCCGCTATGTGTAATTCCAAGTTCTTTGAGTAGTGCTTGGAGGGTAATAAATTCTTCAAATAATTTGTATTCCATAATTCACCTCAATCTTTGGTATTATACCATATTTTCCTAAAAATAGTGAGAGAAACAAGGAGTAATGTAAGCGATTTTTATTTCAAAAGTGTTACAGAGAACAAGAAAATTTCAGGTTTTCGTGATATAATAGAAGTCTGTATATAAGGAGGTAAATCATGGAGTTAGTGCATGGAATTTCAACACATTTTATCCAATCAAAAAAGTTTAAAACGAACAAAATCGCCGTGCGTTTTACCGCTCCATTATCTCTTGATACGATTGCAGGTCGCATGTTGAGTGCGAGTATGCTAGAGACTGCTAATCAGATGTACCCCACTTCTCAAGATTTGAGAAAACATTTGGCCAGTCTATATGGTACAGATATGTTAACCAATTGTTTCAGAAGAGGGCAAAGTCACATTGTAGAATTGACATTTACCTATGTCCGTGATGAGTTTTTAAGTAGGAAAAATGTGCTAACTTCTCAGGTTTTGGAACTTGTAAAAGAAACTCTTTTTTCACCCGTAGTAGTTGATAATGGGTTTGATTCGGCCTTATTTGAAATTGAGAAAAAACAATTGCTAGCAAGTTTAGCAGCTGATATGGATGATTCTTTTTATTTTGCACATAAAGAATTAGATAAATTATTTTTTCATGATCAACGTCTCCAATTGGAATATAGTGATTTACGAAATCGTATTTTAGCTGAAACTCCACAAAGTTCTTATTCTTGTTTCCAAGAATTTTTGGTCAATGATCGAATAGATTTCTTTTTCCTAGGTGATTTTAATGAGGTTGAAATTCAAAATGTATTAGAAACATTTGGCTTTAAAGGTCGAAAAGGAGATGTGAAGGTTCAGTATTGTCAACCTTATTCCAATATCCTTCAGGAAGGTATGGTTCGGAAAAATGTGGGACAATCCATTTTGGAATTAGGTTATCATTGCCCTTCTGAATATGGTGATGAGCAACATTTACCCATAATTGTAATGAATGGTTTACTTGGTGGATTTGCTCACTCTAAGCTCTTTACAAATGTCCGTGAAAATGCTGGATTGGCTTATACTATTTCAAGTCAGCTCGATTTATTTAGTGGATTCTTAAGGATGTATGCTGGTATCAATCGAGAAATCGTAACCAGGCTCGTAAAATGATGAATAATCAACTGATTGATTTAAGAAAAGGATATTTTACAGAGATTGAGTTAGAGCAGACCAAAGAAATGATTCGTCGGTCTTTATTACTTTCTCAAGATAATCAAAGTTCATTGATTGAACGTGCTTATCAAAATGCCTTACTTGGAAAATCTTCAGCAGACTTTAAAGGTTGGATTACAAAACTCGAGCAAGTTGACAAAGATGCTATTTGTAGAGTAGCTAATAATGTGAAACTACAAGCGATTTACTTTATGGAAGGAATAGAATGACAAAGGTTGTTTTTGAAGAAAAATACTATCCAGCTGTAAAAGAAATGGTTTATCGAACTCGTTTGTCAAATGGCTTGACAGTTGCTCTTTTGTATAAAAAGGAATTTAAAGAAGTTTACGGGAGTGTCACTGTTCAATTTGGTTCGGTAGATACGCTTGTAACAGAAGTTGACGGAGGTGTAAAACAATATCCTGCAGGAATTGCTCATTTTCTTGAACATAAATTATTTGAAAGAGAAGATTCTAGCGATTTGATGTCGGCTTTTACGAGTCTAGGTGCAGATAGCAATGCCTTTACAAGCTTTACAAAAACAAACTATCTTTTTTCAGCAACGGATCATTTTTTAGAAAATTTAGATTTACTTGATGAATTGGTAACATCAGCACACTTTACTGAAGATTCCATTTTTAGAGAGCAGGATATTATCCAGCAAGAACGAGAAATGTATCAAGATGATCCAGATTCGTGTTTATTCTTTTCAACCTTAGCGAATTTGTATCCTGGTACACCTTTAGCAACGGATATAGTTGGAAGCGAGGAGTCTATTTCCCAAATCAATCTAACTAAATTGCAAGAAAATTTTACAAAGTTTTACAAACCTGTAAACATGTCTCTGTTTTTAGTTGGTAATTTTGATGTGGAGCAAGTACAAGACTATTTTGAAAGAAAAGAATTGAAAGATTTAGATGTTCAGGAAGTAGTAAGAGAAAAATTTGTTTTACAGGCTGTAAAGCAAACAGACAGTATGAGAATGGAAGTATCTTCTCCCAAACTAGCGATTGGGATTAGAGGTAATCGAGAAGTTGCTGAGGCGGATTGCTATCGACATCATATTTTATTAAAATTATTGTTTGCAATGATGTTTGGTTGGACTTCGGATCGTTTTCAAAAGTTATATGAATCAGGTAAAATAGATGCTTCCTTATCTCTTGAAATTGAAGTAACAAGTCGTTTTCATTTTGTTATGTTGACAATGGATACGAAAGAGCCAGTTGCTTTATCTCATCAGTTTAGGAAGGCTATTCGTAATTTTACAAAGGATTTAGATATTACAGAGGATCATTTAGATATTATCAAAAGAGAGATGTTTGGAGAATTTTTCAGTAGCATGGACTCTCTTGAATTTATTGCAACGCAATATGATGCTTTTGAACATGGTGAGACAATTTTTGATTTGCCGAAAATTTTACAGGAAATTACTTTAGAGGATGTCCTTGATGCTGGACATCATTTAATAGATGATGGTGACATAGTTGATTTTACAATATTCCCATCGTAGTAACCTATCATAATAGACACTAGAAAGAAGGGATGACAAGTATGAGGAAAAAAACAATTGGTGAGGTTTTACGATTAGCTAGAATCAATCAGGGATTGAGTTTAGATGAATTGCAGAAAAAGACAGACATCCAGTTAGATATGTTGGAAGCAATGGAAGCAGATGATTTCGATCAACTTCCAAGTCCTTTTTACACACGCTCTTTCTTGAAAAAATATGCATGGGCTGTTGAGTTAGATGACCAAATTGTTTTGGATGCTTATGATTCCGGGAGTATGATTACTTATGAGGAAGTAGATGTTGATGAAGAAGAGTTGACAGGGCGCAGACGTTCAAGTAAGAAAAATAAGAAAAAACCATCCTTTTTACCTTTATTTTATTTTATTCTTTTTGCCTTATCGATTTTAATTTTTGTGACCTATTATGTTTGGAACTATATTCAAACTCAACCAGAGGGGCCTTCTCTTTCTAATTACAGTGTGGTTCAATCAACAAGTTCAATAAGTTCAACTAGCTCTGTTCCCCACTCCTCAAGTAGTAGTTCATCTAGCAGTTCTTCTAGTGTAGAATCGACTATAAGTGTGTCAGGTGAAGGAAATCATGTAGAAATCGCTTATAAGACAAGTAAGGAAACAGTTAAATTGCAATTGGCAGTTTCAGATGTTACAAGTTGGGTCAGCGTTTCAGAAAGCGAACTTGAGGGCGGTGTAACCTTATCGCCAGAGAAGAAAAGTGCAGAAGCAACAGTTGCAACTAAAAGTCCTGTAACAATTACCTTAGGTGTTGTAAAAGGTGTTGCTTTGACAGTAGATAATCAGACTGTTGATTTATCGAAATTAACAGCTCAGACTGGCCAAATCACTATAACCTTTACTAAAAATTAAGGAAAAAAACGAATGAAAAAAAGAACAAATTCCCAATCTCTTAACAATAGGTCGAATTCTCTTTATACCTATTTTTTTATCTTTATTTTTAACGATAGGAAATTCGATAGAGAGTCATATAGTGGCAGCTATTATCTTTGCTGCTGCTAGTATTACAGACTATTTAGATGGATATTTAGCTCGTAAATGGAATGTGGTTAGTAATTTTTGGTAAATTTGCAGATCCCATGGCGGATAAGCTGCTAGTTATGTCGGCTTTTATTATGCTGATTGAGTTAGGTATGGCTCCGGCTTGGATTGTTGCAGTGATCATCTGTCGTGAGTTGGCTGTGACAGGTTTAAGGCTTTTATTGGTTGAAACTGGTGGAACGGTCTTAGCAGCAGCTATGCCTGGAAAAGTTAAAACTTTCAGTCAGATGTTTGCCATTATTTTCTTGCTATTACATTGGACTTTGCTTGGCCAAGTTCTACTTTATGTGGCCTTGTTTTTCACTATCTACTCTGGCTATGATTATTTCAAGGGTAGTGCCTATATATTTAAAGGGACATTTGGTTCGAAATGAAATCAATAATTGATGTAAAAAATCTTTCTTTTCGTTATAAGGAAAGTCAGGAGTACTACGATGTGAAGGGTATTACGTTTCACGTGAAACGTGGAGAATGGCTTTCGATTGTAGGGCATAATGGTAGTGGTAAATCAACGACTGTCCGGTTAATTGATGGTTTACTGGAAGCAGAATCTGGAGAGATTGTAATTGATGGGCGACGTTTGACTGAGGAAAATGTTTGGAATATACGTCGTCAAATCGGTATGGTTTTTCAAAATCCAGACAATCAATTTGTTGGAGCGACTGTTGAAGATGATGTTGCCTTTGGTTTGGAAAATCAGGGACTTTCTCGTCAAGAAATGAAAAAAAGAGTGGAAGAAGCTCTGGATTTGGTTGGCATGCTGGACTTTAAAAAGAGAGAGCCAGCTCGTCTGTCAGGTGGCCAAAAGCAACGTGTGGCCATTGCAGGTGTTGTAGCCCTAAGACCAGCTATTTTAATCCTAGATGAAGCAACGAGTATGTTGGATCCTGAGGGACGTAGAGAACTGATTGAGACAGTAAAAGGAATTCGAAAAGACTATGATATGACGGTCATTTCCATTACACATGATTTGGAAGAAGTTGCCATGAGTGACCGTGTATTGGTCATGAAAAGAGGGGAAATTGAATCAACTAGTAGTCCAAGGGAACTTTTCTCTCGAAATGATTTAGATCAAATTGGATTAGATGATCCTTTTGCCAATCAATTAAAACATTCTTTGAGCCAGAATGGCTATGATTTACCTGAAAATTATTTGACAGAAAGTGAGCTAGAGGATAAGCTATGGGAATTGCTCTAGAAAATGTGGGTTTTGCATATCAAGAAGGGACTCCCTTAGCTTCAACAGCTTTGTCAGATGTTTCTTTGACGATTGAAGATGGTTCTTATACGGCTTTAATTGGCCATACAGGTAGTGGCAAATCAACTATTTTACAACTCTTAAATGGTTTATTGGTGCCAAGTCAAGGGAGTGTGCGGGTCTTTGATACCTTAATCACCTCGACTTCTAAAAATAAAGACATTCGTCAAATTAGAAAACAGGTTGGTTTGGTATTTCAGTTTGCTGAAAATCAGATTTTTGAAGATACGGTTTTGAAAGACGTAGCTTTTGGACCGCAAAATTTTGGAGTTTCTGAAGAAGATGCGGAGCAGATTGCGCGTGAAAAACTGGCTCTGGTTGGAATTGATGAATCACTTTTTAATCGTAGCCCGTTTGAGCTATCAGGTGGACAAATGAGACGTGTTGCCATTGCAGGCATACTTGCCATGGAACCAGCCATATTAGTCTTAGATGAGCCCACAGCAGGCCTGGATCCTCTGGGAAGAAAAGAGTTGATGAACTTGTTCAAAAAACTCCACCAGTCAGGGATGACCATCGTTTTGGTAACGCATTTGATGGACGATGTGGCTGAATATGCGAACCAAGTCTATGTGATGGAAAAGGGACGTTTAGTTAAGTTTGGTAAACCGAGTGATGTCTTTCAAGATGTTGTCTTTATGGAAGAAGTGCAGTTGGGAGTACCTAAAATTACAGCCTTTTGTAAACGATTGGCTGATAGAGGCGTGTCATTTAAACGATTACCGATTAAGATAGAGGAGTTCAAGGAGTCGCTAAATGGATAGTATGATTTTGGGGCGTTATATCCCAGGGGATTCGATAGTTCACCGATTGGATCCACGCAGCAAATTACTGGCTATGATGCTACTGATTTTGATCGTTTTTTGGGCTAATAATCCCTTGACGAATCTGATTCTTTTTATAGCGACAGGGATCTTTATTGCCTTGTCCGGAGTATCTCTTTCATTCTTTATTCAGGGCTTGAAGTCTATGTTTTTCTTGATTGCCTTCACAACTATTTTTCAACTTTTTTTCATTTCTAATGGGAATGTTTTATTTGAATTTTCGTTTGTGAGAATCACAGATTATGCTTTGCAACAAGCTGGGATTATTTTTTGTCGTTTTGTATTGATTATTTTCTTTTCAACTTTGTTAACCTTAACGACCATGCCCTTAAGTTTGGCATCAGCAGTCGAAGCTTTATTAGCCCCTTTAAAGCGTGTGAAAGTTCCAGTTCATGAAATTGGTTTGATGCTGTCTATGAGTCTACGTTTTGTTCCAACCTTGATGGATGATACGACGCGGATTATGAATGCGCAGAAAGCACGTGGAGTGGATTTTGGTGAAGGAAGCATCGTTCAAAAAGTAAAGGCGATGATTCCCATTTTGATTCCTCTTTTTGCGACAAGTTTAAAACGTGCGGATTCCTTGGCTATCGCCATGGAAGCGCGTGGTTATCAGGGTGGAAAAGGTAGAAGTCAATACAGAAAATTGAAATGGACCCGAAAGGATACACTGACCATTCTTGTTATTATCATACTTGGTTGTTGCTTATTTTTCTTAAAATCTTAGTAGCTTTCAGGAATTGATAAAAAGTTACTGTAACAGTTTTTGATATAAAGGTAGGGATATGAACCGTTTTAAAAAATCAAAATATGTCATTATTGTTTTTGTCACTGTTATGCTTGTGTCAGCTCTCTTAGCGACGACTTATTCAAGTACAATTGTGACAAAATTAGGAGATGGAATCTCATTGGTTGATAGAGTTGTACAAAAACCTTTTCAGTGGTTTGATTCTGTCAAATCAGATTTGGCTCATTTGACACGAACTTATAATGAAAATGAAAGTTTGAAGAAACAGATTTACCAGTTAGAAGTTAAATCAAATGAGGCGGAAAGTTTAAAGACAGAAAATGAACAATTGCGTCAATTGCTTGGTATGAAGTCCAAGTTGCAAGCTACAAAGACTTTGGCAACAGATGTTATTATGCGTTCTCCGGTATCTTGGAAGCAGGAGTTGACCTTAGATGCAGGCAAATCAAAAGGGGCTTCTGAGAACATGTTAGCTATTGCAAATGGTGGCTTGATTGGGAGTGTTTCAAAAGTAGAGGAGAACTCTACTATAGTCAACCTTCTGACTAATACGGAAAATGCTGATAAGATTTCGGTAAAGATTCAACATGGTTCTACTACAATTTATGGAATTATTGTTGGCTACGACAAGGAAAATGAAGTTCTTAAAATTAGCCAATTAAATAGCAATGGCGATATTAGTACAGGCGATAAGGTGACAACGGGTGGATTAGGAAACTTTAACGTTGCGGATATTCCTGTTGGTGAAGTGGTTGCCACAACGCATAGTACAGACTATTTGACACGAGAAGTAACTGTTAAATTGAGTGCAGATACTCATAATGTGGATGTGATAGAATTAGTGGGGAATTCATGATGAGACAGTTGAAGCGGGTTGGAGTGTTTTTATTGCTTCCTTTCTTTGTTCTAATTGACGCCCATATTAGCCAGCTTCTGGGCTCATTTTTCCCCCATGTACATTTGGCTAGTCATTTTCTGTTTTTATTTCTCTTATTTGAGACGATAGAAGTATCAGAGTATCTCTACCTAGTCTATTGTTTTGTGATAGGCTTGGTTTACGATGTTTACTTTTTCCATCTAATAGGAATTGCAACTCTCTTATTTATCTTATTGGGAGCCTTTCTTCATAAATTGAATAGTGTTATTTTATTGAATCGTTGGACAAGAATCTTGGCTATGATTGTTGTGAGTTTTCTATTTGATATGGGAGCTTATCTCTTTGCATTAGTGGTAGGTTTAACTGTAGATAGTCTGCCGATTTTTATCGTTTATAGCCTAGTACCATCCATGATTTTAAATCTTGTGTGGATGCTTATTTTTCAGTTTATTTTTGAAAGATATTATCTATAAGAAAGAAACAAAAATGTAACAAAGGCGTAATATTCATTAGGCCTTTTTTTGGTATACTAGTATTGTCTTTAAAAGAAGGAGTATCTACATAATATGAAGAAAAAAATCTTAGCGTCACTTTTATTAAGTACAGTAATGGTTTCTCAAGTAGCTGTTTTAACAACTGCGCATGCAGAAACGACTGATGACAAAATTGCTGCTCAAGATAATAAAATTAGTAACTTAACAGCACAACAACAAGAAGCCCAAACAAGTTGACCAAATTCAGGAGCAAGTATCAGCTATTCAAGCTGAGCAATCTAACTTGCAAGCTGAAAATGATAGATTACAAGCAGAATCTAAAAAACTTGAGAATGAGATCACAGAACTTTCTAAAAATATTGTATCTCGTAATGATTCTTTGGAAAAACAAGCTCGTAGTGCTCAAACAAACGGAGCTGCAACAAGCTACATTAATACAATTGTAAACTCAAAATCAATTACAGAAGCTATTTCACGTGTTGCAGCAATGAATGAAATTGTATCTGCTAACAACAAAATGCTGGAACAACAAAAAGCAGATAAAAAAGCTATTTCTGAAAAACAAGTAGCAAACAATGATGCAATTAATACAGTAATTGCAAATCAACAAAAATTGTCTGATGATGCTCAATCTCTAACAACAAAACAGGCTGAGTTGAAGGCTGCAGAATTAAATCTTGCTGCTGAAAAAGCGACAGCAGAAGATGAAAAAGCAAGTTTGCTAGAGAAAAAAGCAGAAGCAGAAGCGGCAGCAAAAGCAGCAGCAGCGGCAGAGACAGCTTATAAAGAAAAACAAGCTAGCCAACAACAATCAGTACTTGCTTCAGCAAACACTAACTTAACAGCTCAAGTGCAAGCAGTATCTGAATCTGTAGCAGCACCTGTCCGTGCAAAAGTTCGTCCAACATACAGTACAAACGCTTCAAGTTATCCAATTGGAGAATGTACGTGGGGAGTTAAAACATTAGCACCTTGGGCTGGAGACTATTGGGGTAATGGAGCACAGTGGGCTACAAGCGCAGCTGCTGCAGGATTCCGTACAGGTTCAACACCTCAAGTTGGTGCGATTGCATGTTGGAATGATGGTGGATATGGACACGTAGCAGTAGTTACAGCTGTTTCATCATCAACAAGTATTCAAGTATCAGAATCAAATTATGCAGGTAATCGTACAATTGGAAATCACCGTGGATGGTTCAATCCGACAACTACGTCTTCAGGTTTTGTAACATATATTTATGCAGATTAATTTACAGAGGGACTCGAATAGAGCCCTCTTTTTCATGTTTTACCGTGACAATCCCTATTAAAAATTATATCAAAATAGCTTGAAAATATTGAAAAAGTATGGTAAAATGAAACTTGTCGTGTGAACGATAATACTCATTCTTGATGAATTGTGAAACAGTTGCCTTTGGGTCGTTTTGCGAGTTGAAGTCAAGAAGAGGAAAAAAACAAAAAGGAGAAATACTCATGGCAGTAATTTCAATGAAACAACTTCTTGAGGCTGGTGTACACTTTGGTCACCAAACTCGTCGCTGGAACCCTAAGATGGCTAAGTACATCTTCACTGAGCGTAACGGAATCCACGTTATCGATTTGCAACAAACTGTAAAATACGCTGACCAAGCTTACGATTTCATGCGTGATGCAGCAGCTAACGATGCAGTTGTATTGTTCGTTGGTACTAAGAAACAAGCAGCTGATGCAGTTGCTGAAGAAGCAGTACGTTCAGGTCAATACTTCATCAACCACCGTTGGTTAGGTGGAACTCTTACAAACTGGGGAACAATCCAAAAACGTATCGCTCGTTTGAAAGAAATCAAACGTATGGAAGAAGATGGAACTTTCGAAGTTCTTCCTAAGAAAGAAGTTGCACTTCTTAATAAACAACGTGCACGTCTTGAAAAATTCTTGGGTGGTATCGAAGATATGCCTCGTATCCCAGATGTTATGTACGTAGTTGACCCACATAAAGAGCAAATCGCTGTTAAAGAAGCTAAGAAATTGGGAATCCCAGTTGTAGCGATGGTTGACACAAACACTGATCCAGATGATATCGATGTAATCATCCCAGCTAACGATGACGCTATCCGCGCTGTTAAATTGATCACAGCTAAATTGGCTGACGCTATCATCGAAGGACGTCAAGGTGAAGATGCAGCAGCAGTTGAAGCAGAATTTGCAGCTTCAGAAGCTCAAGCAGATTCAATCGAAGAAATCGTTGAAGTTGTAGAAGGCGACAACGCTTAATTCATATAAATAGTAATTACCTAGGAGGGCGGGGCTTAGCCCGGCTCTCCTATTTTTAAAAAATATAGGGAGAATCAAAATGGCAGAAATTACAGCTAAACTTGTAAAAAGAGTTGCGTGAAAAAAATCTGGTGCTGGTGTTATGGACGCTAAAAAAAGCGCTTGTAGAAACAGACGGTGACATCGAAAAAAAGCGATTGAATTGCTTCGTGAAAAAAAGGTATGGCTAAGGCAGCTAAGAAAGCTGACCGTGTTGCTGCAGAAGGTTTGACTGGTGTTTATGTTAACGGTAATGTTGCAGCAGTTATTGAAGTAAACGCTGAAACTGACTTCGTTGCGAAAAACGCTCAATTCGTTGAATTGGTAAATACTACAGCTAAAGTTATTGCTGAAGGAAAACCTGCTAACAATGAGGAAGCTCTTGCTTTGACAATGCCTTCAGGTGAAACTCTTGAAGCTGCATACGTATCTGCAACAGCAACTATCGGAGAAAAAATCTCATTCCGTCGCTTTGCATTGATTGAAAAAACAGATGCACAACACTTTGGAGCTTACCAACATAACGGTGGACGTATCGGTGTTATTTCAGTTGTTGAAGGTGGAGACGAAGCACTTGCTAAACAATTGTCAATGCACATCGCAGCGATGAAACCAACAGTTCTTTCTTACAAAGAATTGGATGAGCAATTCGTTAAAGATGAGTTGGCACAATTGAACCACGTTATCGACCAAGACAACGAAAGCCGTGCAATGGTTAATAAACCAGCTCTTCCACACTTGAAGTATGGTTCAAAATCTCAATTGACTGATGAAGTGATCGCCCAAGCTGAAGCTGACATCAAAGCTGAGTTGGCTGCAGAAGGCAAACCAGAAAAAATCTGGGACAAAATTATCCCAGGTAAAATGGATCGCTTCATGCTTGACAATACTAAAGTTGACCAAGCTTACACACTTCTTGCACAAGTTTACATCATGGATGATAGCAAGACAGTTGAAGCATACCTTGAATCAGTTAACGCTTCAGTAGTTGAGTTCGCTCGCTTTGAAGTTGGTGAAGGTATCGAGAAAGCTGCAAACGACTTTGAAGCTGAAGTTGCAGCTACAATGGCAGCAGCCTTGAATAACTAATTATAGAAAGGAAGTAAATTTGCTTCCTTTTTTCTATGCAGTCGATCCCTATAGGGAGAGCTTCCTATTTTCAAGGTAAAAACAAAAAGCCCTATAATAAGGGCCAATTGTATTTAGGAGACTAAACTTCAAATTCATAGAGTGCTGTAGAGAGATAACGTTCACCGTTATCTGGTGCTAGAGCAAGGACTTTTTTACCTGTACCTAATTTTTTGGCAACCTCGATGGCTCCGTAGATAGCTGCAGCTGAGGAAATCCCTACAAGGAAGCCTTCTTTTCCACCAATTTCACGTCCGAGTGCAAGAGCATCATCTGATGTTACACGAACGATACCATCATAGGCTTTAGTATCAAGTGTATCAGGAATAAATCCAGCTGAGATACCTTGAATTTTGTGAGGACCAGGTTTTTCACCAGATAGAATGGCGGATTCATCAGCTTCCACTGCATAAACTTGAATGTTTGAATTTGCTGATTTGAGTGCATGAGAAACACCAGAAATTGTTCCACCGGTACCAACTCCAGCAACAAAGGCATCTAATCCATCTTTACCGAAAGCAGCTAGTATCTCAACTCCTGTTGTTCTTTCGTGTACTTCTGGATTAGCTGGATTGTCAAATTGAAGAGGAAGGAAACCATCACGTTCAGCAGCGATTTCTTGAGCCTTAGCAATAGCACCTTTCATTCCCTCGCTACCAGGAGTTAGGACGAGTTCAGCACCATAAGCTTGGATAATTTTACGACGTTCTACACTCATCGTTTCAGGCATAACGATGACAACTTTATACCCTTTAGCAGCACCTACCCATGAAAGTCCAATACCAGTATTTCCACTTGTTGCTTCAACAATAGTAGAATCTGGTTTCAGAATACCGTCTTGTTCAGCTTTTTCAATCATGCTAAGGGCAATACGGTCTTTTACAGATGAACCAGGATTAAATGCTTCAAGTTTTACATAGACGTCTGCAGCACCTTCTGGCACGATGTTATTGAGTTTAACAATCGGTGTTTGTCCGATTAGTTCAGTAATGTTGTTATAAATAGCCATAATACACCTCTTTGTATAAGATATTTCTAGTATAACGCTATCTATACCATTTGTAAAATATAGAAATCCTATCGAAGCGATAGGATTTTTTTATATCATAGGTCTAAGCCATTAATTTTCAAGCGATTGTGATAAGCTAATTCTAGTAAATAGGTGTAAAGTGGAACGATATCCGTCTTCTTAGGGAATTCAAATTTATGAGCACCAAAATGCTCATTATGCGCTTTTAGAAAGACATTTTCTAAATAAGTAATCGTTATTTCACTATCATCTATACCTGCTCCGGCAGTTTCCATTTCAACGTTAACAATATTCATCAAAAAAATTGATTTAACGGACATCTTACGACCAGTAGCGCCTTGTTTATCAGTAAAGATAATACGGATATTTGTAAATATGATTGAGTCACGAATCAGTTTATATCCACTTTGAATTTCTTCATTTTCCAGTAGATATTGTCCATATTCTTTGATAAGAGTTTCTTTGTTTTGCTCGCTAAAGTTACCAGCGAGTCCTTGAATGAATTTTCCAAATGCCATATTTTTCTCCTTTGTTTACACTAAGTTTACAGGAACTTCAACTTCTCGTAAACCTTGATCAGTTAAAGTAACTTTTCCATTAAAAAACTCCACAAGTGCAGCTTTAATATTTTCTTTTTCTTCTTTATCAACATAAATCATCGTATCGACTTGATCTGTAAAGTTTGTCTCAAGTTCCATAAGATCATGTTCCTTAAGAAAGTTACTGTACTCTTGGTACTGAGCGTAAGACATTTGAATAGCAATGCCAGCCTGTTCTTTTATTTCAATGATGCCAATTTCCTTGACAGCTAGAGCAACACTGCCTGCGTAAACACGAATCAATCCTCCAGCGCCTAGCTTAATGCCACCAAAGTAGCGTGTCACTACCACACAGACATTAGTAAGATTGTGATTTTCTAGTACCCCAAGCATGGGAACGCCAGCAGTACCACTGGGCTCACCATCATCACTTGTCCGTTTAATTTCACTACGTTCCCCAATAATGAAGGCCGAGCAGTTGTGCGTAGCTTTGTAGTGTTCTTTTTTGATGGCAGTAATAAAGTCTCGAGCCTCTTCTTCGCTATAAACACGCTTGGCATGACAGATAAAGCGTGATTTTTTGATTTCTTCTTGGACTTGACCGTCCTCTTTAATTGTTCTAAATTCCATGATTTAATTGTACTAAAAAATTATCTAAAGCGCTAGGTTTTTACGAATAAAGAAGTATGAAAGTAAATCCAAATTATCTCGGTCGTTTGTTTACTGAGAATGAATTAACAGAAGAAGAATGTCAGTTGGCGGAGAAACTTCCAGCAATGAGAAAGGAGAAGGGGAAATTGTTCTGCCAACGTTGTAATAGTACTATTCTAGAAGAATGGTATTTGCCCATCGGTGCTTACTATTGTCGGGAGTGCTTAATTATGAAGCGAGTTAGAAGTGATCAAGCTTTATACTATTTTCCGCAGGAGGATTTTCCGAAGCAAGATGTTCTTAAATGGAGTGGTCAATTAACTCCTTTTCAAGAGAAGGTGTCAGAGGGACTGATTCGAGCAGTAGATAAGCAGGAGCCAACCTTGGTACATGCGGTAACAGGAGCTGGAAAGACAGAAATGATTTACCAAGTTGTGGCCAAAGTGATTGATGAAGGTGGTGCAGTTTGTTTGGCCAGTCCCAGAATCGATGTGTGTTTGGAGCTGTACAAGCGACTGCAACAGGATTTTGCTTGCGAGATAGCTTTACTACACGGAGAATCAGAACCATATTTTCGAACACCACTAGTTGTTGCAACGACTCATCAGTTATTGAAGTTTTATCAAGCTTTTGATTTGCTGATAGTGGATGAAGTAGATGCCTTTCCTTATGTTGACAATCCCACTCTTTACCATGCTGTCAAGAATAGTGTAAAGGAGAATGGCTTGAGAATCTTTTTAACAGCGACTTCGACCGATGAGTTAGATAGGAAGGTCCGTTTAGGAGAACTAAAAAGGTTGAGCTTACCAAGACGATTTCATGGAAATCCGTTGATCATTCCTAAACCTGTTTGGTTGTCGGATTTTAATCGCTATTTGGATAAGAAGCGTTTGTCACCAAAGTTAAAGTCTTATATTGAGAAGCAGAGACAGACAGGTTATCCGTTACTCATTTTTGCATCAGAAATTAAGAAAGGGGAACAGTTAAAAGAAATCTTACAGGAGCAATTTCCAAATGAGAAAATTGGCTTTGTATCTTCTGTAACAGAAGATCGATTAGAGCAGGTACAAGCTTTTCGAGATGGAGAACTGACAATACTTATCAGTACGACAATATTGGAGCGTGGAGTTACCTTTCCTTGTGTGGATGTTTTCGTAGTAGAGGCCAATCATCGTCTGTTTACCAAGTCTAGTTTGATTCAGATTGGTGGACGAGTTGGACGAAGCATGGATAGACCGACAGGAGATTTGCTTTTCTTCCATGACGGGTTAAATGCTTCAATCAAGAAGGCAATTAAGGAAATTCAGCAGATGAATAAGGAGGCGGGTCTATGAAGTGCTTGTTATGTGGGCAGACTATGAAGGCTGTTTTAACTTTTAGTAGTCTCTTACTTCTGAAGAATGATGCCTCCTGTCTTTGTTTAGATTGTGATTCTACTTTTGAGAGAATTGGAGAAGAGTACTGTCCCAAACTGTATGAAAACAGGATTGTCAACAAAGTGTCAAGATTGTCAATTTTGGTGTAAAGAAGGAGTTGAGGTCAGTCATAGAGCGATTTTTACTTACAATCAAGCTATGAAGGATTTTTCAGTCGGTATAAGTTTGATGGAGACTTTCTTTTAAGAAAAGTGTTCGCTTCATTTTTAAGTGAGGAGTTAAAAAAGTATAAAGAGTATCAATTTGTTGTAATTCCCCTAAGTCCTGATAGATATGATGATAGAGGATTTAATCAGGTTGAAGGTTTAGTTGATGCAGCAGGCTTTGCGTATCTGGATTTATTAGAAAAGAGAGAAGAGCGGGCCAGTTCTTCCAAAAATCGTTCAGAACGCTTGGCAACAGAACTTCCTTTCTTTGTCAAAAGTGGAGTCACTATTCCTAAAAAAATCCTACTTATAGATGATATCTATACTACTGGAACAACTATAAATCGTGTGAAGAAACTGTTGGAAGAAGCTGGTGCTGAAGATGTAAAAACATTTTCCCTTGTAAGATGAGGAAAAAATTTGCAAAAATAAAATGAAAGCGTTATAATGAAATCAGAAAAACAAAAATGTTTAGAAAGAAGGTACTCATATGATTAAATATAGTATCCGTGGTGAAAACCTAGAAGTAACAGAAGCAATTCGTGATTATGTAGTTTCTAAACTCGAAAAGATCGAAAAGTATTTTCAAGCTGAACAAGAGTTGGATGCTCGAGTTAACTTGAAGGTGTATCGTGAAAAAACTGCTAAAGTGGAGGTAACGATTCCACTCGGATCAATTACTCTTCGTGCAGAAGATGTGTCTCAAGATATGTATGGTTCAATTGACCTTGTAACCGATAAAATTGAACGTCAGATTCGTAAAAATAAAACAAAAATCGAGCGTAAAAATAAAAATAAGGTAGCAACTAGTCAATTATTTACAGATGCTTTGGTGGAAGATACAAATATTGTCCAATCTAGAGTTGTTCGTTCAAAACAAATTGATTTAAAACCAATGGATTTGGAAGAAGCTATTCTACAGATGGATTTGTTGGGACATGATTTCTTTATCTATGTGGATGTTGAAGATCAGACAACCAATGTGATTTATCGTCGTGAAGATGGCGAGATTGGCTTGTTAGAAGTTAAAGAATCTTAATTTTAAAATGTGTAAAGGAAGGTTTACTGAATTGTAAACCTCCTTTTTCTTATAATTGATAGAATTACTGATTACACTTTTAAAAAGTCGCTTTTTGGTGGTTATTATGGTATAATGGGTGCCAAGAGGTTTGGAATGAAAAAATTTTATGTAAGTCCTATTTTCCCCTTAATATTAGGAATAGTGGCGTTCGGAGTGCTATCTGTGCAACTTGTTTTTGTAACGAATACACTGGTAACGCTATTTCTTTTGCTACTTATTTTGGGTTCATATATTTTACTATTCATCCATCAGAGAGACTACTACTCAAGGAGTGAAGTAGAACAAATCCAGTATGTAAACCACCAAGCTGAAGAAAGTTTGACAACCTTGTTAGAACAGATGCCTGTCGGAGTTATTAAACTAGACTTATCGTCAGGTGAAGTTGAATGGTTTAATCCTTATGCTGAATTGATTTTGACTAATGAAGTGGGCGAGATTGATGTTGCATTAATTCAAACAATTATAAAGGCTTCTGTGGGAAATCCAGGTTCTTATGCTACCTTGGGTGAGACCCGCTATTCGGTTCATATGGATAAGGTGTCTGGAGTTCTTTACTTCTTTGATGTGTCTGGAGAATACGAAGCGACTGTTGAGTTAGTAACGAGTCGACCTGTGATTGGGATCGTTTCCGTTGACAACTATGATGACTTAGAAGATGAAACATCGGAGTCTGATATCAGTCATATTAACAGTTTTGTAGCCAATTTTGTTTCAGAATTTGCTGGGAAGCATGCCATGTTCTCCCGTCGAGTGAGTATGGATCGCTTTTATCTATTTACGGACTACACGGTGCTTGAGGGATTGATGAACGATAAATTTTCTGTTATTGATTCTTTCAGAGAAGAGTCGAAACAGAGACAGTTGCCTTTGACCTTAAGTATGGGATTTTCTTATGGTGATGGAAATCATGATGAGATAGGGAAAGTTGCATTGCTCAACTTGAACTTGGCTGAAGTGCGTGGTGGCGACCAGGTGGTTGTCAAGGAGAATGACGAAACGAAAAATCCCGTTTATTTTGGTGGTGGATCTGCGGCGTCGATCAAGCGTACAAGGACACGTACGCGCGCTATGATGACAGCTATTTCAGATAAAATTAGAAGTGTAGATCAGGTTTTTGTAGTTGGTCACAAAAATCTGGATATGGATGCTTTGGGCTCTGCTGTAGGTATGCAGTTAGTTGCCAGCAATGTGACTGAAAATAGCTATGCTCTTTACGATGAAGAACAAATGTCTCCGGATATTGAACGTGCTATTTCATTCTTAGAAAAAGAAGGAGTTACGAAGTTGTTGTCTGTTAAGGATGCAATGGGGATGGTGACCAATCGTTCTTTGTTGATTCTTGTAGACCATTCAAAGACAGCTTTAACTTTATCAAAAGATTTTTATGATTTATTTACCCAAACCATCGTCATTGACCACCATCGAAGGGATCAGGATTTTCCAGATAATGCGGTTATTACTTATATCGAAAGTGGTGCAAGTAGTGCCAGTGAGTTGGTAACGGAATTGATTCAGTTCCAGAATTCTAAGAAAAATCGTTTGAGTCGTATGCAAGCAAGTGTTTTAATGGCTGGTATGATGTTGGATACTAAAAATTTCACCTCACGAGTGACTAGTCGGACATTTGATGTTGCTAGCTATCTCAGAACGAGAGGAAGTGATAGTATTGCTATCCAAGAAATCGCTGCGACAGATTTTGAAGAATATCGTGAGGTCAATGAACTGATTTTACAGGGGCGTAAATTAGGTTCAGATGTATTGATAGCAGAGGCTAAGGACTCGAAATGCTATGATACAGTTGTTATTAGTAAGGCAGCAGATGCCATGTTAGCTATGTCAGGTATTGAAGCGAGTTTTGTTCTTGCGAAGAATACACAAGGATTTATCTCTATCTCAGCTCGCAGTCGTAGTAAGCTGAATGTACAACGGATTATGGAAGAGCTGGGAGGTGGAGGCCACTTTAATTTGGCAGCAGCTCAAATTAAGGATTCAACCTTGTCAGAAGCAGGTGAAAAACTGACAGAAATTGTATTAAATGAAATAAAGGAAAAGGAGAAAGAAGAATGAAAGTAATCTTTTTAGCAGATGTCAAAGGAAAAGGTAAAAAAGGCGAAATTAAGGAAGTACCAACAGGGTATGCACAAAACTTTCTTATCAAAAAGAACCTAGCCAAAGAAGCGACTGCTCAAGCGGTAGGTGAGCTTCGTGGTAAACAAAAATCTGAAGAAAAAGCTCACGCTGAGATGATTGCAGAAGCAAAAGCAATTAAAGCCCAACTTGAAGCAGAAGAAACTATTGTAGAATTTGTTGAAAAAGTTGGTCCAGATGGCCGTACTTTTGGTTCTATTACCAATAAGAAAATTGCAGAAGAATTGCAAAAGCAATTTGGAATTAAGATTGATAAACGTCATATTCAAGTACAAGCTCCGATTCGAGCAGTTGGTTTGATCGATGTGCCAGTGAAAATCTATCAAGATATTACAAGTGTAATCAATCTTCGTGTGAAGGAAGGATAAGTTTACACCTTCTTGACAAGATTGTAAAAGGAAGGGAAGTCTGATGGCAGAAGTAGAAGAGTTACGAGTACAACCTCAAGATATCTTAGCTGAGCAATCCGTTTTAGGGGCTATCTTTATTGACGAGAGTAAGCTTGTTTTTGTGCGAGAATATATTGAATCTCGGGACTTTTTTAAGTATGCCCATCGTTTGATTTTCCAAGCTATGGTCGATTTATCCGATCGTGGCGATGCCATAGATGCAACAACGGTTCGTACTATTCTTGATAATCAAGGTGATTTACAGAATATTGGTGGCCTGTCTTACTTGGTTGAGATTGTCAATTCTGTGCCAACTTCTGCTAATGCGGAGTATTATGCTAAAATCGTTGCAGAAAAAGCAATGCTACGTCGTTTAATCGCTAAGTTGACAGAGTCTGTCAATCAAGCTTACGAGGCTTCGCAACCAGCTGATGAAATCATTGCTCAGGCAGAAAAAGGCTTGATTGATGTCAGTGAAAATGCTAATCGAAGTGGATTTAAGAACATTCGAGATGTGTTGAATATCAACTTTGGAAATCTGGAAGCTCGCTCGCAACAAACGACCGATATTACAGGTATTGCGACAGGCTACCGTGATTTAGATCATATGACGACTGGTCTGCATGAGGAGGAGTTGATTATCTTAGCAGCTCGTCCGGCGGTTGGTAAGACAGCCTTTGCCTTGAATATTGCTCAGAACATTGGGACTAAGTTGGACAAAACTGTTGCTATTTTTTCACTGGAAATGGGTGCGGAAAGTCTAGTGGACCGTATGTTAGCGGCAGAAGGTTTGGTGGAATCGCATTCTATCCGTACGGGTCAATTGACCGATGAGGAATGGCAAAAGTACACCATTGCTCAAGGGAATCTAGCCAACGCGAGTATCTATATCGATGATACGCCAGGTATTCGGATTACAGAGATTCGTTCTCGTTCTCGTAAACTGGCTCAAGAAACTGGAAATCTTGGTTTGATTTTGATAGATTACTTGCAGCTTATCACGGGAACTGGTCGAGAAAACCGTCAACAAGAGGTTTCAGAAATTTCACGTCAGTTGAAAATCCTAGCAAAAGAACTGAAGGTTCCCGTAATTGCTCTGAGTCAGTTGTCTCGTGGTGTAGAACAACGTCAGGACAAGAGACCGGTCTTGTCTGATATTCGAGAATCGGGATCTATCGAGCAGGATGCTGATATCGTAGCTTTTCTCTATCGTGACGATTACTATGAGCGTGGTGGTGAAGAAGAAGACGGTATCCCAAATAATAAGGTGGAAGTTATTATCGAGAAACCGTAGTGGAGCTCGTGGAACAGTGGAATTAATTTTCCAAAAAGAATACAATAAATTTTCAAGTATTTCAAAAAGGGAGGAAATAAGATGACAGATGCATTTACAGATGTAGCTAAGATGAAAAAAATCAAAGAAGAAATCAAGGCACATGAGGGTCATGTAATTGAAATGACTTTGGAAAATGGACGTAAGCGCCAAAAAAATAGATTGGGTAAGCTAATTGAGGTTTATCCATCCCTATTTATCGTTGAATTTGGGAACGTTGAAGGAGATAAACAAGCTAATGTTTATGTTGAATCCTTTACTTATTCAGATATCCTTACGGAAAAGAATTTGATTCATTATCTTGACTAAAGTGAGAAATTTTCTCACTTTTTCTTTTTTCTCCGAATAGTTTAAGTGAAGGCAATCTTCGATTTATATTATTTTTCAAGGAGGAAGAATGAAAATTTTACCGTTTATAGCAAGAGGGACAAGTTATTGTTTGAAGATGTCAGTTAAAAAGGTTGTTCCTTTTTTAGTAGTAGGATTGATGCTAGCAGCGGGTGATAGTGTCTATGCCTATTCTGGAGGGAATGGATCGATTGCGCGAGGGGATGATTATCCTGTTTATTATAAAAATGGGAGCCAGGAGATTGATAAGTGGCGCATGTATTCTCGTCAGTGTACTTCTTTTGCAGCCTTTCGTTTGAGTAATGTCAATGGTTTTGAGATTCCAAGGGCTTATGGAAATGCGAATGAATGGGGGCATCGTGCTCGTCGTGAAGGCTATCGTGTAGATAATACACCGACGATTGGCTCCATTGCTTGGTCGACTGCAGGAACTTATGGGCATGTTGCCTGGGTGTCAAATGTAATGGGAGATCAGATTGAGATCGAGGAATATAACTATGGTTATACAGAAGCCTATAATAAACGAATTATAAAAGCAAATACGATGACAGGATTTATTCATTTTAAAGATTTGGATGGGGGTAATGTAGTAAGTAGTGGCAAAGTATTCAATAGTCAACCTTCTTCGACAGGAGGAACTCATTATTTTAAGAATAAGGCATCTATAAAAAATCAACCTTTAGTTAGTGCAACTTCAATTGCATATTATTCTCCAGGTGAGAGTGTTCATTATGATCAGGTACTTGAAAAAGATGGGTACAAGTGGTTGAGTTATATATCTTATAGTGGAAGTCGTCGCTATATTCAGTTAGAGGAGGTTGTGTCATCGCAGAATCAAACAGAAGGTAGTTCCAATGATGTTCTGACTGTTGGTTGGAAAAAAATAAATGGTAGTTGGTATCATTTCAAATCAAATGGCTCTAAATCAACGGGCTGGTTAAAGGATGGTTCTAGCTGGTATTATTTGAAATCATCTGGTGAAATGCAGACAGGTTGGTTAAAGGAAAATGGGGTTTGGTATTATCTGGATGGTTCAGGGGCAATGAAAACAGGCTGGTATCAAGTGTCTGGTAAGTGGTATTATTCTTACTCTTCAGGTGCCTTAGCTGTCAATACGACGGTGGATGGCTATAGAGTAAATAGTGATGGAGAACGAGTATAGAAAATTGGAGTAGGAAATTTTTCCTGCTCTTTTCTGTAAGCAGTTTCCTTGACATTTTTTTTATTTTGCGCTATCATATGTCCATATAATATATGGGAGTCTGTGTACAGTCTGAGAGGAAGTGTTAAACTTCGACCGCACCTGATCTGGGTAATGCCAGCGGAGGGAACGATACTTAGTCTATTCTTGACCTTTTTCCATATATGGTAAAGGTTTTTCTTTTTGTCAAAGGAAAATGAGAAGAGGAGGTTTTTATGAAAGCAAGCATTGCCTTGCAAGTTTTACCCTTAGCACAGGGGATTAATCGGATTGCTGTTATCGATCAGGTCATTGCTTATCTACAAGCTCAAGAAGTGACCATGGTGGTGACACCATTTGAAACGGTCTTGGAAGGGGAGTTTGATGAGCTCATGCGCATTCTCAAAGAAGCGCTGGAAGTGGCAGGGCAGGAGGCAGATAATGTCTTTGCCAATGTCAAAATAAATGTAGGAGAGATTTTAAGTATTGATGAGAAACTTGAAAAGTATACTGAGACGACACATTAGTCTATTGGGCTTTATGGGGGTCTTGTCAATCTGGCAGTTAGCAGGTTTTCTTAAACTTCTCCCCAAGTTTATCCTGCCGACACCTCTTGAAATTCTCCTGTCCTTTGTTCGTGATAGAGAATTTCTCTGGCACCATAGCTGGGCCACCTTGAGAGTGGCTTTATTGGGGTTGGTTCTAGGAATCTTGATTGCCTGTCTCATGGCTGTACTTATGGATAGTTTGACTTGGCTCAATGACCTGATTTACCCTATGATGGTGGTTGTTCAGACCATTCCGACCATTGCCATAGCCCCTATTCTGGTCTTGTGGCTAGGTTATGGGATTTTGCCCAAGATTGTCTTGATTATCTTGACGACTACCTTTCCTATCATCGTCAGCATTTTGGACGGTTTTAGGCATTGTGACAAGGATATGCTGACCTTGTTTAATCTGATGCGGGCCAAGCCTTGGCAAATCCTGTGGCATTTTAAAATTCCAGTCAGCCTGCCTTACTTTTATGCAGGTCTGAGAGTCAGTGTCTCCTACGCCTTTATCACAACAGTGGTATCTGAGTGGTTGGGAGGCTTTGAAGGACTAGGTGTCTACATGATTCAGTCCAAGAAACTGTTTCAGTATGATACCATGTTTGCTATTATTATTCTGGTATCGATTATCAGTCTTCTGGGTATGAAATTGGTTGATGTCAGTGAAAAATATGTTATTAAATGGAAACGTTCGTAGAATAAGAATGTTTCTGAAAAAGAAAAGAGGAAATTGAAATGAAGAAAACATGGAAAGTGTTTTTAACTGTTTTAACAGCTCTTGTAGCTGTTGTACTTGTGGCCTGTGGCCAAGGAACTGCTTCTAAGGATAATAAGGAAGCAGAACTTAAGAAAATCGACTTTATCCTAGACTGGACACCAAATACCAACCACACAGGGCTTTATGTGGCTAAGGAAAAAGGTTATTTCAAAGAAGCTGGAGTGGATGTTGATTTGAAATTGCCACCAGAAGAAAGCTCATCTGACTTGGTTATTAACGGAAAGGCACCATTTGCAGTTTATTTCCAAGACTACATGGCTAAGAAATTGGAAAAAGGGGCAGGAATTACTGCCGTTGCAGCTATCGTAGAACACAATACATCAGGAATCATCTCTCGTAAATCTGACAATGTAGCTAGTCCAAAAGACTTGGTTGGTAAGAAATACGGAACTTGGAATGACCCAACTGAACTTGCTATGTTGAAAACCTTGGTAGAATCTCAAGGTGGAGACTTTGAGAAGGTTGAAAAAAAGTACCAAATAACGACTCAAACTCAATCACACCGATTGCCAATGGCGTCTTTGATACTGCTTGGATCTACTACGGTTGGGATGGAATTCTTGCCAAAATCTCAAGGTGTAGATGCTAACTTTATGTACTTTGAAAGACTATGTCAAGGAGTTTGACTACTACTCACCAGTTATCATCGCAAACAACGACTATTTGAAAGACAACAAAGAAGAAGCACGTAAAGTCATCCAAGCTATCAAAAAGGCTACCAATATGCCATGGATCATCCAGAAGAAGCGGCAGATATCCTCATCAAAAAAATGCACCTGAACTCAAGGAAAAAAACGTGACTTTGTCATCGAATCTCAAAAAAATACTTGTCAAAAGAATACGCAAGCGACAAGGAAAAAAATGGGGGTCAATTTGATGCAGCTCGCTGGAATGCCTTCTACAAATGGGATAAAGAAAAATGGTATCCTTAAAGAAGACTTGACAGACAAAGGCTTTACCAATGAATTTGTGAAATAATGACAGAAATTAGACTAGAACACGTCAGTTATGCCTATGGTCAAGAGAGGATTTTAGAGGACATTAACCTGCAGGTGATTTCAGGTGAAGTGGTTTCTATCCTAGGTCCAAGTGGTGTTGGGAAGACCACCCTCTTTAATCTAATCGCTGGGATTTTAGAAGTTCAGTCAGGGAGAATTGTCCTTGATGGTGAAGAAAATCCCAAGGGGCGCGTGAGTTATATGTTGCAAAAGGATCTACTCTTGGAGCACAAGACGGTGCTTGGTAATATCATTCTGCCCCTCTTGATTCAAAAGGTGGATAAGGCGGAAGCCATTGCCCGAGCGGATGAAATTCTTGCGACCTTCCAGTTGACAGCTGTACGGAACAAGTATCCTCATGAACTCAGTGGCGGGATGCGTCAGCGTGTAGCCTTGCTTCGCACCTACCTTTTCGGGCACAAGCTCTTTCTCTTAGACGAGGCCTTCAGCGCCTTGGATGAGATGACCAAGATGGAACTACACGCTTGGTACCTTGAGATTCACAAGCAGTTGCAATTGACGACCCTGATCATCACGCATAGTATCGAGGAGGCCCTCAATCTCAGCGACCGCATCTATATCTTGAAAAATCGTCCTGGGCAGATTGTTTCAGAAATTAAACTAGATTGGTCTGAAGATGAGGACAAGGAAGTCCAAAAGATTGTCTACAAACGTCAAATCTTAGCGGAATTAGGCTTAGATAAGTAGAAAAAGAGGGAGTTGGTGAAGATTATCCTTTACCAGCGCCCTTTTTCTTTTAAAAATGAGAAAATTTCGGTATAATAGTCAAAGATAGTCAAGGTTTAAAGAGAGAGGTGGGTTTGTAATGAGATTTAAAAATACATCGGATCATATTGAGGCCTACATCAAGGCGATTTTAGATCAATCTGGAATTGTGGAGTTGCAACGGAGTCAGTTAGCAGATACTTTTCAGGTTGTTCCTAGTCAGATCAACTATGTGATTAAGACACGCTTTACGGAAAGTAGAGGCTACTTGGTTGAAAGTAAGCGTGGTGGTGGAGGCTACATTCGTATAGGACGGATTGAGTTTTCTAGTCATCATGAAATGCTTAGGGAGCTGCTTTACTCAATTGGTGAGCGAGTTAGTCAAGAAATTTATGAGGATATTCTGCAGCTTTTGGTTGAGCAGGAATTAATGACCAAGCAGGAGATGAATTTGCTAGTATCAGTAGCTTTGGATCGCGTTCTAGGAGAAGAAGCTCCAGTCCTTCGTGCTAATATGCTACGACAGGTCATACAAGAGGTAGATAGAAAAGGGAAGTAAGATGAACTATTCAAAAGCATTGAATGAATGTATCGAAAGTGCCTACATGGTTGCTGGCCATTTTGGAGCTCGTTACCTAGAGTCTTGGCACTTGTTGATTGCCATGTCCAATCACAGTTATAGTGTGGCAGGGGCAACTTTAAATGATTATCCATATGAGATGGACCGTTTAGAAGAGGTCGCTTTGGAACTGACTGAAACGGACTATAGCCAGGATGAAACCTTTATGGAATTGCCGTTCTCCCATCGTTTGCAGGTTCTTTTTGACGAAGCAGAGTATGTAGCGTCAGTGGTCCATGCTAAGGTGCTCGGGACGGAGCACGTCCTTTATGCGATTTTACATGATGGAAATACCTTGGCGACTCGTATCTTGGAGAGGGCTGGTTTTTCTTATGAAGACAAGAAAGATCAGGTTAAGATTGCTGCACTTCGTCGCAATCTAGAAGAACGGGCAGGCTGGACTCGCGAAGACCTTAAAGCTTTACGCCAACGCCATCGTACCGTAGCTGACAAGCAAAATTCTATGGCTAATATGATGGGGATGCCCCAGACTCCGAGTGGTGGACTCGAGGACTATACGCATGATTTGACAGAGCAAGCTCGTTCAGGTAAGTTAGAGCCAGTCATCGGTCGTGACAAGGAAATATCCCGTATGATTCAAATCTTGAGCCGGAAAACCAAGAATAATCCTGTCTTGGTTGGAGATGCTGGTGTCGGGAAAACAGCTCTGGCGCTTGGTCTTGCCCAGCGTATTGCCAGTGGGGATGTACCTGCGGACATGGCTAAGATGCGCGTGTTAGAGCTTGATTTGATGAATGTTGTTGCAGGGACACGCTTCCGTGGTGACTTTGAAGAACGTATGAACAATATCATCAAGGATGTTGAAGAAGATGGTCAAGTCATTCTCTTTATTGATGAACTCCACACTATCATGGGTTCTGGGAGTGGGATTGATTCAACTCTGGATGCGGCCAATATCTTGAAGCCAGCCTTGGCGCGTGGAACTTTGAGAACGGTTGGTGCCACCACTCAGGAAGAGTACCAAAAACACATTGAAAAAGACGCAGCCCTTTCTCGTCGTTTCGCCAAAGTGACGATTGAGGAGCCAAGTGTGGCAGACAGCATGACCATTTTACAAGGCTTGAAGGCGACTTATGAGAAACATCACCGTGTGCAAATCACAGATGAAGCAGTTGGAACAGCCGTCAAGATGGCCCATCGTTACTTAACCAGTCGTCACTTGCCAGACTCTGCTATCGATCTCTTGGATGAGGCAGCGGCAACAGTGCAAAATAAGGCAAAGCATGTGAAAGCAGACGAATCCGACTTGAGTCCAGCTGACAAGGCCTTGATGGATGGCAAGTGGAAACAAGCAGCTCAGCTAATCGCAAAAGAAGAGGAATTGCCTGTCTATAAAGACTTGGTGACAGAGTCTGATATTTTGACTACCTTAAGTCGTTTATCAGGTATTCCAGTCCAAAAACTGACTCAGACTGATGCTAAGAAATACTTAAACTTGGAAGCAGAATTGCACAAACGTGTCATCGGGCAAGATCAAGCTGTTTCAAGCATTAGTCGTGCGATTCGCCGCAATCAGTCAGGGATTCGCAGTCACAAGCGTCCGATTGGCTCCTTTATGTTCTTAGGGCCTACAGGCGTCGGGAAGACCGAATTGGCTAAGGCTCTAGCAGAAGTTCTTTTTGATGACGAATCAGCCCTTATCCGCTTTGATATGAGTGAGTATATGGAGAAATTCGCAGCCAGTCGTCTCAACGGAGCTCCTCCAGGCTATGTGGGGTATGAAGAAGGTGGGGAGTTAACTGAGAAGGTTCGCAACAAACCATACTCCGTTCTCCTCTTTGACGAGGTAGAGAAGGCCCACCCAGATATCTTTAATGTTCTCTTGCAGGTTCTGGATGACGGTGTCTTGACCGATAGCAAGGGCCGCAAGGTCGACTTTTCAAATACCATTATCATCATGACGTCAAACCTTGGTGCGACAGCCCTTCGGGATGACAAGACAGTCGGCTTTGGAGCTAAGGATATCCGTTTTGACCAGGAAAATATGGAAAAACGTATGTTTGAAGAGCTGAAAAAGGCTTACAGACCGGAGTTTATTAACCGTATTGATGAAAAGGTGGTCTTCCATAGCCTATCTAGCGACCATATGCAGGAAGTGGTGAAGATTATGGTCAAACCTTTAGTGGCAAGTTTGGCTGAAAAAGGAATTGACTTGAAATTACAAGCTTCCGCACTGAAATTATTGGCAAATCAAGGATATGACCCAGAGATGGGAGCCCGTCCACTTCGCAGAACCCTGCAAACAGAAGTGGAAGATAAGTTGGCAGAACTTCTTCTTAAGGGAGATTTAGTGGCAGGCAGCACACTTAAGATTGGTGTCAAAGCAGGCCAATTAAAATTTGATATTGCATAAAAAGCGAGGTCGGGAAAAGTTCCCGACCTCTTTATATACCATCATGAGATGGTTTTGCTGTTGCGAATGTTTTTAGGGATGGATATCTTTCTTAGAATTACTCAACATGTGAGTAAAAAAGTCTTTGTATCGATACTTGAGATATTTTTCGTGTAGGAATAACAAAGCGATATAAACAATCATAAAGACTGTAGTCAGATAGAAGACATCAAATGCAGTTCGCGCATAGTAAGTGGCTGATTGATAGGAACCAATTGCTCCCAAAATCACCCAAGGAAGATACTTATAATACTTATTTAGCATAAGAGTGCACCTCCTATATTCTATTTCAATGTTATTATATTCCTTTGTACTCAAAGTTTAAGCGTTCACACAAAAAATTCAAATTTTTAATAGGAAAATCTTCTGTTTTTCTGTTTTATTACGAATAGAAGAGTAGGAGGAGTAAATGTATCTAAAGTATTTAAGATTTTTAAAATAGTTTAGATAAATTGTTGACATATTTAACCCCTAATGTTACAATTGTATTACAAAAAGATTTCTTTATATTTCTAAAATATTACAAAGGAGTAGAAAAATGAAAAAGAAAACCTATATCAAATTGATGACAGTAACTGTATTAGCTTCTACCCTACTATTAGGAGCTTGTGGAAATAAAAAGGAAACAACTCAGGCAAGTAGTTCTGCTAAGACAAGCCAATCATCAAGCTCTAAAGCAGCTTCTGCTAACAAAGAAAGCAAAACTCAGAAATCCTCAAGTTCAGCTTCATCTGAAAAGGCCAAGGCGTCTACTGATCAGTCTTCAGTAAGTGCAACGCCATCACAAGCGGCACCTGCAGCAGAGCAAAGACAAGGTCAAGAAGTGTCTAATCAACAGGCAGCTAGTCAACAAACTCCTGCTCAGGTCCCTTCAACTCAACAGGCTTCTCAAACCCAGTCTAACCAATCAAGCTATGATCCTACAACTGACCGCAAACTGCAAGATAAGCAAGCAGGGCAAAATAAACGCTACAAGGGTGTTTAACCATGGTAGATGGTGATTTCTCAGCTGCAGCAGGCAACTGGAAGGGAGCCAATGGCGAAACCATCACAGTTTCATCAGGTGGTCAATTTACAGTAGAATCTGCTGATGGAAAGAAAGAAAATTACTCTATCAAAGGCCATTCTTATACTCTTGATGATGGTAAGTATAATGCCAAAATCGGTGGAGGAAAAGTCATCCAAATTACAACAGGAGCGGATGGCAAGGTTTCCAGTGTTGCTTTGAATCAATAATAACTCTCAGTATTTAAATTTTTACAATCAAAGAAAATCCGTCAGCTCAATAAGAGTTGACGGATTATTTTATACTTATACTTGGGTTAAAAATTCTTCTGTAGTAAGAATTTGAGCAAACTCATCTTGTAGAGAAAGGAGATTAATCTCATGGATAGTCTCAGGAGAGATGGCCTGACCGTTTTTGTTCGATAGGGTAAAACTGGCAGTAGCATCTGCTAGTAAAGTGACTTCAAAACCAAGATTTGCTGCCATTCGTGTCGTAGTAGATACACAATGAGGCAGGGTCAAACCAACAACGACTAAATGACAAATCTGATTTTTTCGTAAATAGGTTTCAAGATTTGTTCCAATAAAGGCGCTATTAACTGTTTTTTGAAAGACAGGTTCTGAGGTGACTGGTTCAAATCCACTTTTAAACTCCTGATTTTGTTTGTTATGAAATTGTGACTGGGGATTGTCAGATATGTGTTGAACATGTAAGACTGGAAGAGCGTGTTTACGAAAGTATGCCAGTACCCTCAATGCTTGATGTTCAGCTTGAGGGTTATTTCGTTCTCCCCAGATAGGGTTATCAAATGCTTTTTGCATATCGATAACCAGTAGAGCAGTGTGAAGCATTTTAAGCTTTCTCCAATTGCAAGAGGGATTCAATCTCTGCCAGAGTGCTAGCTTGTGAAATGGCTCCACGGAGTTTAGCTGCACCAGATGTTCCACGAAGATAGTGAGGAGCGAGGCCACGGAATTCACGAACTGCCACGTTTTCTCCTTTGAGGTTAATCAAGCGTTTCAAGTGTTCGTATGCGATTTTCATCTTGTCTTCAAAGGTCAAATCAGGTAGGATTTCTCCTGTTTCAAAGTAATGGTTGATTTGGTTGAAGAGGTAAGGATTTCCCATAGCAGCGCGGCCAATCATGACTGCGTCAGCCCCGACTTCTTCGATGCGTTGTTTGGCTTCTTGGACCGTACGGATATCACCGTTGGCGATGAAGGGAATCTTGGTCAGAGCTTGAGCGACCTTGTGAAGAGTCTCAAGGTCTGCGTGGCCTGTATACATTTGTTCACGGGTACGGCCATGCATGGCGAGGGCAGAAACACCTGCAGCTTCAGCAGCGAGGGCATTTTCTACTGCCAGAGATGGGTCAGCCCAGCCGGTACGCATTTGACAGTAAGTGGAATATCAAGGACAGATTGGACCTTGTTGATGATAGAGTAAATTTTATCTGGATCCTTGAGCCACATAGCGCCAGCTTCGTTCTTCACGATTTTGTTAACTGGGCAGCCCATGTTGATATCCACGATATCGGTCTTAGTGTTTTCTTGGATGAATTCTGCTGCGCGTGCTAGGCTATCTTCATCGCTACCAAAAAGTTGGATAGAAACTGGATTTTCACCTTCATCGATATGAAGCATGTGCAGGGTTTTTTCATTGTTGTATTGGATTCCCTTGTCAGAGACCATTTCCATGACAACGAGTCCAGCTCCGAGCTCTTTTGCAATAGTACGAAAGGCTGAGTTTGTCACGCCAGCCATAGGCGCTAAAACGGTACGATTGGGAATCTCAACATTGCCAATCATAAAGGGTGTATTAAGATTTGTCACGAATGAGTTCCTCCAGGTCGTTTTCATCAAAGTTGTAAGTAGTTTGGCAGAATTGACAAGTGATTTCTGCCCCGTGGTCTTCCTCTTTTATTTCCTGTAAGTCTGAGCTTGGAAGGCTGGCAAGAGCGTTCATAAAGCGTTCATGACTACAGTCACATTGGAAACGAATTTCTTCTTCAGAAAGACGCTTGTAGGCCTCGTCTCCGTAGATAGCCTTGAGAAGGGCTTCGATATGGTCTTCACTTTCGAGAAGAGTTGAGATAGCTGGCATTTCTTGGATGCGTTTCTCAAAACGGGCAATCTCTTCTTCCTTGGCTCCTGGTAAGACTTGGACTAGGAAACCACCTGCAACCTTGACCTTGTCTTCCTCGTCTAAAGGACATTGAGACCGACTGCTGAAGGCGTTTGTTGGCTTTCAGTCAGGTAAAAGGCAAGGTCTTCACCAATTTCTCCAGAGATGAGAGGAGTCATAGAGTTGTAAGGATTTCCAGTACCGTAGTCTGTGATAACGAGGAATTGACCATTTCCAACAAAAGGTCCAACTAGAACTTCACCAGTTGCAGTCTTTTTGATGTCAACACCAGGATTTTGAACGTAGCCTTTGACGTTCCCTTTGGTATCAGCAACGGTGATGATAGCACCTAGAGAGCTAGAGCCCAGCACTTTAACTGTAAGTTTGGTATTTCCTTTTTCATTGGCTGCGAGAATCTGGCTAGCAATAAGAGTTCGACCAAGCGCTACAGTTGAGCTAGCTTGGGTTTGGTGTTTTTCTTGAGCAGTGCGGACGGTTTCTGTACTATCAAGGACAAAAGCACGAAAGGCTCCGCTTTCTGATATAGTTTTAATAATTTTATCCATAGCTACTATTTTAGCATAAAAATGCCCAAAGGGGGAGCCGTGTGTTTGCTGATTTTCAGGATAATGGACCAGGAAATCAGCATGAAAATAAAAAGAGAAACAGATTATTTCAGCATTTGTAAGATTTATGCTATGCTTAAGGTAGAAAATGAAAGGGGTAACAAATGTATTTAGGAGACTTGATGGAAAAGGCCGAATCTGGCCAATTTTCAATCCTTTCCTTTCTATTACAAGAGTCTCAGACGACCGTCAAGGTTGTAATGGAGGAAACAGGATTTTCAAAAGCAACCCTAACCAAATATGTCACCCTGATCAATGACAAGGCTTTGGATAGTGGCTTAGAGCTGACTATTCACTTAGAAGATGAAAATCTGCGTCTATCGATCGGTGCAACTACCAAGGGGAGAGATATCCGGAGCTTGTTTTTGGAGAATGCTGTTAAATACCAAATTTTAGTCTATCTTCTCTACCACCAACAGTTTTTAGCCCATCAGCTGGCTCAAGAATTGATGATTAGCGAGGCTACACTTGGTCGCCACTTGGCTGGTTTAAATCAGATTTTGTCAGAATTTGACTTATCCATCCAAAATGGACGTTGGCGAGGTCCAGAGCATCAGATTCGCTATTTCTATTTCTGTCTTTTCCGCAAGGTCTGGTCGAGTCAGGAATGGGAAGGCCACATGCAGAAACCAGAGAGAAAGGAGGAAATTGCTACACTAGAAGAAATCTGCGGTGCGAGTTTGTCTTCGGGGCAGAAATTGGACTTGATTCTCTGGGCTCATATCAGTCAACAACGTCTCCGGGTCAATGCCTGTCAGTTTCAAGTGATAGAAGAGAAAATGCGAGGGTATTTTGACAATATTTTCTACCTTCGTTTGCTGAGAAAGGCTCCGTCCTTTTTCGCTGGGCGACACATCCCTCTCGGAACTGAGGATGGTGAGATGATGATTTTCTTCTCCTTCCTCCTATCTCATCGTATTCTTCCCCTTCATACTATGGAGTATATTCTTGGATTTGGAGGGCAGTTGGCAGATTTGCTGACGCAGTTGATTCAAGAAATGAAGAAGGAGGAACTATTGGGGGACTATACAGAGGACCATGTCACCTATGAACTTAGTCAGCTTTGTGCTCAAGTCTATCTCTATAAGGGCTATATTTTACAGGATCGCTATAAGTACCAGTTAGAGAATCGCCATCCTTATTTGCTGATGGAACATGATTTTAAGGGAACGGCAGAGGAGATTTTTCATGCCATGCCTGCCTTTCAGCAGGGGACGGATTTGGATAAGAAAATTCTCTGGGAATGGCTCCAGTTAATCGAATATATGGCTGAAAACGGTGGCCAGCATATGCGGATTGGTCTGGATTTGACATCTGGTTTTCTTGTCTTTTCAAGGATGGCAGCCATTTTGAAACGGTATTTGGAATACAATCGTTTTATTACCATTGAAGCCTATGACCCTAGTCGGCATTATGATTTGCTGGTTACCAATAACCCGATTCATAAGAAGGAGCAAACACCAGTCTATTATTTAAAAAACGACTTGGATATGGAAGATTTGGCGGCTATTCGTCAGTTATTATTTACTTAAAAGGCTTGGTTATTCCAGGCCTTTTTTGTGAAATTTACACAATCTACTCACGTTTTTTAAAAAATTAAAAAAAGTTGATGAACAAGAAAGCGCTTTATTTTGTATACTAGTAAGTGTAAAGAGGAAACATCCTCAAGATCTTTATCAGGAGGACAGCACATGTCACAAGAAAAATACATTATGGCCATTGACCAGGGAACTACAAGTTCTCGTGCCATTATTTTCAACAAAAAAGGAGAAAAAGTTAGCTCGAGTCAAAAAGAGTTCACTCAGATTTTCCCTCAGGCAGGTTGGGTTGAGCACAATGCCAATGAAATTTGGAACTCTGTTCAGTCAGTTATTGCGGGTGCTTTCATCGAAAGTGGTGTCAAGCCAAATCAAATCGAAGCAATCGGGATTACCAACCAGCGTGAAACAACTGTCGTCTGGGATAAGAAAACAGGGCTTCCTATCTACAATGCTATCGTTTGGCAGTCACGCCAGACAGCATCTTTGGCTGAGCAACTAAAAAACCAAGGTTATGTGGAAAAATTCCATGAAAAGACGGGTTTGATTATCGATGCTTACTTCTCTGCTACCAAGGTTCGTTGGATTTTGGATCATGTAGAAGGCGCTCAAGAGCGAGCAGAAAAAGGAGAATTGCTCTTTGGTACTATCGATACTTGGTTGGTTTGGAAATTAACTGACGGTGTGGCTCATGTGACGGACTACTCAAATGCAGCCCGTACCATGCTTTATAACATTAAAGAACTCAAATGGGATGATGAGATTTGGAAATCCTTAACATTCCTAAGGCTATGCTTCCAGAAGTTCGTTCTAACTCTGAAATCTACGGTAAGACAGCGCCATTCCATTTCTACGGTGGAGAAGTGCCAATCTCAGGTATGGCTGGGGACCAACAGGCAGCCCTCTTTGGACAGTTGGCCTTTGAACCAGGTATGGTCAAGAATACTTATGGAACAGGTTCTTTCATCATCATGAATACTGGTGAAGAGATGCAGTTGTCTGAAAATAACCTCTTGACAACCATTGGTTACGGAATCAATGGCAAGGTCTACTATGCTTTAGAAGGTTCTATCTTCATCGCGGGAAGCGCCATTCAATGGCTTCGTGATGGACTTCGCATGGTCGAAAATTCACCAGAATCTGAAAAATACGCTCGTGATTCTCACAACAATGATGAAGTTTATGTCGTTCCAGCCTTTACAGGTCTAGGTGCTCCATACTGGAACCAAAATGCTCGCGGTTCTGTCTTTGGTTTGACTCGTGGAACAACTAAAGAAGACTTTATCAAGGCAACCTTGCAATCCATCGCTTATCAAGTACGTGACATCATCGACACCATGCAAGTAGATGCTCAGACAGCTATCCAAGTCTTGAAAGTAGACGGTGGTGCAGCTATGAATAATTTCCTCATGCAGTTCCAAGCTGACATTTTGGGAATCGATATCGCACGCGCCAAAAACTTGGAAACAACAGCTCTAGGGGCAGCCTTCCTAGCAGGTTTGTCAGTAGGTTACTGGAAAGACTTGGATGAGTTGAAACTCTTGAACGAGACAGGAGAACTCTTTGAACCATCTATGAACGAATCTCGTAAGGAACAACTCTACAAGGGCTGGAAGAAGGCTGTGAAAGCAACGCAAGTCTTTGCGGAAGTAGACGACTAATACTGGAAGAATAAAGCGACTTAGTTAGAAAGTGTGTAAATATGGAATTTCAAAGAAAACACGTGAATTATCAATTAAAAAAATGCAGGAACGTATCCTGGACCTCTTGATTATCGGTGGAGGAATCACAGGGGCTGGTGTAGCCTTGCAGGCGGCAGCTAGCGGTCTTGAGACTGGTTTGATTGAAATGCAGGATTTTGCAGAAGGAACATCTAGCCGTTCAACTAAATTAGTTCACGGAGGTCTTCGTTACCTCAAACAATTTGACGTAGAAGTGGTATCAGATACAGTTTCTGAACGTGCAGTGGTTCAACAAATCGCTCCACACATTCCAAAACCAGATCCAATGCTCTTACCAGTTTACGATGAAGATGGAGCAACCTTTAGCCTCTTCCGTCTTAAAGTAGCCATGGACTTGTACGACCTTTTGGCAGGTGTCAACAACACACCAGCTGCTAACAAGGTTTTGAGCAAGGAAGAAGTTTTGGAACGCCAGCCAAACTTGAAGAAAGAAGGCTTGGTAGGAGGTGGGGTTTACCTTGACTTCCGTAACAACGATGCGCGTCTCGTGATTGAAAACATCAAACGTGCTAACCAAGATGGTGCTCTCATTGCTAACCACGTGAAGGCAGAAGGCTTCCTCTTTGACGAAAGTGGCAAGATTACAGGTGTGGTAGCTCGTGATCTCTTGACAGATCAAGTCTTTGAAATCAAGGCTCGTCTGGTTATCAACACGACAGGTCCTTGGAGCGATAAGGTACGTAATTTGTCTAATAAGGGAACCCAATTCTCACAAATGCGTCCAACTAAGGGAGTTCACCTAGTAGTGGATTCAAGCAAGATCAAGGTTTCACAACCAGTTTACTTTGACACAGGTTTGGGTGATGGCCGTATGGTCTTTGTTCTCCCACGTGAAAACAAGACATACTTTGGTACAACTGATACAGACTACACAGGTGACTTGGAACATCCAAAAGTAACTCAGGAAGATGTAGATTATCTGCTTGGCATTGTCAACAACCGCTTCCCAGAAGCTAACATTACCATTGATGATATCGAAAGCAGTTGGGCAGGTCTTCGTCCATTGATCGCAGGCAATAGCGCTTCTGACTACAATGGAGGAAATAATGGAACCATCAGTGATGAAAGCTTTAACAACTTGATTGCGACTGTTGAATCTTATCTCTCTAAAGAAAAAACGCGTGAAGATGTTGAGGCTGCTGTCAGCAAGCTTGAAAGTAGCACATCTGAGAAACATTTGGATCCGTCAGCAGTTTCTCGTGGATCTAGCTTGGACCGTGATGACAATGGTCTCTTGACCCTTGCTGGTGGTAAAATCACAGACTACCGTAAGATGGCTGAAGGAGCTATGGAGCGCGTGGTTGACATCCTCAAAGCAGAATTTGACCGTAGCTTTAAACTCATCAACTCGAAGACTTACCCTGTTTCAGGTGGAGAATTGAACCCAGCAAATGTGGACTCAGAAATCGAAGCCTTTGCGCAACTTGGAGTGTCACGTGGCTTGGATAGCAAGGAAGCCCACTATCTGGCAAATCTTTACGGTTCAAATGCACCGAAAGTCTTTGCCCTTGCTCACAGCTTGGAACAAGCACCAGGACTCAGCTTGGCAGATACCTTGTCTCTGCACTATGCAATGCGCAATGAGTTGGCTCTGAGCCCAGTTGATTTCCTTCTTCGTCGTACCAACCATATGCTCTTTATGCGTGATAGCTTGGACAGCATCGTTGAGCCAGTTTTGGATGAAATGGGACGATTCTATGACTGGACAGAAGACGAGAAAGTAACTTACCGTGCTGATGTCGAAGCGGCTCTCGCTCAAAACGATTTAGCAGAATTAAAAAATTAAGAAAAAATAAAAGAGGTGGAGGGCAGGACTCCTAGTCTACCCTCTCCTTCTTTTTAACGGAGACAGAAAGATGATGAATGAATTATTTGGAGAATTTCTAGGGACTTTAATCCTGATTCTTCTAGGGAATGGTGTTGTTGCAGGTGTGGTTCTTCCAAAAACTAAGAGCAACAGTTCAGGTTGGATTGTGATTACTATGGGTTGGGGGATTGCAGTTGCAGTTGCGGTCTTTGTATCTGGCAAGCTCAGTCCAGCTCATTTAAACCCAGCTGTGACCATCGGTGTGGCCTTAAAAGGTGGTCTGCCTTGGACTTCCGTTTTCCCTTACATCCTAGCTCAGTTCGCAGGGGCTATGCTGGGTCAGGTTTTGGTTTGGTTGCAATTCAAACCGCATTATGAGGCAGAAGAAAATGCAGGCAATATCCTGGCAACTTTCAGTACTGGTCCAGCCATCAAGGATACAGTTTCTAACTTAATCAGCGAAATCCTTGGAACCTTTGTTTTGGTTTTGACAATCTTTGCTTTGGGTCTTTACGATTTTCAGGCAGGTATCGGAACCTTTGCGGTGGGGACTTTGATTGTCGGTATCGGTCTATCACTAGGTGGGACAACAGGCTATGCCTTGAATCCTGCGCGTGACCTTGGACCTCGTATCATGCACAGTATCCTTCCAATTTCAAACAAGGGAGACGGAGATTGGTCTTACGCTTGGATTCCTGTTGTGGGACCTGTTATCGGTGCAGTCTTGGCCGTGCTTGTATTCTCACTTTTCTAATCTAGAAAACAATTATGTTGATAGAGCTTGGGCAAGAGCTCAATTTCAGCAAAAAATGAAGTAAATCTTCTCATAATAAAACGCATTATATCAAATTTTTTCAACATCTGATATGATGCGTTTTTCTGATTTTTAAGACTTTTTCTCAGTCTCTTTTTCGATTGAAGATGTAAGTATTCTAATAACTAACTTCTTAGTACTAGCCAACAACGATAATCATAATTCCTCCTAAAATTAGGAATAATAAAGGCAATAGTTTTTGTTTTTTCATGTGAAATACCTCGCTTTTGTTTTCTTCTATTTTATGCTAAAATATTAAAAATCAAAAACTGTTCCCATATATGCTTGTTGGAGAGAAATTATGAAAAAATTTGGAGAAATTTTTAAAAAGTTTCGAGAATCTAGAGGGTTTCGCTTGAAAGATGTCGAAAAAGCTGGTATATCAACATCACAGCTCTCACGTTTTGAAAAGGGAGAGACTGATTTAACCATTTCAAAATTTATGGCTATTTTGGATGAAATTAACATGCCTATTGATGAATTTATGTATGCTGTTCATGATTTTCATCGTGATGAACTGAACGAACTCTTATCAAAGGTTAGGCATTTTGTATCAAATCATAATGTTGATGGGTTGAAAAAACTACTTTATTCTCAGATGGAGTCAGATTCTAAACAAGAGAAATTTCATAAGCTTAACATTATTTTATTAAAAATTCGTTTACAAGATTTATCTGGAGAAGCTTATTATTCTGGTGAAGATTTATCTTATCTAACTGACTATCTCTTTAGTGTTGAATATTGGGGATACTATGAATTATTGATTTTTTCAAATACTTTAGATGTCCTAAAACACGATGTCTTTATGGTTTTGGCTAGAGAGATGTCTAGACGTTCTGATTTTTATAAAGAAATTCCTAATAATAGACGACTGATTTCATCTATGCTATTGAACGGGTATATCACATGTATTGAAAGAGGAAAATTTCTTGATGCTTTGTATTTTGAAAAACGACTAAACCAATGCTTTTTCACTGAAACTGAAATTTATGAGCGATTGGTATTCCAGTATGCCCAATATCTATATCGCTATAAAAAAGAGACAGATTGCAAAGCAATTATTGAAATGAGGAAGTGTATTGGAGCAATGAAATTAGCGGGAAGTAACCATTTGGCAAAGAATTATGAAAGGCACTTAGAAAAAATTTTAGCAAGTAAAAAGTAATACGCAGATATGGGAAAGGAAGTATCTCGAAATAATATTTTGGTAGAATTGTCTTTAGAAATTTCAATTACGGTTGTTTTATCAGTTCATTGTATTTGAGCGATAGGATTTTTCGAATTTGTTACCATAATTATGAATTTTGAGGTATTTAATATGCAAGTTCTATCTCCATATATTTTAAGAAAGAAAAGTGAAACAGGAGAATTATTTTTCAATAGTAACAATAATCACTCTTAATAAACAGCATCATATATAGGTTAATTAAATTATTGTATAGTCTCAGTTGGAGTTAATTTGTTTATAACTTTAGACTGAGGCTTTTATATCTATTCGCTTTCTTTTAGATAGGCTTATTTATGAAATTTCTAAAATACATTAAAACTAATATTTTTATCTATTTTTTAATAGGAGTGCTTTTGAATAGTGGGATGGCCCTAATAAAGCCATTGTTATTGGATAAGCTATTGAATATTCGTGAAGAGCAACTTATAATTGGTACAATTTCATACTTTGTTTTATATGGCCTGTGTTTACACCTGTTTTTTTATAGCACGATGTTGCTAGCAAATTTTGTCAGTAATAATCTGCAGCGTCATCTTCAAATTCGGTTAAAAGATCAGCTTATTAAGAAACTATTTTTGAAAGAAAATGTTGTATATGATGAAAAAGTTTCAATTGTTACACAAGATATGGAACTGCTCTATAATCGCTTCTTTTTACCCCTGGATATGATAGTTGGAAGAGTTTTTATACTTTGTACAACGATTGTTTTTATTTTGGTGCAAAATTTTTGGCTTGGTATTGTTTTTATCGTGTTCTCTTTTCTTCGACCATTACCTCAATGGGTAATGAATAATCGTTTAATGAAAAGTGGTGCAAATTTTTCGGAAATGCAAAAAGCTTTTCATCTATCTGTAGGAGATTTTTTTAAGGGAGCAGATACGATATATTTTTATGGCGCTAGTAAAGAAAACTTTGCTAAGATGAGAAAAAACAATGAGTGTTACGAGAACGCTCGTTGGAAAAATGAATGGACTAGCAATGTCGTTTATTTTTTCAATGGTCCTTTAGAATTTCTTAGTCAGGTACTACCTCTTGCACTTGGTCTTTTATTACAAAAGAGCGGTATAGAATTAACAACAGCTAGTTTGGTCTCTATGTATATAGCCACAATGAATCTTAGCGGACCTATTCAAAGAATTATGTATAGCATATCTGATATACAGCGATCGCAAACAGTGAAAGAAAAAATATTTTCATTATTGGAAGAATCTTGTTTAGAAACATCATATCCGACAGTCGAATCTTTAGCTGAGCTAGTTTTGGAGGGCGTTTCAAAACAGGTTGGAGAGCAAGTGCTCTTTTATGATTTGTCACTTAGATTAACTAAGCCGAGTAAAGTTTTAATAAAGGGAGCTAGTGGTACTGGAAAGTCAACTCTCCTACAATTGGTAGCAGGAAAGATAAATCCGAATAGTGGTAGAATTATCGTACGTGATAAATCGGGTCGAGAATTTACTCATTATCAAGGAAATGTTGCGTATATTTCTCAGAATCCATTTTTCATACATGGGACAATCCGAGAAAATTTAACATTAGGGCAGGAGATTTCAGATAAAGACTTACTCTGTTGCTTAGAACAAGTTGGCTTAACGAATGAAATCACCAATATTTTAGATTATCAACTGATAAATAATGGAGAAAACATTTCAGGTGGACAACGTTTACGACTTGAATTAGTTCGTTGTCTACTTCGAAAAAAAGACATTGTGTTGGCGGATGAGGTCACATCATCCTTAGACAAGGACAATGCATATCAAGTGCGCCAATTACTTTTGCAGTTGCCTATCATTTTGATTGAAGTTGCTCATCATATTGATTCAGAAGCGGTTTATAATCAAGTAATTGATTTGGGAAAATATAGAATAAAATAAATAGACTTGTTCGGCATCCTACCAGGTCTAATATATAGGTGATGTTATGGATTGTTTTAGATGATTCAAAGATGTGAAAACTAAAAATTATGGCTAAGTTGGGACGTTAAAAATTCAATTTCTGACCACCTAATCTTACTTCAAATAATTTTCGAACAAAGTCTACTATATCATTTATCAGTTAAATATTTTTATGTTATAGGAGCGCTACATGTCTAATTCATTTGTCAAGTTGTTAGTCTCTCAATTGTTTGCGAATTTAGCAGATATTTTCTTTAGAGTAACAATCATTGCTAACATATACATTATTTCAAAATCAGTAATTGCCACGTCACTAGTTCCCATTTTAATAGGGATATCCTCTTTTGTTGCGAGTCTTTTAGTTCCTTTGGTTACTAAAAGGTTAGCGCTAAATAGGGTTTTATCTTTATCCCAATTTGGAAAGACTATATTATTGGCGATACTGGTAGGAATGTTTACCGTAATGCAATCCGTAGCGCCTTTGGTAACCTATCTATTTGTTGTGGCAATTTCAATATTAGATGGTTTTGCAGCACCTGTTTCCTATGCTATTGTGCCACGCTATGCGACCGATTTGGGTAAGGCTAATTCAGCCTTATCAATGAGTGGTGAAGCTGTTCAATTGGTGGGTTGGGGATTAGGTGGACTCTTATTTGCAACAATTGGTCTTTTACCTACCACGTTTATAATTTTAATGTTGTATATCATTTCTAGCTTTCTGATGTTATTTCTTCCTAAGGCTGAAGTGGAGGTGTTAGAGTCAGAAACGAATCTTGAAATTTGCTCAAAGGTTGGAAGTTAGTTGCTAGAGATCCTAGATTAAGACTTTTTGTATCAGCAAATTTATTTGAAACTTTCTCAAATACGATTTGGGTTTCGTCCATTATACTTGTTTTTGTAACTGAGTTATTACATAAAACGGAAAGTTACTGGGGATATTCTAATACAGCATACTCTATTGGGATTATAATTAGTGGCTTAATTGCTTTTAGGCTATCTGAAAAGTTTCTTGCTGCTAAATGGGAAAGTATTCTTTTTTCTCTTGTAGCCATGGCAATAGTGACACTGACTATTCTATTTTTTCCAAATGCACAGATGTTTTTATTATTTTCAGCTTTAGTTGGTATGTTATCGCAGCTAAAAGAAGTTCCTGAAACTGTATTTCTTCAGGAAACAGTAGAGGAAAATCATTTGGTTAATGTCTATTCTGTTCTTGAAGTGATTTCGACATTAGCATTTTCAGTATTTGTTTTGCTAATGAGCTATATTACTGAGAATTTTGGTATTAGCATCAGTTTTTGGCTATCAGCCATTTGTCTGATGATAGAAGCTATTTTAATTTATATCAGACGAGATTATTTTAAATGAGAGACTGGTTAAAAAGTCTTGAAAAATTAGAAAAGCGCATAGTATCAGGTGTTGAAAAAACTTGATATTGTGCGTTTTATTATGGGAAGATTTACTTCATTGTCTCCTGAAATGGAATTTTGAACCAAGATAACTCTATTTGAAATATGCATAGAAAAACCGCATAATTTTAAAATTAGCTTAAATATAATGAAAATCTACGGCAAACAATTGAAAAAATACTATATAAAGTGGTACAATGGTAGAAAAATAAGCTAGTAAGAGTCTATCTTATTTAGCAAAAATTACAGAAATGAATGGTTTTTCTTGATGAAACAAAGAAAAGAATTGTACCTTTTTCTTGGTCGGACAGCCTTGTATTTTCTTATCTTTCTGGGGCTGCTTTACTTCTTTAGCTATCTTGGTCAGGGTCAAGGAAGCTTTATCTATAATGAATTTTAACTTGAAGGAGAATTCCTATTGTGTCAAATAAACCAATAGTAGATATGATTGAAACCATTGAGCATTTTGCTCAGACCCAGCCTAGCTATCCTGTTTATAATGTTTTGGGACAGGAACACACTTATGGAGATTTAAAGGCTGATTCGGATAGTTTAGCTGCAGCCATCGATCAACTGGATTTACCAGAGAAGTCTCCTGTGGTTGTTTTTGGAGGCCAAGAGTATGAAATGTTGGCAACTTTTGTTGCTCTGACTAAGTCAGGCCATGCCTACATTCCCATTGACAGTCATTCAGCCTTGGAGCGAGTTTCGGCTATTTTAGAAGTAGCAGAGCCAAGCTTGATTATTGCCATCTCAGATTTTCCATTGGAGCAGGTTTCTACGCCAATGATGACTTTAGCTCAGGTTCAAAAAGCCTTTGCTCAAGGGACTAGCTATGAAATCACGCATCCAGTCAAGGGTGATGATAACTACTACATTATCTTTACTTCTGGTACGACTGGTAAGCCAAAGGGAGTACAGATTTCCCATGATAACCTCCTCAGCTTTACCAACTGGATGATTACGGATAAGGAATTTGCGACACCAAGTCGTCCGCAAATGCTGGCTCAGCCACCTTATTCTTTTGACCTGTCTGTCATGTACTGGGCACCGACCTTGGCACTGGGTGGTACGCTTTTCGCTCTTCCTTCAGCCATCACTCAGGACTTTAAGCAACTCTTTGCGACCATCTTTTCATTGCCAATCGCTATCTGGACATCAACCCCTTCTTTTGCAGATATGGCCATGTTGTCTGAAGACTTTAATAGTGAGAAAATGCCTGGAATCACGCATTTCTACTTTGATGGCGAAGAATTGACGGTTAAAACAGCTCAAAAACTGCGCGAGCGTTTCCCAAATGCCCGTATTATCAATGCTTACGGTCCAACAGAAGCGACAGTAGCCCTGTCAGCTGTTGCTGTGACAGACGAGATGTTGACGATTCTCAAACGCCTACCAATCGGCTATACCAAGGCTGATTCTCCGACCTTTATCATTGACGAGGACGGCAATAAATTACCAAATGGCGAACAGGGAGAAATCATTGTGTCAGGGCCAGCTGTTTCAAAAGGATATATGAACAATCCTGAAAAAACAGCAGAAGCCTTCTTTGAGTTTGAAGGGCTGCCAGCCTATCACACAGGCGATGTTGGAACCATGACAGATGAGGGCTTGCTTCTCTACGGCGGACGCATGGACTTCCAGATTAAGTTCAACGGTTACCGCATTGAGTTAGAAGATGTCTCTCAAAACCTCAACAAGTCTCGCTTTATCGAGTCTGCTGTCGCAGTTCCACGCTATAACAAGGACCACAAGGTACAAAATTTGTTGGCCTATGTCATCTTAAAAGATGGTGTGCGTGAGCAGTTTGAGCGTGATATCGATATTACTAAGGCCATCAAGGAAGATTTGACAGACATCATGATGTCCTATATGATGCCGTCTAAATTCCTTTACCGAGACAGTTTGCCACTGACTCCAAATGGAAAAATTGACATCAAAGGATTGATTAACGAGGTGAATAAGAGATGATGGAGTTCTTTCAACAGCTTCCTCATTTAGAGCCATACGGCAATCCTCAGTATTTTGTCTATGTGATTGCTGCAACCTTGCCCATCTTTATCGGCCTCTTTTTCAAGAAACGCTTTGCCTGGTATGAAGTGCTGGTTAGCCTCTTCTTTATCGTCACCATGTTGGTAGGTGGGAAGACCAATCAATTGGCTGCCTTGGGTATTTACCTTTGCTGGGAAATATTGCTCCTGCTTTTCTACAAGCATTATCGAAAAAGTAAGGATGGCAAGTGGGTCTTCTACTTAGTTAGTTTTCTGTCCCTACTTCCGATTATCTTTGTCAAGGTGCAACCAGCTATCAATGGAACGCAGTCTTTGCTTGGATTTTTGGGAATTTCTTACCTGACCTTTCGTTCGGTTGGGATTATCATCGAGCTGAGAGATGGAGTGATTAAGAATTTTACCCTCTGGGAATTCCTTCGTTTCCTTCTCTTCATGCCGACTTTTTCAAGTGGCCCAATCGATCGCTTTAAGCGATTTAATGAAAATTATCAGGCCATTCCTGAGCGGGATGAGTTGATGGATATGCTGGATGAATCTGTTCGCTATATCATGTGGGGCTTTTTGTACAAGTTTATCCTAGCTCATGTTTTAGGAGAAACATTGTTGCCTCCTTTGAAGAATCTAGCCTTGCAGTCAGGTGGTTTCTTTAACCTCTATGCCTTGGCAGTTATGTATACATTTGGTCTGGAACTTTTCTTTGACTTTGCAGGTTATTCTATGTTTGCCTTAGCCATTTCAAATTTGATGGGAATCCGTAGCCCTATCAACTTTAACAAGCCCTTTTTATCAAGGGATTTGAAGGAGTTTTGGAATCGCTGGCATATGAGTCTGTCTTTCTGGTTCCGTGACTTTGTCTTTATGCGAATGGTGATGGTATTGACCAGAAAGAAGGTCTTTAAAAATCGCAATGTAACCTCAAGTGTGGCCTACATTGTAAATATGCTGATTATGGGATTTTGGCATGGAGTTACCTGGTACTATATCGCCTATGGACTCTTTCATGGGATTGGACTGGTCATCAATGACGCTTGGGTTCGTAAGAAAAAAACGCTCAATAAGGAGCGGAAAAAAGCAGGGAAGCCTGCTCTACCTGAGAATCGCTGGATTCAGTTGCTTGGCATGGTTGTCACCTTCCATGTCGTCATGCTGTCATTCTTAATCTTTTCTGGATTTTTGAATGATTTATGGTTTAAAAAATAAAAGGAAATAAAATATGGATATCAAATCAGAAGTTATCGAGATTATTGATGAGTTGTTTATGGAAGATGTTTCTGACATGATGGATGAAGATCTTTTTGACGCAGGTGTCTTGGATAGTATGGGAACGGTTGAATTAATTGTGGAGATTGAGAACCGTTTTGACATTCGTGTCCCTGTAACAGAGTTTGGTCGCGATGACTGGAATACAGCTAATAAAATCATAGCTGGTATTGTGGAGCTACAAAATGCTTAAACGCTTATGGATGATCTTCGGACCGGTCTTGATAGCTGGTTTGTTGGTTTTTCTGCTCATTTTCTTTTATCCTACTGAGATGCATCATAATCTAGGAGCTGAAAAGCGTTCAGCGGTGGCTACTACTATCGATAGTTTTAAGGAGCGAAGTCAAAAAGTCAGAGCACTATCTGATCCAAATATGCGTTTTGTTCCCTTCTTTGGCTCTAGTGAATGGCTTCGTTTTGACGGTGCTCATCCTGCGGTATTAGCTGAGAAATACAATCGCTCCTACCGTCCTTATCTTTTAGGACAGAGGGGAGCTGCATCGCTTAACCAGTATTTTGGAATGCAACAGATGTTGCCACAGCTAGAGAATAAACAAGTTGTGTATGTTATCTCACCTCAGTGGTTCAGTAAAAATGGCTATGAGCCAGCAGCTTTTCAGCAGTATTTTAATGGAGACCAGTTGACCAGTTTTCTGGAACATCAATCTGGAGATCAGGCTAGTCAATATGCAGCGACTCGCTTACTGCAGCAGTTCCCAAACGTAGCTATGAAGGATCTGGTTCAGAAGTTGGCAAGTAAAGAAGAATTATCGACGGCAGACAATGAAATGATTGAATTATTGGCTCGGTTTAATGAACGCCAAGCTTCCTTTTTTGGTCAGTTTTCAGTTAGAGGCTATGTCAATTATGATAAGCATGTAGTTAAGTATTTAAAGACCTTGCCAGACCAGTTTTCTTATCAAGCTATAGAAGATATTGTTAAAGCAGATGCTGAAAAGAATACTTCCAATAATGATCTGGGAATGGAAAATTATTTCTATAATACGCAGATCAAGAAGGATTTGAAGAAATTAAAGGACTCTCAGAAAAGCTTTACCTATCTCAAGTCGCCAGAGTATAATGACTTGCAGTTGGTTTTAACCCAGTTTTCTAAATCTAAGGTAAACCCGATTTTTATCATTCCACCTGTTAATAAAAAATGGATGGACTATGCTGGTTTACGAGAGGATATGTACCAACAAACGGTGCAAAAGATTCGCTATCAGTTAGAAAGTCAAGGTTTTACCAATATAGCAGATTTTTCTAAGGATGGTGGGGAGCCTTTCTTTATGAAGGATACCATTCACCTTGGTTGGTTGGGTTGGTTGGCTTTTGACAAGGCAGTTGATCCTTTCCTATCCAATCCCACACCAGCTCCGACTTATCATCTGAATGAGCGCTTTTTCAGCAAAGATTGGGCGACTTATGATGGAGATGTCAAGGAATTTCAATAGATCATAATATAGAAGAGTTCAAGAATGAAGCCTATTTTCACGTTTTTTCTTGACTCTTTTTTTGCTTGTGATATAATTAACTGGTAAATAAAATTTCAAAGAATAGTATTTTTCTCTTAAAAAAGAGAAGTCTAAAAGGAAAGGAGTCAGATATGAGACAGCTAGCGAAGGATATCGATGGCTTTTTGAATGAGGTGATTTTGCAGGCAGAAAATCAGCATGAAATCCTAATAGGTCATTGTACTAGCGAGGTGGCCCTGACCAATACCCAGGAGCATATCCTCATGCTCTTGTCAGAGGAATCTTTAACAAATTCAGAGTTGGCTCGTCGTCTCAATGTCAGTCAGGCGGCAGTTACCAAGGCCATTAAGTCTTTGGTCAAGGAAGGGATGTTGGAAACATCTAAAGATCCTAAGGATGCGCGTGTGATTTTTTATCAGTTGACTGATTTGGCTCGTCCAATTGCTGAGGAGCACCACCATCACCATGAGCATACACTTTTAACCTATGAACAAGTGGCGACTCAGTTTACTCCAAATGAACAAAAAGTGATCCAGCGGTTTTTGACTGCTTTAGTAGGAGAAATCAAATAATGAGATATATTACGGTAGAGGATTTATCCTTCTATTATGATAAGGAGCCCGTTCTTGAACATATCAATTATAGTGTTGATAGTGGGGAATTTGTTACCTTGACAGGGGAAAATGGGGCGGCTAAGACGACACTGATCAAGGCCAGTCTTGGAATCCTCCAACCACGCATTGGTAAGGTGACCATTTCAAAGACAAATACGCAGGGTAAGAAATTGAGAATAGCCTACCTTCCTCAACAGATTGCCAGTTTTAATGCTGGTTTTCCAAGTACGGTTTATGAATTTGTCAAGTCGGGTCGCTATCCACGAAAAGGGTTGGTTCCGTCGTTTGAATGCTCATGATGAGGAGCATATCAAGGCTAGTCTGGACTCAGTTGGCATGTGGGAACATCAGAGACAAACGCTTGGGTTCTCTATCTGGAGGACAAAAGCAGCGAGCGGTGATTGCGCGTATGTTTGCTTCTGATCCAGATGTGTTTATCCTAGATGAGCCGACAACGGGGATGGATGCAGGAAGTAAAAATGAATTTTACGAACTCATGCACCACAGCGCCCATCATCATGGCAAGGCTGTTTTGATGATTACCCATGACCCTGAAGAAGTTAAGGACTATGCGGACCGCAATATTCATCTAGTCCGTAACCAAGACTCGCCATGGCGTTGTTTCAACGTTCATGAGAATGATCAGGAGGTGGGCCATGCTTAGTTTGTTATCTTATGACTTTATGCAACGTGCCTTCTGGCCGTTATTGCCATGAGTCTTTTCTCGCCAGTATTAGGAACCTTTCTTATCTTGCGTCGTCAGAGTTTGATGAGTGATACTCTTAGCCACGTCTCGCTGTCGGGTGTAGCTTTTGGTCTGGTTCTGGGGATTTCTCCGACTATTTCAACTATTGCTATTGTCTTGATTGCGGCGGTCTTTCTGGAATATCTCCGTACGGTTTACAAGAGCTTTATGGAAATAGGGACAGCTATCCTCATGTCAACGGGTCTGGCTGTTTCTCTGATTGTCATGAGCAAGGGTAAAAGCTCTAGTTCTATGAGTTTGGACCAGTATCTTTTTGGTTCAATCGTGACTATCAGTGAAGAGCAGGTTATTTCCCTCTTTGTCATTGCGGCGGTTGTTTTGATTTTGACCTTCCTCTTCCTTCGTCCAATGTATATCTTAACCTTTGATGAGGATACGGCCTTTGTGGATGGTCTGCCAGTTCGCATCATGTCCATTCTTTTTAACATGGTGACAGGGGTGGCCATTGCCCTTATGATTCCTGCTGCAGGAGCTCTTCTGGTATCGACCATCATGGTCTTACCAGCTAGTATTGCCCTTCGTCTGGGGAAAAACTTTAAATCGGTTATGCTGCTAGCCAGTGCTATTGGATTTTTGGGAATGGTAGCAGGACTTTACATTTCCTACTATGCAGAAACACCTGCAAGTGCAAGTATTACCATTATTTTTGTAGCTGTCTTTTTACTCATTAGTTTAGTAAGACGTTTTATCAAATAGGAGACGAACGTGAAAAAAATTAGCTTATTGCTAGTCAGTCTATGTGCCTTGTTTTTAGTGGCTTGTTCCAATCAAAAGCAGGCAGATGGCAAACTAAATATTGTGACAACCTTTTACCCTGTCTATGAATTTACCAAGCAAGTCGCAGGAGATACTGCTAATGTAGAACTCCTCATCGGTGCTGGTACAGAACCCCATGAATATGAACCGTCTGCCAAGGCAGTTGCCAAAATCCAAGATGCAGATACCTTCGTTTATGAAAATGAAAACATGGAAACATGGGTCCCTAAATTGCTAGATACTTTGGATAAGAAAAAGGTCAAAACCATCAAGGCGACAGGCGATATGTTGCTTTTGCCAGGTGGCGAGGAAGAAGAGGGAGACCATGACCATGGAGAAGAAGGTCATCACCATGAGTTTGACCCCCATGTTTGGTTATCACCAGTTCGTGCCATTAAACTAGTAGAGCATATCCGTGACAGTTTATCAGCAGATTATCCTGATAAAAAAGAGACCTTTGAGAAGAATGCTGCTGCCTATATCGAAAAATTACAAGCCTTAGATAAGGCTTATGCAGAAGGCTTGTCTCAAGCCAAACAAAAGAGCTTTGTAACGCAACACGCAGCCTTTAACTATCTTGCCTTGGACTATGGACTCAAACAAGTCGCAATCTCAGGCCTTTCTCCAGATGCAGAACCATCAGCAGCTCGCTCTGGCAGAATTGACAGAGTACGTCAAGAAAAATAAAATTGCCTATATCTACTTTGAGGAAAATGCTTCACAAGCCCTTGCTAATACACTTTCAAAAGAAGCAGGTGTCAAAACAGATGTCCTCAATCCTTTAGAAAGTCTGACAGAAGAGGACACCAAGGCGGGAGAAAACTATATCTCCGTCATGGAGAAAAACCTCAAAGGCTTTGAAAACAAACAACAGACCAAGAAGGCCCAGCAATCGAGCCTGAAAAGGCAGAGGATACCAAGACAGTTCAAAATGGTTACTTTGAGGATACAGCTGTCAAGAACCGCACCTTGAGTGACTATGCAGGTAACTGGCAATCAGTTTATCCTTTCCTTGAAGATGGTACTTTTGACCAAGTCTTTGACTACAAGGCTAAGTTGACTGGTAAGATGACCCAGGCTGAGTACAAGGCCTACTATACAAAAGGCTATCAGACAGATGTGACTAAGATTAATATCACTGATAACACTATGGAATTTGTTCAAGGTGGACAAAGTAAGAAACATACTTACAAGTATGTTGGTAAGAAAATCTTGACTTATAAGAAAGGCAATCGTGGTGTGCGCTTCCTCTTTGAAGCGACAGATGCTGATGCTGGACAGTTCAAGTATGTTCAGTTTAGTGACCACAATATCGCCCCAGTTAAGGCAGAACATTTCCATATCTTCTTTGGAGGAACAAGCCAAGAAGCCCTCTTTGAAGAAATGGACAACTGGCCAACCTACTACCCAGATAATCTATCTGGTCAAGAAATCGCTCAAGAAATGTTGGCGCATTGATGAGAAACCGACTAGTTCATAGGAGCTAGTCGGTCTTTGGGTACTAGATGGTAACTTCATTATATACCTTTCAGATACCTACAGAACTTTAAACAATGAATAAAATTCTTGAAATCTTAGCGCTTGTGTGTTAGAATAAATTTAATGGGTAAGGTTCATTAGAACACCAAAGCCCCTAACTATTGCCGTAGTTAAGGGCTTTTTTGACGTATCTTAGCGATTTAACGGGTGTTTATAGGCTAGTCATTCGGTCTACTTCTTACCATCTAGCCATTTGCAGACGAAATACAAGATAATTCCTGCGATGACGTCCGCTATAATAGTAAGAACGAGCTCAGGTATAAGGTTCATTAGTTTCACCTCCTCTCACGAACCCGTAAGGAACGTAATCGGTAACCGATGACAAAAATAGTATACCACATTAAATTTCAGATCATCAACCTCACTTAATGCTTGAAATATAGGGGTCTAGGTGACAAAGTCTTTAAAATCAGAAAAACGTATAGTATCAGATTTATAAAATCTTGATGTTATATCAATTATAAAAGTGGATAGGAAAGTTTTCTGATTATCAGAATTCCTTCCTATCCACTTTTTGAAGATTGTAAGTTAGCTTTAAATTTTATATAGAATCAGCTTATTTGTTTTATTTATCAAAACCTTGTAAAGGCTTTTTGGCGTTCTTCTACTTGACCTTTAGCATCTAGTTTATTACCAGCGTATACAGCTGATTCCCATGATCCGTACATTGGATTTGGGAAGATGATGAATTTTTCACCGAATTCTTTTTGCAATTCTTCAAGTTGTTTATCACGGTCAGATTCAGAAGTCTTAGAAAAATCTGCAAAGTCTACGAGGTTATCACCAAACAATAAGATAAGATTTGTTTTTTCTTGAACTTTTTGGCGACGACCTTCTTTGGATTTTACACCACTTTCTAAGAACATGAGATGATCACGTCCTTGAACAGGAATTCCTTCACTTTCAAGATTTTTAATGGTAGCATCTACTTGATTAGCTGAGCGGTCAGAAATATAGTAGATTTGGACACCGTTTTGATCAGCAAACTGAAGAAAATCTTTGGCACCTGGGACGGCTTTTGCTGCAGCTTTTTGAACCCAAACATCCCAATTTTCGGGTGTAAATGCTGTACCATCTTTGACATTTTGTACTTGATAAGGGCTATTATCTAGGACAGTTTCATCCAAGTCTAAAACGATAGAGTAAGGTTTGTCTGATTCTGTTTTGAGCAATTCCTTTAGGTGATTTGTTGCAACGTTATAACCCTGTATGTATAAAGCTTTAGTTTCAGCTGATTTTTGATACCAAAGGGTTGACATAGTGTTTTCTCTTGACCGTAGTTGGTCATATGTCATTGTAATCTGATTATCAGATGAGCTATTATTGCTTGTCTGTGTTTCTGTAGACTTTGTTGCACAACTAGCTAATAAGACGACAGAAGCAAGTGCAGAAAGGATTGTAACAGTAGTTTTTGCTGTTTTCATGAAATATCTCCTATTCATTCATTTTCAATAAATAGTATAGCACGAGGGAAAAGTTAAGGCAAGTTATTCTCTGACTATGGATGTAGATTCTATAGAAGTTAATGTAATGAAAAAAGCGATTACTAACTTGAAATGTAGTTTCACCTCTAATTACTGACATTTCAGGAAAAATCGCAGTAAAAACTGCACAACCTTCTTTAAATGTGCTATAATACAGGAAAAAATAATGATGGAGGTCACGATAATGGCAACATTTTTTTGATGATTTTTTTGTGGTGGTTTGTGTGCTCCTATTGGTGATAGTCACACTGAGTACAGTTTATGTGGTTCGTCAGCAGTCGGTGGCGATTATTGAACGCTTTGGGAAATACCAAAAGGTTGCCAATAGCGGTATTCATATTCGCTTGCCTTTTGGAATTGACTCGATTGCAGCGCGAATTCAGTTGCGCTTGTTGCAAAGCGATATTGTGGTTGAGACTAAGACCAAGGACAATGTGTTCGTTATGATGAATGTGGCGACTCAGTACCGTGTCAACGAACAGAGCGTGACAGATGCCTACTATAAACTCATGCGTCCAGAATCTCAGATTAAATCTTATATCGAAGACGCTCTTCGCTCTTCTGTTCCCAAATTAACCTTGGATGAATTGTTTGAGAAAAAAGATGAGATTGCCCTTGAAGTTCAACATCAAGTAGCAGAAGAAATGACTACTTACGGTTATATTATTGTGAAAACTTTGATTACTAAGGTCGAACCAGATGCAGAAGTCAAGCAATCCATGAATGAAATCAATGCGGCGCAACGTAAGCGGGTCGCAGCGCAAGAATTAGCGGAAGCCGACAAGATTAAAATCGTCACTGCAGCTGAAGCCGAAGCAGAAAAAGACCGCCTTCATGGTGTGGGGATTGCCCAACAACGTAAGGCGATTGTGGATGGATTGGCAGAGTCTATCACAGAACTCAAGGAAGCCAATGTTGGCATGACAGAAGAGCAAATCATGTCCATCCTCTTGACCAACCAGTATCTGGATACCTTGAACACCTTTGCTTCTAAAGGAAATCAAACCATCTTTTTACCAAATACGCCAAATGGTGTGGATGATATCCGTACACAAATCTTGTCAGCCCTCCGTGCTGAGAAGAAATAATAGACTAAAGAGCCTGGCAACAGGCTCTTTTTGCATTGCATTTGTTAAGAAAAGCAAAGAACATTGATATACATTTATACTCAATGAAAATCAAAGAGCAAACTAGGAAGCTAGCCGCAGGCTGTACTTGAGTACGGTAAGGCGACGCTGACGTGGTTTGAATTTGATTTTCGAAGAGTATTAAATAAAAATTATTGTATGTTGTCCCCCTTAACTTGGGATGATAAGGGAATAACTAGAAAGATTTGTGAATACAAACTATTTCTGATATACTAACTATACAGTAATAATGAATGATAGGATATGGGATGAAGAATTTCAATTTGAAAGAAAGCAGCGTTTTTCTTTGAGAAAATATACAATAGGAGCTTGTTCGGTCTTGCTAGGAACGAGTTTATTTTTTGCTGGTATGGGGGCTCAACCCGTACAGGCTAAAGAAACGACTTCAACACTAATTTCAAGTCATTATTTGGATGAGCAGGATTTATCTGAAAAGCTGAAATCAGAGTTGCAATGGTTTGAAGAAAATAAGATTGAGGTAAAAGAGGGAAAAGAATACTATTTTGTCTATCGAAAATTGGCTACAAGATTACCAGAAACAGGTCTGTTTTCTAATGATGGGATGTTTATCTTGGGAGCAGGATTATTATTGCTTTCCTTCACTTTAATCAAGAGAAAAAAGGGAGCGTCTTACTTCCTTGTGACCGTCTTTGCTGTTGGTGGCTGGGGAGCATCCATCTCTGCTTTAGAAAATCTGGTAGAATTGCAACCAGCCCTTGTTAAGAGAGTAGAAGGTCAGTTTCTACCAAGTCCTGAAACAGTCCAAGGATATGAATTTACGGGATATTATTTGGTAAGAGATAGTGCTAGCAAGGAACTTTCTGTTGATAAGGTAGAGTCGCCAGCATTATCTCAAAAGGAGGACAGTTCAGAATCTCAATCTAAGAAGATTGTACCACAGACTGCATCTCAATTTGACTCGACTGAAGATCTTGTGCAATCTCCTCAACCATCTTACGCAGTTGAGCCCGTTTTAAATCCATCTCCTGAAAAAAGTATGAGTATTGAGTCTAAAAAAGTACCGGATGAAGGAATGAAAACTGTTATTGAAGACAAGCCAGAACTGGAAGTTAGGGTAGGGGAGATAGAGTTTGAAACTCAATTTCAGTCTGACCCAACTCTGGCTAAGGGAGAAAAAAGAATTTCTATAGAAGGTGCCAAGGGACAAGAACGAATCTTAACAGAAGTAAGGGTTATCGATGGTGTTGTAACGCGAAATGAAGTAGGGAGAGAAGTGCTTCGTGAACCAGTTACTCAGGTGATTCTGGTCGGGACAAAAGAGAAGGAACCTCAAGAAAATGGCATAAGCACAGCCCCGGAAGTCCAACCAACTCTCCCCTCTTATGAAGGCGGCGTTTCCGGCGATCCTTCGGTAGAGCCAACTCTCCCCTCTTATGAAGGCGGTGTTTCCGGTGAGTCCTTAGTAGAGCCATCTCTTCCGTCTTATGAAGGCGGTGTTTCCGGCGATCCTTCGGTAGAGCCGTCTCTTCCGTCTTATGAGAGCGGTGTTTCCGGTGAGCCTTCGGTAGAGCCGTCCCTTCCTTCTTATGAAGGCGGTGTTTCCGGTGAATCCTTGGTGGAGCCGTCCCTTCCGTCTTATGAGGGCGGTGTTTCCGGTGAGTCCTTGGTAGAGCCGTCCCTTCCGTCTTATGAGGGCGGTGTTTCCGGTGAGTCCTTGGTAGAGCCGTCCCTTCCATCTTATGGAGGTGGTGTTTCCGGCGATCCTTCGGTAGAGCCATCTCTTCCGTCTTATGAAGGCGGTGTTTCTGGTGAGCCTTTGGTAGAGCCGTCCCTTCCATCTTATGAAGGCGGTGTTTCCGGTGCATCCTTGGTGGAACCGTCCCTTCCATCTTATGAGGGTGGTGTTTCCGGTGAGCCTTCGGTAGAGCCGTCTCTTCCTTCTTATGAAGGTGGCGTTTCCGGCGAGCCTGAGATACAGGAGGCTCTCCCAGAGTATAAAGATGACACTCAACTTCCTCAGACCAAAGTGGAGACCAAAGCTGTTCCTTATGAAATCGTTTATGAAAAGAATGAGGCACTAGACCACGGAGTTACAAGAGTAAAGATTCCGGGTGCTGAGGGACAAGAACAAGTTACTACTACCTATACTAAAGATCAAGCAAGTGGAAATATTTCTGAGAATAAAACTGTCAAAATAGTAGTTAATAAAGTTGATCAAGTTGTAGAAGTTGGAACTAAACCGAGTGTTGAAACTACTGTCCTATCTCATAAAACGATTTACCAAGTGAATCCTGCTTTGGAGTTCAGAAAGAGGAAGTAGCGGTTGCAGGGGCGTGATGGTTCGGTGGAAACTAGGACGACTTATCAATTAGATAAGGCAACAGGTCAGGTGACGGTATCTGACACTACTAGACAAGTAAATCCAGCAGTCGATAAAGTGATTCAAGTTGGTAATGTGGAAAAAGTAATACAACCGATTGCTGTTACTGAGGAGCGAAGAGAGGATTTTTCACTTGCTAAAAATATAGAAAAGGTAGCATCTGAAGGAGAAGTTGGTGAGAATACACATACAAGAACCTACGCTATCAATGAACAAACTGGTGAATTGGTTAATCCTCAAGAAGTGAGTCAAATAACAAAATCAATGAAACCCAGAGTTATTTTAGTTGGTAGTCAGGAGGATAAACCACACTTACTTCCGGCTAATAGTGAGAGAGAAGATGCTGTGGATGTGTCTGCTCTTACCACAAGCGCGAGATCAGTAGATTTCTTAAATGACAGTAAATTAAAAGCACAGTTAGAGCCTACCTATGATCCTCGAGATATTATAACAAAGAGAATTGCGCTCAGAAAAACACACCCAAATATCACTGACCAAGAGGTCAAAGATATGTTGCGTACAGAGTATCTTCAAAAACTGTCAATTCAAGAAAGCTTTGATCAGACGAAGACGCAAGCTGAGTCAAGTTTCAAAAAGATTGCCTCTCATACTTTGGGGATTATAGGAGATACCCCTGAAATCGCAACAAGGTCAAACAAGAGCTGGAGCAATACAAAGAGCAGATTTTGTTGGGACTGTCTTATATCAATCGTTTTTATAATATTCAATTTGGGGACACGAATATTCGTGATATTCTGGCCTTTAATCCAAGTTCATTTGGCAATAAGACGATGACAGCCTTGGATAGTTTGAAAAAATTAGGGTCCATGTCTTATGAAGAGATGAAATTGACCAATAGTCCTCAAACATTTACAAAATACTTATCTACTATTGTAGGTAAGGCTAGTTTGAAGGAATTTTTAGACAGCAATCGCCAACTCTTTACGTCAGATGATGCGGATACTTGGCTTAAAAAATCTAGCCAAGCTATGATTGTCGACAAACCATCTAAAGAAAATCCTTCAGCGTATGTCGGGCTATATAGCAAGTTGACAGCTGGGGAAAAGGATCCTCGTAAACAAGAGGCTAATATGGCTGCTATTTTGGGACTTTTGAATGTGAAAGAACCACATGTTTACGTGATTAGTAATATGGCGACGATTACTTACGGTAACATTGGTTCCTATATAGATACTTCTCTTGCCCAGTCTAATCCAACTAAGTATCAGGCTGAGCTTGCTAGAGTCAAGTCTTTAATTGAAAAAGCGGCTGGGCAACAAGCCAACTATGTTGATACTCTTTATCGTATAACAAAACCAGAAAATCGTGATAAGTTGCTGACAAATCGCTTGATTATTGATACGATGAAGAAATATACAAGTAATCCGAATACCCAGATTGATAACACTTGGTCACCAGCTATTGGTAGTGGGGCTGATAAGGGGGTCGACCAGTTTATGACTCCTATGAATTACTATTCTCCAGTAAGTAAGGTGGGAGCTGAGGCCAATGGATTAGGTGTCCGTTACTTTATAGATAGGGTTTTGGATGATAGAGGTTCAGCGACTTATTCTCATGAAATGACGCACTTACTAGATAGAACGGTCTTGTTTAATAATCACGGTCGTCGAGATGGTACAGGAGCAGAGTTTTATGCGCGTGGTATTTTTGAAAACTCCTATAATCCAGAAAAGGATACTTATTTCAATCTCAATTTTGTATATGATGAGAGTGATAAGAATGGATTTTACAATAAAACACCTGATCGATTTAAAACGGCAGAAGATTTGCAATCTTACATGAAGGGAAGTTTTGATGTTCTTTATACTCTAGATTACCTAGAAGCAGAGGCAAGTAGAAACTTATCTGCAGAAGACAAGATGAGTTATTTCAAAAAAATAATGCCAATCACTTCAACAGGTTCTAGAACTTGGGTAGATTACCGTAATCCAGCAGTTAAACCGACTCATAAGAGTGAGGAGATTCAAGCTCTGACCTTAGAAGATGCCAAAAAATTGACAGATATTGATAGTTTGATTGACAATCATATCATGGTTAATCGTTATATCATTGCTGGTTTTTCAGATAAAGGTAAAATTGCAGCAAATGGTTACTATACTGTTGATATGTTTGATACAATTTTTGGAGTTAGTGAAAATGATAAAGGTATGAGTGGGGATATTACATTCAGAAAACAAGCCTTTGAATTGATGGCTGCTTTGGGCTATTATGAAGGATTTGTACCTTATGTATCAAATCAATACAAACAAGCAGCAGAGTCTGAGAACAAGCCTTTATCTGATACTTACATTTTCAATAAAATTTTGAATGGTAAGAGTTATGCTGAGTTTAAAAAAGCACAGTTTAAGGAAAGGGTAGCTAAGATTGATCAATTGAAACCTTTGACAATCCAATATGAAGGTCAGGAAATAAGTCTGACAAGTCAGAAGTTAAGTGAATTGATGCAGAAAGCTGTCCAAGAGGAGTTGAAACAGATTAAGGTAGGCAAAACAACTGCTCACACCTATAGCTTTATCGAAACACCCGTTCAAAAACTGAAAAAAGCGATTTATAAAGCTTATCTCAAAGATTCAGATGACTTTAGACAATCGATTTACAATAGCTAAGACAAAAGGAACATCTCTCTGGAATGAATATTCAGAGAGGTGTTTTTTTGGTTCTTGTCAGATTTGATACTCAATGAAAATCAAAAAGCAAACTAGGAAGCGAGCCGCAGGTTGCTCAAAGTATAGCTTTGAGGTTGTAGATGAAACTGACGAAGTCAGCTCAAAACATGGTTTTGAGGTTGTAGATAAAACTGACGAAGTCAGTAACTATACCTACGGTAAGGCGACGCTGACGTGGTTTGAAGAGATTTTCGAAGAGTATGACCTTGTTTCTTGAAAATGACAGTTTATATGAACATGGAGTGATTTTCAGACTTTTCCACAAATTATAGAATCTTTTCTGAGTATTTAGGGAGTGATGGAGGAAATGTTGAAAGCGCTTTTGTTTTGTGATATAGTCAAATTGATAGACTCGTTTAAAGAGGAATGCTTGTATGAGAAGAGAAGAAGTTTTACGAAATCACTGGTTTTTTAGCCAAGAGGTGGGGAAAGAAGAGGCCTTGGCGTCGGATTTTCAGAGGGAAAATTGGCAGGCTATTCAAGTGCCACATGACTGGAGTATTTACAATGATTTTGACCAGTATTCGCCAGCGCAAAATGAGGGCGGTCAGTTAAACGGGGGTCAGGCTTGGTACCGGACGCAGTTTTACTTGGAAGAAGATGCCAGTCTTGTATCAGTGCGTTTGCTCTTTGACGGGGTTTATATGAACTCCCAAGTCTATATCAACGGGCAAGTGCTGGGCTATTATCCCAATGGCTATACACCCTTCTTATGATATCACACCTTATCTAAGAAATGATGGGACGGCCAACCAGCTTGCGGTTTTTGTGGAAAATCAGCAACCTAGCAGCCGTTGGTACTCTGGTAGTGGTATTTACCGAGAAGTAAAATTGTTGATTACAGATCTGGTGCATCTGGATTTATATGGGATTAAGATAGAAAGTCCTAAACTAAAAGAACAAAGAGATGGATGGGTGGAAACCCAGCTTGAAAGCAAGGTTTCAAATGATGGCCTTCAGTCCGTGTCGGTGTATTTGGAACAGAGTATCTGGTATGAAGGGCAGCAACTGTCAGGTTGGCAGGAGACAGACTCTCTAGTGATTGAAGCTGGGGAAACACACCATTTCCAACAAGTAATATCAATTTTTCAACCTTTGCTTTGGGATATTGATTCCCCTCACCTTTACCAATTGAAGACTCGCCTTTACAAAAATGGCATTTTGGTTGATGAAGGAGAGGAGAGCTTTGGTTACCGCTATATGGATTGGCAAGCGGATAAGGGTTTCTTTCTAAATGGTCGCTGGTTGAAGATTCATGGGGTTTGTTTGCACCATGACTACGGAGCATTGGGAGCTGTGGAAAACAAGTCAGCTGCTGAGAGACGCTTGCGCCAAATGAAGGAAATGGGGGTCAATGCTATCCGAATTACCCATAATCCAGCTAGTAGTATTTTGCTGGATCTGTCTGCCAAAATGGGCTTACTTATCCAAGAAGAAGCCTTTGATACCTGGTATGGAGGCAAGAAAGAATATGACTATGGTCGCTTTTTTGAGGAAGAAGCGACTCATCCAGAAGCGAAAGCAGGCGATTTCTGGTCAGATTACGATTTGCGCACCATGATTGAGCGTGGCAGAACAATCCAGCGATATTTTTATGTGGTCCTTGGGAAATGAAGTCAGTGAAGCAAATGGAGATGCTCATTCATTGAAGACGATCAAACGCTTGCTAGAGAGGGTCAAGGAGGTTGATAATAGTCGTTTTGTGACCATGGGAATGGATCAGTTCCGCTTTGGAGATGGGTCTGGAGGTCATGAAAAGATTGCTGATTTGCTGGATGTGGTGGGCTTGAATTACTCGGAAGATAATATTGACGGGATTCGCAAAAAGACATCCCAAGTGGCGACTTTATGGGTCTGAAACCTCATCGGCTACCCGAACACGTGACAGCTATTTTTCGCCCAGATAAGGAATGGGTTGGGGATAATCGCCGCGTGAGGAATTTTTGAACAGTCGGACTATGGCAATGATCGGGTTCCTTGGGGAAGACAGCGACGGCTTCTTGGATAGCAGATAGAAATCAGCTAGACTATGCAGGGTCAGTTTATCTGGACAGGAGTGGACTATATCGGTGAGCCGACTCCTTGGCACAATCAAAATGACACACCTGTCAAGAGTTCCTATTTTTGGGATCGTGGACACAGCAGGGATTCCTAAAAATGACTATTATCTCTACCAAAGTCAGTGGTTGGATCGTAGATCAGCATCCCATGGTTCATATTCTGACCCCACTGGAATTGGGAAATCCACAAGAGTTATCAACAAGTTGTGGATAAGTATGGGGATATCCCTGTTCGAGTGTATTCAAATGCTAGTTCGGTAGAGCTATTTCTTAATGGAAAATCCCAAGGTCTGAAAACCTTTCAGGGAAAATGGACTTCAGACGGTCGAAAATACCAAGAGGGAGAAAGATCTGACCAACTCTATCTCGAATGGCCTTTGACTTATCAATCAGGAGAATTGCATGCTGTGGCCTACGACCGTCAAGGTCAGCTTGTGGCAGAAGATAGGGTGGTGACTGCAGGCAAGCCAGCCAAAATCGGGCTTCATGCCGAGAAAACACAACTGGAGCCAGATGGGCAAGACCTCCTCTATCTCTATTTTGATGTATTGGATAAGGATGGAAATTGGGTTCCGACTGCTTCCAATCAGCTTCATTTTAAAATTGAAGGCCCTGCTCGCATTGTAGGTGTGGATAACGGCATGCAGGCCAGTCGTGAACGTTACCAAGCCCAGAAAAATGGTCGGTTTAAGCGGAAAGCCTTTCATGGCAGGGGTGTCCTCTTAGTTCAGAGCTTGGAGCAGGCAGGTTTAGTCAGAGTAAAGGCTAGTGCCATAGGATTAGAGCCAGCAAGTTTTGATCTCTTAGTGGGAGAGGCTTTTGATTGCCAGCCAGTGAAAAATCAGCGCTTATTTGAGATTCGAGTGGACAAGCAGGCAGAATTACAAGAAGGGGATTCCCCAGCTATTGGACTTTATCCACAAACTGTGGATAACCCTGTGAACAAGGTGGGGAATAGTGAAGTGATTTGGGAGACGAGTGGTAGTGCCCACGCCATTATCAAGCAGGGAGTGCTTCATTGCTTGTCTGCAGGCGACTTGGTTATCAGTGCTATTTATCAAGGGAAAACTTATCAAACTCATTTGCAGGTGGCAGAAAATGCCTCACTGGGGCAAGCAGTTTCTGTACGACCACTTCGCTTGTATACAGCTAAGGGAACTTATCCACAGCTGCCATCTTCAGTCTTGGTGGACTATGAGTCCGGTAGTGCAAAACGAGTCAAGGTTGTTTGGGAAGCAATCTCGGAAGAAGATATAGCAAGCTTTCATGAGTTTACGGTATCTGGTCAGCTAGAGGGTTTGGATTTAAAGGCTTCTGCTCAGGTTTGTGTTCAAGGGATTTGCGCTATTGAGCCTGAAAGGGTTTGGACGCTTGTCAAGGAAGCCCCACACTTACCAGACCGAGTCAAGCTAGTCTTATCAGATGGCAGACGAGATACGGCCAAGGTGACTTGGGATGAACTCGAACCTCAAGTCTATGCTCAGGTAGGAGAAAGTGTGCTCACAGGACAAGTAGCGGGCTGTGAGTTGCCAGCAACAGTCACTATTCATGTGACAGACGCCAGTGTAGATGGAGAAGTTATTTCCAATCAGTGGACAGGGTCCAACTTGCCTCTGGTCTTTGCTTCCCACTCAGAGCTAAATCACCCAGCCTCTTACCTCAATGACAAGGTCATTGCTCGGAAGAAATCGACAGCCAATACTTGGATTGCCAAGTCAGAGCAAGCCAGCGTGGGTATTCTGTTTGGAGACGCAGCATTTTAAAACCGCGATTTGTGGATAACCTGACCGTGTATTATGTTGAAAATCAAGACTATGTGGCGGTGGAGCCAAGCTTTATTGATTATTACATAGGGAATGAGCCTAGCCTGCTTCGGACTCCCAACCATTTGGATAAGGATTCCCTGCTCAAGCAAGAGCAGAATTGGCGCCCTGTATCAGCTATCCGAAAAGTTTCAAGCGACAAGGCTGAAGAGCTTCGTTTTGAATTTGACAAGGTGGAAACCTATGCCCTTCGTCTTCGATTTGAAAACTTGGTAAATCCACTAGCGTTAACAGAATTGCAAGTACATGCTAAAAAAGTTAAGAAAAATGTAGATAGGAAGTAGTATGGTAAGAGAAGTAAAACCGCATGGCCCCTTGCCTAGTCAGACCCAGCTAGCGTATTTAGAGGATGAACTAGCAGCCTTTATCCATTTTGGACCTAATACCTTTTATGATCAGGAATGGGGGACAGGTCAGGAGGATCCTGAACGCTTTAACCCGACACAGTTAGACGCGCGTGAGTGGGTGCGTGTGCTCAAGGAGACGGGCTTTCAGAAGTTGATTTTGGTGGTCAAGCATCACGATGGCTTGTCCTCTATCCGACGGCTCATACAGATTATTCGGTTAAGGCTAGTCCTTGGAGGAATGGAGAGGGGGACTTGCTCCTTGAAGTATCCCAAGCTGCCACAGAGTTTGATATGGATATGGGGGTCTACCTATCACCCTGGGACGCCCACAGCCCCCTCTATCATGTGGATCGAGAAGCGGACTATAATGCCTATTATCTGGCTCAGCTGAAGGAAATTTTATCAAATCCTGCCTATGGAAATGGAGGGAAATTTGCTGAGGTCTGGATGGATGGTGCCAGAGGAGAGGGCGCTCAAAAGGTCAATTATGAATTTGAAAAATGGTTTGAAACCATTCGTGAACTGCAGGGCGATTGCTTGATTTTTTCAACAGAAGGCACCAGTATCCGCTGGATTGGCAATGAACGAGGGTATGCAGGTGATGCACTGTGGCAAAAGGTGAATCCTGATAAACTAGGAACAGAAGCAGAGCTGGATTATCTTCAGCACGGAGATCCCTCGGGCACGATTTTTTCAATCGGTGAGGCAGATGTTTCCATCCGGCCGGGTTGGTTTTACCATGAAGAGCAGGATCCTAAGTCTCTTGAGGAGTTGGTCGAAATCTACTTTCACTCAGTGGGGGAGAGGAACCCCGCTCCTACTTAATATTCCGCCGAATCAAGATGGGCTCTTTGACGATAAAGATATCAAGCGCCTCTATGAATTTGCGGCTTATCGCAATGAGCTCTATAAAGAAGATTTGGCTCTGGGTGCCAAGGTATCTGGTCCAGCTCTTTCCGCAGACTTTGCCTGTCACCATCTGACAGATGGCCTTAAGACCAGCTCTTGGGCAAGCGATGTAGGCTTGCCAATCCAGTTAGAACTCGACTTAGGATCTCCTAAAACTTTTGATGTAATTGAGTTAAGAGAAGATTTGAAGCTAGGGCAACGAATCGCTGCTTTTCATGTGCAAGTAGAGGTGGATGGTGTCTGGCAAGAATTTGGCATGGGCTTTACAGTTGGTCATAAGCGTCTCCTGCGAGGTCCGCTAGTAGAGGCACAGAAGGTGCGCGTGATGATTACAGAGTCACAGGATTTACCTGTACTGACCAAGATTTCACTCTATAAAACTCCTAGCTTATCAAAAAAAGAAGTTGTTCAGGGACTAGCATTTGCAGAAAAAAGCCTAGCTGTGGCAAAGGGAGAGACTCTTCATTTTAGGATTGAACGTAGCGAAAGTGACACTCCTTTGGAGGCTAAGGTTTCGATTCAACCGGGGACAGGTGTCCATGGTGTCGCCTATCAGGACGAAATTCAAGTCCTTCAATTCCAAGCTGGGGAAAACAAAAAAGATTTGTGCCTACCAACTCTGCACTTTGCTGCTGATAAGACCTTGGATTTCTATCTGAATCTGACTATTGATGGACAGTTGATTGATCAAGCTCATATTTTAGTTGAAACGAGATAAAATATCTTCACAATTCATTTCCTTTCCGAATAAATAGATAGAACCATCGAATCTAACAAAATTAGATTTAAAACTATGATATAATAAGAGGAGGAAATGGATGACTTTAAGACATCCGGGCATCAGCCCAACCAATGACTTGGTTGCTAAGAAGATTTTTAGTAATCCGGAAATCACTTGTCAATTTATTCGCGATATGTTGGATTTACCAGCCAAAAATGTGACCATTTTGGAGGGGAGCAATATTCACGTCTTGCCCTCCATGCCTTATTCGGCTCAAGATTTCTATACCAGTATAGACGTCTTGGCGGAGTTGGATAATGGAACCCAAGTTATCATTGAAATTCAAGTTCATCATCAGAATTTTTTCATCAATCGCCTATGGGCTTATCTGTGTAGTCAGGTCAATCAAAATCTTGAAAAAATTCGTCAACGTGAAGGTGATACACACCAGAGTTACAAACATATTGCACCAGTTTACGCAATCGCTATTGTGGATAGTAATTATTTCTCAGATGACTTGGCTTTTCATAGTTTTAGTATGCGCGAGGATTCGACGGGTGAGGTCTTAACCATCACAAACAATGGTCAAGAAAACCACCTGGTTAAGATGGCGTTCTTGGAACTAAAAAAATATAGAGAAACCAGCAAAGACAAGGTTCGCAAGCCCTGGTTGGAGTTTTTTGGCAACAAGCCCTTTACCCAAGAACCCGAGCGAGCCATCAGCCAAGCAGACCAACTGCTGGACTACAAGAGCTGGTCTGAGGAGGACAGGAAAATGTTTAGTCAACTACGTATGCGAGAAGAACAAGCCTTGTTGGCACAGGATTATGCCTTAGAAAAAGCTGAAGAAAGAGGATTAGAACGTGGCCTTGAACGTGGGCGAGCTGAGGGGCTTGAACGAGGACGAGCAGAGGGAGTTGAACAGGGACTGGAGCGTGGGAAAATATTTACCTTTCTTGATTTAGTGCGCCAACATGTTTTAACTTCCGAATTTGCAAGTGAGCAATTGGGCATGAGCGTCGCTGAGTTTGAGGCGTTGTTAGAAAGGCATAAGTAAGAAATCTTTAAACGTTACGCAATCTGAAAATAACTAAAAAAGATAGCTAAATTTCTTGATGTAAAAGAGATTGGCTATCTTTTTTGTTAGGAAAGTTTGGACTTTTCCCTTTCCTTTCCGAATAAATAGATAGTAGCAGTGAATCTAGTAAACCTAGATTTAAAACTGTGATATAATAAAAGGAGGAAATGGATGATTCTCAGACATCCGGGCATCAGCCCAACTAATGACTTGGTAGCTAAGAAAATTTTCAGCAACCCAGAAATCACTTGTCAATTTATTCGCGATATGCTGGACTTACCAGCCAAAAATGTGACCATTTTGGAGGGAAGTAACATTCATGTCTTGCCTTCCCTGCCGTACTCGACGCAGGATTTCTATACCAGTATAGACGTCTTGGCGGAGTTGGACAATGGCACTCAAGTAATCATTGAAATTCAGGTACATCATCAGAATTTTTTCATTAATCGTTTGTGGGCTTACTTGTGCAGTCAGGTTAATCAAAATCTTGAAAAAATTCGCCAGCAAGAGGGCAATACTCATCAGAGTTACAAACATATTGCACCCGTTTATGCCATTGCAATCGTAGATAGCAATTATTTCCAAGATGATTTGGCTTTTCATAGCTTTAGCATGCGCGAGGACACGACAGGTGAGGTCTTAACCATCACCAATAACGGTCAAGAAAAACCATCTAGTCAAGATGGCATTCTTGGAATTAAAAAAATACAGAGAAACCAGCAAAGACAAGGTTCGCAAGCCGTGGTTGGAGTTTTTCGGGAATAAAGCCCTTTACTCAACAACCCGAGCGAGCCATCAGCCAAGCAGACCAACTGCTGGACTACAAGAGCTGGTCCGAGGAGGACAGGAAGATGTTTAGTCAACTACGTATGCGAGAAGAACAAGCCTTGTTAGCACAGGATTATGCCTTGGAAACAGCTAGGGCAGAAGGTATTGAACAAGGTTTAGAGCGTGGGAAAGTTGAAGGAAGGGAAGAAGGAAACTTTTTGCATTTCTGGATATGGTACGCCAACATGTTCTAACTTCTGAATTTGCGAGTGAACAATTGGGCATGACTGTTGCTGAGTTTGAAGCACTCTTGTAAGATCATCATAAACAATGGACAAGAAAAATCATCTAGTCAAGATGGCATTCTTAGAACTAAAAAAATACAGAGAAACCAGCAAGGATAGCGTTCGTAAGCCGTGGTTGGAGTTTTTTTCGGGCAACAAAGCCCTTTACCCAACAACCCGAGCGAGCCATCAGCCAGGCAGATCAACTGCTGGACTACAAGAGCTGGTCCGAGGAGGACAGGAAAATGTTTAGTCAACTACGTATGCGAGAAGAACAAGCCTTGTTAGCGCAGGACTATGCCTTGGAAACAGCTAGAGCCGAAGGTATTGAACAAGGACTGAAAAAAGGGTTACTAAACCTCGTTCGCCAAGGTCTTCTGACACCTGAGGTTGCCAGCCAACAATTGGGTATGACTGTTGCTGAGTTTGAGGCTTTTACTATAAAGTGAGAATGAGGGACATGTTATCGAAATTAGATAGCATGTTTTATTTTTTTGGGTCAATATGTCGAATGATTTTTGTTTTTCATTTTTTTAAAAAAATAGCTTACTCGAATTATCAAACTGATATATTTGTACACAATTATCTGCAATGCGCTATGTATAGAATTGAACAAAAAAATACAATAGTATAATATAACAATTGAATTATATATTTAGGCGTAAAAAAATGCAAAATTCAAATTTGATCCGAAAAATTCCTTACTTTCCCAAAACGCTGCGAAAAAAATTTTGAAGTCAAAATCAGTTTGCATATATATTGAAAAATAGGATAGAATATGAGTGTAGGTTTCTGCATGCATAAGAGAATATTGCTTATTCGTTTTAAGTAATAAATTTTGTTATGTAGAAGCTAAATCAACTAATTCCAAAAGGAGAATAAAATGGAACACAAAAATCCCATGAGTCGTGTTGAACGTTTGCACCGTGAAAAGGTCACGCGTTATTCGATTCGTAAATATAGCTTTGGAGCGGCTAGTGTAGCGGTCGCTGCTCTTTTCATGTTCTTAGGTAATGGAGCTGTATCAGCTAATGAGCTAAGCAAACAAGATACACCATCTGTAGAAGCTTCAGCGCCAGCCTCTGAAAACAAAACAACTTCGGAAGAGGCTACTGCTAAACCAGTAGAAGCAACAACTCCAACTTTGGACAAGTCAGAGTTGACAAATTTAATTTCAGAGATTGAGACAAAACTTTCTAACGGTTCTTACGATAACAAAACGGAAGAAAGTGTTGCAGTATTAAAAGCTGACTTAGAATCTGCAAAAGCTACATTAGCGAATGCAACTACTCAAGCTGAACTAAAAAAAGCTTACAGCAAACTTGTCACTACAGCTAATACTAAATTAAAAAATAAACCTGTAGAGAAAAAAGAAACTCCAGCAGTAGACACTACTAACGGAAAAGAAACTGTAGGTAAAAAAGCAGAAAACACTGAGAAAAAATCAGAATCTAACTCTATCGAAAATACCGGTTCAAAAGACGAACGTAATGGACAAGCATTAGACAAAAACAATGCTTTCCGTGCGGAAACACCTGAAATTCAAGGTAACTTTACTTATTCTATGGAATATTCTAATTCTAATAAAAAAGAAATTTACCTTTATAATGAAGAAGACGCAGACATCGATATCACAGTTAACTCAACGGCTGGAGATATTACTAAAGCAACAGTTAAAAGTGGAAGTGGTCAGTTCTTACTAAAATCTAAGAGAGATGCAGTAAAAGCTGGTACGAAACCTCAACCTGTTGAAGAAGAAAATGAAATAGATGGTTTTGGTTGGACTTATCGTCAGACACTAACTCCAACTAAAGGTCCAGTAACAATTAAAATAACTGGTAAACCAAATGATGAATTTAAAGGACTTACAGCTTACAAAAAAACTGAAGATCAAAACGCAGTATTAGGAGCAAGATATTTACAACTTGAAAATTCTAATGGTGAAAAGCTGGCTGCAGGTAGCAACTTAAAAGCTCCTGGTGGGTTCAACTTAGTTGTTAAATCTCAAACATATAAATACGATATTCAACCAGTAGCAGAGGAGAATAAAGTTCCTGTTGCTGATATTAACAACTTGACTGCGCCTGAGATTACTAAAATCAAAGAGAAAATTAAGATTCAATATTCTGATACTGCAACGACACAAGATGCTCGCCTAGCGTCTCACAGAGGGGAAGTCTTAGCAGATAGATCTTCAGTAGTGAAAGATGTCGCTGTTGCAAATGGAACAGTTACTGTTACCTATAATGACGATTCAGTAGACACTACTCCAGTTGCAAATGTAGCGCGTGTAAACGCAGCGCCAACAGTTGAAATTCCTTTCTCTGTAGATGGTAAAAAAGACGTTTATGTATATGCTAATGAAGACTTCGATATTCCGATTAAATTTAAGGATGATAATGGAAAAGTAGCATCAGCAACAATAACCCGCGGTGGAAATGTAGAACAACCACCTAAAGATGCATCAAATCCAAATATTTTAAATAATGAGTTTAATACAACAGTTGAAAAAATTTCAACTGAAACAGTAGCAACAGCTGAGACCCCTGCTATTGTAAAAATTAAAGGTAACATTTCAAAAGACAATTCTGGAATTCCTGCAAGTTCATTCCCTAAAACAGCAGAAGGAGAGCTGAAAATTGTAACTCGCTATGCAACGGCTACAGATACTGATGGTGCCTATATCAAAAATACTGCAACAGAGCAGACATATGCAAGTGATCCAGGATCATTCACTATCAAATTAAAAGCTCAAACAGCAAAATATGATATTAAAGATCCAGAGACAAAAGTTACTGTAGCAAATGCTAATAATATCACAGAAGACGAGTTTAACCAGATTAAAGACAGTATTAAGATTCAATACTCTGCTACAAACCCAGATAAAAATCTTCTTGATAAACAAGGAAAAGACGTTGAAAACCAAACTGATCGTATTGAAAGCATTACTAGAGAAGGAAATAATGTTGTAGTAACCTATAAAGATGGTTCTAAAGATACAAAAGCATTAGCAGATTTTGTAAACGTAGCTCCAAAAGTAGAAGTTCCATATTCAAATCAAACTGAGAAACAAGTCTACGTTTATACAGGCGAAAACAATGATTTAACTTTCAAAGGTACAGATGAAAAAGAAATTAAAGATCTTTATCTACGTGGACCTGGAGATATTACATGGAGTAATGCAGGAGATTATGGATTTGCAACAGGTAAAGTTGAAGATGGTGCAGTGACTGGAGAAGGTTCAGTATCTGAAGATAAGACATCAGCTACTATCAAGATGACTGGGAAAACTAAGCTAGCAGCTGGTAAAGAGTGGACAAGTTTCGTCGTTTCTAAAGATAATGACGGTAAACTTTCAAACACTGATTATAGAGCGCTAGATAAAGATCCTAAGGCCAAAGAAAAACCAGGATATGTTCGATTCGTAGTTAAAAATCAAACATCTAAATATGACATTGCAGCTCCAACTGAAAAAGTTGCTGTAGCAGACCCAGCTAACGTTACAGAAGCAGAATTAGATAAAATCAAAGAAAAACTACAAATTGAGTACTCTAATAACAATGATGATGCTAACTTAGCTGACAAAAAAGGTAAGACTGTAGATGCTGCAGATGCTAAGACTAAGATTAAATCAGTAGAAAAAGATAACGCTGGAAATCTTGTAGTAACATATACAGATGATTCTACAGATAAAAAACCATTGTCAGAATTTGTAACTCTTGATAAACAACCAGCTATTGAGGCAGTAGAAAAAGCAGCAGAAGCCCAAATTGCTGCCATCAATAAAACTCCAAATGCTACTGATGACGAGAAACAAGCAGCAATCGATAAAGTAAATGCTGATAAAGAAAAAGCATTAACAGCAATTAATGATGCTAATGTAACAACAAAAGATGCATTGGACAAAGCGAAAGAATCTGGTACAACTGCAATTGCAGCAGATAACCCAGTAGTAGCGAAAAAAGACGCAGCAAAAGCAGATGTTGAAGCAGCTCGTAAAGCGAAAGAAGACGCTATTAAAGCAAATCCAAATCTAACACAAGCAGAAAAAGACGCAGCAATTGCGAAAAATAATACGGCAGCAGCAGAAGCAACTAAAGCTATCGACTCTGCAACAACAAACGATGCAGTAGATGCAGCTAAAACTGCTGGTACTGGCGAAATTGCGAAAGTAAATCCAGTAGCTAAAGAAGCAGCTAAGAAAGCAGTTGCGGATGAATTAGCTGAGAAAGAAAAAGCAATCGATGCACGTACTGACTTAACTGACGCAGAAAAAGCAGCAGCTAAGGAAGATGCAAAAGCGAAAGCCAAAGCAGCAACAGACGCTATTAATGCACAGCCAGATAACGCAGAAACACCAGAAGCAGCAGTAACAGCTCAAACAGCAGTAAATGATGCTAAAGATAAAGGTGTAGCAGACGTTAAATCTGTAAACCCAGTAGCTAAAGAAGCAGCTAAGAAAGCAGTTGCGGATGAATTAGCTGAGAAAGAAAAAAAGCAATCGATGCACGTACTGACTTAACTGACAAAGAAAAAAAGCAGAGCTAAGGAAGATGCAAAAAGCGAAAGCCAAAGCGAAAGAACAGATGCAATCGATGCTCAACCAAGCAACGCAAAGAACACCAGAAGCAGAGACAGAGAAGCACAAACAGCAGTAAATGGTGCAAAAGATAAAGGTGTAGCAGACGTTAAATCTGTAAACCCAGTAGCTAAAGAAGCAGCTAAGAAAGCAGTTGCGGATGAATTAGCTGAGAAAGAAAAAGCAATCGATGCACGTACTGACTTAACTGACGCAGAAAAAGCAGCGCTAAGGACGATGCAAAAGCGAAAGCCAAAGCAGCAACAGATGCAATCGATGCTCAACCAAGTAACGCAGCAACACCAGAAGCAGCAGCAGAAGCTCAAACAGCAGTAAATGGTGCAAAAGATAAAGGTGTAGCAGACGTTAAATCTGTAAACCCAGTAGCTAAAGAAGCAGCTAAGAAAGCAGTTGCGGATGAATTAGCTGAGAAAGAAAAAGCAATCGATGCACGTACTGACTTAACTGACGAAGAAAAAGCGGCAGCTAAGGACGATGCAAAAGCGAAAGCCAAAGCAGCGACAGATGCAATCGATGCTCAACCAAGCAACGCAGCAACACCAGAAGAAGCAGAAAAAGCACAAACAGCAGTAGATGGTGCAAAAGATAAAGGTGTAGCAGATGTTAAAGCTGTAAATCCAGAAGCGGCTAAGAAACCAGCAGCTAAGAAAGCAGTTGAAGATGCTCTTAAAGCTAAAGTAGATGCAATTGACGCTCGTACAGACTTGACAGATGACGAGAAGAAAGCAGCTAAAGATAAAGCAGCAGCAGAAGCTAAGAAAGCAACAGATGCCATCGATGCAGCAACAACAGACGCAGCGGTAGATACAGCTAAAGAAGCAGGAACTGGTGAAATTGCAAAAGTTAACCCAGTAGCTAAAGAAGCAGCTAAGAAAGCAGTTGCAGATGAATTAGCTGAGAAAGAAAAAGCCATCGATGCGCGTACTGACTTAACTGACGCAGAAAAAGCAGCAGCTAAGGAAGATGCAAAAGCGAAAGCAAAAGCAGCAACAGACGCTATTAATGCACAGCCAGATAACGCAGCAACACCAGAAGCAGCAGCAGAAGCTCAAACAGCAGTAAATGATGCAAAAGATAAAGGTGTAGCAGACGTTAAAGCTGTAAACCCAGTAGCTAAAGAAGCAGCTAAGAAAGCAATCGCAGATGAATTAGCTGAGAAAGAAAAAGCCATCGACGGACGTACTGACTTAACTGATGAAGAAAAAGCAGCAGCTAAGAAAGATGCGCAAGATAAAGCTAAGGAAGCAACAGATGCAATCGATGCTCAACCAAGTAACGCAGCAACACCAGAAGCAGCAGAAAAAGCACAAACAGCAGTAAATGGTGCAAAAGATAAAGGTGTAGCAGATGTTAAAGCTGTAGATCCAGCAGCGGCTAAGAAACCAGCAGCTAAGAAAGCCATCGACGACGCTCTTAAAGCTAAGGAAGCAGCAATTGACGCTCGTACAGACTTGACAGATGACGAGAAGAAAGCAGCGAAAGATCTAGCTAAAGCAGAAGCAGATAAGGCTAAAGCAGCAATTGATGCAGCAACAACAGATGCAGCAGTAGATACAGCTAAAGACGCTGGTACTGGAGCAGTTGAAGCAATCAATCCAGAAGCCAAAGCTAAACCAGAAGCTAAGAAAGCTATTGATGACGCTCTTAAAGCTAAGGAAGACGCAATTGACGCTCGTACAGACTTGACAGATGACGAGAAGAAAGCAGCTAAAGAAGCAGCTAAAGAAGCAGCAGATAAAGCTAAAGTAGCAATTGATGCAGCACCAAGCAATGCAGAAGTAGATAAAGCTAAAGAAGCAGGAACTGGTGAAATTGCAAAAGTTAACCCAGTAGCTAAAGAAGCAGCTAAGAAAGCAGTAGCGGATGAATTAGCTAAGAAAGAAGCAGAAATCGCTGGCCGTAACGATCTCACAGATGAAGAGAAAGCTAAAGCCAAAGAAGAAGCTCAAGCAAAAGCTAAGGAAGCAACAGATGCAATCGATGCTCAACCAAGCAACGCAGAAACACCAGAAAAAGCAGCAGAAGCGCAAACAGCAGTAGATGGTGCTAAAGATAAAGGTGTAGCAGATGTTAAAGCTGTAAATCCAGAAGCCAAAGCTAAACCAGAAGCTAAGAAAGCAATTGATGACGCTCTTAAAGCTAAGGAAGCAGCAATTGATGCTCGTACAGACTTGACAGATGACGAGAAGAAAGCAGCTAAAGATGCAGCTAAAGATGCAGCAGATAAAGCTAAAGAAGCAATTGATGCAGCACCAAGCAATGCAGAAGTAGATAAAGCTAAGGAAGCTGGTACTGGAGCAGTTGAGGCAATCAATCCAGAAGCCAAAGTTAAACCAGAAGCTAAGAAAGCAATCGATGACGCTCTTAAAGCTAAGGAAGCAGCAATTGATGCTCGTACAGACTTGACAGATGACGAGAAGAAAGCAGCTAAAGATGCAGCTAAAGATGCAGCAGATAAAGCTAAAGAAGCAATTGATGCAGCACCAAGCAATGCAGAAGTAGATAAAGCTAAGGAAGCTGGTACTGGAGCAGTTGAAGCAATCAATCCAGAAGCCAAAGCTAAACCAGAAGCTAAGAAAGCAATCGATGATGCTCTTAAAGCTAAGGAAGCAGCAATTGATGCTCGTACAGACTTGACAGATGACGAGAAGAAAGCGACTAAAGATGCAGACTAAAGATGCAGCAGATAAAGCTAAAGAAGCAATTGATGCAGCACCAAGCAATGCAGAAGTAGATAAAGCTAAGGAAGCTGGTACTGGAGCAGTTGAAGCAATCAATCCAGAAGCCAAAGCTAAACCAGAAGCTAAGAAAGCAATCGATGATGCTCTTAAAGCTAAGGAAGCAGCAATTGACGCTCGTACAGACTTGACAGATGACGAGAAGAAAGCAGCTAAAGATGCAGCTAAAGATGCAGCAGATAAAGCTAAAGAAGCAATTGATGCAGCAACAGACGATGCAGCATTGAATAAAGCTAAAGAAGCAGGGACTGGTGAAATCGCCAAAGTTAACCCAGTAGCTAAAGAAGCAGCTAAGAAAGCAGTAGCGGATGAATTAGCTAAGAAAGAAGCAGAAATCGCTGGCCGTAACGATCTCACAGATGAAGAGAAAGCTAAAGCCAAAGAAGAAGCTCAAGCGAAAGCTAAGGAAGCAACAGATGCAATCGATGCTCAACCAAGCAACGCAGAAACACCAGAAAAAGCAGCAGAAGCGCAAACAGCAGTAGATGGTGCTAAAGATAAAGGTGTAGCAGATGTTAAAGCTGTAAATCCAGAAGCAACTAAGAAACCAGAAGCTAAGAAAGCAATCGATGACGCTCTTAAAGCTAAGGAAGCAGCAATTGACGCTCGTACAGACTTGACAGATGACGAGAAGAAAGCAGCTAAAGAAGCAGCTAAAGAAGCAGCAGATAAAGCTAAAGAAGCAATTGATGCAGCACCAAGTGATGCGGAAGTAGATAAAGCTAAAGAAGCTGGTACTGGAGCAGTTGAAGCAATCAATCCAGAAGCCAAAGCTAAACCAGAAGCTAAGCAAGCAATCGATGACGCTCTTAAAGCTAAGGAAGCAGCAATTGACGCTCGTACAGACTTGACAGATGACGAGAAGAAAGCAGCTAAAGAAGCAGCTAAAGAAGCAGCAGATAAAGCTAAAGAAGCAATTGATGCAGCACCAAGTGATGCGGAAGTAGATAAAGCTAAAGAAGCTGGTACTGGAGCAGTTGAAGCAATCAATCCAGAAGCCAAAGCTAAACCAGAAGCTAAGCAAAGCAATCGATGACGCTCTTAAAGCTAAGGAAGCAGCAATTGACGCTCGTACAGACTTGACAGATGACGAGAAGAAAGCAGCTAAAGAAGCAGCTAAAGATGCAGCAGATAAAGCTAAAGAAGCAATTGATGCAGCACCAAGTGATGCGGAAGTAGATAAAGCTAAAGAAGCTGGTACTGGAGCAGTTGAAGCAATCAATCCAGAAGCCAAAGCTAAACCAGAAGCTAAGCAAGCAATCGATGATGCTCTTAAAGCTAAGGAAGCAGCAATTGACGCTCGTACAGACTTGACAGATGACGAGAAGAAAGCAGCTAAAGATGCAGCTAAAGATGCAGCAGATAAGGCTAAAGAAGCAATTGATGCAGCAACAGACGATGCAGCATTGAATAAAGCTAAAGAAGCAGGAACTGGTGAAATCGCCAAAGTTAACCCAGTAGCTAAAGAAGCAGCTAAGAAAGCAGTAGCGGATGAATTAGCTAAGAAAGAAGCAGAAATCGCTGGCCGTAACGACCTCACAGATGAAGAGAAAGCCAAAGCCAAAGAAGAAGCTCAAGCGAAAGCTAAGGAAGCAACAGATGCAATCGATGCTCAACCAAGCAACGCAGAAACACCAGAGAAAGCAGCAGAAGCTCAAACAGCAGTAGATGGTGCTAAAGATAAAGGTGTAGCAGATGTTACAGCAGTAAATCCAGCAGCAACTAAGAAACCAGAAGCTAAGAAAGCAATCGATGACGCTCTTAAAGCTAAGGAAGCAGCAATTGACGCTCGTACAGACTTGACAGATGACGAGAAGAAAGCAGCTAAAGAAGCAGCTAAAGATGCAGCAGATAAGGCTAAAGAAGCAATTGATGCAGCACCAAGCAATGCAGAAGTAGATAAAGCTAAGGAAGCTGGTACTGGAGCAGTTGAAGCAATCAATCCAGAAGCCAAAGCTAAACCAGAAGCTAAGCAAGCAATCGATGACGCTCTTAAAGCTAAGGAAGCAGCAATTGACGCTCGTACAGACTTGACAGATGACGAGAAGAAAGCAGCTAAAGATGCAGCTAAAGATGCAGCAGATAAGGCTAAAGAAGCAATTGATGCAGCACCAAGCAATGCAGAAGTAGATAAAGCTAAAGAAGCAGGAACTGGTGAAATCGCCAAAGTTAACCCAGTAGCTAAAGAAGCAGCTAAGAAAGCAGTAGCGGATGAATTAGCTAAGAAAGAAGCAGAAATCGACTGGCCGTCAACGACTCTGACAGATGAAGAAGAAAAAGACGCAGCTAAGAAAGAAGCTCAAGCGAAAGCTAAGGAAGCAACAGATGCAATCGATGCTCAACCAAGCAACGCAGAAACACCAGAGAAAGCAGCAGAAGCTCAAACAGCAGTAGATGGTGCTAAAGATAAAGGTGTAGCAGATGTTAAAGCTGTAGATCCAGAAGCCAAAGCTAAACCAGCAGCTAAGAAAGCCATCGAAGATAAATTAGCAAAACAATTGGAAGACATTGCTAACACTCCAGATGCTACAGATGATGAGAAGAAAGTTGCAGCAGATGCAGCTAAAGCTCTAGCAGAAGGAGCTAAGAAAGAAATCGATAAAGCTGGAACAGATGCAGAAGTTAAGCAACTTCAAGAAGAAGCTGAAGGTGAAATCGAAAAATCTGTACCTGTTGTAGAAGATAAGCCAAATGCACGTAAAGCAATTGAAGATGAAGCAAAAGCTAAGAAAGAAGCAATTGATGCACGTACAGACTTAACTCCTAAAGCTAAAGAAGATCTTAAAGCTCAAGTAGATGCAATCGCAGATCAAGCTAAGAAATCTGTAGATGCAGCTAAAACATCAGAAGCTGTTGATGGAATTGAAGAGTCAGATAAAGCGGCTATTAAAGCTGTAGGTGAAGTGAATATTCCGGCTGATAAAGTTCTTGTAAATAATCCAAGTGCTTTAACAGATGATGAAAAAGCTAAGGTCTTAGAAGCTGTTAAGAAAGTAAATCCAGATGCTAAAGAAATTACTCAAGACGCAGATGGAAATGTTACTGTTACAACTCCAGATGGGCACAAAGAAATCATCACTCCTGAGCAAGTAGTGAAAACTGCAGCTACAGCAAATGATCCAAAAGCAGGCAACGATATCGTTAAACCAGCGGATAAAGTAGTTGTAAATGATCCAGCTAAGTTGACAGATGCTGAGAAGGAGAAAATTAAAGCAGCAGTTGAAGCTGTAAATCCAAACTCAATTGTAGTAGTTGATGACAAAGGAAATGCTAAAGTTTCAACTCCAGATGGTCAAACACAAGTTATTCCTGTAGAAGAATTAGTACGTACTGTTGAAGATACTAAGAAACCAAATGCAGGTAACGACATCGTTAAACCAGCAGATAAGACTGTAGTAGCAAATCCAGAAAAACTTACAGATACTGAGAAGAAAGCAATCGAAGATAAAGTTAAAGCTGTAAACCCAGATGCAACAGTAGTTGTAGATGATAAAGGAAATGCGACAGTCACAACCCCAGAAGGTAAGACAGCCGTAATTCCAGCAGCAGACTTGACGAAAGATCCAGAAGCTGCAACTAAACCAAATGCAGGTAACGACATCGTTAAACCAGCAGATAAGACAGTAGTAGCAAATCCAGAAAAACTTACAGACGCTGAGAAGAAAGCGATCGAAGATAAAGTTAAAGCTGTAAATCCAGATGCAACAGTAGTTGTAGATGATAAAGGAAATGCGACAGTCACAACTCCAGAAGGTAAGACAGCTGTAATTCCAGCAGCAGACTTGACGAAAGATCCAGAAGCTGCAACTAAACCAAATGCAGGTAACGACATCGTTAAACCAGCAGATAAGACAGCAGTAGCAAATCCAGATAAACTTAACCCAGAAGAGAAGAAAGCGATCGAAGATAAAGTTAAAGCTGTAAACCCAGATGCAACAGTAGTTGTAGATGATAAAGGAAATGCGACAGTCACAACCCCAGAAGGTAAGACAGCTGTAATTCCAGCAGCAGACTTGACGAAAGATCCAGAAGCTGCAACTAAACCAAATGCAGGTAACGACATCGTTAAACCAGCAGATAAGACAGCAGTAGCAAATCCAGCTAACTTAACTCCAGAAGAGAAGAAAGCGATCGAAGATAAAGTTAAAGCTGTAAATCCAGATGCAACAGTAGTTGTAGATGATAAAGGAAATGCGACAGTCACAACCCCAGAAGGTAAGACAGCCGTAATTCCAGCAGCAGACTTGACGAAAGATCCAGAAGCTGCAACTAAACCAAATGCAGGTAACGACATCGTTAAACCAGCAGATAAGACTGCAGTAGCAAATCCAGAAAAACTTACAGATGCTGAGAAGAAAGCGATCGAAGATAAAGTTAAAGCTGTAAACCCAGATGCAACAGTAGTTGTAGATGACAAAGGAAATGCGACAGTTACAACCCCAGAAGGTAAGACAGCAGTAATTCCAGCAGCAGACTTGACGAAAGATCCAGCAGCTGCAACTAAACCAAATGCAGGAAATGCAGTAAACACACCAGCATCTAAGGTAGAAGTTAAAGATCCAGCCAACTTAACAGATGAAGAAAAAGCAAAAGTTAAGAAAGCAATTGAGGCAGTCAACCCAGGATCTAAAGTTGTAGTAGACGAAAAAGGAAACGCAACAGTAACAACCCCAGAAGGAAATACAGCCGTAATTCCAGCAGCAGACGTAACTAAGTCAGCAGCAGATGCAGATAAAGCAAATGCAGGAAATGCAGTAAACACACCAGCAGCTAAGACAGTAGTAAAAGATCCAGCTAACTTAACAGATGCTGAGAAGAAAGCGATCGAAGACAAAGTTAAAGCAGTCAACCCAGGATCTAAAGTTGTAGTAGACGAAAAAGGAAACGCAACAGTCACAACCCCAGAAGGTAAAACAGCAACAATTCCAGCAACAGATTTAACTAAGTCAGCATCAGACGCAGGTAAAGAAAATGCAGGAAATGGTGCAAACACACCAGCAACTAAGACAGTAGTTAAGGATCCAGCTAACTTAACAGATGAAGAAAAAGCAAAAGTTAAGAAAGCAGTAGAAGCAGTAAACCCAGGAGTAACTGTAGTCGTAGACGAAAAAGGAAACGCAACAGTAACGAAAGCTGATGGAACAGTTCTTAACATCCCAGCTTCAGACTTAGTAATTCCAGCTGATAACCTTGCTGATGAAGCTAAGAATGCGAAAGTGAAAACACCTGTCTTCCGTACATTAGTTGAAAATAAAGAAAACTTAACAAAAGACGAAAAAGAAGCTGTTAAGAAAGCAATTGAAGCAGTAAACTCAGGCGCAACTGTAGTCGTAGACGAAAAAGGAAACGCAACAGTAACAATGCCAGACGGTTATACAGCAACAATTTCTAAAGAACAACTAGTGAAAGATAAAGAAGCTGTTTCTAAATCTAAACATGGTGGAGATAATCTTGATATCGACTTGAGTAAAGTAGAGGTGGCAGACCTTGCTAATATTACTCCAGAAGAAAAAGCGAAATTCCAATTCAAGGTTCTAGGTGCTATTACAGACGTTCCGGAATTTGATCTTGATGCCTTCTTGAAAGAAACAGACGATAATGGTAATACAGTTTACACATCTAAAGATGGTAAAGTGAAAATTACGATTGATAAAGATGGTAACGCAACAGCAACAGTCGAAAAAGATGGTAAGACAGAAGCAGCTGTTAAAATTGACAAAGATGGAAATGTAACAATCGTTACAAAAGAAGGTCAAGTATTAGCAATTCCAAGAGATGATGCGTTTAAACAACGTCCATATGTACCATCAAATGGTGGAGGCAATAACAGTGGTAATGGTAACGGAACTTCTGGCAATAACGCAGCTAATAACACTGATGCAAAAGTGAATAAAGCTAAGTTAGAAGGTGCTATCCATCAATTAGATGAATTGATCATTAAAGAATCAGCTAAGCTTGATGCAGAAACTGCAAAAGAAGCGAATGCATTATCAGCAGATGCTAAGAAAGTATTTGCCAATGCAGACGCAACTCAAGCAGAAGTGGATGCAATGGTTAAACGTATCGAAGACTTCATGGCGAAAGTTGCTCCATCAACTGATCATGCAACTCCAGCTAACGATCAAACTGCTCAAACACCAGCTGTAGCTCCAGCTACAACTCAAGCAGCAGCTAATGCTGGTCAAACAGCATCAGCACAAGCAAATGAGCGTAAAGCAGCTAAAGAGTTGCCAAATACAGGTACAGCAGATTCTACTGTAGCTATGGTAGCAGCAGCCGCAAGTGCATTACTTGGTCTTGGTCTTGCAGGCCGTCGTCGTAAAGAAGACGAAGAAGCTTAATTGGTAGATTGTTTGATAAACATCAGATGATAAATCCGATTTTCAAAGCTTAAATAAGTACCTCTCATAAGAAAATCTCCTAGCAGGAAAGTCTGCTAGGAGATTTTTGCATTTCAGGAAGTATCCAGCTAACTTAACAGATAAAGAAAAAGCAAAAGTTAAGGAAGCAATTGAGGCAGTAAACCCAGGATCTAAAGTTGTAGTAGACGATAAAGGAAACGCAACAGTCACAACGCCAGAAGGAAATACAGCGGTAATTCCAGCAGCAGACGTAACTAAGTCAGCAGCAGATGCAGCTAAAGCAAATGCAGTAAACACACCAGCAGCTAAGGTAGAAGTTAAAGATCCAGCTAACTTAACAGATGCTGAGAAGAAAGCAATCGAAAACAAAGTTAAAGCAGTAAATCCAGGATCTAAAGTTGTAGTAGACGATAAAGGAAACGCAACAGTCACAACGCCAGAAGGTAAAACAGCAACAATTCCAGCAACAGATTTAACTAAGTCAGCAGCAGATGCAGGTAAAGAAAATGCAGGAAATGGTGCAAACACACCAGCAACTAAGACAGTAGTAAAAGATCCAGCTAACTTAACAGATGAAGAAAAAGCAAAAGTTAAGAAAGCAGTAGAGGATGTAAACCCAGGATCAACTGTAGTAGTAAATGATAAAGGTGATGTAATCGTTACTAAAGGTGATGGAACAGTATTAGTAATCCCAGAACTTGACTTAGTAATTCCAGAAGATAGATTAACTGACCCAACTCAACAAAATGGTGTAAACACACCAGCAACTAGAGTGTTAGTTGGAGATAAAGCTAAATTAACAGCTGATGAAATTGAAAAAGTTAAAGAATCAATTAAAGCAGTAAACCCAGGATCAACTGTAGTAGTAGACGAAAACGGAAATGCAACAGTAACGACACCAGAAGGTAAGACAGCAACAATTCCAGCAGCTCAATTAGTTAAAGATGCTAAAGATGTTGCAGCTAAGAACAATGGTGAAAACATCAACGTTGACTTCGAAAAAGAAACAGTAGCAGATCTCAATAACTTAACAGATGCAGAAAAAGAAGCTGCAAAAGCTAAGATTAAAGGAGCAAATGCTGATGTGGTAGAAGTTATCTTCGACAAAGCAGGAAATGCAACTGTAATTACTAAAGATGGTAAAGTTTATACAATCGTATCCAAAGATATCTTTAAACAACGTTCTTCTACAGACAATGGAAGTTCAGCTAATACTGGTCAAATAGTATCAGAACACACAAATGCACGTAAAGGAGCGAAAGAATTACCATATACAGGTACAGCAGATTCTACTGTAGCTATGGTAGCAGCAGCCGCAAGTGCCTTACTTGGTCTTGGTCTTGCAGGCCGTCGTCGTAAAGAAGACGAAGAAGCTTAATTGGTAGATTATTTGATAAAGATCAGATGATAAATCCGATTTTCAGAGCTTAAATAAGTACCTTTTATAAGAAAATCTCCTAGCAGGAAAGTATGCTAGGAGATTTTTTGCATTTCAGGAAGTGGACGGATGACTTGGTAACCAGCTGAGGGTGAAAGTTAGTTGTTCAGCTTTTAAGAGGTCTTGGTGTTGAATAGTTGATACTAGTTTTTTGTCCAGTCGGCATTCTTTTACAAAGTTAAAATGGCTGTGGTTTTGTTTAGTATGGATATCCAACCATTTATCTTCTTTAGCCAGGTAGATACGGAGGTGGTCAAAGAGAGGGATTCCGAGGTCATAGCTTGGTTTTCCTGGACAGGTCGGATAAAATCCGAGAGCTGACCAGATGTACCAAGCAGAGAGACTACCATTGTCTTCATCGCCAGGATAGGCTTGCCAGCTTGGGTGAAAGGCTTTCTGACGTAAGGTCTTGATAAGAAGGGCAGTGTAGTCAGGGTAGTTGCTGTAACGGAAGAGGTAAGGAATGTGGAAGCTCGGTTGGTTGGAAATAGCGAGTTGTCCAAAAGGAGCAGTAGCCATCTCGCTCATTTCGTGAATTTCGTAACCATAGCCTGTTGTCTCAAAGAGAGGAGCATCTTGACAGGTTTTCAAAAGATAGTTGCTGAAGGCTTCTTTTCCACCCATAAGCTGAATCAAGCTTGGGATGTCGTGGAGGACGCCCAAAGTTGCTTGGATGGCTGAGCATTCGGCATAATCACGCCCCCAACTATAAGGAGAGAAGTCAGAGCGGAAGTTGCCTTGATTGTCTCGCGCTCTCATGTAACCTGTCTCAGCGTCAAATAGATGGTGGTAATTTTGTGATGTGGCCTTGTAGGTTTCAGCGATTTCTATTTTCCCTAGTTTCTCGGCACAGCTGGCGATACAAAAGTCACTATAGGCATAGTCTAGGGTGTGGCTGACGCTTTCGTGGTGGTCGGTAGAGAGATAGCCTAGTTCTTGGTATTGGGCTAGTCCGTGACGACCATTGATGCCGAGAGGGTCGGACTTGGTGGCTGTTTCAAGCATGGCTTGGAGGAGTTCTTCTTCTAGGTCAGGGACCATGTCCTTGCAGGCGCTATCTGCGATCATACCGTCTAAAAGTGTACCTGGCATCATACCACGTTCATCTGGTGCCAGCCATTTTGGAAGGTAACCAGTTTCGTGGTAGCTATTGAGGAAACCTTCTAAAAAGCGGTGATAGTGTTCCGGTATGATAAGGGCAAAGAGGGGAAATGTAGTGCGGAAGGTATCCCAGAAACCATTGTTGCTGAAAAGGACACCAGGTTTGACAGTGCCAGTGGACAAATCCATGTGGATGGCTTTCCCTGATTCATCAACCTCATAAAAAGTCTGCGGGAAAAGGAAGAGTCTGTAGAGGCAGTGGTCAAAGAAGGTTCGGTCAGCCTCCCCTGTCTCCATAACGTCAAAACGATGAAGGAGATTTTCCCAATCCGCTTGAGCATTTGCTTTACAGCTTTCAAAATCTTCTTGAGGTAGATTGATTAGAGCTTGAGAAGGAGAGATGAAAGAAGTCCCTAGTTGAATCTCAGCATGGCTATCTGCCAGGTCGATTCGCCAGTCTTCCTCTTCTTGACTGACAGCAAGAATATCCGTATTCATTTGAAGGGCAGTGAAGAGTATCAGTGGATTTTTGTTGGTCTCAGTTTTTCCTTCTTGTCGCAGAGCAAGATTCCTCTTATCTACTTGCTCTACTGTCAGATCATCTGTTGCGTGAAGATAGAGGGAGAGGGATTTGCCTTGCTTTTGTTCCAAACGAATAGAAGCACCGTAGCAAGTCGGTGTGAGCTGGCTTTCAATCTGATAGGGTAGGGAGAAAATCTTCAGATAATGGGGTTGGAAAGAGGCCTTATCCATATCATAGGAAGACTGACGGTGAAAGAGGCTGTCTCCACCTAGCTGACCTGTGACAGGTGTCAGAAGGAGCCAAGAGTAGTCCCCAATCCAAGGGCTGGGCTGGTGGGTTAATCGAATCCCCTGAAAGATAGGCAGATGCGGATCGAAAAACCAAGATCCATCCTGATCACTGGTCTGGGGTACAAAGTAATTCATCCCAAAAGGCACGCTTGTATAAGGCAGGGTATTTCCCCGAGAAAAGGCATACTTGCTGGCAGTTCCAAATCGGGTATCGATGGTTTCAAGTAGTGGTTTCATAGTCTTTCCTTTCGCTGTTTTTCTACATTATATCAGAAAAAGAGCTCCTTTAGAAAAGGAGTTTCAAAGATAACTATTTTGTAGAAAAATGACTATCATTTGTGTATGTATTTTCTGTCTCAAAAGCTATATACTGAAAATGAAACTTGTTTGAAAGAGGATACTGCACGATGATTTATTCGAAAGAAATTGTTAGAGAATGGCTAGATGAAGTAGCGGAGCGGGCTAAGGAGCATCCAGAGTGGGTGGATGTCTTTGAACGTTGCTACACAGATACCTTGGACAATACGGTTGAAATTCTAGAAGATGGTTCAACTTTTGTCTTGACTGGGGATATTCCTGCTATGTGGCTTCGGGATTCGACAGCCCAACTCAGACCCTACCTGCATGTGGCTAAAAGAGATATCCTCCTGCGCCAGACCATCGCAGGTTTGGTCAAACGTCAGATGACCTTGATTCTCAAGGATCCTTATGCCAATTCCTTTAATATTGAGGAAAATTGGAAGGACACCACGAGACTGACCATACAGACCTTAATGGCTGGATTTGGGAGCGCAAGTATGAGGTGGACTCGCTTTGCTATCCTTTGCAACTGGCTTATCTCCTCTGGAAAGAGACTGGCGAGACTAGTCAGTTTGATGAGACTTTTGTCGCAGCTACTAAGGAAATCCTCAATCTGTGGACGGTAGAACAGGATCACAAGAACTCTCCTTATCGTTTTGTCCGAGATACGGACCGTAAGGAAGATACCTTGGTAAATGATGGCTTTGGACCTGACTTTGCAGTAACAGGTATGACTTGGTCAGCCTTTCGCCCGAGTGATGACTGCTGCCAGTATAGTTACTTGATTCCGTCCAATATGTTTGCTGTGGTAGTCTTGGGTTATGTCCAAGAAATCTTTGCAGCATTATACCTAGCTGATAGTCAGAGTGTTATCACAGATGCTAAGCGTCTCCAGGCTGAAATCCAAGAAGGAATCGAAAATCATGCCTACACCACCAACAGCAAGGGCGAAAAGATTTATGCCTTTGAAGTGGATGGTCTAGGAAATGCTAGCATCATGGATGATCCAAACGTACCAAGTCTGTTGGCTGCGCCTTATCTGGGCTACTGTTCGGTCGATGATGAAGTTTATCAAGCAACTCGTCGTACCATTCTGAGCCCTGAAAATCCATATTTCTACCAAGGAGAATACGCTAGTGGTCTCGGAAGTTCTCATACCTTCTATCGCTATATCTGGCCCATTGCCCTCTCTATCCAAGGCTTGACAACAAGAGATAAGGCAGAGAAGAAATTCTTGCTGGATCAGCTGGTTGCTTGCGATGGAGGCACAGGTGTCATGCATGAAAGCTTCCACGTGGACGACCCAACTCTCTACTCTCGTGAATGGTTCTCTTGGGCCAACATGGTGTTCTGTGAATTGGTCTTGGATTACTTGGATATCCGCTAAGGAACACGCTTTAGCGCAACTGATTCTTGGAAAGAATCACAAATTTATATTTAAAACGTTAACAATAAAAATTTAAATTTAGAATGAGGTTTTACTTCATGGAAAATGTTGTCGTACATATTATCTCACATAGTCACTGGGATCGTGAGTGGTACTTGCCTTTTGAAAGCCACCGTATGCAGTTGGTGGAATTGTTTGATAATCTCTTTGATCTCTTTGAAAATGACCCTGAGTTCAAGAGTTTCCACTTGGATGGACAAACTATTGTCCTTGATGACTACTTGGAGATTCGCCCTGAAAACCGTGATAAGGTGCAGCGTTATATTGACGAAGGAAAACTCAAGATTGGTCCCTTTTACATCTTGCAGGATGATTACTTGATTTCAAGTGAAGCCAATGTCCGTAATACTCTTATCGGTCAGCAGGAGGCTGCAAAATGGGGCAAATCCACCCAGATTGGTTACTTCCCAGATACCTTTGGAAATATGGGGCAAGCTCCTCAAATCCTTCAAAAATCAGGTATTCACGTGGCCGCTTTTGGTCGTGGTGTGAAACCGATTGGATTTGACAACCAAGTCCTTGAAGATGAACAGTTTACCTCTCAATTTTCTGAGATGTACTGGCAGGGCGCGGATGGTAGTCGTGTTTTAGGTATTCTCTTTGCCAACTGGTACAGTAACGGGAATGAAATCCCAGTTGACAAAGATGAGGCCTTGACCTTCTGGAAACAAAAATTGTCAGATGTGCGTGCCTACGCTTCGACTAACCAATGGTTGATGATGAACGGCTGTGATCACCAGCCTGTACAGAAAAATCTGAGCGAAGCCATTCGTGTGGCAAATGAACTCTTCCCAGATGTGACCTTTGTTCACAGTTCTTTTGATGAATATGTCCAAGCCGTGGAAAGCGCCCTACCAGAGCAATTATCAACGGTTACAGGTGAGTTGACCAGTCAGGAAACAGATGGCTGGTATACACTTGCTAACACTTCTTCATCTCGTATTTATCTCAAACAAGCCTTCCAAGAAAATAGCAACCTCCTAGAGCAAGTTGTAGAACCCTTGACTATTATCACTGGGGGTCACAACCACAAGGACCAGTTGACCTATGCTTGGAAACTCTTTTGCAGAATGCGCCGCATGATAGCATCTGTGGCTGTAGCGTGGACGAAGTCCACCGCGAGATGGAGACACGTTTTGCCAAGGTCAACCAAGTAGGAAACTTTGTTAAAAGTAATTTGCTTAACGAGTGGAAGGGCAAAATCGCTACGGTTAAGGCTCAAAGTGATTATCTCTTTACTATCATTAATACGGGCTTGCATGATAAGGTTGACACTGTCAGCACAGTGCTTGATGTGGCGATTTGTGATTTCAAGGAATTGCACCCAACCGAAGGCTACAAGAAGATGGCAGCCTTAACCTTGCCAAGCTACCGTGTGGAGGACTTGGATGGTCGTCCTGTAGAGGCTAGAATCGAAGACCTCGGAGCTAATTTTGAGTACGATTTACCAAAAGACAAGTTCCGCCAAGCTCGTATCGCTCGCCAAGTGCGCGTGACTATCCCTGTTCATCTAGCACCACTTTCTTGGATAACTTTCCAATTGCTGGAAGGAGAACAAGAACACCGTGAAGGCATTTACCAAAACGGAGTGATTGATACGCCATTTGTAAGGGTGAGTGTGGGTAAAAATATCACAGTTTATGATAAGACGACTCACGAAGCTTATGGAGATTTTATCCGCTTTGAAGACCGTGGGGACATCGGAAATGAGTATATCTATTTCCAACCAAAAGGAACAGAGCCAATCTTTGCAGAGCTTAAGGGCTACGAGGTCTTGGAAAACACAGCTCGCTATGCTAAGATTTTGCTCAAACATGAATTGACTGTGCCTGTCAGTGCGGATGAAAAGCTAGAAGAAGAGCAAAAAGGCATCATCGAGTTTATGAAGCGTGAGGCTGGACGTTCAGAAGAGTTGACAAGTATTTCTCTGGAAACTGAGATGACTGTCTTTGTTGACAATCCACAAATCCGTTGCAAGACTCGCTTTACTAACACTGCCAAAGACCACCGTATCCGTCTCTTGGTCAAGACTCACAACACGCGTCCAAGCAATGATTCTGAAAGCATCTATGAGGTGGTGACACGACCAAACAAACCAGCTGCTTCATGGGAAAATCCTGAAAATCCTCAACACCAACAAGCCTTTGTCAGTCTGTATGACGATGAAAAAGGTGTGACTGTATCTAACAAGGGATTGAATGAATACGAAATCCTTGGAGACGACACCATTGCAGTGACTATTTTGCGTGCATCAGGTGAGCTAGGTGACTGGGGCTACTTCCCAACGCCAGAAGCACAATGCTTGCGTGAGTTTGAAGTCGAATTTGCGCTTGAGTGCCACCAAGCACAAGAACGCTTTTCAGCCTATCGTCGTGCTAAAGCCTTGCAGACACCGTTTACCAGCCTTCAGCTTGCTAGACAAGAAGGAAGCGTGGCTGCGACTGGTAGCCTCTTGAGCCATTCTGTTCTCAGCATACCGCAAATCTGTCCAACAGCCTTTAAGGTAGCTGAAAATGAAGAAGGCTATGTTCTTCGCTACTACAATATGTGTAGTGAAAATGTGCGTGTACCGGAAAGTCAACATCTCTTCCTTGACCTACTTGAACGACCATACCCAGTTCATAGAGGACTCATTTCACCACAAGAGATTCGTACAGAATTCATCAAAAAAGAAGAAATTTAATTTCAAAAAGTAAACATAAAGAGAAAGGAGGGGCGAAAAGGTAAGAACTAACTGCTGATTCGCCCCTTTTTATGGTAAAAACAATGACCATTGCAACGATTGATATCGGAGGGACTGGGATTAAGTTTGCCAGTCTGACTCCTGACGGGAAAATACTGAATAAGACAAGCATTCCAACGCCTGAAAGTTTGGATGATTTACTAGCTTGGTTAGACCAGCGCTTGTCAGAGCAGGATTATAGCGGGATTGCTATGAGCGTTCCAGGTGCGGTCAATCAAGAGACAGGTGTGATTGATGGCTTCAGTGCTGTGCCCTACATCCACGGATTTTCTTGGTATGAGGCGCTTAGCTCTTATCAGATTCCTGTCCATCTAGAAAATGATGCCAACTGCGTTGGACTCAGTGAATTACTAGCTCATCCAGAACTTGAAAATGCAGCCTGTGTCGTGATTGGGACAGGGATTGGCGGAGCTATGATTATCAATGGTAGACTTCACCGAGGTCGCCACGGTCTGGGTGGGGAATTTGGCTACATGACAACCCTTGCTCCTGCTGAAAAGCTCAACAACTGGTCGCAACTAGCGTCAACTGGAAATATGGTGCGATACGTGATTGAAAAATCTGGTCAGACTGACTGGGACGGTCGCAAGATTTACCAAGAGGCTGCAGCAGGAAATACCCTTTGCCAAGAAGCTATTGAGCGCATGAACCGTAATCTGGCGCAAGGCTTGCTCAATATCCAGTATCTGATCGATCCAGATGTCATTAGTCTGGGTGGCTCTATCAGTCAAAATTCAGATTTCATCCAAGGGGTAAAGAAAGCTGTCGATAACTTTGTCGAGACCTACGAAGAATACACGCTTGCACCAGTTATCCAAGCCTGCACCTATCATGCAGATGCCAATCTCTACGGTGCCCTTGTCAACTGGTTACAGGAGGAAAATCAATGGTAAGATTTACAGGACTTAGTTCCCAAACAAAGCTCAAGCTATCGACTTGCTAACAAAGCATATTTCTTTGCCAGATGTGGAAGTGGCAGTTTTTCAGTCTGATCATACCTCTATCTCTATCAAGGGTGAAAGTGGATACTATCAACTAACCTATCGCAAACCTCACCAACTTTACCGCGCCTTATCCTTGTTGGCAACGGCTCTAGTAGAAGCTGACAAAGTAGAGATTGAAGAACAGGCGGCTTATGAAGATTTAGCCTACATGGCAGACTGTTCTCGAAATGCGGTGCTGAATGTGGCTTCTGCCAAGCAGATGATTGAGGTCTTGGCTCTCATGGGCTACTCAACCTTTGAGCTCTACATGGAAGACACCTACCAGATTGAGGGGCAGCCTTACTTTGGCTATTTCCGTGGAGCTTACTCAGCTGAGGAATTGCAGGAAATCGAAGCCTATGCCCAGCAGTTTGACATGACCTTTGTGCCTTGTATCCAGACCTTGGCCCACTTGTCAGCCTTCGTTAAATGGGGTGTCAAGGAAGTGCAGGAGCTCCGTGATGTGGAGGATATCCTTCTTATCGGCGAAGAAAAGGTTTATGACCTGATTGATGGCATGTTTGCTACTCTATCTAAACTACAAACTCGCAAGGTCAATATCGGGATGGACGAAGCCCACTTGGTTGGTTTGGGACGCTACTTGATTCTGAACGGTGTTGTGGATCGTAGTCTCCTCATGTGCCAACACTTGGAGCGCGTGCTGGATATTGCTGACAAATATGGTTTCCACTGCCAGATGTGGAGCGATATGTTCTTTAAACTTATGTCAGCAGATGGCCAGTACGACCGTGATGTGGAAATTCCAGAGGAAACTCGTGTCTACCTAGACCGTCTCAAAAGACCGTGTGACCTTGGTTTACTGGGACTATTATCAGGATAGCGAGGAAAAATACAATCGTAATTTCCGCAACCATCACAAGATTAGCCATGACCTTGCCTTTGCAGGTGGTGCTTGGAAGTGGATTGGTTTCACACCCAACAACCATTTCAGCCGTCTCATCGCTCTTGAAGCTAACAAGGCCTGTCGTGCCAATGATATCAAAGAAGTCATTGTGACGGGTTGGGGGGACAATGGTGGTGAAACTGCCCAGTTTTCTATCCTACCAAGCTTGCAAATCTGGGCAGAACTCAGCTATCGCAATGACCTAGACCGTTTGTCTGCTCACTTCAAGACCAATACAGGTCTATCAGTTGAGGACTTTTATGCAGATTGACCTAGCCAACCTCTTGCCAGATCTACCAGGCAATCTCAGTGGCATCAATCCCAACCGCTATGTCTTTTATCAGGATGTTCTCTGTCCGATCCTTGACCGACACATGACACCTGAACAGGACAAACCCGCACTTCGCTCAGGCTGCTGAGACGCTTGCTGACATTAAAGAAAAAGCTGGGCAACTATGCCTACCTCTTTGAAACGCAGGCCCAGTTGAACCCAGAATTTTAAGTAGCAAAGTGGATGTGGGACGACGCATTCGTCAGGCTTACCAAGCAGATGATAAAGAGAGTCTGCAAGAAATCGCAAGACAAGAATTACCAGAACTCAGAAGCCAAATTGAAGACTTCCATGCGCTCTTTAGCCACCAATGGTTGAAAGGAAAACAAGGTCTTTGGCTTGGATACAGTCGATATCCGTATGGGCGGACTCTTGCAACGCATCAAGCGAGCAGAAAGTCGCATCGAGGCTTATCTGGCAGGTCAGCTTGACCGCATCGATGAGCTAGAAGTGGAAATTCTGCCATTTACTGACTTCTACGCAGACAAGGACTTCGCAGCCACAACAGCCAACCAGTGGCATACTATTGCGACAGCTTCAACCATCTATACGACTTAAAAACAAGAACATTGTGTCTTACTCAGAGTGTTTCGCGTGAAACATCCCTTTCTTCAAAAGTACTCCACATAAAATAATTTGTGGAGTTTTTTCTATAATTAGTAGTTTAACCTAACCTGCAAATAGGAGTATACTAATAATGTAATCGTTATCAAAAGTCTAAAAAAAGGAATTTTTAGATGGATATCAAAATAAAAAAGGGAGGAAATTATGAATAAGTTTTCAAAAACCTTGAGAGACAACTGGATCTTTCTCTTGATGGTTTTGCCAGGGGCACTCTGGTTGATTCTATTCTTCTACATTCCAGTATTTGGGAACGTGGTTGCCTTTAAAGACTACCACATGACCAGTAATGGTTTCATAGATAGTATCATGAATAGTAAATGGGTCGGACTCGATAATTTCAGATTCTTATTTAGTTCAAAAGACGCCTTTATTATCACACGAAATACTGTCCTCTACAATCTCGGCTTTATCTTTATTGGTTTGATTGTATCTGTAGGGATTGCCATTATCCTCAGTGAACTCCGTTCTAAGAGAATGGTTAAGATCTTCCAAACTTCCATGTTGTTCCCTTACTTCTTGTCTTGGGTTATCATCAGTTTCTTTACAGATGCTTTCCTAAACATTGATAAAGGTGTGTTCAACCATTTCCTAGAATCTATCGGAATGAAGGAAATCAATTTCTACGCTGACTTGGGTATCTGGCCATATCTCCTACCTTTTCCTAGGTATTTGGAAAGGCTTTGGATATAGCAGTGTCATGTACTATGCGACAATCATGGGAATTGATCCAACCTACTACGAAGCAGCAACAGTGGACGGGGCCAGCAAATGGCAACGAATTCGCAATGTAACCATTCCGCAGTTGACACCATTGGTAACCGTATTGACTATCCTTGCAGTCGGAAATATCTTTCCGTGCAGACTTTGGTCTCTTTCTACCAAATCCCCCACAATGCTGGTCAGCTTTATAACGTAACCAACGTCTTGGACGTATATGTTTATAACGGTTTGACTCAGACAGCGGATATCGGGATGGCTTCAGCGGCAGGTCTCTACCAATCAGTTGTCGGTTTGATTCTGGTTATCCTATCAAACTTACTTGCAAGACGAGTTGATCCAAACTCAGCCTTGTTCTAGAAAGGAGGAGAATATGGCAGAAAAGAAAATTAAAAAAGAAAAAATTGATAATGTCGGCATTCACTCCTTCAGTAAGAAAGCAGATATCTTCTTCAGTACCATTTCTGGTTTGATTGCCCTCTCTTGTATCCTACCCTTCGTATTTCGTTATTGTTATTTCGGTGACAGATGAAAAGAGTATCCTCCAAAATGGATATAGCTTCTTCCCATCTCAATTTGGATTAGACGGTTTTGAGTTCTTGGCACAGTTTAAGGATAAAATCCTCCAAGCCCTCTTCATCTCAGTCTTTTGTAACAGTGGTGGGGACTATCACAAACGTTTTTATCACAACAACCTATGCCTACGCTATTTCACGGACAACCTTTAAGTATCGCAGATTCTTTACGATTTTTGCCCTTCTTAGTATGTTGTTCAACGCTGGTTTGGTACCAGGCTATATCGTGGTCACTCGTTTACTTCAACTTGGTGATACAGTTTGGGCCTTGATTGTTCCAATGCTTCTCTCACCATTTAACATCATCTTGATGCGTTCCTTCTTCAAGAAGACTATTCCAGAAGCCATTCTAGAATCCGCTCGTATCGATGGTGCTAGTGAGGCCCGGATCTTCTTCCAAATCTGTTTACCATTGTCACTACCAGGTATCGCAACCATCACGCTCTTGACAGCTCTTGGTTTCTGGAATGACTGGTTCAACGCCCTTCTTTATATCAAGAGTGACAACTTGTATCCATTGCAATATTTGCTCATGCAAATCCAACAAAATATGGACTACATCGCCAAAAGCAGTCGGTCTATCTGGTCAACTGGGAGTTGCTCTACCGAAAGAAACAGGACGTATGGCCATGGTTGTGGTCGCAACCCTTCCAATCGCGATTCTGTATCCATTCTTCCAACGCTACTTTGTAAAAGGTTTGACTATCGGTGGTGTGAAAGAATAGTGCTTATTGAGAAAAAAATTCTCGTTTCCAAACTTCCCTTGTGTGAAGTTAATACTCTTCGAAAATCAAATTCAAACCGCGTCAACGTCGCCTTGCCGTACCCAAGTACAGCCTGTGGCTAGTTTTCCTAGTTTGCTCTTTGATTTTCATTGAGTATAAGATCATTACATTGTTTATAAGTTTAAAAATAAAAAAAGGAGTTTTTGTCATGAAAAACTGGAAAAAATATGCTTTTGCATCTGCTAGTGTAGTCGCTTTGGCTGCTGGTCTCGCTGCTTGTGGAAACCTTTCAGGTAACAAGAAAGCTGCTGACTCAGCTTCAGGTGATAAGACTGTTATCAAAATGTACCAAATCGGTGACAAACCAGATAACTTGGATGAATTGCTAGAAAATGCTAACAAAATCATCGGTGAAAAAGTTGGTGCTAAATTGGATATCCAATATCTTGGATGGGGTGACTATGATAAGAAAATGTCAGTTATCACATCATCTGGTGAAAACTACGATATCGCCTTTGCATCTAACTATGTTGTAAATGCTCAAAAAGGTGCTTATGCTGACTTGACTGACTTGTATAAGAAAGAAGGGGGCAGAGCTTTACAAAGCACTTGACCCAGCATACATCAAAGGGAACAGCATTAACGGTAAAATTTACGCAGTTCCAGTTGCAGCCAACGTTGCATCATCTCAAAACTTCGCCTTCAACGGAACTCTTCTTGCTAAATACGGTATCGATATTTCAGGTGTCACTTCATACGAAACACTTGAACCAGTCTTGAAACAAATCAAAGAAAAAGCTCCAGATGTAGTACCATTTGCGGTTACTAAGAACTTCATCCCATCTGATAACTTTGACTACCCAGTTCCAAATGGACTCCCATTCGTTATCGACCTTGAAGGAGACACTACTAAGATCGTAAACCGTTACGAAGTACCTCGTTTCAAAGAACACTTGAAGACTCTTCACAAATTCTATGAAGCTGGCTACATTCCAAAAGACGTAGCAACAAGCGATACTTCATTTGACCTTCAACAAGATACTTGGTTCGTTCGTGAAGAAACAGTAGGACCAGCTGACTACGGCAATAGCTTGCTTTCACGTGTTGCGAACAAAGATATCCAAATCAAACCAATCACTAACTTCATCAAGAAAAACCAAACAACACAAGTTGCTAACTTTGTTATCTCAAACAACTCTAAGAACAAAGAAAAATCAATGGAAGTGTTGAACCTCTTGAACACTAACGCAGAACTCTTGAACGGTCTTGTTTACGGTCCAGAAGGCAAGAACTGGGAAAAACTTGCAGGTAAAGAAAACCGTGTTAAAGTCCTTGATGGCTACAAAGGAAACACTCACATGGGTGGATGGAACACTGGTAACAACTGGATTCTTTACATCAACGAAAACGTTACAGATCAACAAATTGCAGATTCTAAGAAACAATTGGCCGAAGCTAAAGAATCTCCAGCGCTTGGATTCATCTTTAACACTGACAATGTGAAATCTGAAATCTCAGCAATCTCTAATACAATGCAACAATTCGATACAGCTATCAACACTGGTACTGTAGACCCAGATAAAGCTATTCCAGAATTGATGGAAAAATTGAAATCTGAAGGTGCTTACGAAAAAGTATTGAACGAAATGCAAAAACAATACGATGAATTCTTGAAAAACAAAAAATCATAAGATTCATTGATTTCGTGTATTCATTCCTAATTCCTAAAAAATGAGATCACTGCCTTCCTTAATTTTCTAAGGGAGGTAGTGATTTTTTGAAATAAGAGATAGGTATCTATGTTTTCTCTTGTCCCTATTTAACCATTCAGGAAATCTCAAGTACCATTTAGGATTTGGAGTAAAGATTTAGGAAAATATAGCTTATATTAGAGATGTCTCGAGTTTACAAAGGAGAGTTCATATGAAAAAGTATCAGCTTGTCTTCAAAATAAGTGCAGTCTTTCTCTTACTTATTTTTCGTATTTGGTCTTTCTCAGCTGACGCTTATTGTTCAAAATTATTGGCAATTTTCTTCCCAGATTGGCAATTTCGCCTGGATTCAAATCTCTTGAGTTTGCTATTTAGTGGAGTCATGATTTGGATTCTGATTAAGACAGGCCATGGTTATCTCTTTCGCATTTCGAGAAAAAAATGGCTTTGGTATTCGATTTTGACAGTATTAGTGGTAGTGCTCCAGATCTCTTTTAACGTTCAGACAGCTAAACATGTTCAGTCAACTGCTGAAGGTTGGGCTGTATTGATCGGTTATAGTGGGACCAACTTTGCTGAGCTAGGTATCTATATAACTTAGTTCTTTCTGACTCCACTTATGGAAGAGCTAATCTATAGAGGATTACTGCAACACGCCTTTTTTAAGCATTCGAGATTTGGCCTTGATTTGTTTCTTCCGTCAATTTTATTTGCTCTTCCTCATTTTTCAAGCCTGCCTAGTTTGTTAGATATCTTCGTCTTTGCAACATCTGGCATCATCTTTGCTAGTTTGACCCGCTATACCAAGAGCATTTATCCATCTTATGCGGTGCATGTGATCAATAATATTGTCGCGACCCTACCATTTTTGTTGACTTTTTTACAGAGGGTGTTTGGGTAAATACTGGCGAGAGAGTTAGGAAGGAACGTTTTTCAATTTAAGGAGGTAAATGAGTATGACACCATTAAAATGGTTTGCTGGAGGAAGTGAAAGACGTTGTGAGGCGATGACTATCATTGATGATCTGCTGGAAGGTATAAAGGATGCGCTTCAACTAACTCCTCTGAAAAATCAGCTAGTGATGTATAAAAAACGATTAAAGGACGATGGGACTTCTGCTCCATTTATATTGAGCCAAATGAATGTTGACATCTCACGTGTGTTGATTGACAATAAGCTGATGTTATCAGAAAGTCAAGCTAGGCAAATCAAAAAATTGAGAGAATTGTCGGCGATTCACTATGGTTACTGATGAAGTGTAGGGACAGGTCGCTTTCTAAAAATTTCCAGTCAAATAAATTGCATTCGTTTTCTTAAGCAGGTATACTGGTATAGTCAGATGAAAAATTCTGAAAATTTAAGAATAGAAAAGAGAACAAATCTTATGGCAAAAGATATTCGTGTCTTACTTTACTACCTTTATACTCCAATTGAAAATGCAGAGCAATTTGCTGCAGACCACTTGGCTTTCTGTAAATCAATCGGTCTTAAAGGCCGTATCCTAGTCGCTGACGAGGGAATTAACGGAACAGTTTCAGGTGACTACGAAACAACTCAAAAATACATGGACTACGTTCATAGCCTCCCAGGAATGGAAGACCTCTGGTTCAAGATTGACGAAGAAAATGAACAAGCCTTCAAGAAGATGTTTGTTCGCTACAAGAAAGAAATTGTCCACCTTGGTTTGGAAGACAACGACTTTGACAACGACATCAACCCACTTGAAACAACAGGTGCTTACTTGTCTCCAAAAGAGTTCAAAGAAGCTCTTCTTGACGAAGATACAGTTGTCCTTGACACACGTAACGATTATGAGTACGACCTAGGACATTTCCGTGGGGCTATCCGCCCAGACATTCGCAACTTCCGTGAGTTGCCACAGTGGGTTCGTGATAACAAAGAAAAATTCATGGACAAGCGTGTTGTGGTTTACTGTACAGGTGGCGTTCGCTGTGAGAAATTCTCAGGCTGGATGGTCCGTGAAGGCTACAAAGATGTAGGCCAATTGCACGGAGGAATCGCAACTTACGGTAAAGACCCAGAAGTTCAAGGTGAGCTTTGGGATGGGAAAATGTACGTCTTTGACGAGCGTATCGCAGTAGATGTCAACCATGTTAACCCAACCATCGTAGGAAAAGACTGGTTTGATGGAACACCATGTGAACGCTATGTCAACTGTGGAAATCCCTTCTGTAACCGTCGTATCTTGACATCAGAAGAAAATGAAGACAAATACCTTCGTGGATGCTCACACGAGTGCCGTGTTCACCCACGTAACCGCTATGTTTCAGAAAATGAATTGACACAAGCTGAAGTTGTCGAGCGCCTAGCCGCTATCGGTGAAAGCTTGGATCAAGCAGCTACTGTATAAGATTAAACAGTCCTTAGGGGCTGTTTTTTCTATGCTTTTTACTCAAAAATCTAATACTAAATGAAAATCAAAGAGCAAACTAGGAAGCTAGCCGCAAGCTGTACTCGAGTACGGCAAGGCGAAGCTGACGCGGTTTGAATTTGATTTTCGAAGAGTATAAAGTTTGTTTTTGTATCTTTCAGAAATAAGGTATACTATGTGTAAACGATTTCAAAGGAGTCCAGTTATGACGAAAACATTTTTAATTCCAAACAAACAGAGCATTTTAGGAGAACAGGAAATTTTGACTGCCAAGTCGATTTTGGCCTTGGTAGATGGTTTGGAGTCACATAGCTATGATGCAGTCTATCTCCGTCAACCTCTTAACCGTCTCGAGTATATCGAGTGTGCGATAGTGGGGCAATCACAATTTCTCTTTAAGGTTAGTTATGCTGATGATCAAAAGGCTTACCGTATCGATATTCCTGACCTACTAACGAAGACAGACTGGCAGATTATCAAGTCATTTTTAGATGCTTTGCTTGCTTATACAGGAACTGAGATTGAAGGACTAGATGGTTTTGACTTTGCAGCTTATTTCCAAGCAGGTATTCAAGCTCATCTAGCAGATACTGCAGCTCGTTTTACGATTTGCCAAGGAATTTTTAATCCTGTTTTCTTTAGTCATGAGGACTTGAAAAGCTTTTTAGAAGAAGATGGCTTGGCACAGTTTGAAGCGCGTGTGCGTGCGGTTCAAGAGACAGATGCCTACTTTGCAAAAGTTTCCTTCTATCAGGATGGAGAAGGACAAGTTCACGGTGTTTACCATCTGGCTCAAGGGGTCAAGACCGTTTTACCGAGAGAACCATTTGTGCCTGCAACCTATATGGAGCAATTGCTGGATAAGGAAGTCCAGTGGGAGATTGACTTGGTTCAAATCACAGGAGACGGCTCTAAACAAGAAGACTATGAAGCCATTGCCCGCTTGAACTATGCAAAATTCCTAGAGTCACTACCATCAGCATCTTACCACCAACTAGACGCCAATCAATTAGAAGTGCAACCCATCTTAGACAAAGATTTTAAAACATTAGCACAAGAAGAGTAAAGCAGAAGCAGGTCAATTGACTTGCTTTTTGATATATAAAAAATCCTGCCATGAAAGACAGGATTGCTACTCAATGAAAATCAAAGAGCAAACTAGGAAGCTAGCCGCAGGCTGCTCAAAACACTGTTTTGAGGTTGTAGATAAGACTGACAAAGTCAGGAACATATATCTACGGTAAGGCGAAGCTGACGTGGTTTGAAGAGATTTTCGAAGAGTATGAAGTTTAAAGAAAGGTCAAGATACGAAGGTAATCTCCAATCAGTGCGACTTCAGCTACAAAGAAGAGGAGGATAATGACTCCGTTCACAAGGACAGACAAGAATAATTGATAGAAGGAGTCGGTTTCACTTGCTTGACTTGGTCTTGTAATGATATGGAGACTGGCAAGCAGAATGATTCCAATGCTAATCACACACAAGAGGGCTGTAAATCGTAGGCTATCAAAGAAGGCAAAGAAACTAGCAATAGCAGTGAGGAAGATTGGAATTGCCAAGGTGTAGTAATAGTTGAACTGAAATTTATGTCATAACACAAAGATAGTTATATATATTTCAAATATTGCTTATCTCTATAGAAAATAGTAAAATATATACAGGAAATTTATTTTTCATATGGAAATAGTTGTCAGGAGAGTAAACAAATGGATATAAAAATAGAAGTAGGTAAAAGAATCCGAATGTTGCGAGAGATGAAACATATCACTCGTGAAACTCTTTGTGACGATGAAACTGAGATAACGGTGCGCCAATTAGCACGGATTGAATCAGGCCAGTCTTCCCCGAGTTTATCCAAGGTAGAGTATATAGCTTACAAACTAGGCTGTTCAATTTCACATATAGTAGATATGGATCATATGATTTTACCCTCCGAGTACTTGATATTAAAGGATAAACTCATTAAGTTTCAAACTTATGGAGATGATGATAGAATCCAAGTTAAGGAAGAGTTGTTTGAAAGAGTTTACGAACACTATTATGACAGTCTACCTGAGGATGAGCAGATTGCAGTTAGTGCCTTACAAGCTAGTTTTGATGTCTTTGTAAGTGAAGATGCAGGTTTTGGCGATGCTTTGCTGGATGAATATTTTGAACAAGTAAAGATAAGGAAAAACTATTCGGTGAATGATTTGCTTCTGATAAAATTGTACTTTGTTTCGTGTTTAGCAAGACCGATTGGGTATCATCATGAACTGTTTGGATGCTTTCTAAAAAACTTATAAGAGAAACAAATTCATCCGATTTAGAGACAGCTTATATGTTAAAGAGAACAGTGCTTGATTCTTTAGCTGTTCAATGGATGGAAAAATCTTACTCCACTTTTGAGCCTTATGTTAAGGCGATGAACAGGCTGATGATTTTATCGCAGGATTTTCAAAACAAACCAATTGTTGATATGCTTGAAGCTATGTGTACCTTATTTCATAAACGGGATAAGGAAAAAGCCATCCGCTTATACGATAGAGCTATTATTTGTGCTCAAGCATTTGGAGACCAAGTATTAGAAGCGCGTATATTGGGAGAAAAAGAAAAAGATTTAAAAACTTTTGAGGAAATGGAGAGCTAACATGACATTTTTGTCATGTTTTTTATTTTTGAAAGCGCTATACTATGATCATAAAGAACAAGAGATAAGGAGGAAAGAAGCATGTTTGGATTTGAAGTATTCTTAAGTCTTAGTTTTTGGTTTTCTGGATAGGAGATAGAAATGGAAGATTTTAGTATCTCGCTAGAGACGTTTACACAAACTCGCCACAGTTTGCTGTTTCGAAATAACACGGCGGAGCAAAAGTTGGTACAAATAGAGTTGAATAAGGAACCATTCCGTCTAGCTATTTTAGATGCAGGCGAAGAGCGAGTTTTAATCTTACCAGAAGAATTATCTATTATCGAAAGTTTTAGAATTTCAGAAGTGGAGGACGATCCATGATGTCAAAAAAACATGTTGTAGAGACAATGGTTCTTCTTGTGATAGCATCTTTATTTTTAGCAGGATTTTACTATCAAAACCAGGAATCTCATCATCAAGAAGAAACAGCGCAAGAACTCCTCTTAAAAAAAGAGGAGGAAATAAAACAATATATTTCAAAAACTAAAAATACAACATTCAAGAATGCATTGTTAACCTCTAATGAGGGAGCACAGGTTCAACTATCAGATTATAAGTTTAGACCAAAGGTTGTGGTATTCTGGGCTAGTTGGTGTCCTGATTGCCAAAAAGAGCTCCCAATTATTCAGCACCTTTATGATAAATACCAAGATAAAGTTGATTTCTTTATGGTGGATATAGTTGATGGAGAACGTGAAACACTTGAAACCTCTCATAAATTTTTAAGGAATCAGGGTTTTACCTTTCCAGTTTATATAGATCAAGATTTACAAGCTTTTAAGTTTTTTGATGTAAAAGCTATTCCAACAATATTTATAGTGGATAAAGATGGGATAGTGAAACAAATTTATGTAGAACAAGGAAGCGAAGAAATCTTGTCTAAAGATTTAAAACAGTTAATAAATGACTGAAATGAGAATCTCATTTGGTTATTATAAAAAATTTTTTAAAAGGAGGGTTTTCTGATGAGAAAACTAACTGGACGTGTCAAAAGACACATTGTAGCAGGTCGCTTTTGTATTATAGGTCTTCGATATGGAGTAGGCATATTTTGTTGGGATTAAATAGGAGGATGAAGTAGTGAAAAAACTAAGTAACAAAAATAAAAAGCACATTGTAGCAGGTCGCTTTTGTATTATAGGTCTTCGATATGGAGTAGGTATATTTTGTTGGGATTAAAAGGAGGGTTAAGTAATGAAAAAACTAAGTAATAAACATAAAAAACACATTGTGGCAGGTCAATTTTGTGCTGTTTCACCACTCGGTATTTATGGAATGCTCACAGGTATTGGATTCTTCTGCTGGAGTTAACGTAAGCTAAAAATCTCTGGCAGGGTTCATTCCTTGTCAGAGACTTTTTAATATAATGAACGGAGAGAAACTATGAATCGTGTGATTTTAAGTCTTAAAAATATTGATAAAACATATGGGAAAGAACAGGTTCTACATAATATTTCCTTTGATATTGAGCAAGGGGAAATATGTGGTCTTATCGGAGAGAATGGTGCAGGAAAGACAACCTTAATGAGAATTCTTCTAGGACTAATTCAATCTGATAAGGGAGAAATCAAGAGTGTTTCTCAGCATAAGATTGGCAGTATTATCGAATCACCTGCCCTTTATCCAAACTTGACTGGACGTCAACACTTGCAATATTATAAAACAAGATTTGGTTTAAAGACAGATATCACAAAAATGTTGGAATTGGTTCGCCTACCCAAACCATCATGGGACAGAAAAGTAAAAAACTATTCTCTTGGAATGAAGCAAAGATTATCGATAGCAATTGCCCTTTTGGACAATCCAGAGCTTATTATCCTAGATGAACCAGTAAATGGTTTAGATCCTCAAGGAATTTCAGATTTAAGAAAAATGATTTTGAATTTAAGGGATCAGTTGGGAGTTACCTTTTTGATTTCAAGCCATATCCTATCGGAGTTGGAGTTTATAACAGATAAGTATATCATTATGAAAAAGGGGAAAATTCTAAATGTGATGAGTTCAAAAGAGCTAGCAAATGATTTGTCGGAAAAGCTCTTTCTTAAGACGAGTGCTAATCAGATTCTAAAAACGTTTTTAAAAGAAGAGGGCATTGTTCATTTTGAGCAGGATGACTATCTGGTTGTGCCAGAAAAGGAAAAATTAATGGTTATCTTGGAATATAGTATTGCTTCAAATCTAGTGATACAGGATATTTATATTAAGAAGGAACGCTTTGAGGACTACTATTTGCGTAACATTATCTGATGATTTAAGAAAGGAGGAGAGTCATGAATTCTCTTAAAGCAGATATGTATAAATTTTACTGGGAAAAAAGAGGAGTACTTCCTAGTTTGTTGATAGGATTATTGATTTTGTTATTCTCCTTATTTTTTAAGTCATCGAATGAAGATGAACCAGCATTTCGAGTATTGATTTCAAATGTGAGTGGTTTTATTCCGTTACTTTTCATCTCGACTAATTTATTTTTCTGGGGGGAAGATTATAGTTTCCGTACGATTAATATTCTCCTCACAAAAGAAAAACAACGATGGAAGTTATTTTTATATAAAACTTTGGGAGCCTTTTGTTTGTCTTTCCTATATGTAACTATTTTTTATAGTTTAACAGCCCTCGTCTATTTGGAGGGAGACTTGGTGTTGATTATTTCGACATTTTTACACCAGCTACCATACTATTTGGTTATTATCAGTATCTCGTTATTGATTTTTCAAATATTTGATAAGGTTTATGAATCAAGTATAATTTATATACTCTATATTTTACTGTTTGATAACCTATTGGTTTATGTCCTTCCAAACTCTGGTGAGAGTGTGAGAGACTATTTATTAATGACTTTAAATTTGAAAACTTCCCCTGGGGTAAGTCAATTTACCCTTACGAATGCAGGCTATCCTATATTGGTAAGTATAGCAGTGATTGTACTTGCGTTTGTTGTATTCAGTAAAAAAGAATTTAAGTAGGAGTACTAATGATGAAAAAAATAGGAATTGTAATTGGGCTGTTGTTACTGTTTGTAGTGGCTGGAATTTTATTAACCTTAAACGAGGAGAGACGACAATCAGTGTGAAACAATCATGGGCTCTTTCTTCTAAGAGTATTAAAACGTTAGAGTTTTATGGTTCAAAGCAAGCAATTGATGTTAAAGTTGTCAAGAGTGAATCAGATGAAACAAGTGTTCAAATAGAAGGAAAAGTTTCCGAAGAATCAGTGAATAACATAACTAAAAACGTTAAAATGAGTTCAGATAGTCTATATATTCCATTTTCACAACATGGCTTTAATTTGGCTTTGAGTTCACAAGGGAAAGATAAGTTATATGTAACCATTTCCTTAGGGAAAAATGCAACTTTCGAAAAAATATTTATAGATACTCTTGTTGGTGATGTATCTATTACAGTTCCTGAAGACTTTGATGGAATCTATACTTTACATACAAATAATACAGGAGAAGTTTTAAGGGTTCCTACGACAAATCAAACTTCGAATAGCGTCATTGAAGTTGATGGTTATAGTAAGATAAGTGTTGAAAAAGGAGAAAATAATGGTTAGTCACTATAAACAAGCAACTTTGCTGGATTGTGGAATGGCTTGTGTAAAGACAATCATTTCTTACTATTTCCCAAATTAGAACATTTAGATAGTCTACAATTTGATAACAATAACCACCAAGGACTGTCTTTGTTTGATATAGAAGATATACTAAAAAGCTATGGTATTGATGCGGACTCTTATCAAATTGAGACTCCTAGTTTGTTAAACAACGTATCATTTCCTTATTTACTGGTAGTAGAAAGAGCTAGCTTGCCTCATTATATCGTCGTGTTGGATGGAGACAGTAGTTCATTGATTGTTTCTGATCCTGCAAATGAGGAAATTGAGAAAATTTCAAGATTAGAACTTTTTAGTCAGAGTGTAGGAATTGTTTTAATTCCTCAAAAGAATGAGAATGTTAATTCAGAAGATAGAAAAGATATTGTTACGATAAGCTATGTAGATAAGTTATATCATAGATTTCTAGCTTCACTTGGTTGGAAGAGAAAATTGGCAATCTTTTTCTTGGGATTAGCTAAAATTAGTTTACCTATTGCTATTGCTTTTTTACTACAAATAACAATGTCTGGTCTACTTAACATTCAGTTTAGTATTCAACTATTTACCCTAGCTTCAATAATATTAGCTTCATATTTGTATTGGCAGTTCTCTATATTAGAAACGAGATTAAAAGGAAAGATTGAGAATGATTTTTTAAATGATATTCTGTCCTCTTTTTATAAGAACCAATTAAATGATTTTTCTTTAACTAAGAATTATGAGTATGTTAGTAGTTATTTTTGGAATTTGTTGTTATCAGCAACAGGTATTATGCAAAAATTTTACTTAAAGGTACAGCTTTTAGTGTTCTGTTTGCTACTGTTATTGCTATTAAAATTGAATATTATTATTTTCGCAGTTACATGCGTATCTATAGCTATTCTTGGTTTATATGTCAATTTTGAGATACGAAAAGTTGTAAAAAATCAGCGAGAATTTATTGCTAATAGTTCTAACTTTAGTTCTCTTGTAGAAAATACAATTTATGGTTTGCAAGATATTATAAGTTTCCAAAAATCTAGCGACTTTATCAAAGAATTTGATGAAAGACTCAATGAACTGTTGGGAACGAAACTAGATAGTACACATATTACCAATAGATTATTAGCTTCTACGCAGATATTTATTGGTTTAACTGGTTCATTTTTGCTTGCTACTGTGAATATTATTAGAGATTACGCACATATATCAGAGTATGCAAATAGTATTTTGATTCTATTACTGTTATCCAGCATTTTAAATTCTTTAATTACATCTTGGGTAGCATTGAAAAAAAGTCAATATTCCTTTGAGTTTATTGGACTAGAGGAAGTAGGGATGGAAAGTAATCTTGCTACCATTCCAGTATCTAAAATTGAACAATTGTCATGTCGGAATTTATGTAAAAAATGGGATGAAAGATTGGTGTTTAATAAATTAGATTTCGAGTTTAATAGTGGTGAATTAACCGTTATTACAGGCGGCAATGGAACTGGGAAATCATCCCTTTTGAATATTATTCAGGGATTATCTTCTCCAACAGAGGGTGATATTGTACTGAATGGAATGGAAAGTTTTTCTACTTTAGAAGAGACTAATATTTTGGATTATTTAAGCGTGTATTCATCTGAATTTCATGTATTTCCTGGAAGTGTTTCAAAAAATATTAATTTCACCCTATTTAATAAGGAAAACTATGAATCAAATAATCTTGATAGTCTGAATCTCAATATAGCTCTGAGTCATCAGATTGATGGGAAAGCGACCAATATTTCGCAAGGTCAGAAACAAAAAATTCTACTCATGAGGAGTTTATCGCAAGAAAAGGACATCTATCTATTTGACGAGCCTACAGGAAATTTGGACAGAAACTCAACTGAATTATTTCTAAATGAGGTTGAGAAATTAGTGAAAGAGGAAAGATTGTTATTGTCGTGACTCATGATAAGGATGTTATTGCTAGAGCAAGTAAAGTTATTAACATGGACGAATTTCATTAAAAGTTAACAACTGGAGATTGGTGGTTTCTAATCTTAATTTTACATATAACTAGTTTGCATAATATTTGGAATAACGAACTTCATAGCAACGTTATCATACTACTGAACTATAGAAATAAAACCCATCTTAGACAAAGATTTTAAAACATTAGCACAAGAAAAGTAAAGCAGAAGCAGGTCAATTGACTTGCTTTTTGATATATAAAAAATCCTGCCATGGATGACAGGATTGCTATTCAATGAAAATCAAAGAGCAAACTAGGAAGCTAGCCGCAGGCTGCTCAAAACACTGTTTTGAGGTTGTAGATAAGACTGACAAAGTCAGGAACATATTTCTACGGTAAGGCGAAGCTGACGTGGTTTGAAGAGATTTTCGAAGAGTATGAAGTTTAAAGAAAGGCTAAGATACGGAGATAATCCCCAATTAGTGCCACTTCAGCTACAAAGAAGAGGAGGATAATAACTCCGTTCACAAGGACAGATAAGAATAACTGATAGAAGGAGTCGGTTTCACTTGCTTGACTTGGTCTTGTAATGATATGGAGACTGGCAAGCAGAATAATTCCAATGCTAATCACACACAAGAGGGCTGTAAATCGCAGGCTGTCAAAGAAGGCAAAGAAACTAGCAATAGCAGTGAGGAAGATTGGAATTGCCAAGAGTTGACTATATTGTTGGAGAATCTTTTCTAGCGTCCAGTCCTTTTCTTGGTAGATAAATCGTCTCACAACGAAACTACCCAAGAGGAATGAAAAGAAGAAGAGTGTTGTTGCTACTAGGATAGAGATAATCGAAAAGAGATTTAATGAAGCAAATTGTTCAGGGAAGTGATTATGCATAGTTGCTATATGTCCATAGTAAGCATGTTTGATGTGGTAGATACTAAAGAAAAAGGAGGATGCAGAAAACAGAATGAGCAAGAGGAAGGCTGTATAACTGTGTGTGCTACTTGTTTCAAGACTGCTTGTAGGAGATTTGATTGCCTCCACTAGCCAAGACCAAAAATCAAGCGCTTGCTCTTTCCATCTATCCGTAGATTTTGGAGTTTGGTCGGGAATATAAGGACTTTCTAAGGATTGACTGAGAAGAAGTAGCTCTTCGTGGTTGGTTTTTGCTGAGGAAGTGCTTCTTGACTCTCTTCAGCTATAGTGACTTTTTCTGTTTCTTTAGAAAGGTCTGGCTCTTCTTCAGTAGAATCTAATGCTTTCTTTTCTTCTATTTCTGTTCTTGCTTCACTGTCTTCAGGAGTTTCAATTTTCTCTTCTTGCTGGCTTTCCAGTTCAACTTCAGCTTGAGAGACTTCCTCCTCTACTTGAGTATTTTTTTCAATTGGTGTATCAAGATCGACTATCGTTTCTTCAGCCTTGTCTGCAACCTCTTGAGCTTGCTCTTCAGGTTTGTTCTTGCTTGTTGTTTTTACAAAATCATTACTTTCAAACCATTCTTGTTTCATGGTAGAACCTCCTTTTTAGTTAGATAAATATGCTTCCATAGTAGCAGATGTAAGCGCTTTTGTCAACGATTTCTAGAAGAAGACTCGTGTTCCTCTGATTTGAGTAGATAGATATCCTGTTCTGCTCTTGCCATGAGTTGATCTTTTGCATCTGCTTTTTCTGTCTTATAAGGATTGCTTAATCGTTCATCTTTGTTTTTTTCGTTTTTAAACGGACGTCTTCCTTCTCTCACAAAATGAAGAATAGAACCATGTTTTGTTGAAAGATCTAAGTTGATTCTTTGTTTTTCTTCTTCAGAAAGTAGGAGTTGTAGGTCTGTTTTCGCTGCCAATTCCACCTTACCATGTACTTGGATATTTTCAGCGTGGAAGTGATTCTCTGTTGACTCTAGCTGACTATCTGTCAGTTCTGTGCTAAAGATATTGATGATATTTGGTGTTTTGAATTTGCTGTTTTTGATACGACTTCCTTCAATTCGGAGGAGATAACCATTTGTATTGAGAGTTGCATTTTCAAGGCTAGCATTTATGATGGTGGTTTGTCCACGATTGGTTGACACGTTGATCCCTTTTAGACTTCTTCCTTTTGGAACTTGGAGAATAACTTCTTCAAAACGACGAGAGTAGCCACTTGCGATATGGAGAATCCCGCCAATTCCAGAAGAGAGAAACGGAGTTTCAGACAGTTTCTTATCAGTGAGACTCAGAGTTTTGTCGTTTTGATTTGTGACAAGATCATGGTTAGCAGAAATAGATGGATGATAAGAAATGTGGATTTGATCATCGAAAGAGTCTGTGATGGTCAGTGCGTGTTGGTGGAGCGTGATTTCTAGGTTTTCGACTTCCTTGCCAAAGGTCAGCTCTTCCATCCGACTATCATAGACAGGCTCCTTGGACATGGCAAGTAGGCTCTTGATTCCGTCAGATTGGATACCTACAAAAAGAAGGATAAAGCCGATAACGGTAGTCACTACACCAAAAATGAGAAATCCTTTTGTCCATTTACGCATGCTGGTCACCTCTCTTTCCTTTTTTGAGAACAAATTGCACCAGGCGAACAATGAGTAGGCCGAAGAAGCGGGCTACATAGGAAATACCTAGTAAGACTAGTGAAGAAGCACCGATAGCCAGTAAACCAGAACCGAAAATCAAGATAAAGGCTGATTTAGCTTGGGCTAAGACAGTGAAACTTTCAACTAAAAATAGGAATCCGCCGATGATACCAAGTATAGAAACCGCAAAGAAAGCTAGAATGACAGTCAAGGCTGCCACAAGGATTGCGAACAGGGACACGAGGATGGCGATTCCCAGAGGAATACCGATGGGTGCTGCAAGGAGGGCTAACAAGGCGATGTGCAAAATTTGTCGGTTATTCTTTTGAGCGGGTGCCTCATTGATTTTTTTATCGAGAAGATTAGAGAGAACTTCGTGGGCTGCTTCCTTAGGAGTTCCCAAACTAGCGATGAGTTCTTCTTCTCCTTCAACTCCAGCATCGTCAAAGAGTTCTCTGAAATAGTCCATGGCTTCGATGCGGTCAGCTTCAGGCAGTTTCTTGAGATAGAGTTCTAGCTGAGTCAGGTATTCAGTTCTTGTCATGGCGGATACTCCCTTCTATGATGCCATTAATGGTGTCTGTATAGAGTGCCCATTCATCTTTTAGGGTCACGAGCTGTTCTATACCACCATTTGTCAAGGAGTAGTATTTGCGCATGCGACCTTGGAACTCTCTAGAATAGGTTGTCAGAAAGCTATTGCCCTCCAATTTTTTGAGAATGGGATAGAGTGTAGATTCTTTGATATTAGCGATCAGCTTAATGGTTTGGCTAATCTCATAACCATAAGAATCATCCTGCTCCAGTACAGCCAAGATGAGAAATTCAATCAAGGCAGAGGATGTTGGAAAGTACATGGGGAACCTCCTTTTCTAATGTGTAAGATTTTTATATATAATTTTTCTACACATACATTGTACATCTAAATGAAAGCCCTGTCAAGAGAAATGTGTAAAATTTTTATATATAAAAAACTTCTAGGCAAAACTAGAAGTTTAGAGGATTTTATCAGCTTTGTCCACTGTAAAGAGGGCCACAGTCATCAGGATATCGACGAGCAAGAGGGCAGCTACAGCTGGTACCCAAGAGTGGAAAAGGTCAAAACTGTAACCAAAGAGGGTTGGCCCAAAGGCTGCTAGGATATAGCCTCCTGTTTGAGATAAACCAGACAATTGGGCAGTCTTTTCAGGGGCGCTTGTCTTTAGTGAAAAGTTGACCATGAGATAAGGGAAGAGGGCGCTGGTTGCGGTTCCGATGAGGAGATGGATGGCAAGCCAGTAAAAGAAATTACCGATTGGGAAAAAGAGCATGGAAATACCGACCACACCAGCTAGTGAAACCAGAGTGAGCATGAGCTGACGGTTGCGAGTAGACAAGCTGGTTGTCAGGCTTGGGATGGTCATTGAAAAAGGAATGCTAATCAGAGAGAAGATAGAGGTCAGTAAGCCAGCTTCGTGACTGGATAGGCCTGCATGGATAGCCATGGTCGGTAACCAAGTCATAGCGGTGTAAAAGAGCAAGGATTGAAAACCTGCAAAGACAATAACTGCCCAGACCTGTTTATTACGCATAACCTTTGTTTGGCTTTTTTGTTTGGTTTGTGGAGCCAGTCTGTGATTATAGCGGTGATTTGGGAGCCAGACCAAAAAAGTTGCTAGACAGAGCAGGGTGAGGAGGATGATAAGTCCTTTCCAAGAACTGGCTTGTGTAATAGGTACAGCCAGATAGGAAGCCAGAGCCGTCGCAATCCCCATAGAGGTTACATATAAGGTGGTCAGAAAACCAATTTTCTTTGGTTGATTGGCTTGGATAAGACTAGGAAGCAGCACATTGATGACTGCGATACTTGCCCCAACCATCAAGGTTCCTAGATAGAGCAGGGGCAGATTGATTAGTCGAATGAGAGAACCGATGGTCAAGAAGAAAAGGCTGTAGGTGAAGAGATGCTCCAAGCCAATTTTCTGAGCCAGTCGGGTAGAAAAGAGCGAGAAGAGGGTGAACATGAGGAGAGGAAGGCTGGTCAAGACACCAAGTGAACTAACTTCTACTCCCAGCCCTTGCGAAATATCTCCTAAAATAATGGGTAAAACAGTAAAAGGAGTCCGCAAGGAAACACCAATCAGGATAATACCTGGAACAAAAAAGAGTGATTGCTTTTTCATAAAATACCTCTTCTAGCTGATTTTAATAACAGCTTATTTTAAGGCTTTTTCCCTATAATGTCAAGTAAGGTTTCTGGCTTTCAAGATAAAAATGGGAAAGTCTTGAAAATTATGATAAAATAGTGGAAGGAAAAATTCAGGAGAGTAGTAGTGACTCAAAATGTTGAAAGTCTTCTCGTATCCATTGTAATCAGTGCATACAATGAAGAAAAATATCTGCCTGGTCTAATTGAAGACTTAAAAAATCAAACCTATCCTAAAGAAAATATTGAAATTCTATTTATAAATGCTATGTCTACAGATGGGACAACAGCCATCATTCAGCAATTTATAAAAGAAGACACAGAGTTTAACTCAATCAGATTGTATAACAATCCTAAGAAAAATCAAGCTAGTGGTTTTAACCTGGGAGTTAAACATTCTGTAGGGGACCTTATTTTAAAAATTGATGCTCATTCAAAAGTTACTGAGAGTTTTGTAATGAATAATGTGGCTGTTATTCAACAAGGTGAATCTGTTTGTGGGGGACCTAGACCGACGATTGTTGAAGGAAAGGGAAAATGGGCAGAGACCCTGCATCTTGTTGAGGAAAATATGTTTGGTAGTAGCATTGCCAATTACCGAAATAGTTCTGAGGATAGATATGTTTCTTCCATTTTTCATGGGATGTATAAACGAGAGGTTTTCCAGAAGGTTGGTTTAGTAAATGAGCAACTTGGCCGAACTGAAGATAATGATATTCATTATAGAATTCGAGAACATGGTTATAAAATCCGCTATAGCCCAAGTATTCTATCTTATCAGTATATTCGACCAACATTCAAGAAAATGCTGCATCAAAAGTATTCAAATGGTTTGTGGATTGGCTTGACAACTCATGTTCAGCCTAAGTGTTTATCACTATTTCACTATGTCCCTTGTTTATTTGTTTTGAGTCTTGTGTTTAGCCTAGCATTGTTACCATTCACATTCTTATTTATAGCTTTACTATTAGGTGCTTATTTTCTACTTTTATTACTGCTCACTTTTCTGACTTTATTAAAACATAAAAATGGATTTCTAATTGTGATGCCCTTTCTTTTATTTTCCATTCACTTTGCTTATGGTCTTGGGACGATTGTAGGTTTAATTGGAGGGATTAAATGGAAGAAGGATTATAAGGGAACAGTTATTTATTTGGAAAAATAAGCCAAATAAATTAAAATGTGCTACAATAACAATATGGTAAAACTCTTTTAAGGAGGAGTAAACTTCTATGAATAAAAAACTCACAGATTATGTGATTGATCTGGTGGAAATTTTAAATAAACAACAAAAGCAGGTTTTCTGGGGAATATTTGATATTTTGAGTATGGTGGTTTCCATCATTGTATCTTATATTTTATTTTACGGCTTGATTAATCCAGCACCTGTTGACTACATTATCTATACGAGTTTGGCCTTCCTGTTCTATCAATTGATGATTGCATTTTGGGGGTTGAACGCTAGTATTAGTCGTTACAGCAAGATTACGGATTTCATGAAAATCTTTTTTGGTGTGACTGCCAGCAGTATCCTGTCATATAGTATCTGCTATGCCTTCTTGCCACTCTTCTCCATCCGTTTTATTGTGCTCTTTATCTTGTTGAGTACCTTCTTGATTTTATTGCCACGGATTACTTGGCAGTTAATCTACTCTAAACGCAAAAAAGGCAGTGGTGATGGGGAACATCGTCGTACCTTCTTGATTGGTGCTGGTGATGGTGGTGCCCTCTTTATGAACAGTTACCAACACCCAACCAGTGATTTGGAACTTGTTGGTATTTTGGATAAGGATGAAAAGAAAAAGGGTCAAAAACTTGGTGGTATCCCTGTTTTGGGCTCTTATGACAATCTGCCTGAATTAGCCAAACGCCACCAAATCGAGCGTGTGATCGTTGCGATTCCGTCGCTTAATCCGTCAGAATATGAACGTATCTTGCAGATGTGTAATAAGCTGGGAGTCAAATGTTACAAGATGCCTAAAGTTGAAACTGTTGTTCAAGGCCTTCACCAAGCAGGTGGAGGCTTCCAGAAGATTGATATCACAGACCTTTTGGGTCGTCAGGAAATTCGTCTTGACGAATCGCGTCTGGGCGCAGAACTGACCGGTAAGACAATTTTAGTCACAGGTGCTGGAGGTTCAATCGGTTCTGAAATCTGTCGCCAAGTTAGTCGTTTCAATCCTGAACGCATCGTCTTGCTCGGTCATGGGGAAAATTCAATCTACCTTGTTTATCATGAATTGATTCGTACATTCCAAGGGATTGATTATGTACCTGTGATTGCGGATATTCAAGACTATGATCGCCTGTTGCAAGTCTTTGAGCAGTACAAGCCGGCTATTGTTTATCATGCGGCTGCTCACAAGCATGTTCCTATGATGGAGCGCAATCCAAAAGAAGCCTTCAAAAACAATATCCGTGGAACCTACAATGTTGCTAAGGCTGTTGATGAAGCTAAAGTACCTAAGATGGTTATGATTTCGACAGATAAGGCGGTTAATCCACCCAATGTTATGGGGGCAACCAAGCGAGTGGCTGAGTTGATTGTCACTGGCTTTAACCAACGTAGCCAATCAACCTACTGTGCGGTTCGTTTTGGGAATGTTCTTGGGAGCCGTGGTAGTGTAATTCCTGTCTTTGAACGTCAGATTGCTGAAGGTGGGCCTGTAACGGTGACAGACTTCCGCATGACCCGTTACTTTATGACCATTCCAGAAGCTAGCCGTTTGGTTATCCATGCTGGTGCTTATGCCAAGGATGGAGAAGTCTTTATCCTTGATATGGGCAAACCAGTCAAGATTTATGACTTGGCTAAGAAAATGGTCCTTTTAGGTGGCCACACCGAAAGTGAAATTCCCATCGTTGAAGTTGGGATTCGTCCAGGTGAAAAACTCTACGAAGAGCTATTGGTATCAACCGAACTGGTTGATAATCAGGTTATGGATAAGATTTTCGTTGGTAAGGTTAATGTCATGCCTCTAGAAGCCATCGATCAAAAGATTGAAGAGTTCCGCACTCTCAGTGGAGATGAGTTGAAGCAAGCCATTATCGCCTTTGCCAATCAAACAACCCATGTTGAGGCGGTAAGTTTGCTAGTCAAGGAGTAAAACGACGAAGATTAGCATTTACTTCCGCCCATGCGATAGCTGTCCGTGATTGACAAGTGCTAGCACGCAGACAGAACGGAGATAGCGAACCGCTGAGTGTGTCGCTCTGCTCGTAAAAGCTTAGAAACCTTTGAACGAAAGGGATAATGAAAGCCTTGATTGCAAGGCTTTTTGCTTTATGGTGGGTAAGTATCAGAGTGAGAAAATTTTTGGAATGAGTAGAAGTGATAGCTAGAAATTATCAGTTTCTATTTCCATTTACCCTGTGGGTACGTGTTTGTTTCCATTGACAAGGAGTTTGTGGGAATAGAAATGTACCCACCTTGTTTGAATCAAGTGAAGTGTAGTTGAAGGAAATCTGTTGAAAGCAATACTTCATTTTACCGAATAAGTAATAATTTAGGCAACTTCAAATCGATTAAAAAAAACTATTTTTAAAGGTTAAGAGTAGACAAAAAAATTGTCCACTCTTTTTTTGCAAACTCAATTTATCAATAAATGAAATGAGGGAATGTAAAATGAAATATTTTGAGGTTGAGTTAGAAAATCCTGATGAATTTTTTTAAAACTACAAACAGAAGATTTTTGTGAAAGCTAATCGCTTGCTACTAAGGAAGATAATCCAGAGCGTTACAGTCTATGAAGAAAAACTTCGTCATATCCTTTAAATCTGGCATCGAATTGGAAGTATGAGTCTCATTCCATAACTTTTTATATTGAACATATCATCTTTTTTTGTGTTATACTATAAATTGATATAAACAAAGATGTAGGGAGGAACCGAAACTATGACAGCCTCAATGCGTTTAAGATAAGCTGGCAATAAAAAAAGCAGAATCTATACCCGATGATAGGCTTTTTTTGTTGTGCTTATTTATACGATATTGAGCATTCATTAGTTACGGTGAGGATATTGGTTATTTAACTATACCTTTATTTAACTATGTCTTTAATATGAATGTTTCCAAATTGTATGTATGCAGACCAAAAAGCCACATTGTGGGGTTTGGCCTGCATTTTTTTATTGCCTAGAATGCTATTCAAAATAGAAATTCAAGCAAAATAATATGCAGGAGATAATATAAATGGAAAAAAATACAACAATTGGAAACGAAAATTTTTATGCAATATGGGCAGGGCAAGCAGTATCATTAATCACTAGTGCCATCCTGCAAATGGCGATTATTTTTTTACCTTACAGAAAAAAACAGGATCTGCGATGGTCTTGTCTATGGCTTCATTAGTAGGTTTTTTTACCCTATGCGATTTTTGGGACCCTGCCATTGGTGTGCTAGTGGATCGTCATGATAGGAAGAAGATAATGATTGGTGCCGATTTAATTATCGCAGCAGCTGGTGCAGTGCTTGCTATTGTTGCATTCTGTATGGAGCTACCTGTCTGGATGATTATGATAGTATTGTTTATCCGTAGCATTGGAACAGCTTTTTCATACCCCAGCACTCAATGCGGTTACACCACTTTTAGTACCAGAAGAACAGCTAACGAAATGCGCAGGCTATAGTCAGTCTTTGCAGTCTATAAGCTATATTGTTAGTCCGGCAGTTGCAGCACTCTTATACTCCGTTTGGGATTTAAATGCTATTATTGCCATCGACGTATTGGGTGCTGTGATTGCATCTCATTACGGTAGCAATTGTACGTATACCTAAGCTGGGTAATCAAGTGCAAAGTTTAGAACCAAATTTCATAAGGGAGATGAAAAGAAGGAGTTGTGGTTCTGAGACAAAACAAAAGGATTGTTTGCCTTATTACTCTTAGGAACACTATATACTTTTGTTTATATGCCAATCAATGCACTATTTCCTTTAATAAGCATGGAACACTTTAATGGAACGCCTGTGCATATTTCTATTACGGAAATTTCCTTTGCATTTGGGATGCTAGCAGGAGGCTTATTATTAGGAAGATTAGGGGCTTCGAAAAGCATGTATTACTAATAACAAGTTCATTTTTTTATAATGGGGACCAGTTTAGCCGTTTCGGGAATACTTCCTCCAAATGGATTTGTAATATTCGTAGTTTGCTGTGCAATAATGGGGCTTTCGGTGCCATTTTATAGCGGTGTGCAAACAGCTCTTTTTCAGGAGAAAATTAAGCCTGAATATTTAGGACGTGTATTTTTCTTTGATCGGAAGTATCATGTCACTTGCTATGCCAATTGGGTTAATTCTTTCTGGATTCTTTTGCTGATAAAATCGGTGTAAATCATTGGTTTTTTTACTATCAGGTATTTTTAATTATTGGCATTGCTATAGTTTGCCAAATGATAACTGAGGTTAGAAAAATTAGATTTAAAAATAAACAATATTGGAGGAATATTTATGTATCTTATTTTTCATGTAACTCTTCCTGCTAAAAATCGCAGGGTTTTTCCCTGCATACAAGCAAATGAAAGCATGCGATTATAGACAGGAGGAAATGTTATGGAATTAATATTAAAAAGCAAAAAGACATTCGTGTGGAATTCAAAGGACGCGATGTTTTAGATATAAATGAATTAGAAGTATATGATTATGACCGTATTGGTTTAGTAGGAGCAAATGGTGCTGGAAAAAAAGCACTTTACTCAGGGTACTTTTTAGGAGAATTAACTCCCCAGGATGTAAAATGAATCGTCTGGGTGAACTTGCCTATATTCCCCAGTTGGACGAAGTAACTCTGCAGGAGGAAAAAGATTTTGCACTTGTAGGCAAGCTAGGTGTTGAGCAATTAAATATACAGACTATGAGCGGTGGTGAAGAAACAAGGCTTAAAATAGCACAGGCCTTATCGGCACAGGTTCATGGTATTTTTAGCGGATGAACCTACGAGCCATTTAGACCGTGAAGGAATTGATTTTTCTAATAGGACAGCTAAAAATATTTTTACAGGTGCACTGTTAGTTATTAGCCATGACCGCTATTTTCTTGATGAAATAGTAGATAAAATATGGGAACTGAAAGATGGCAAAATCACTGAGTATTGGGGAAACTATTCTGATTATCTTCGTCAGAAAGAGGAAGAACGTAAGAGCCAAGCTGCAGAATACGAACAATTTATTGCGGAACGTGCCCGATTGGAAAGGGCTGCGGAGGAAAAGCGAAAACAGGCTCGTAAAATAGAACAGAAGGCAAAAGGTTCTTCAAAGAAAAAAAGTACTGAAGACGGAGGGCGTTTAGCTCATCAAAAATCAATAGGAAGTAAGGAAAAAAAGATGTATAATGCTGCTAAAACCCTAGAGCACAGGATTGCGGCCTTAGGAAAAGTAGAAGCTCCGGAAGGCATTCGCAGAATTCGTTTCAGGCAAAGTAAAGCATTGGAGCTCCATAATCCATACCCTATAGTCGGTGCAGAAATTAATAAAGTATTTGGGGATAAGGCTCTGTTTGAAAATGCATCTTTTTCAAATTCCGTTAGGAGCAAAAGTGGCGTTAACTGGTGGTAATGGAATCGGAAAAACAACTTTAATCCAAATGATCTTAAACCATGAAGAAGGAATTTCTATTTCGCCTAAGGCAAAAATAGGTTACTTTGCACAGAATGGTTACAAGTACAACAGTAATCAGAATGTTATGGAGTTTATGCAGAAGGATTGTGACTACAATATATCAGAAATTCGTTCAGTGCTAGCATCTATGGGGTTCAAACAGAACGATATTGGAAAAAAAGTTTATCTGTTTTTAAGCGGTGGAGAAATTATAAAATTGTTGCTTGCTAAAAATGCTCATGGGTAGATATAACATCCTAATAATGGATGAACCCAGTAACTTCCTTGACATACCAAGTTTAGAGGCTTTTGGAAATACTAATGAAGGAGTACACTGGAACTATCGTGTTTATCACCCACGATAAACGATTACTCGAAAATGTAGCAGATGTAGTTTATGAAATTAGAGATAAGAAAATAAATCTGAAACATTAAATTTAAGGTAGTCGCTGGTCAGTATAGTCTGTTCTGGTTGGCGACTCCATTGTTAAAGAGTATAAAGACTTTAGATTTTTATGAATATTAAAAAAATAGGAACAGTCAATTGAACTGCTCCTATTTTTTTCTGCTAAATATATTGTAGTTTTTCTTATATGTATAATGATAGATTAGCGGATTCTCATCTACGGTACTTACTTCAAATATGAAGAAGTGATCGCGGTTATCTCTGGACTTTTCCTTATTGAGGACAAAAGTAATTCTTACGTGAAGTCGCCATTGTTTTTTTAGGATATCATCAGTTAGGAAGGTCAATGGAATATTCATGTTAGAGAAGCGGTAGAAGTCACGTTCAAAATCTTGGTAGCTCTCGCTATAATAGTCCATTTGTAGGTGATTACGCTGAAACTCAAGCTGATTCATAGAGCACCTCCTCGACAAGTTCAATACTAATAATGTCTTTTTAATTTCAAATTGATGTGACCTGTTGTAGTTTTTTTATCAAAATGAAATCTTTGGTCAGACTTGGTATTGTTCCAGTGTAGGAAACACGCTTGTTTTTTTCAATCACTTGAATGCGTGTGCGTAGCTGCTCGGCGTATACTTGACTGAGGAGTAATAATTTCTTCTCTAGTGATAAGTCAGACATGTACGTTACTTTGTTTGTATCATCAGAGAGTGCTGATGCATGTTCAGATAGGAAAAAAAGCCCATCCATTTTTTTGCATCTTTGTATCCTGGTACTCTCTTGCTGATTGAAATGGTAAATATGAACGGTCAATCATATCAAATCCTTTTCTATGCAGAGGCAAGGGTATTTTTTTATCAAATTGAATCGTAAAACCTTGAATTCCCCACCTGTGTAACATTCTTTAAAAGCGATTGATTACCTCAGTATAGATTATCACAGATGAGCTTGTTGGCTTTAATGCTAAATGTAAATTCCAATGGTAATCGGTTTTCAGATTTAGCATGTACTAGTCGTATCGATATTTCAGTTGTTTTGAGTTTTTCTCTGACGAAGTTTTTGAAGTTGCTGTTTCAACGATTCCATGTAAAAAAATCTTTCAAGCATTTCAATATCATTACATCCTTTGCTACGGATTTCTGAAAATTGTACTGTATTTTTTTCTTGTTTCATTTTAATCCCTCCAATCCACCCGCGGAATGACCACCGATAAGTTTACTGCGTTCAATATTTCTGGAACCTTCAGTTAGGACGGTTCCTTTTTGTATGGCTAAAAAACCAAACTGTTCTCTGACAACATCAATAGCTGTCTGAAGTCTATTATCTTTTTCAATTTGTTCTACATCATCAAAGAGTGATAGTAGAGTATAGCTTTCATCTACGAAGCCACTATAAGATACACCAATTTGTCTCACTGCACCAGAGGTGTATTTTTTCGGAATAATACAAGTACATGACTCACCATTGTTTTGGGGAGATTTGCGGGTTCAATTTTATTCTGAGCATTTATAGATTTTTTCATCTCAGTCCTAGAATAGCCAATATGAATAGAAACGACAGTAGTCAATACTAGGGCTACTGTTCCGTTCCACAGTATCATTTAAAAATCATTTTCACACCCTTTCGTCTATTAGTATAGAAGAAAGCTCTCAGCACACGTTGAATAAAAAAGAAAAACGCATATTATCAGTTCTGAAGAACCTTGGTAATATGCGTTTTGTTATGTAGAAACTTGCTCCATTTTCTTCTGAAATAGAGTTATTGCCCAGTCTATGTTATTGAAAATACTCCAAAATTTCTAAGGGTTTGTGAGCGATAAAATCAGGATGATAGTTTAGCAAGTCTGCTTGCTCTCCAAATCCCCAAGTGACGGCCAATTTCTGAATGCCTGTTTCTTGAGCTCCTAGCATATCAAACTTGGTATCTCCGATGATGATGGCTTGTTCTGCTGCTAGTTGATGCGTCTGTAAGGCTTGGCGAATGACATCTGCCTTATGGGGTGCTTCAGGGCTGGAACCATAAATGCCATCAAAGAAATGATGGATTCCCAAGTTTTTAGTCATATCCTGAGCGGTTGGAGTATTCTTTGTAGTGGTGATATAAAGAGGGTAATTGCTCGATAACTTCTCAAGCAAGTCTACAATCTGAGGGAAGAGCTGAGCTTCATAGATGCCTTTCCTTGTAGTAAGATCGGTATATCTGCACAGCCTCAGAAATTTGTTCTTTAGGCAGGCAGGTCGCAAAACTACTTTCGAGAGGCGGTCCCATAAAATCACGAATCGTTTTGGCATCAGGACTAGGAACCCCCAGCTCCTTAAAGGTATGGGTAAAGGCATTGTGAATCCCGATAGAACTGTCAACGAGGGTCCCATCTAGGTCGAAAAAGATAGCTGTGATAGAGGTCATGATTTCTCCTATTTGATAAGCTTATTCTCCGAAAATTTGTTTTTGGAGACGACGACCAGTAGGGGTGGCAGCGAGCCCACCTTCAGCTGTTTCACGAAAGGCAGTTGGCATGCTTGCTCCTACTTGGTACATGGCATCGATAACTTCATCCACAGGGATTTTAGATTCGATACCTGCCAAGGCCATATCTGCTGCGATGAAGGCAAAGCTAGCTCCCATGGCATTGCGCTTGACGCAGGGAACTTCGACCAAGCCGGCAACAGGGTCACAGATGAGGCCTAGCATATTTTTAATGACAAAGGCAATGGCCTGACTGGCCTGATAAGGTGTTCCACCGGCAGCTAGAGTCAAGGCTGCAGCACTCATAGCAGAGGCCGAACCAACCTCGGCCTGACAGCCACCTTCAGCACCTGAGATAGAGGCATTATTTGCGATGACTAGTCCAAAGGCACCAGCAGCAAAGAGGAAATTCAGCTGTTGCTCGTGGCTGAGGTCTAATTTTTCAATAGCAGCTGTTAGAACGGAAGGCAGACAGCCAGCACTTCCTGCGGTCGGAGTGGCACAAACCAAGCCCATTTTGGCATTGTGTTCATTGACTGCAATGGCATTTCGGGCAGCAGAGAGTATCGTGTAATCTGACAGAGTTTTTCCGTTTTTGATGTAGTGATCCAATTTGGCAGCATCTCCACCTGTCAGACCACTACGAGATTTATTTTCATTGAGGCCAAGTTGGACAGAGGCTTTCATGACTTCCAGATTGCGTTCCATGAGAAGGAGAACTTCTTCTCGTTCGCGACCGGTCAATTCAAACTCTGTTGTAATCATTAGTTCTGCGACATTTCCTTGAAAGTCCAGATTTGCTTGCTCGACCAATTCTTTGATAGAATAAAACATGCTTCCTCCTATTTAAAGAAATTGACATTGTGGAGATGAGGGATTTTTCGAATTTCTTCGATGGCCTCATCACAGTTGCGACTGTCAACTTCGATAATCATAATGGCTTTTTCACCGGCTTTTTCACGAGTAACATTCATCTGGGCGATATTGATATCATAGCGGGAAAGTGCCTCTGTAACAAGGGCAATCATACCTGGAATATCTTGATGAACGATGATGATAGTTGGTGTATTCATATTAAGAGAGACGGCAAGCCATTGAGTTCGGTGACCTGAATATTTCCTCCACCGATAGAAATACCAGTCACGCTGATGGTCTTGTGAGCATTTTTGACGGTAATTTTAGTGGTGTTTGGATGAGGGGCATTACTGTCTTTCTGAATGGTCCAGACAATCTTAATGCCACGCTTGTGGGCAATTTCCAGGCTGTTTGGGATTTCAGGATTATCTGTATCCATGCCCAAAATACCAGCAACAAGGGCTAGGTCTGTCCCGTGGCCACGATAGGTCTTAGCAAATGAGTTAAATAGTTGGAATTCGACTTCTGTCGGAGTATCATCAAAAATGGAAGAGACAATCTTCCCAATACGCACAGCACCAGCGGTATGACTACTAGATGGGCCAATCATAACTGGTCCGATAATATCAAAGACAGATTGAAAACGAAGTGATTTCATCAGTTTCCCCTTATAAAAATTCTTATCTCTATTATATCAAAGAATGGATGTCTTGACTTTAATTGTGGATGAAAACCTTTTTAATGCCATAAACAGCATAAAATAGTATCCTTTATGACAAAAAATAGCTTATTTAGGGAAATAAAAAATAATTTTGTAATATTTCTACATAAAAGTGTCAAGAAACGGTAATATTTAAAGGGTATGATAGAACTATAGAAAGAAGGAGAATTTTCAAATATGAAATCAACAACTAAAAAGATTAAAACAACTCTTGCAGGAGTAGCTGCCTTGTTTGCAGTATTTGCTCCATCATTTGTATCTGCTCAAGAATCATCAACTTACACTGTTAAAGAAGGTGATACACTTTCAGAAATCGCTGAAACTCACAACACAACTGTTGAGAAATTGGCAGAAAACAACCACATCGACAACATTCATTTGATTTATGTTGGTCAAGAGTTGGTTATCGATGGTCCTGTAGCACCTGTTGCAACACCAGCGCCAGCTACTTATGCAGCACCAGCTGCTCAAGATGAAACTGTTTCAGCTCCAGTAACAGAAACTACAGAAGTAGTGGAAGAAGCTCCAGTAGCAAGCGAAGCAGTAGTAGAAGAAACAGTTGCTTCAACTGTAAGCGGATTTGAAGCAGAAGCTAAAGAATGGATCGCTCAAAAAGAATCAGGCGGTAGCTACACAGCTACAAACGGACGTTACATCGGACGTTACCAATTGACAGATTCATATTTGAACGGTGACTACTCAGCTGAAAACCAAGAACGTGTAGCAGATGCCTACGTTGCAGGACGTTACGGTTCATGGTCAGCTGCGAAAAACTTCTGGCTTAACAACGGCTGGTATTAAGAAATAACTAGCAGAATAAGATGTAAAGAGGTTGGGCAAAAAGCCTTTAAAATTAGAAAAACGCATCATATCAAGTGTTCAACAAAAATCTTGATATGATGCGTTTTTTTTGTGGGAAGATTTACTTTATATTCTCCTGAAATTGAGTTTTTGATAGTCTATGGTAGTTTTTATAACTTGGTGCAAACTACCTATACTCTTCGAAAATTTCTTCAAACCACGTCAGCTTTATCTGTAACCTCAACGCTGTACTTTGAGCAACCTGCGGCTAGTTTCCTAGTTTGCTCTTTGATTTTCATTGAGTACTAGTAAATATTCAGATGATGAGCTTGAATTACATGTGTTAAATGTTGGTTGGGCTGTATGTTGAGCAGCAGTATACTAGTGAGAGCAAGGACAGAACTTAGCTTCTATTTGATTCAAGGAGATAGTTTTTATAAACCCTTTACTTATCAAAAATATAAAAAGGATTAATCAGTAATTTATTCAATTAATTTTCAAGGAGTAATTTGTTATTTTTTATATTACTCTTTTTTATTTCTTTGATTTTCAAATTCTGTAAAATTGCCCATAGAAATTTCTATTTGATTATTTTCAATGAAAGCAATTCTTTGTACAATCAAATCGAAAAAGTAGTGGATGATGGCATTTACATCAAGATCAAGTTTGGTATTCGTCAGGAGGGGCTTGTCTTTGTACCTAACATGGAGCTAGATATGGAAGAGGATAAGGTGAAGGTTTTTATCAGAGAAACTAGCGCCTACTATGTCTATCACAAAGATGACGCAGAGAAAAATCGCTATATGAAAGGTAGAACGTTGATTCGCCAATTCAGCTCTGAAAATCAAACAATTCCATTCCACAGAAAAACGATTGTGGAGATGATTGAAGAAAAGATTGAATAAGTGGATGCTTTGATTAAGCTGGATGTGGAAAATCAATCTTATATCACGATTAAAGACGAGCTAGTGCGTGAACTAGCAGCGTCTGAATTGAGAATTAATGTTTTGCAAGAAAGAATATCAATATTAAATCAAGTAGCAAAATATTTGCTGTCTTCAATTGAAAACAAGCAAGAAATGAAGTTGAATCTTTCAAAATTGAATATAACTGAAAAAATTGGCATTGATGTTGTTGAGAAGGAGTTGAATGAGTTAAGTATACAGATAGCATTAGAGAGCGATAGATATGAGAATATCGTATTTAAAGTGAATAAGTTTATCAATCGTTTGAGTAAGAAAATTTCAAAAGAAGAAGAGATAGGTTTTCAAAAATAACCTATCTAGTCATTGTTTATAGTATAATCTGTATCTTTTGGTTTATTAATTTGTATTTAAAATTTCATCATGTTACAATTGAAATTATCAAACAGTTTTATTCTTATGCTCAGGAAAATGGATTTCAAAAACTAAAAGAAAGTAAAGTTGTTAGACCTAGAGGGTCAGATCCTATTGTTAATATGTCTGCTATTTCAGAGCATATTAGTTTATTTAAAATACCATCTGAAACTGGTTGCGTGGAAAAATATGTAACAAAAAATCTATCATGTTTTTCAAATAAATTAGATGGCGTCGGTAAATCAAGTAGCAGAACATTTACTGGTTTCAGTTGAAAACAAGCAAGAAATGAAGTTAAATCTTTCAAAATTGAATATAACCGATAAAATTTGCATTGATGTTGTTGAGAGAGAGTTGAATGAGTTAAGAATCCATATAGAATTAGAGGGCGATAGTTACGAAGAGGTAATATTTAGATTTGATAAGTTTATTAATTGCTTAAATAAAGAAAAATTTGTGTATCTAAATAGCAGAGATATTTAAAAAGTGCACAAATTACTCATTTTAAATGTTCTAAAATTTGTTAAAATTATGGAAAAAGGAGGAATACATTATGTGTGATATATCTAAAACTAGCTGAAATTTTTTAGTGATAATATTAGTGTTGAAGAGCAGTTGAATAGGTTCGTACTTTTTAATTCAGGAGATAGTCTCTTAGATTGGAAAATGTAGTCGATGCTTTACATGTTCTCATGGATGTACTAGAAATCATGTTCACTGTTAGAAACTAAACATAGGTTTCCTTTGTTTATTATTAAAAACATAGAACAAAAAATATTAACAGATGTAAAGATATTATCAAGCCAGCTAAAAGAAGAGTTATTAAAAGAGGTTGATTGAACCTTGATAAAGGAGGAACGGATGGAAGGAATTATTGGAACGCTTGAATTTTATGCTCCTGTACTTGTACTAGGAGTAGTCATCATTGGTATTGTATACTTTATGAAAAAACGAAATGATAAAAAATAGTGTATAGATTGGTTTTATCACTATTATTTCTAACCAATGCTCTTGAGGAGTATTGGTTTTTATTGTTCCTTAGAAAAAAGACAAGAAGCCTCAATTACGACTCAATTCTGCACGAAATACTCATGAAATAGATTTTTCTACAAGCTATAATAATTGTATAAAAGAAATGGAGGAAACGATGATGCCACAACTAGTAGTAACAGGATTAAATAAGACATTTGGAGAGGGCGAAAGTTTAGTTCATGCCCTATCTGATATTTACCTTTCAGTAAATAAGGGTGAATTTTTAGCCATCATGGGGGCGAGTGGTAGTGGAAAGACAACTCTATTGAATTGTATATCCACTATTGATAAACCCGATTCGGGTAGTATTGTTTTTGAAGATTTTGATATGATTCAAGCAAAAGAAAGCCAATTAGCCGATTATCGCGCTAAGAATATCTCTTATATTTTTCAATCTTATAATCTGGTAGAGACCTTAACAGTTTATGAAAATATTATTTTACCCCTGCAAATTCAAGGGAAATCCATTAGAAAACATCAGAGGAAAATTGATGATATTATAGAGAAATTGGCTATTCAAAATCTAAAAAATAAATTTCCAAATCAATTATCAGGTGGGCAACGCCAACGTGTCGCAACAGCTAGAGCGTTAATAGATGATTCCAAACTCTTGATTGCAGATGAACCGACAGGAGCTCTTGACTCTGCTAACTCAGAAAATCTCATGTCCCTCTTACAAGAAATTAATCGAATGTTTGAAATAACTATTCTACTTGTTACTCACGATCCTGCTGCTGCTAAATATTCGTCTCGAATGGTTCTTCTCAGTGATGGACAGATTATAGATGATATTGAGCGGAATGGACTATCAAACGACTTATACCTAGAAGAAATATACAGACGAATAAGATAGGAGGGGAGCTATGTACCCAAAGTTAATTTTACGCAATGTGTTTAGAAACTTACAAACCTATACGATTTATTTTTTAAGTCTTGCTTTGATTTATAGTCTTTTGTACGCCTTTAATGCTCTTCCAAGTCATCCTGTCATGCAGAGCTTATCGGGTGCGAAAGAAATGCTGACGACAGTTATGACCCAGTACATGGGCTTGTTATCTTATTTGATACTAGGCGCCGTTGCCTTTCTCATCGTTTACTCAACGAATTTTGTTTTAGGGAGACGGAAAAAAGAGCTTGGACTCTATGCAACGCTTGGAATGAAAAAGCACCAGATTATCGGAACACTCTTCTTTGAAACCATGTTGGTAAACATCTTTGCTTTAGTTCTAGGATTTGCTTTTGGCCTTGTCTTGCTTGTTTTGCTTGCTCATATTGCCTCTGAGTTTTTCATGGCAAATTATTTTGGAAATTTACTCTTTTTGGATCCTAAATCAATTTCTCTTCTTGGTTACTCCTATTTGGTAGCTAGTTTAATAGTTGGTTTAATGGACATTTTGAAATTTAGAAAGAAAACAATCATTAGCTTAATTCAAGAAAACGGCATTGAAAAATCACGAATTATTAAAGAAAATTCTATTCTACAATTGTTAATTTTCATTATTTCAAGTATTGTTATCATCTCTGGTAGTATTTATTTTTCTGATTATCATCACTTATCCATTTTGAAAAACTGGGGAGTTTTATTAGTATCTATTTTAGTGATCTTTGTCATTTTATTTTACAACACCTTAAGTCATTTCTTACTTGGAGTTGTTAAGAAAGTATCTTCATTCTATTATAATAAATTAAACTCATTTAAAATCCGCCAATTTTCCAAACAAGCGGACAGCAATTCTGTAACGCTAGCAGTACTATCTATGACCTTGACTTTGGCTCTTAGTTTACTAGTGTTTGGTGGCAGTTCATATACAACCATGAACCATGATTTGAATCGTTATGCCCCTTATGATTTACAAGTCAATTTATATAGAGGTAATGAGTTTCATTATGGAAACGAGAGTGTAAAAGATCGATTAAAAGCGGATGGTTTTGATTTTGATGTCGTAAAAGAAGAATATGTTTATTCAACTTTTACGAGTGATTTGACTTATAAAGATATAATAGATACTAGTCAGTTATGGGAGCACGATAAAGAGTTACCCGATTCAAAAGTCCATATTTTAGGGATTTCAACTTATAATCATCTAAGAAAACTACAAGGCAAAAAAGATATTGACTTAGCTGATGATGGCTATCTAGTAAATGCCAATTACAAAGGAACCATTAAACAAATCCAAGAATTTTTACTACAAACAAAAGATTTATCGATTGGCGGTTATTCTTTAAAATTGGCATCGCCCCAACCATTAGATACTGTTTATTTTCTTTCTTCAGTAGGATTAAATGATGCGGGAACTCTTATTGTACCAGATAGAGTTATTAAAGAATTGAACGAAGACTTTACAACTTATGTGGTTAAATATAAAGAAAATATTGATAAAAGAAAAATTGAAACATTTTTGAAAGAGTGGGTTGATAAGCATTACTTTACGGTGGATGGTGCAGAACTAAATGACTTCACTTATCAAACTAAGGTGAGAATATCTGAGATTTATATAGGATTTATGGGAGTCATTGTACTAGCATTGATATTTATTAGTGTTGTGTTTATTATTATTTCACTTAGCATTTTATCTCTACAAATCTCAACTAGTGCACTAGACAGCATTAATGATTATCGTATCTTATATCTATTAGGAAATAAGAAAAAACAAAATAAGAGAATACTGATTCAGCAAATTATGAGTTACTTCCTTGTTCCCTTGATACTTGCTGTTCCATTAGCTATTTCTCTAAGCAATTCCTTATTAGGTTACTTTGAAAACTTTGCCAATACAACTATCACAATTGATGTGACCTATCTTGGAGTGGCAGCTCTTCTCTTTCTCGTTTACTTAGTTATAACTTATAAAGTAAGTTGGCATATTCTTGATAAAAATTAGCATAAAACTAGGATACTGTTAAATAGTATTCTAGTTTTATGCTATACTATACTTATAAAAATAGAGGGAGATGATTATGATGAAAAAAATTGTAAAAATCATTTCTAATCATTCATTATGGTTGTGGCAATTAACTTTGCTGAATCACTTGATCTTGATGTTCTACATATACTATAGAGTTCCTATTTATTATGCAAGTGGTCTCATGCAAAAGTTCTCCGTAATACTTGTGATTTTGTTGATTGTGTCCAGCTATGTTTGTAACTTTACTACCTTTCGACATAGTGAATTAAAATTATGGACTATCTTTTTGCTAGCTTTGGTCAGTTGGCAAGCCATCTTTCAACAAGGAACAAGTAACACTTTGTTGCATTTTTTTGACATACTGAATCCCATCAATTCATTTTTATTGGTTTATAGTTCTCTTTCAATTATTTTATTAGGAGAACAGGTTGGAAAAGAATTAGTGGATGTTTCATTAGCATTAACTGTTATTACAGTTTTTTCTTACTTTATTTATTTTCCGTTATTTTTATTCCTATCACTTTTCACTACTTTTTTTCTTACATTTGTTCCTTTGATTTTATTACTCTTGTATCGAAAAGAGTTGAGAAATGTACTAGCTTTCCAAAGGCGAAATGTAATAATCCTTTCGGTTGTCTTACCTATTTCATATATTGTATCGTATGTTAATACGACAGGAGCGGGTGTTTTAAATTTAGTTTGGTATGTTGAAGTATTGTCTATCCTAACTTTTTTACATTTCAAGACAATATTTACGTCCTTTAAAAAGAAGATTGCTGAATTGAAATTATCCTATTTAAAGGCTTTTATACGCTTATTTTTTGTAGTAGGAGGATTGTTACTGCTTTCGTTTATTGTCTTTCAATTAGATTTGAATGTGAGTGTATTAATCCTAAATCTAGTCTTGCTTATCATGGGAATCGTTGCCGAAGAATGCATTCGCTTGTTTCATGTATCGAATATGAAAGATGCGAAAGATTATCTGGAGATTCTATTTGAAGCGGAATAGAATGGTTAACAATCTTCTTTCTAACGAGGTTGTGGAGCAGCAATTTTCAGAATTTCTACACAATGAAATTTTACAAAGTGTGATGGCTATTAAGAATTTCAATACTTACAGTAATAATGAGATGTTTGGTAATCAAATAAATCTTGTTACCGAAGAACTAGTGCAACGAATCAGAGAGCGAATGGATTATTATCAGCCCATGAGTGAGATAGATGAGCCGCTGGCAAAAAAATATCAGGCACTCATTGATAGAATAGAGAAAAGATATAAGAAAGAAAGTTCAGTGGTGGTACACTTTCCACCTAAATTTTCTTTAATGACTCCCTATGATAAACTTGTCTACCGTTTTGTTGAGGAGTTAATTACCAATGCGGTCAAATATTCACAAGGAGGAGAGATTTCTTTGGAAATCGAGGTGAAACAGGATACTATTTTTCTAGTTTCTAAAAATAAATCTGTCTCTACTAAAGAACCTTCTCTGGGATACGGACTGAAAAATATGGCAAATAAATTAAATGTTTTAGGTGGTAAGATGGATACTTTAGATGAGAATGGTATTTTTCGTGTTATTATTGTATTACCGATTGATAAGGAGCTATGTTATGAAAATTTTGTTGGTTGATGATCATAAATTGTTTAGCCAGAGCATCAAACTGATTTTGGAATTATCAGAGGTCATTGAAAGGGTGGATTTGATGGATGATTTTTCTTCTGTCTTGGACTTTTCTTATGATGATTATGATATTGTGCTCATCGACATAAATTTGACGAGTTTGTATCAGGAGGATGGGTTGTCTTTAGCTCAAACGATTATTGAAAATGGTTGCTCCGCTAAAATTGTTATCTTGACAGGATACAGCAAAAGAATGTATGAGTACCGTGCCAAGATAATGGGGGCCTGGGGATTTTTGGATAAGAGTATTGGTCCAGAGGAATTACTTCAAAACTTGCTAAGGATTTATCAGGGAGGAAAGATTTTTTCAGATGAAGTAGTGGTAGATGTCTTGACTTCCCGTGAAATAGAGATGTTAGAACTAGTCCGAAATGGTCTGACCATAGATGATATTTGTGAAAAAGTCTATGTGAGTAAGAGAACTGTTTCAAATCATCTTGCAAATATCTTTTCAAAATTAGGAGTATCCAGTAGACAGGAAGCTATTCATGTTGCGGAGCAACTGGGTTACTTCTCGCCCGAATAATTGATAAGTTATTGTCCTATTGTTTAGAAATCTTTAATCAAATTTGAGTGAGGATGGTTGCGAAAGTGATTATTACTTACCCCTTTTTAAAAAATCCTTTACATAGAAATAAAAGTTTATATAGGTTGGAAAATCAAGATTATGCCTCTTTGAAATATGCTTTTGAGGGAGAAAGAAAGCAACAGACTTCCTTATCTTTTGATGAAAAGATTTATCTGGACTGGGTAGATGCTATTCTAACCTATCAATGTAAACATCAATTAAAAACTAGCTATTTCAAAAAAATAGAGGACATCCTCAGTAGGATTAGTATTGATAAAGTGGATTATTTGTATATTTTTGAATACCCTGCTGATTTTCTTAGGCTATGATGAGGATAAGGAGAAATTTGAGCAACTATATGATCAGGTTTCCGTAGCCCTTTCAAAAATTGATACCAGTGTGCGTGAACAAATTGAGTTGTATATCAAAATAAAATACAATTATTGTTACCACCTTTGGAAACAGGAGGAGATGGACAAGTCCAGAGCGCTATTATTGGAGATGATTGAATTTTGTAACAAGTATCATAGTAGCTTTAGGCTAGCAGATTTATATTGTTTGTTGGGAAATGTAACAGAAAATCTTGCTATCTCTGTTGCTAAGGACTATTATATGAAAGCTAAGGTGCTCGATCTAATTGAAAATAATGAAGTTATGGCACTCAAGGTAGAACAATATCTGATGGATAAGTAGTCAGAGAATGTATAAGGATAGCAGAAGCTATCTTTTTTATGTGCAAGATATAACTATAATTCTTCTTTTTAAAAATATCTAGTATGTTGCTTTAATTTCTTGACAGGTTATATATGTTGATTTATAATATAGGTGAAATGAATTGTGTAAACGTTACCAAAAAACGGTATTCTTAACTTTGTATTTGTTCGAGAATTATGATGTAACTAGAAAAGGGGTGGAAAAATGTTTAAAAACAAGGAACTTTTTCGAGTAGTCATGATATTTGTGATAGGAATCATCCTCATTTTGATGACACCCGTCTTATTTAAAGTTGTGATGGCACTATTTTAAAAATAAATATGACTCTTCTGCTTTAGGTGGAGTAGTGAATCAGGAGGTTAAGCGATGAACTACAATTTAAAATATCTCTTATCAGGAATATTTATTATAGTCTTTATAGGTTTTCTAGTCTGGATGCGTTATTTTAATCAGAAGAAGGAAGAAGCGCATTCGGATGTGTCTTTTGAAGCGAGGTTAGATAGTGAGGTCAAGGCCTTATATAAACAACTAGGATTGGGTGAGGAGCCTCATTATTTCTTAGCCTATCGCTACCTACATCCCTGGTTTAATTTGGCGATTTTACCACCAACAGTTGAAATTTTCTTAACTAAAATAGCGCTGGTGATGGTGACTCCAGATGAACTACTGATAAGAAATCTTGGGAATGGGATGACTTTCACAAGTGAGCACCATCGTGATTTGCGACAAGGACTTATCCGCATTCCAAATCAGAGATGAAAGAATTTGAGATTCGCAACTGGAAAAGAGTTTTTATATTTGGCGATTTTTTGACAATTAAAACAAGACAACAGAGCTATTATTTACAGGTTAGAGATGATGGACTTCAAAAAGGAAGTCTTTCTACCAAACATTTCTCAGACTTGAAACGACAAGATTTTCTAGGATTATTGACAGATAAAAGAACATTCTGATAGACAATTGTTCAAAAAACTAACCTCTAAACATTCAAAAACCACACAGTGTTTTCAGCATTGAATATAATCAAGCTGAGAAAATCACTGTGTGGCTTTATTGGAAAGTTAGTTTTTCCCAGTTTAGTCTCTTCACGGGAGGTATCTCTATGAAAAAAATCAGTCATCTTTGTATGTTTCTGCTGTTGCTGTGTACCACTTTTTTTGTTTTTAATGTAAACTACACACGTGAAGCGGTTCGGATTCGGGAAATGGGAAAGACTGTAGATTCTTTGGATTTGTATTTGAAAGATATTAACGAACCTGCAGCGTCTGTTCTTCGATTTTTTGAGGATGTATCAAAGGAGTACAAAGTCTCTATCATCAAAACAGACAGTGGTGATGAGGTAATCAAGTCTGGTGTTTTTGATAAAGATACCTTCCCCTACCAAGAGTTTGGGATTTCTTCTCTTGATTTTACCACAGATGGTGAAGGAGTCTACAGTAATAAAGAAATTTCTAATAAACTTGGTACGATACCGACCTTTCTAAAAGTCAAGCCTATTCAGCTTATAACTTTTCAAACCTATATCAAGGATACATCTCGTAGTTTAAATGGTCGCTATACGATAACTTCTACACAAGAGATGGATAAGGATAGGATTGTACAGAAATGGAGCGATTTTTTCAAGATAGACCAGGCTACCTTGCTAGAGCCTACCTATAAAAGTGCAGTGGAAGTCATAAATCGAGATTTGCTTTTATCTGCCATTGTTTTTGTCTTGGCTATTTTACTTCTTGTGTTAGTAACAGTTTATCAGCCGATGATGGAGATGAAACGAGTGGGGGTTCAAAAGTTACTTGGTTTTCAAAGCGGAGCGATTTTAGCTGGTTTTGTAAAGACTAATTTTTATCTTCTCTTGGGTGGAAGTCTTGTCATTGACTTGGGACTATTTTTAGTGCTGGACTACAGGCCAAAACTTCTGTTCCCAAGTTTACTCTTATCCCAATTTCTGCTTTTACAGTTGTATTTGTTCATCAGTTGGCTGACCTACCTGATGATTCAGAAAATGACAGTTAGTTCCATGTTGAAAGGTTTTTCATCTGTCAAACTTGGTCTCATCTTCAATTATGTGATGAAAATAGGGACAACTATTTTACTGACGGCCTTACTGATTGGGGTGGGCAGAAGTCTAGAACAAGAAAACAAAGAACTTGCTTATCAGCAACAGTGGGTAAGCCAAGGGAATTACTTGACCTTAGAAACCTTCCAACTCAATGATAACCTGTGGCAAGAAGAGCTAGCAGGGTCAGGGAAATCTACAGATTATTTCTACCAATTTTATCAAGATTTGCTAGCAAAAATACAAGTAAATTATGTGCGAAGTGCGAGTCTTCCTATCAAACCAGTCATCAAAGCTGAACAAGTACAGCAGTACCAACTGCCTGATAAGGTAGATGTTTACTATGCTAATAGCAATTTTCTAAAGAGCAAGGGATTCAAGTTACCAGATAACAGCACTAAAAAAGTTATTTTAATGCCAGCCAGTGATAAAGGACAAGAAGGTAAGAATCAGTTCTTGGGAAAATCCATCGCCTATCTTTCTATGAGGTATGAAGATCAGCAAAAGCAAAGGATAGAAGATATGGATGTAGAAATTGCCTACTATGAAGGAGATTGGTCTTTCTTCCCTTATAATAATGAGCGAAAGGAAAATCTCCACAATCCAATTATTAGTCTGGTAAATGATCAAGACATGATGTGGGAAGAAAAGACTCGCTTGTCAACGACAGGTTTAAACAATCCTATGAAAGTTGAAAATACAGAACAAAATCAAAAAGTGATTACGGAGTTAGTTGAGAAATTATCAGATGGGAATTATTTAAAATTTTCATCGCTTCAAGCCATTCAACAAGAGAAAGTAGATTCTTATCGAGATGCAGTTCGAAATCTTAATATACTCTTTGCTTTGTTTGGTCTCCTTAGCATGATGATTTCCTACTTCTTACTAGTAACAACTTTCTTATTGAAGCGCAGGGACATTATTACCAAGAAATTTATGGGGTGGAAACTGGTCGATCGCTACCGCCCTCTTCTAGTTCTGCTCTTGCTGGGCTATAGTCTCCCTCTTCTAGTATTGATTTTCTTTGCCCATGCGCTCTTGCCACTTCTGCTGTTTGCAGGCTTTACATGTCTGGATATACTATTTGTGCTAGTCTTGGCTTCTAGGATGGAGAAAAGAAGTCTAGTAGAATTATTGAAAGGGGGCATCTTATGATTGAGTTGAAAAATATTACCAAAACCATTGGGGGAAAAGTGATTTTGGATCACTTGTCTCTCAGGATTGATCAGGGAGATTTGGTTGCCATCGTTGGAAAAAGTGGTAGTGGTAAGTCGACCTTGTTAAATTTATTAGGTTTGATAGATGGTGATTATAGCGGACGGTATGAGATTTTTGGTCAGACAAATCTAGCGGTCAATTCTGCTAAGTCACAAACAATAATCCGTGAACATATCTCTTATCTGTTTCAAAATTTTGCCCTGATTGATGATGAAACGGTCGAGTACAATCTTATGCTGGCGCTGAAATATGTGAAATTGTCTAAGAAAGACAAGCTCAAAAAGGTGGAAGAGATTTTAGAGAGAGTAGGTTTGTCAGCTACTTTGCATCAAAAGGTTTCCGAGTTGTCTGGTGGGGAGCAACAACGAATTGCAGTTGCTAGAGCCATCTTAAAACCCAGCCAGCTGATTTTAGCCGATGAACCTACAGGTTCTCTGGATCCTGAAAATAGAGATTTGGTCTTGAAGTTTCTCTTAGAGATGAATCGAGAGGGGAAAACAGTCATTATTGTGACCCACGATAGCTTTATGTAGCCCAACAATGTCATCGGATCATTGAATTGTGAAAAAAATACAGAAATCTTATCAAAAATCTTTTAGATTTAAGGATACCTTTAAAATTTAATTTTTAAAACACTCATTTATCAACATTTTTTTGATTGATAAAAAAATAGGAAATTGGTTGTTTTTGGGAGATTCCCTAAAATTACCTCCTAACCACACGTACTAAAAAGATACTTCCTATGAAAATCGTATGACTCTTAAGCTTCGAATACTTCAGTTCTCATTGTTTTGAGCTATTCTAGCTTTAGAATCCTTCAGAACGTAAAATTTTAAGCAGTCAAAGACCTAGAATACCTATAAAACATTTATTTCTATAGCAATTCTAAACGTAGAATTGCGTGATATATGTATCTTGAGTCTGTTCGATAGTTTGGACAGTTCTATTCTGAGAAATCTGAGTTATCAATGCTTTAGAATAGTATTTCGTCAATGGATTTTATTGAAGGATTGCTTATTTTATGCTACTCTAAAATAAAACGGATTTAATGGAGCAAATGGAGAATCATTACATGAAACATTTTTTTGCTGGAATTGGTGAGATTCATTTTTTGTCATTTTTATTATATCTAAGCATGTCTACTAGTCCAATTATTGGACTAGTGATTGGATATACTAAAATAAATCTAATCAATTCTATTATTATAGCTCTTGGTATGATATTGGCATTAATTTTGGTATTATCAAGAGTGTATAGAAAATATTTTTATAGAGACGATGATGACTAAAGTTTTTATCAATAAAAACAGAGGTTGGCAGATTATCAGCCTCTTTCTTGTCTTCTCCAACCAAGCATGTTATAATGAATACTGCTCAAGCGACCTTCAATCGTTAAAGCACACACGACCTTCAATCGTGAACTAGTCATTTCGTTTATCTTTTATTACGTCGTTAACTCGAAATGAGATGCAAGCTGAGCTTGTCTGATTTATAACCTCAATCAGTCTCCCAGACTGATTGAGCGAACTCAAGTTATGCCTGCGACTCGTTGCCTATCATATTTTCATTTTAAGATGATAGGCTAAATGGTCTCCCAGACCATTTTTACTACTAAAAAGCAAACGAAATGACTATACTCAAATAAATTCTATTGAAAGTCATAGTAAATAGAATTTTTGAGGGGGTATAAATAAACGAATAGATGGGAGA